>Ga0233385_1000067_pt1 | contig 56064 bp, 55 predicted proteins | sample ElkDunMinimDraft_16_FD_191543 | JGI IMG/M metagenome (GOLD analysis project Ga0233385, IMG submission 191543) | Fecal eukaryotic communites from dung pellets of Tule Elk in California, USA - Elk Dung G36 | ecosystem: Host-associated > Mammals > Digestive system > Large intestine > Fecal | place...
TTCGCGAGACCCACAGAAGACCGGAGTGCCTTGCGGGTGCGCGGAAAGTGGCTCGCGGGTACGCCGAGAGTGGCTCGCGGGTGCGCGGAAAGTGGCTCGCGGGTACGCCGAGAGTGGCTCGCGGGTACGCGGAAAGTGGCTCGCGGGTACGCCGAGAGTGGCTCGCGGGTGCGCGGAGGGTGGCTCGCCGGTCAGGCGTCGCCGCGGAGGCCTTCGTACGCCTCGAGCGTCTCAGGGTTCTGGAGAGCGCCGCGCGCGGCGGCGTCGTCGATGGCGGCGCCGCGCAGGATCTTCTTCACGGGCACCTCCAGCTTCTTGCCGGACAGCGTGCGCGGGACTCCCGGAACCTGGTGGATGATGTCCGGGACGTGTCGCGGCGAGAGCTGCGTCCGCAGAGCGCCGGCGATCGTACGGCGCACCGTCTCGTCGAGCTCCAGACCCTCGGCCAGCACGACGAAGAGAAGCAGCTCCCCAGCGCCACCCTCGGTGTCCTCCAGGTGGATCACCAGACTGTCGGTGACCTCGTCGAGCCCTTCGACGACGGAGTAGAACTCGGCGGTCCCCAGCCGCACCCCGCCACGGTTCAGGGTGGCGTCGCTGCGCCCGGTGATCGTGCAGGAGCCGTCCGGCCGGATCGTGATCCAGTCGCCGTGGCGCCACACGCCCGGGAAGTCCTCGAAGTACGCCGCGCGGTAGCGCGAACCGTCGTCGTCCCCCCAGAAGCCGACCGGCATCGACGGCATCGGCTCGGTGATGACCAGCTCGCCGAGCTCGTCGATCACGGGCTTCCCCGCCACGTCGTACGCCGCGATCGCGACGCCGAGGCAGGGTCCGGAGATCTCACCCGCGTACACCGGCAGCAGCGGGTTCGCACCCACGAACCCGGTGCACACGTCCGTGCCGCCGGACAGCGAACCGAGGCGTACGGTCGGGCTGACCGCGTCGTACACCCAGCGGAACCCCTCGACCGGCAGCGGCGCACCCGTCGACCCCACGCCGCGCAGCGCGGAGAGGTCGGCGACGTCCTTCGGGACCAACCCTTCCTTGCGGCACTGCAGGAGGAAGGGAGCGCTCGTCCCGAAGTACGTGATGCCGAGCTCTTCGCTCATCCGCCACAGCGAGCCCAGGTCGGGGTACGCGAGGTTGCCGTCGTACATCACCACGGTCGAGCCCGAGAGCAGTCCTGAGACGAGCAGGTTCCACATCATCCACCCGGTGGTGGAGAACCAGAAGAACACGTCGTCGGGACCGAGGCCGAGCTCTAGCGCGATGGACTTCGTGTGCTCGAGCGTGATGCCGCCGTGCCCGTGGACGATCGGCTTCGGGAGCCCGGTCGTCCCCGACGAGAACAGGAGGTAGAGCGGGTGGTCGAACGCGACCCGCTCGAAGGCCAGCTCGCCCGGCTCGGCGAGAAGATCCGCCCAGGTCAGGCCTTCGGCGGGCTCGGTGTCGTCGAGGTACGGCAGTCGTACGGTCGCGCGCAGCGAAGGAAGGGCAGCCTCGATGGCCGCGACCTCGTCTCGGCGGTCGACCGCCTTCGTGCCGTACCGGTAGCCGTCGACCGCGAGCATGACCGTCGGCTCGATCTGGCCCCACCGGTCGATCACGCTGCGCGTGCCGAACTCGGGCGCGCAGGACGAGAAGACCGCGCCGAGGCTCGCGGCCGCGAGGAGCAGGACGAGGGTCTCGGGGACGTTCGGCGCGTACGCCACGACACGGTCGCCGCTGCCCACGCCCAGCCGCACCAGGCCCGTACGGACACGGGCGACCGCGTCTCGCAGCTCCGCGGCCGTGTACGTGACGTCGTCACGCGACTGCGACCGGCTGACGACCACCACGTCGTCGTCGGCGCGGCCCGGCATCCGCAGCATCGCCTCCGCGTAGTTCAGCGTGACGCCAGGGAACCAGGTGCGCCCCGGCATCGCGGGCTCGCCCTCGCCCACGGGGACCAGTGCGACGTCGGGAGCGATCCCGGTCGCGTCACCGGGGACGTCGAAGTACTGCCAGACCGCCAGCCAGAACGCGTCGACGTCCTCGACCGACCAGGCATGGAGGGCGCGGACGTCATCGAGGACGGGGCCGCCGTGGGCCCCGACCCAGTCCATGAAGTCCCCGATCCGCGTCGTACGCCGGGCGTCCGGAGCGGGCTCCCAGAGGATCTCGTGCGCGACCGTCGGCGTGGGCATGGCCACACCCTAAACCGGGCGGTCAGCACTGTTGGGTCAGGGTTCCACGACGTGGAACAGCGGGTCGGGCGCGTCGGTCAGAGCAAGCAGCCGCGTGATCACCGACGCGTCCCCCTCCATGTCCACGCCGTCGAGCGCTCCGGATCCGAGCAGACCGAGCAGCTGAGCACGGGTGAGCCGCAGCGTCAGGTCGGCCGGGAGGTCGCGGGTGGTCGGGAAGTGCACGAGCCTGCCGCCAGAGGCTCGGGTGGACCGTGTCGGGCGTCTCTCCGGTGACGAAGTCGAGCGCGCTCGCGTCGAACACGACGTTGCCGCGGCGTCCTTGATCGTCGGCGGTGAGATCGTGCCGACGAACCCGCGGACGGGGTCCGAACCGCACTCCCGGGCCCTCCGCGCCGATATCGTGACGAGGAGGAGGTCCCATGCTGATCGGGCGCGACGACGAGCTGGCGGCCCTCGCCTCCGCCGTGGCGCGTGCCCGTGCCGGCACGTCGCGGACGGTGGTCGTCGCGGGTCCTCCCGGGAGCGGGAAGTCGGCTCTTCTCGAGGCGTCGGTACGCGCTCTCGCGCCTGACGTCACCGTGCTTCGCGCCAGCGGGCACGTCGCGGAGTCCGATCTTCCGTACGCGGGTCTCCACCAGCTGCTGATGCCGTGGGCCGCCGTGCTCGCCTCCCACGACGACGCCCGGGCGCGGACCCTGTCCGGCGCGGTCGCCTTCGCGCGCCAGGAACCAGCCGAACGCCTCCCGGTGGCCAGCGCACTCGTGTGGTTCCTCGCGGAGCGTGCCGCCGCGGGCGGCCCCGTCGTGGTCGTGGTCGACGACGCGCAGTGGCTCGACGCCTCGACCCGGCAGGCCCTCGTGTTCGCGGCGCGCCGGCTCGACGCCGACCCGGTGGCGTTCTGGCTCGGGAGCCGCGAGGCCGACGGGCTCCGCGGGGTCGGCGCCACCGTGGAGCTCGGGCCGCTGTCGCGCGGCGAGTCGTTGGCGGTCCTGCGCGCCAGGCATCCGGGCATGAGCGCGGTCGTCGCCGAACGCATCGCCGACGAGACGGGTGGACTGCCGCTCGCCCTGGCGGAGGTGCCGCTCGACCTCCTGCCGGCCCAGCGCCGCGGACGGGACCCCCTCCCCGCACGCCTCCCTGTCGGGCCCTCGTTGGAGACCCTGTACGCCCCGCGGCTCGACGCCCTCACCGAGGCCGGCCGATTCGCTGTCCTGCTCGTCTCCTGGGACAACCTGAGCACGGACATGACCGCGCGTGCCCTGGATGCCGCCGGCCTGAGCCGCGACGACCTCGACGCCGCCGAACGGCTGGGACTCGTCGTCGCGCGAGAGGACGGGTGGGCGCCGGTCCACCCGAGCTTCGGAACGGCCGTCCAGGCGGCCGCGACCGCGCGCGACCTCGACGACGCGCACAGCATCCTCGCCGAGGTCTTCCGCGACGATCCTGTACGGCACGCCGCGCATCTGCGCCACGTCGGCGGCTCCCCTCCGGCCCGCGTCGTCGAAGCGCTCGTCGCCGCGGCGGAGCAGGCTGCCCGCCAGGGTGCTCCTGCGGAGGCCGCGCTCGCGTGGGAGTCCGCTGCGGCTCGTACGCCGACGGGGCATGAACGGAGCCGACTGGCCGCGCTGGCCGCCCACGCGTACATGCAGGCCGGGGCCGCCGGTCCCGCGACCCGCATGCTCAGCGGGCTCGTGGCTGGAGCGCCGGACGACACGACGCGAGCACGGTGGGCGACCCTGCTCGTGATGGCCGTCCTGTGGTCGCAGGAGGAGCCGCCGGCTGAGCTCGACGCGTACGCGCGCCTCGGTTTCGCCCTGGTGCGGCACTCTGAGGCAGGCGCCGAGCCGGCCGATCCCGCTGTGTCGGCAGGTCTCGATCTCGTCATGTCGTTGGTGTCGCTCGGGATGGCCTGGGGCGACGTCGGGCGTGCGCGCGCAGACGCGGACCGCCTCAGGGCATCGGTGCCCGACGACCAGATCCCCACCCTGCACCGTGCCCTGCTCGACGTCCTCGACCTGATGACGGGGGTCGAGGGGGCGGGAGCCTTCCTGCGCGGGGACTGGCTCGACGCCGTCGTCGCCGACGGCTCCGCCGATCCGACCCTGGCCCTCGGGTTCGCCGGCCTGGCGCTGGCGCACCTCGGCGAGCTCGACCGGTGCGTCGAGGTCGCGCGCCGGTGCCGAGAGCTGGCGCAGGCCGCCGACGGCGAGAGCGCCGCACGGCTGTCGTCGAACGCGATCACGATGATCGTGTGGGAACGGCGGAGCGAGTGGTCCCGCGCCGTCCTCGAGCTGTCGGCTGCCGAGCGGGACGCCCGCGATCATGACTTCACGGGACCGTACGCGCACATCCTGCTGCGGCACGCGTACATCCGGGCGTGTCAGGGACGTGAGGAGGAGTGCCACGCGCTGCTGACCCGCGGTGCGGAGGTCGTCGAGCACCAGAGCCCTGCGCTCGCGCACAGCGAAGCCTGCGTGCGCGGCATGCTGCTGCTCTCCACCAGCCAGTTCGCTGCCGCCGCGACCACGCTCGAGACCGCGGCTGCGCTGGAACGCGCGACCGGTGGGGAGAACCTCGCGTACGTCGCCCGCTTCCCCAACCAGTTCGAGGCGTTCTGGCACTGTCGCCGCGAGCACGAGCTGATCGACGTGCTCACCGCGTACGAGCGCCGCGCCGAGCGTGACCAGCACGCGCTGTCTCGCGCATGGGCGGCGCGTTGCCGGGCCCTGATCGCCGAACCGCAGGACGTCGACGCCCTGTTCGCGCGTGCGGTGCGGCTCCACGACGAGGCGACCCACGGCTTCGAACGCGCACGCTCGCAGCTCTGCTGGGGTCTTCGGCTGCGCCGGTTGCGGCGAAAGGCCGACGCACGCCAGCACCTCGAGGCAGCGCTCGCGGAGTTCGTACGGCTCGGCGCCGACGCCTGGACGGCACGCACCCGTTCAGAGCTCGCCGCCTGCGGTGCGCGCCGGGTCACCCTGACCGACACGACCTCACCCCTGGCCGAGCTGACACCGCGCGAGTTCGAGGTCGCGCAGGAGGTGGCGGCGGGGAGGTCGAACGCCGAGGCCGCGGAGCGCCTGGTGATCTCTCAGCGGACCGTCGAATACCACCTCGCCAACGTCTTCCGGAAGCTGGGAATCCGCGATCGCGGAGGGCTGACGGCGTTCTTCCGCTGACGCCACACTCTGGTGGTCGGCACGGATACGGGGCGGGTGCGCGCGGCGAAGACTGCGAGTGACCTGACTGTCGTCTCCTCGCACGAATCGAGCACCCGCATGCGCCGCCTCGCCCTCCTCACCGTCTCTGCCATGGTCGCCAGCGTCGTCACCTTCTCCGGCACCCCGGCCCGGGCAGCGCCGGTCGAAGTCGCTCTCTCCCTCGCGGCCGGCAACGTCGTCTCGGTGGTGGTCGGGCAGGACGGGCGACCGTACGGCACCGGCAACAACCTGTACGGGTCCCTCACCGGCACCGGGGCGCGCCCGACCCTGACGGCGATGTCGGGTCTCCCCGCAGGTGTACGAGCGGTCTCGGTCGCCGCCGGGCCGACGTGGTTCTCGCTCGTACGAGGCTCCGACGGCCGGGTCTACGGGACGGGGAAGAACGGCTCCGGGCAGCTGACCGGGCTGCGCGACGCCGCGTCGCTGCGGCCGCTGACGGGGATGCCTGCCGGTGTCGCCGCCGTCGACGTCGCTGCGGGCAACGACTTCACGCTCGTCCTCGGCTCCGACGGCGTCGTCCGCGGCACCGGGCACAACGGGAGCGGCCAGCTGACCGGGATCGGCAACCGCTCGACCTTGATGCCGCTGACGGGGATGCCCGCGGGCGTGCGCGCGACGGCGATCTCCGCCGGCGCTCTGCACACGCTCGTAGTCGCGGACAACGGTGTCGTGTACGGGGCGGGGCTCAACGACCAGTCCCAGCTGACCGGCACCGGCGCACGACGTACCCTGACGCCGCTGACCGGGTTGCCGGCGGGCAGGGTCCCCGTGGGGGTCGCGGCCGGGTGGCGCCACTCGGTCGTCCTGCTCGACGACGGACGGTTGTACGGAACCGGCCTCAACGACCTCGGGCAGATCACCGGGACGGGCAACCGCACGACGTTGATGCTGATGCGGCCGCTCACGACCGGAGTCACCGCCTTGGCTGTCAGCGCAGGCGAGAAGCACACCGTCGCCGTCGGGACGGACGGTGAGGCGTACGCCGTCGGCAGCAACGACCGTGGGCAGGTGGGGGGTATCCCTCTCTCCCGTGTCTCGTTCGCGAGCGTCACCGACCGCGTCGAGCCCGAGGTCGTCGGCATCTCCGCGACCAACAGCAGCCACACCCTCGTGCGCACCGCCGACGGGGTCGCGTGGGGGATGGGGCGGAACTCGAACAACCAGCTGACCGCGCGCAACCCCAGCTACACGACCGGGATGAGCCCGCTCGGCGGCCAGCTCCTCCTGGCGACCAGTCGACCGACGATCCGTGGGGTGGCACGGGTCGGTGGCGTGCTTACGGCCGGGCCCGGCAGCTGGGACCCTGCAGCGACGCACTACGCGTACCGATGGCTGCGCGACGGTGTGGTGATCGCCGGGGCGACGGCGAGAACCCACCGGCTCCTTGCCGCTGACCGTGGCCGGCGCCTCACGGTGGAGGTGACCGCGGCGCGCGGCACGTACGCACTCGGGCGTGCTCAGTCCGCGCCGTCGGCGAGGGTGCGCTACGGCGTTGCGCCCCGCTGGGTACGGGCCTCGAAGCCGCGGGTCGTCGGTACGAAGCGGGCCGGCAAGAAGCTGCGCATCAGGGGTCTCGCACGCGCCGGCTTCGCGCCGACGCCGACCCGCCTGCGCTATCAGTGGTTCCGGGGGGCCAAGAAGATCCGGGGCGCGACCAGGTCGACGTACAAGGTGGCACGCAAGGACCGCGGGAAGCGGCTCAAGGTCCGCATCATCGCCGTCCGGCCTGGACACGCGACCGGGTCCTACGACACGCGCCGCGTCCGGATCTCTCGCCGGTGACCTGAGAACGACGAAGCCCCGGACCCAGTGGGTCCGGGGCTTCGTCTGGCTGTCGGGGTGACAGGATTTGAACCTGCGGCCTCGTCGTCCCGAACGACGCGCGCTACCAAGCTGCGCCACACCCCGTGGCCCTCGTACAAGCGTACGAGTGGAACGTCGCCGCGATAGTGCCGCGCTCAGTTCCTCGGAGAGTCTACCGGACGCAGTCGGAGCACCGTCGCCTCGGGTCGGCATGCGAAGCGCACCGGTGCGTACGGCGACGTCCCGCACCCGGCGGACACGTGCAGCCAGGAGGCGTCATGGCCCGCCGTGCGGTGCTGGTGGAGCCCGCGGGCGCGGCCGCGGTCGATGTCGCAGTTGGTGACGAGCGCCCCGAAGCCGGGCACGCGCAGCTGGCCGCCGTGGGTGTGCCCGGCGAGGATCACCGGGTAACCCTTCGCGTTGAAGGCGTCGAGCGCACGGAGGTACGGAGCGTGGACGACAGCGATCGCGAGGTCCGCCGCGTCGTCGGCGCGGTCGGGCAGCGAGTCGAGGTCGTCACGGTCGACGTGCGGGTCGTCCAGGCCCGAGAACGCCAGCGAGACACCGCGGACGTCGAGGCGACTCGTCGCATTGTTGAGGTCGCTCCATCCCGCCTCCGTGAATGCGGCACGCATCTCCTCGTACGGCAGGTCAGGGGTGCGGCGGCGCTGGCCCGAGGGGCCGATGAGGTAGCGGGCCGGGTTCTTCGCCGTCGGGGAGTAGTAGTCGTTCGACCCGAACACGAACACTCCGGGCACGTCGAGCAGGTCGTGGTACGCGTCCAGCACCGCAGGCAGCGTGTCGAGGTGTGCGAGGTTGTCGCCGGTGTTGACGACCAGGTCCGGCTCGTACTCGGCGAGGCTGCGCAACCAGCGCTGCTTGCGTGTCTGGCCGGGCGTCATGTGGACGTCGGAGATCTGCAGCACCGTGATCGGCTGCGCGCCCTCGGGGAGGACCGGCAGGTCGTGCTCCCGGACGACGAAGGCGTTGCGCTCGTACAGCGCGCCGTACGCCACTGCCCCCGCTCCTGCTGCTGCCATGGCGACGAGGGACTTCGACACGGTGTGCACGGAGCAAGGGTGCCACACCGCCGGTCGGGAATCGGCGTGCTGCGTTCCGGACGCCTAGGTGATGATGGGGTCATGAGCGACCTCAAGGACCGGCTGCGTCAGGACCTCACCACCTCCATCAAGGAGCGCGACAGCCTACGGGCGTCGACGCTGCGGATGGTGCTGTCAGCGGTGAGCAGGGCGGAGACCGCCGGCACCGAGGCGAAGGTGCTCTCCGACGACGAGGTGCAGCGCGTCATCACGTCGGAGTCGAAGAAGCGCCGCGAGGCCGCGGAGGCGTACGACTCCGGCAACCGACCCGAGCTGGCTCAGAAGGAGCGCGAAGAGGCGGCGATCCTCGCCGAGTACCTCCCCGCCCAGCTCAGCCCCGACGAGGTGCGGGCACTCGTGTCCGATGCGATCACGGAGGCCGGTGTCGCGGGCGACGGCATGCGCGGGATGGGGAAGGTGATGGGCCTTCTCAAGCCGCGTACGGAGGGGCGCGTCGACGGTGCAGCGCTCGCCGCGGAGGTCCGCACGCAGCTCGGTGCCTGACCTGCGCGGTGCCTGACCTGCGCGGTGCCTGACCTGCGCGGTATGGCGCGTGTCAGCCGTCGTCGCCGCGGCCTCCGCCGCCCCCGCCGCGGCCCGGACGGTCGTTGCCGCCACCGTCGTCATCGCCGCCGCCGTCGCCCTTCTTGCCCTTCTTCGGCTCCTTCTTCGGCGCGCGCGGCGTGTCCGAAGGCGCGGCGCCGAGGCTGCCCGGGCTGTTGAAGTTGGCGTACGGCAGGTCGTCCTGGATCGCCCGCATGGTGTCCGCCCACATCGGACCGGCGAGCGCGGCGCCACCGACGGAGTTGAACGACATCGTGGTGCCGTTGAGCGACGTGCCGATGAGCGACTTCCAGTGCCCGTCGCGGTTGGCGCCGGCGATCATCGACGACGTCACGAGCTTCGGGGTGTAGCCCATGTACCAGACCGCGCGGCTCTTCTGCGTCGTACCGGTCTTGGCGGCAGAGGGCTTGTTGAGCTGCAGGGCGGAACCGAAGCCGCCTGACGACTGGACGCCACGCAGGATCTGGTTCATCGAGTCGGCTGCCGCCTGGGAGAGGACCTTCTCGCACTTCGGCTTGTAGTCCTTGACGACCTCACCGTCCGGCCCGGTGATGGCGGTGATCGGCATCGGCCTGCAGTACTCGCCGCGGGCCGGGAACGTCGCGTACGCCGCGGCCATGTCGAGCGGGCTGACGTCGAGCGTGCCGAGCGTGAACGACGGGTACGTGTCGTCGACGTCGGCGACGGGCATCCCCATCTTCTTGGCCATCTTGGTGGTCGCGCAGAGCCCGACCAGCCGCTCGAGCTGGGCGAAGTAGGTGTTGACGGACTGGCGGAGGCCGCGGGTCATGTCGAACCCGCCGGCGCCGGTCGAGTTGCTGACCTGCCATGAGCCAGCACCGTCGTCGTCGCACTGCGAGAAGCCGCTGATGTTCATCGACTGCGGCGAGTTGAAGTAGGTCGACGTCGGGTAGCCCTTCTCCAGCGCCGCCGCGGCGGTGAAGACCTTGAACGTCGAGCCGGCCTGGAAGCCGTTCGCGCCGCCGAGCGACTTGGGCACCGTGTAGTTGATGTAGGTCTGGCCGGCCTTCTTGTTGTTGCCCATCGGCCGCGACTGCGCGAGGGCGCGCACCGCGCCCGACCCCGGGACGACGAGCGCCTGGGCGCCGATCGCGTTGTCGGTCGGCGACACGCGCTTCTCGACCGAGTTGTCGGCGGCGCGCTGGAACTTCGGCTCGAGCGTCGTCTTGATCGTCAGACCGCCGGTCTCGATGCGGTGGAGACGCTCGTCCTCGTTCTTGCCGAGGGACTTGTCCTGCAGCAGGTAACGGCGGACGTAGTCGCAGAAGAAGGGCGCCTTGGTGCTCACGCAGCCGTTGGAGAACGTGGTGATCTTGAGGCCGAGCGGCTGGCCCATCGCCGTGCGGGCGACATCGGCGGTGATGAGGCCCTGCGCCTGCATGGTCGACAGCACGATGTTGCGGCGTCGCAGGGCGTTCTCCGGGTACGTCACCGGGTCGTACTCGACAGGGTTCTTGACGAGCCCCGCCAGCGTGGCCGCCTGCGTGAGGTTGAGGTCGGAGGCGTTCACGGAGAAGTAGTGACGTGCCGCGGCACCGATGCCGTACGCACCGTCGCCGAAGTAGGAGATGTTGAGGTAGTTCTCGAGGATCTGCTGCTTGCTGTGCTTCTCCTCGTAGCTCATCGCGTACTTGAGCTCACGGATCTTGCGGGCCGGCGTCACCTCGGTCGCGGCCTTGCGCTCCTCGGGCGTCGCCGCCTGCTGGATGAGGATGTTCTTGACCAGCTGCTGGGTCAGCGAGGACCCGCCCTGGGTCTGTCCGTCGGTCGCGTTGTTGACCAGCGCGCGCACGGTGCCCTTGAAGTCAAGGGCACCGTGCTCGTAGAAGCGCGCGTCCTCGATCGAGACCACGGCCTGCTGCATGACAGGCGCGATCTTCGCGAGGGGGACGTCCTGGCGGTTCTGGGAGTAGAAGTACGTGATGAGGGAGCCGTCGGCGGCCAGCACCTTCGAGCGCTGCGGGATCGGCGTCTCGCGCAGCTCGAGCGGCAGCTCGTCGAACCCGCGGGCGACGCTGTTGGACGTCACTCCGACGAATGCGGCAACCGGGATCGCCAGTCCTGCGACCAGCACTCCCGCGAACAGGCTGAGCATGGCCATGGAGCCGATCGCTCGCGCTGTCCCCATGCCTTCGTCGTCACGAGCAGACCCCAGTTTCATGGGGCCAGGTTACGGGAGCATGGGTGAGGCACAAGAGATAGTCCTAAAGGACTAGTCCGAACCATCCCCTGTGCTCTGTTGTCTTTGCTGCGACACAGTCAGGCTAGTCGTATCACCGGCGGAGTCGGTGTCATCTCGGGGAAGGTGTCCAGATCATGACGTGGAACGAGTCGTGGGCCACAGTGGCGGTCTGCAAGGAATCGCAGGACGCACTGTTCGTGAAGGGCGCGGAGCAGAATCGCGCCAAGCAGCTGTGCCGGTCCTGCCCGGTCAAGCTCGAGTGCCTCGCCGAGGCGCTCGACAACGACATCGAGTGGGGGATCTGGGGCGGCATGACCGAGCGCGAGCGCCGTGCGCTGCTGCGTCGGCGACCGAACGTCACGTCGTGGCGGACGCTGCTCGAGGCGGCCCGGACGAGTCCGGCGAAGGCACCCGCTCTCGTCTGAGCCCTACAGCGAGTGGGCGGGAGCGCCCAGCAGGTCGCCGATCGCCGCCAGGCCATCGAGGTCGTGCACGTCTGTCGCGAGCCCGGGCACCTCGACCCTCCGTACGCGCGGGTGCGCGCCGGTGAAGCCGAGGACGACCCGCCTCTCGCGCTCGGCGACCCGCTCGCCACGGGCGTGCACCTCCAGCAGGGCGCTCACCACCTCGTCGTCGGCGTTCGTCCGCGTCTGCGCCCGCAGGCGTCGGGCGGCGGCGTAGGCCTCGTCGCCGTCGAGCACCAGCTCCGGCACGGTCATCCGGTTGACCACCAGGCCGGCGAGCGGCATCGCCTCCTGGCCGAGGCGCTCGACGAAGTACGAGGCCTCCCGCATCGCGTCCGGCTCCGGTGAGGCCACGACGAGGAATGCCGTGCCCGAGTCCTGGAGGAGCGCGTACGTCGCCTCGGCGCGCTGCCGAAAACCGCCGAACAGCGTGTCGAACGCGGCGACGAAGGTCTGCACGTCGGTGAGCACCTGAGCGCCGAGCACCTTGTTGAGGGCCGAGGTGACGATGCCGAACCCGGCCGAGAAGAGGCGCGCCGGCCCCTTCGCAGGCGCGAGGAGGATACGGATCAGCCGACCGTCGAGCAGCGACGACAGCCTCTCGGGCGCGTCGAGGAAGTCGAGCGCCGAGCGCGAGGGCGGGGTGTCGACGACGATCAGGTCCCAGCGACGGTCCTCACCGGTCCCGCCGGCGACCGCCTCGGCGTGGAGCTGGCCGAGCTTCTCCATCGCCATGTACTCCTGCGTGCCCGCGAACGAGCTCGAGAGCGCCTGGTAGAAGGGGTTCTCGAGGATCTGGGCGGCCTTCTCGGGCGAGGCATGGGCCTCGACGACCTCGTCGAAGGTCCGCTTCATGTCGAGCATCATCGCGTCGAGCGAGCCACCGTCGGCGCCGGCCTCCTTCACCGGACGCGGCACGTTGTCGAGCTCGGTCAGACCCAGCGACTGCGCCAGACGCCGAGCCGGGTCGATCGTGAGCACGCACACCCGCCGCCCACGCTCCGCGGCACGCAGCGCGAGCGCCGCGGACGTGGTCGTCTTGCCGACGCCGCCCGAGCCGCAGCAGACGATGATCTCGGTGGTCGGGTCGTCGAGGATCGCGTCGATGTCGAGGGCGGCGGCCGGAGCGCCCGCGGGCGGCTGGAGAGTGCGGGCACGCGTGGAGGTACGAGGCTTCGGCGCCGTCCGCGAACCGCGGCCGCTCGACGGGCTCACCGCAGGCCCCCGTCGACGAGGAGCTCGCCCAGCTCGTACAGACCGGCGAGGTCGATCCCGTCCTCGAGGTGGGGGAGCTCCACGACCGGAGCGCCCGCCTCGGTGAGCACGGCACGTTGGTGGGCCTGCAGGCGCTGGCGTCCGACGTGCTGGCGGCCCTCCTCGAGCAGCGCCGCGCCCGCGCCCGTGTCGACCTCCAGGTCGGCACGCCGCAGGCTCCGGGCCACGGCGGCCGCGCTCAAGGATCCGTTCGCCACCCGCTCTGCCGCGTCGTCGTCCAGCGGCGACGGCAGCACCTGGTTCACGAGGACGTGCCCGATCCCCAGACCGACGTCGGTGAGCTCGTTGATCGCATCCATCGTCTCCTGCACCGGCATCTCCTCGAGGAGCGTCACGAGGTGCACCGCAGTACGTCGCGAGCGCATCATCGTCATGATCGAGTCGGCCTGACGCTTCACGGGACCGACCTTGGCGAGGCCGGCGACCTCGCTGTTCACGTTGAGGAAGCGGGTGATCCGCCCGGTCGGCGGCGCGTCCAGGATAACGGCGTCGTACGTGTAGGAGCCGTCGTCCTCCCGGCGGCGGACCGCTTCGTAGACCTTGCCGGTGAGCAGCACGTCGCGGACCCCGGGGGCGATCGTCGTCGCGAAGTCGATCACGCCGAACCGGTCGAGAGCCCGACCGGCACGTCCGAGCCGGTAGAACATCGCGAGGTACTCCAGCAGCGCCGACTCGGCATCGATCGCCAGCGCGTACACCGCGCCGTCGTCGGACACGGCGACCTGGCGCTCCTCGTACGGCAGCGGGGGCACGTCGAAGAGCTGGGCGATCCCCTGACGCCCCTCGACCTCGCACAGCAGCACCCGCCGACCCGTACGGGCCAGTCCCAGCGCGAGGGCGGCGGCCACGGTGCTCTTGCCCGTACCGCCCTTGCCCGTCACCACGTGCAGTCGCTTCTCGCCAGCCACGTTGTCGAGCGTAACCGGCGTCCCTCGAGCGGCGACCGCGGCGACGGGCGGGCACATGGTCAACCGTGCGCGGTCCCAGCGGCGAGAGCGGGGGATACAGTCGGTCCATGACGCAGTGGGAGTACCTGACAGCGCCCGTCCTCGTGCACTCGACCAAGGCGATCCTCGACAACTTCGGCCGCGACGGCTGGGAGCTCGTCCAGATCGTCCCGGGGATGAACCCGGAGAACCTCGTGGCCTACTTCAAGCGACCGGCCCAGGGGTCCTGATGCCGACCCCCGAGCAGAACCTCGCCGAGCTCGGTCTCGCCCTTCCCGAGGTCGTCCCGCCGCTGGCGGCGTACGTACCCGCGGTGCGGACGGGCTCGTACGTCTACACGTCGGGCCAGCTCCCGATGCGCGACGGCGCGCTGATCCGGACCGGCAAGGTCGGCGCCGACGTCACGGCCGACGAGGCGTACGAGTGCGCCCGGCTGTGCGCGCTCAACGCGCTGGCGGCTGTGGCGTCGCAGGCAGGCGGCGACCTGTCGCGCGTTGCGCGCGTGGTGAAGGCCGTCGTGTTCGTCGCCAGCACGCCCGACTTCACCGGCCAGCCCGCCGTCGCCAACGGCACCAGCGAGCTGCTGGGTGCCGTCTTCGGTGATGCGGGGATCCATGCACGCAGTGCGGTCGGGGTGACCGTGCTTCCGCTCGACTCCCCGGTGGAGGTCGAGCTCGTCGTCGAGCTGACCGCATGATCCGGAGGGTCCCGGTCCCCCCTTCGCTCGCCGAGCACGCCGCCAAGGCCCGTACGGACATCGCCGCACCGAAGGACGCCGCCACGGTCGTCCTGGTGCGCGACGGCGCGGACGGTGTCGAGGCGTATCTCATGCGGAGGCAGCGCTCGATGGCGTTCGCGCCCGGGATGTACGTCTTCCCGGGCGGGGGTGTGGACCCACGGGACTCCGACGTCGACGTCACGTGGGCCGGCCCCTCAGCGCAGGAGTGGGCCGACCGCTTCGGCTGCGACACCGCGGTCGCCCGTTCGCTGGTGTGCGCGGCCGTACGCGAGACCTTCGAGGAGGCGGGCGTCCTGCTCGCCGGCCCGGACCCGCAGACGGTCGTCTCCGACACCAGCGGTGCCGACTGGGAGGCGGACCGGCAGGCCCTGGAGTCCCACACGCTGGCGTTCTCCGACTTCCTCGCGCGACGTGCGCTCGTCCTCCGTACGGACCTGCTCGCGGCCTGGACGCACTGGATCACGCCGGCCTTCGAGCCGAAGCGCTACGACACGCGGTTCTTCGTCGCGGTGATGCCGGAGGGCCAGCGCGTCGGCACGCTCACCGGCGAGGCCGACCACGCGTCGTGGATGCCGCTGAGCGCAGCACTGGCCTCGGTGGACGCCGGGGAGATGGCGATGCTGCCGCCGACGGCCGTGACCTGCAAGGAGATCGCCGCGTTCGAGTCGGCGCAGGCGGTCCTCGAGTCGGCGAAGGCTCGGACGATCGCGCCGATCGAGCCACGGCTGGTCGAGATCGACGGAACCTTCTACCTGGAGTCGGAGCAACCATGACGGAACGCTCGGCATGACGGAACGCTGGGACGGCGGGGTCGTGAGCGCGTGGGCGACGTGCCTGCGCGAGGACAACCCGGGCCACATGACCCTCGACGGCACGAACACGTGGGTCCTGCGGGCGCCTGACGCCGGACCCGACGCACGCTCGGTGGTCATCGACCCAGGCGAGCTCGACGAGCCGCACCTGCGGCGTGTCCTGGAAGCGGCCGCGCCGGTCGGAGTCGTGCTGCTGAGCCACCGTCATCACGACCACTCGGAAGGTGCGAGGCGTTTCGCGGAGCTGTCGGCGGCCCCCGTCCGCGCCTTCGACCCGACGCTCTGCGTGGAGGCAGACCCGCTGAGCGACGGCGAGGTCGTCGAGGTCGACGGCGTACGTCTCGAGGTCCTCGCGACTCCCGGGCACACCACCGACTCGGCGTCGTTCCTGCTGCGCGACGACGCGGCGCTGCTCTCGGGCGACACGGTGCTGGGCCGAGGGACGACGGTCGTCGCGTATCCGGACGGCGCGCTCGGGCCCTATCTCGCCTCGCTCGCCGCACTGCGGTCGGCCGTCGACACGGTCGGTGGGCCGGTCCGGCTGTATCCGGGCCACGGTCCGGTGCTGCCCGACGCGGGCGCGGTGCTGGACGCCTACACCGCGCACCGCCAGGACCGGCTCGCGCAGGTACGCGATGCGGTGGACGCAGGTGCGGGCACCGCCGACGAGGTCGTCCGCACGGTCTACTCGGACGTGGACCAGGCGCTGTGGCCCGCAGCGACGCTGTCGGTCCAAGCCCAGCTCGCCTACCTCCGCGGCGAGTAGCCCGCGAGCCACCGTGTGCGTGCTCGCGAGCCACCGTGTGCGTGCTCGCGAGTCACCACGTGCGTGGCCGCGGGGTCATCCCGAGCAGCGCGCCGAGCTCCTGCTCGAAGGAGGTGTCGGTCCCGATGATCCGTTCGCGAGTCCCGATGACGAACCGCCATCCGTACCGACGTTCGAAGGAGCTCCGTCGCGCGGCATCGTGCGCCCGGTCCTCGTCGGTCGTGTGGAACTCACGACCGTCGTACTCGCTCGCCACCAGCAGGTGTCGGTAGCCGAGATCGAAGTAGCGGTCGCGGCCCCACTCGTCGACCACGTGCAGCTGTGTGGTCGGGCGGGGCAGGCCAGCGTCAATGATCCGCAACCTCTGCCACGACTCCCCGCGTGACTCGGCCCCGGGGTCGACGAGGCCCACGAGCTCGCGCGCCTGAGGTGCACCTCGATAGCCCTTCAACGCTCGGACGTACTCCTCCAGGTCGGGCAGAGCGAGGAGCTCCGCGCGTACGAGGCCGTCGGCAGCCGCGAGCGCGTACGGGCGCCACATCTTCCGAAGAAGGTCCGAGGCAGTCCGGATCGCGGTCGTGACGCGGATGCCGTCGATGTCCGTGGTGTCGGCGACGGGCAGGACGGCCTGGCGGCAGAGGACCCCCGGAGCCCGTACGCGGCCGGACCCGTGAGGGACGACGAGGGTCGGGGTCAGGAGGTGTCGCTCGCTGGGGCGGAAGGTGTCGACACCCCAGAGCCACGACGCGAAGCAGTCGCTCACCACCGCGTGCGGCGGTGTCACCAGACGTACGGCGCTCACACGGAGCATCCGCGTGTCGGGGACGCGCGCATCGACGTAGACCGACTTGAAGACTGGGCGTACGCGCTTCTCTGCCACGGCTTGTCGCCACGCATGCCCGCCGGTGAAGCCGACCGAGGCAAGGTCGGCGCTGCGGAATGGTCGGCCGTCGTTCAGGAGGACACGCATCCGCCCATCGAAGCGTCCCGAGCCCGCGTGCCGCCGACGTCGTCCACAGGATCGTGGCGCCTGCTCGCCGGTCCACAACCGTTGGCTCGCGGGTGCGCAGAAAGTGGCTCGCGAGTGCGCCGACGGTGGCTCGCGGGTGCGCGGAGGGTGGCTCGCGAGGGCGCAGAAAGTGGCTCGCGGTGGGCGTGCGGGCTCAGCGCGCGCGCTTGGCCAACCGGTCGGGGTCGATGATGACGACGGACCGCGGCTCGAGGCGGAGCCAGCCACGCATAGCGAAGTCGGCGAGCGCCTTGTTGACGGTCTCGCGCGACGCGCCGACGAGCTGGGCGAGCTCCTCCTGCGTGAGGTCGTGGTGCACGTGGATGCCGTCGTCAGCCTTGCGGCCGAAGCGCTGCGAGAGATCGATGAGCGCCTTCGCGACACGTCCCGGGACGTCGGAGAACACGAGGTCGGCCACGACGTCGTTCGTACGGCGGAGGCGCGAGGCGAGCTGGTGGAGCAGGGCGCGGGACACGTTCGGGTGGTCGTTGAGCCACTTCGTGAGCTCTTCGTGCCCGAGGCTGTTGAGCTCGGAGTCGGTCACGGCCGTCGCGGTCGCCGAGCGCGGGCCGGGGTCGAACAGGGACAGCTCGCCGAACATCTGCCCCGGGCCCAGGATCGCGAGAAGGTTCTCGCGGCCGTCCGCCGAGCTGCGGCCCAGCTTGATCTTGCCGTCGGTGACGATGTACAGCCGGTCGCCCTCGTCGCCCTCGTGGAAGAGCACCTCTCCACGGCGCAGACGCGTGGCCGACATCTGCGAGCCGAGCGACTCAGCGGCCTCGTCGTCCAGACCCGAGAAGAGCGGTGCCTGTCGCAGTACGTCGTTGTCCACTGGTTCTCCTTGACCGAAATGTTGTGTCACGCCCCCCTCAGTCTCTCTCATTCCGCCAACTCGGCGCCACCAGCGGGTCAGCGCGTCGTTATCCGGGGCTCTGTGTCGCCCGAGACCCGTACCCTGGGCTCGTGCCCAAGACCCCACCCGCTCGCCCCGCGAAGTCGAAGCTTCCCGAGGTGCCGGCGCCGCCCACGGCGCTGGTGAGGCGTGCCCGCAAGAACGACCGGGTTCTGGCCGAGACCTATCCCGACGCCGACATCGAGCTGGACTTCGACGACCCGTTCCAGCTCCTCGTCGTCACGGTGCTCTCGGCACAGACCACCGACCGCCGCGTCAACGCCGTACGCCCGCTGCTGTTCGGCCGCTACCCCGACGCGCGGGCGCTCGCCGAGGCCGACCGGGCCGACGTGGAGGAGATCATCAAGCCGACGGGCTTCTTCCGCGCGAAGTCCGAGCGCATCATCGCCCTGGCGACCGCGCTCGTCGACCGGTATGACGGCGAGGTGCCACCGCGGATGGACGACCTGACGACGCTGCCGGGGGTGGGTCGCAAGACGGCGAACGTCGTGCTCGGCAACGGGTTCGGCATCCCCGGCTTCCCCGTCGACACGCACGTGCAACGCCTGAGCCGGCGCCTCGGCTACGTCGATGCCGCGACGGTCAAGGACCCGGTCCGTACGGAGATGGTCCTCGACAAGCTGATCCCCAAGCGCGACTGGACCCTGGCGAGCCAGCGGCTGATCTGGCACGGCCGCCGGTGCTGCCACGCGACCAGGCCCGCGTGCGGGGCGTGCCCGCTCGCGCGCTGGTGTCCCTCGTTCGGCGAGGGCCCGACCGATCCCGAGGTCGCCACCAAGCTCCTCCGTACGGAGGGTCGGGCATGACTCTCGGGTTCTCCCGGGCAGCGCGCGGTGCAGCCGGTGTGCTGGCCGTGGTGCTCCTCGCCGCGGGGTGCGGCAGCGACGAGCTGCAGCCCAGCGACGGCGCCTCCTCCACCTCCGGGACAACGTCGGGGTCGGTGTCCGACACGGACGAGCTGCGTCAGCTCAAGGCGGACGCCGGCATCGAGGACTGTCCGCGCACCAACCGCCGAGGAGCGGTCGAGGGCGGCCTGCCCGGACTCCTTCTCGAGTGCCTGGGCGGTGGCGCCCCCGTCAGCCTGCCCGGGCTCCCGGCGAAGCCGACGGTGGTCAACCTCTGGGCCAGCTGGTGCGGACCCTGCCGCGAGGAGCTCCCGTACCTGGCCCGCCTGCACGACGAGGCCGGCGACCAGGTGGCCGTGCTCGGCATCGACTACAAGGATCCGGACCCGGAGGGTGCGCTGCGGCTCGCCAAGGAGGCAGGCGTGACCTTCCCGCTCGTCGTCGACCCGGAGCAGACGGTCGGCAAGGGGCTCGGTGTCATCGGACTCCCTCAGACGGTCTTCGTCGCCGCCGACGGGCGGATCACCGCGACGCACCGTGCGCCGATCACGTCGTACGACGAGCTCCTCACGCTGGTCGACGAGCACCTCGGGGTCCGGTGGTGAGCGCACAGGGGCACCGCCTCGTCGACGACCACGCTCTCCCGGAGTGGCTGCGTCCGCTGGCGCACGCCGGCCGCGGCATCGACAGCCCTCGCTTCCTGTCGCCGTCGATGCCGGAGGCGCCGGACGACGCGAGGCCGGCCGCCGTTCTCGTGCTCTTCGGCGAGGGCGAGGCAGGACCCGACCTGCTGCTCACCGAGCGTGCGCACTCGATGCGTTCGCACGCGGGGCAGATCGCGTTCCCCGGCGGTGCCACCGACCCGGAGGACGACGGACCGATCGGGACGGCGCTGCGCGAGGCTCAGGAAGAGGTCGGTCTCGACCCGTCGTGCGTCGACGTGTTCGCCACCCTGCCGCGCCTGTGGCTGCCCCCGAACAACTTCGCGGTGACCCCGGTGCTCGGCTGGTGGGGTCGTCCCAGCACGGTGCACGCCGTGGATCCGGTCGAGGTCGCGACCGTGTTCCGCAGTCCTGTCTCGGAGCTGACCGACCCGGCCAACCGGTTCACCGTGGTCCACCCGTCGGGGTGGCGCGGTCCCGGTTTCACGGTCCACGGCGGTCTGACGCTCTGGGGGTTCACCGCAGGGATCGTCGCCCGGCTGTTCAGCGCGGTCGGGTGGGAGCGTCCGTGGGACCGCGGTCGCGTCGTCCCCTACCCGCAGTCGGCCCGCGACCCGCTGGTCGAGGAGATCGAGACGGACGCGGCGCGCTCGCCCAGGCACGAGCGTCGCGGATGAACCCGATCGATGTTGTCGTCGTCCTCGTCGTCATCTCGTACGCGGTCCTCGGATACCTCCGCGGATTCGTCGCCGGCGCCTTCGCCATGGCGGGCCTGCTCCTCGGTGGCGTGATCGGTCTGATCGCGTCGCCGATGCTCCTCAGCAGCATGGAGCACGGTACGGGGCGGTCGCTGCTCGCGGTGGTCATCGTGCTCGTCCTGGCGTCGGCGGGACAAGCCACAGGCTCGCACCTGGGCACCCGTCTGCGCGCCCGTGTGACCCACCCTCCGGCGCGATCGATCGACGCGGTCGGCGGCGTGGTGCTCAGTGCGCTGGCGTCGCTGGTCGTGTGCTGGGCGCTCGGTTATGCCGTCTCCGGTTCGCAGATCCCGGGCGCCTCGACGGCCGTCCGCGGCTCCAAGGTCCTCGCCTCCGTCGACTCGGCGATGCCGCAGGGCGTCCGTGGCGCGCTGCACTCGTTCGACACGGTCGTCGACGCGACGCTGTTCCCGCGCTACCTGGAGCCCTTCACCCCCGAGACCATCAAGCCCGCCGCCGCACCCGACCCCGCCGTCCTCCAACGCCCTGAGGTCACCGCCGCACGTCGCAGCGTCGCGCGGATCACCGGGCAAGCGGTGTGCAACCGCGGGCTCGAGGGGTCCGGCTTCGTGTATGCGAAGGAGCGCGTGATGACCAACGCGCACGTGGTCGCCGGCGTCGCACAGCCGAGCGTGGCCCTCGGCGGAGACACGTACGACGCGACGGTCGTCTACTACGACCCCTCGCTCGACATCGCCGTGCTGCGGGTGCCGGGCCTGCGAGCACGCGCGCTCGCGTTCGACCCCGACGCGGCTCAGGGGCAGTCGGCCGCCGTCCTCGGCTACCCGGAGAACGGTCCGTTCGACGCCCGGGCCGCGCGGATCAGGTCGGAGCAGCGTCTGCGCAGCCCGGACATCTACGGGACGACGCAGGTCGTGCGCGAGGTGTACGCCCTCCGCGCCCTGGTGCGGTCGGGCAACTCCGGGGGTCCGGTGATCTCCGAGCAGGGTCGCGTGATCGGCGTCGTTTTCGCGGCCTCGATCGCGGACTCGTCGACCGGCTATGCGCTCACCGCCGGCCAGGTCGGCGGGGCGGCACGCGCCGGTGTGCGCGCGCTTCGTCCCGTCGATACTGGGAACTGCGCGTGAGGGGTCATGGGTGCGACAGGACTTCGGTCACACCGCGTTCCGTCCTGAACACGGCACCAGGAAGAATGTCCGGGGTCGAACGAACCGAAGGAGCTTTGTGAGAAGCCGACTGCTGGCTGCAGCCGCAATCCTGTCGATCCTGGTACTCCCGGGTTGCGGCGGCGACGACTCGCCGGACGACGCAGGTGCCCGCGGGACACCGGCTGCCGCGGCCGAGACGGGGACGCTCGGCTCGGACGAGGCTGACACGCTGGCCAAGGAGTCCGCCGAGCGCGTCGTGACCTTGTGGGCACGTCCGGAGCTGCCGCTCGACCAGTGGGTGGCCGAGCTCCGTCCACAGCTGTCGCCTGTCGCGCTGTCGGTGCTCTCGTTCGTGGACCCGTCCTCTCTCAAGCCGGCGAAGATCGAGGGCAAGTCGCGCGTGATGGCCGGGTCGCCGGCACGCGTGGTGGTCTCGGTGCCGACGAGTGCTGGTGAGTACCGCGTGACGATGAGCCGTCAGACCGAGGGCACGGCCTGGGTGGTCGACCGCGTCAGCAGCCCGTAGTCCGCCGCGGCACCACGTCGCGATCACCTAGGCTGCCGCCTATGCGCGCCTTCGTGTCCTTCCTCCTCGGGCTCGGGGCCCTCGTCATGGCCGCGGTCGCGGTGCCGGGCCTCTGGGTGGAGCGCAACGTCGTCGACGAGTCCGGGTACGTCGCTCTCGCCAGCTCGCTCGAGGACGACTCTGCCTTCCGCACCGAGCTGGCGACGACCGTGTCGCAGGGCGTGATGCGCGGTGCAGGCATCGACGGCGTGGGTCGAGACCTGGCCGAGCCGGTCGTCCGACGTGTCGCGCTGGGCATGACCGAGCTCAGCGGCTTCGACACCGCCTGGACCGAGGTCAACCGGGAGTCGCACCGGATCAACGTCACCGACATCCCGCCCGCCGAGCTCGACGGGCGGCTCGGGATCGACCTCACGCCGCTCGGCACGCTCGTGGCGGACAACGTCAACGAGCGCCTCGGGACCAACCTGCGGGCCCCTGAAGGCCTCGTCGTGACCGTCGGCACCCCGGAGCAGCGCGACACGCTCGACCGCGTCCGTGATGCCGCGGCGTGGTCGTGGGCGGTGCTCGGTCTCGCCCTCGTGCTGGCTGTCGCCGCCGTCGTGACGGCTCGTCGTCGTGGGACGGCGTTGATCGCGCTGGGGATCGGCCTGGTGGCGATGGCGGTGGTGCAGCAGGTCCTCGCGGCGAACGGCAGCGAGGTCGTTGTGGATCAGGTGGTCGAGCGCGCCGGTCTCGGTCGCGCGCTCATGGAGCAGCTGCGCGCTGCCGTCGTCGCGTCGTACGGGCGCTGGATGCTCGTGCTCGGAGCCGTCGGCGCGGTGCTGACAGCCGTCGGTGCGGTGGTCCGCGTCAGGACTTGAGATGCTTGCCGGACGACGGCGGCGACGCCGGTGAAGCGGCTGCCTCCGGGAGGTCGATCGTCACGCGCGGATCCGTCTTGCCCTTCAGCGCGTTCGGGATCTCCTGGACGGTCGCGATCGTCTTCTCGGGAGCCTTCACCCGCTTGAGGAAGCGCACGCCCACGAGCGCGAAGACGAGGATGAAGAGGATCCACACGCCCGTCATCACGAGGAAGCCCCACGTGAAGGCGAGCGGGATGTCGCGGTTGAAGATCCAGGCGAAGAAGAACCCGCCGGCCATCGACAGCATCGTGACGACGAACAGCAGCAGCACGGCGACCGCGACCAGCAGGCCCGAACCGACCGCGCCCGACTTGACGCTGACCCGGAGCTCGGACTTTGCGAGCGCGATCTCGCCGCGGACGAGCGTCGACAGGTCACGGCTGATGTCGGAGACGAGCCGTCCGATCGTGGGCTCGTGCTCTCCGTCAGGTCCGGGTGCTGCGGGGTGGGACATCACGGCTCCTCGTCGCAGGTACGGTCGGAACGAGCCTAGGGGATGCATCCGCTCTCGCGTGGGCGCCCCGCGGGCCCGCCTCCCCGGACGTCATACGGATCAGGGGTCCGGCCCCTCGATCCGTATGACGTCCGGCGGTGGGATCAGTCCTCGGCCGAGCCGGCCATCCCGGTCTTGATCTGGTCCATCACGCCGGAGTCGGCGAGCGTCGTGACGTCACCGACCTGACGGTTCTCGGCGACGTCACGGAGCAGCCGTCGCATGATCTTGCCGGAGCGCGTCTTGGGCAGCTCCGCGACGACCATGATCGACTTCGGCTTCGCGATGGCGCCGATCTCCTTCGCGACGTGCGCGCGCAGGTCGGCCACGATCTCCTCGCCACCGTCGCCCGCGGACTCCCGCAGGATGACGAACGCGACGACCGCCTGTCCGGTCGTGTCGTCGAGGGCACCGACGACAGCCGACTCGGCGACCTTGGGGTGGGACACGAGCGCCGACTCGATCTCGGTCGTGGACAGCCGGTGGCCCGACACGTTCATGACGTCGTCGACGCGGCCCAGCAACCAGATGTCTCCGTCGTCGTCCAGCTTGGCGCCGTCCCCGGCGAAGTACACGTCCGGGAAGCGCGACCAGTACGTGTCGATGAAGCGCTGGTCGTCACCCCACAGCGTGCGCAGCATCGCCGGCCACGGCTCGGTGAGGACGAGGTAGCCGCCCGACCCGTTCGGGACCGGCTCGGCGTCGTCGTTCACGACGTCGGCGGAGATGCCCGGGATCGCCGTCATCGCCGATCCCGGCTTGGCGGCGGTGACACCGGGGAGCGGCGAGATCATGATGGCGCCGGTCTCCGTCTGCCACCAGGTGTCGACCACGGGGGTCTTGCCGCCACCGATGGTCTCGCGGTACCAGACGTACGCCTCGGGGTTGATCGGCTCGCCGACCGAGCCCAGCACGCGCAGGCTCGACAGGTCGAACTCCGCGGGGATCTCCGCGCCCCACTTCATGAACGTACGGATCGCGGTGGGCGCGGTGTAGAAGATGGTGACGCCGTACTGCTGGATGATCTCCCACCAGCGCCCCTTGTGCGGGCTGTCCGGCGTGCCCTCGTACAGGACCTGTGTCGCGCCGTTGGCCAGCGGCCCGTACACGATGTACGAGTGGCCGGTCACCCACCCGATGTCGGCGGTGCACCAGTAGACGTCGGTGTCGGCCTTGAGGTCGAAGACCGCCCAGTGGGTCCACGCGGCCTGAGTGAGGTAGCCGCCGGTGGTGTGCAGGATGCCCTTCGGCTTGCCGGTCGTGCCGGAGGTGTACATCACGTACAGCGGGTGCTCGGCGGGGAACGCCTGCGGCCTGTGGTCGGTCGACGACGTGTCGACGACGTCGTGCCACCAGATGTCGATGTTGCCGTTCCAGGCGACGTCCTGACCGGTGCGACGGACGACGAGCACGTTCTCGACGAGACCCGAGTGCTCGGCCTCGACCTTCGCGACGGCCTCGTCGACGGCCGGCTTGAGGGCGCTCGGCGCGCCGCGCCGGTAGCCGCCGTCGGCGGTGATGACGAGCTTGGCGCCACAGTCGACGATGCGGCTGGCGAGCGCGTCGGCGGAGAACCCGCCGAAGACGACCGTGTGGACAGCGCCGATCCGTGCGCAGGCCAGCATCGCGATCACGGCCTCGGGGATCATCGGCATGTAGATGGCGACCCGGTCGCCCGTCTCGACGCCCAGCTCCTCGATCGCGTTCGCGGCCTTGGACACCTCGTCCTTGAGCTCGGCGTACGTGATCGTCCGGGTGTCGTCCTCGGGCTCGCCGACCCAGTGGAACGCGACCTTGTCCCCGCGCCCGGCCTCGACGTGGCGGTCGACGCAGTTGTACGACGCGTTGAGGGTGCCGTCGGCGAACCACTTCGCGAACGGCGGGTTCGACCAGTCGAGGACCTCGGTGAACGGCTTCTCCCAGTCGAGGCGTCGCGCGGCCTTCGCCCAGAAGCCCAGGCGGTCCTCGGCGGCCTCCGCGTACGTCGCGACCGTCGCGTTCGCGTGCTCGGCCAACGACGCGGGCGGCTCGAAACGGCGGTTCTCGTGCAGCAGGTTGGACAGTGACTCTCCCACGGCGGTTCCTCTGGTCTCTCGTCGGCACGTTCCGCCGCCCATTGTGCCCTCGGTCACAGCAATCGAGGAGGGTGGGCGCTCGTCGATCGTCCAGCGGCGGGGTGGGAGCGGCAGGCGGCGGCGGGCGCGCGATGTACGGGCGCGCTGTGACAGGCTTCACCGCGAGGCGAGCAAGGAGTAACGGAAATTCGCCTGGAACGACAGGGTGTCGCCGACTTCGTCGTGAGGGAGGTCACTGGGAGGGAGGTGGGTGTGAGGATGTCTCGTCAGGGGCTAGGATGACGCGCACGGGGGCGGCACAGGACTGGATCGTTCGACGACCGCAAGCAAGACAGAAGAGAGCATCGTGACCGCGTATCCCGGCTGGCAGATCATCCACGAGGCCACCACCAAAGGCCCGTCGTCGATGCGCCGTGTCGTCATCTTCAGCCATCGCAGCGGGTCGCGTCTTCGACTCACGAGCGACTACCGCGGCGATGTCGCCACGACGGTCGCCGAGGCGTGGTCGACCATCGGCTGGGTCGAGGCCCACCGCAGTGTCGACACGCAGCTGTTTCGCAGCACCACGCCCAACGAGGCGGCGCTGGTCGACACGCTCGACCGGCTGCTGATCGAGGTCTTCCGCCTCGCGAGCCAGATCGTGGTCGGGCCTCAGGCGCAGGGAGCGCCGGCGACCACATCGGCGTTCAGCGACATGATGCGCTGACGGTCCGCCGTCACACCCGTACGGGGAGCGCCGCGCGCAGCCCCGAGAGCACCAGCCCGAGTCCCAGGTCGAACGACTCCGGTGACCCGATCGACGGGTCGTACGTGATCGCGCCGGTCGCGCTCGCCTGCTCGTGCATCTGACGCGCGGAGGCGTGGCCGAGGACGAACAGCATGATCGTCCGCGCACCCGTCACCGCAACGTCGTGCTCGAAGTCGCTCAACATGCGGATGAGTCGCTGCTCAGGCTCTCCGGCGCCGAGACCGAAGGCCGACGCGGTCGCGACGACCTCGGCACCGTCCCGTACAGCAAGCATCGCGTCACGGATCTCGTGGCAGAGAGCGCTCACCTGTTCGTCCCACGGGCCGTCCGGGTCCGTGCGGCGCCCTCTGGCGAGGATCTCGTCGGCCATCAGCGCGAGGAGCGTCTGCTTGTTGGGGACGTGGTGGTAGAGCGCGCTCGGCTGCACGTCCAGCGCCGCAGCGACCCGCCTCATCGACAAGAACTCGAGGCCGTGGGTGTCGAGCACCTGGAGCGCGACGCGCACGACGTCTTGGAGGCTGTTGGCCATGTCGCCACCCTATCGGTTAGCCTGAACGCCGTTCAGGTGAACACCGTTCAGGAGATCCTCATGACCCTCGACCCCCGCACCGACGCGTCGACAGCGCCTGCCGGCGAGCCTGCGGACGCGCCCGCCACGCGCGTCCGCGCGTTCTCGACCACCGACCTCGCACTGATCGCCGCGTTCGCCGCGCTGATCTCGGCCTGCGCGTACCTTCCCGCGATCCCGGTCGGCGCCTCCGGGGTGCCGATCACGCTCCAGACCTTCGCCGTGATGCTCACCGGCTGCCTCCTCGGGCCGTGGCGCGGGTTCACGGCTGTGACGCTGTACCTCCTCCTCGGCGCGCTCGGGCTGCCCGTGTTCGCGGAGCACTCGTCGGGGATCGGGACTTTCGCGAGCATCAGCGGCGGCTACCTCCTCAGCTTCCCGTTCGCGGCGCTGCTCGGGGGCTACCTGGTCAAGTACGTCGCCGGCCCGCAGCGCAAGACGCGCGCCGTGTGGGTGTTCCTGTGCTCGATCGCGGCCAGCATCCTCGTGATCCACCCGTTCGGTGTCGTCGGCATGATGCTGCACCAGGACGTCTCGCTCTGGACGGCGATGACCTGGGACGCGCCCTTCTGGGTCGGCGACCTCCTCAAGACGACGCTCGTCGCGATCATCGCGGCCGAGGTGCACCGGGCCTTCCCACGACTGCTCCACCCGTGACCGTGCCGACGCTCACGTTCGACGGCGCCGGGGTCACCGTCCCCACCCCGCACGGGGACAAGCTGATCCTCGCGCCGACGTCGCTGGAGCTGACCGAGCGCCGCATCGGTGTGATCGGCGCCAACGGTTCCGGCAAGTCGACCCTCGCCCGCATGGTCAACGGGCTCGTGACCGCGACGACGGGCCGCGTCCTGGTCGACGGTGTGGACGTCGCCGCGCACGCCGCCCGGGTGCGCCGACGTGTGGGGTTCGTGTTCACCGACCCGGCCGCGCAGGTCGTGATGCCGACCTGCGTCGAGGACGTGGAGCTGTCGCTGCGGCGGCACGTCAAGCGTGCGCGCGAGCGTCGCGAGCGGGCGCTGGACGTGCTCGCACGGTTCGGTCTGCGCGACCTCGCCGACACCAGCGTCCACTCCCTGTCGGGCGGGCAGCGCCAGCTGCTGGCGATCGCTGGCGTGCTGGCGACCGAGCCGGCCGTCGTGGTCGCCGACGAGCCCACGACGCTCCTCGACCTCGCGAACACCCGCAGGATCGGTGACCTGCTGCACGGGCTGGACCAGCAGGTCGTGCTGGTGACGCACGACCTCGAGCTCGTCCGCCGTTGCGACCGCGTCCTCGTCGTCGAGCACGGCCGCGTGCGCTTCGACGGTCCCGCCGACGAGGCGGTCGCGGACTACGTGGCGTCCGTCGAGCAGGCGGTCGGCGCGTGAGCACCCCGTACCTGATCGGCACCTACCAGCCGGGGACCTCGGTGGTCCACCGGATGCCGGTGGGCGTGAAGGTCGCCGCGCTCGCGGTGTTCAGCGTCGCCGTCGTCGCCGTACGGAGCATGCCTGCGGCGTGGGCGTACCTCGCCGTCGCGCTCGTGGTCGCGCTCGTCGCGCGGCTCCCGCTGCGGCTGCTCGGCCGTGCGGCGCGCGCGGTGCTGGTGGTGGCCGTGGCGATCGCGGCGTTCCAGTGGTGGTTCCACGGGCGCGACCGGGCGATCGAGACGCTCCTCGACCTCGTGTCGTTGTCCTTGATGGCGGTGGTGCTCACGGGGACCACGCCGGTGAACGCGATGCTGGACGCCTTCATCCGGTGGGTGACCCAGCTGCGCAGGCTCGGCATCGATCCCGACCGCGTCGCCCTCACCATCTCGCTCGCCATGCAGGCCATCCCGGGGACGTTCGCGATCGCCGCCGAGACGCGTGACGCCGCGCGGGCGCGTGGCCTGGAGCGGCGCCCGCGGGCGTACCTGTCGCCGTTCGTCATCCGCGTGGTCGCGCGCGCCCAGGAGACCGGCGACGCGCTCGCTGCCCGCGGTGTCGGCGACGACTGACAGCGCCCGTGCTCACCAGCTGGCGTGCAGCGGGCGACCCTCCTCGTACCCGGCGATGCTCTGCAACCCGACGACGGCGCGCTCGGCGAGCTCGGGGATGCTCCGCGCGCCGGCATAGGTGGCCGACGAGCGGACGCCCGCGATGATCTGGTCGACCAGGTCCTCCACGCCGGGTCGTTCCGGGTCGAGGTACATGCGCGACGTGCTGATGCCCTCCTCGAACAGCGCCATGCGGGCGCGCTCGAAGCCGGCGGCGTCACGTGTGCGGTTGGAGACCGCGCGTGCCGAGGCCATACCGAAGGACTCCTTGTACGGGCGGCCGTCCGCGCCGGTGCGCAGGTCGCCGGGGCTCTCGTACGTGCCGGCGAGCCAGGATCCGATCATCACGCTCGCACCGCCCGCCGCGAGCGCCAGCGCGACGTCGCGGGGATAGCGCACGCCGCCGTCGGCCCACACGTGCTTCCCGAGGTCGGCCGCCGCGGCCGCGCACTCGAGCACCGCGGAGAACTGGGGGCGTCCGACGCCGGTCATCATGCGCGTCGTGCACATCGCGCCCGGCCCGACCCCGACCTTCGCGATGTCGGCGCCGGCGGCGATGAGGTCACGGGTGCCGTCGGCCGACACGACGTTGCCGGCCACCACCGGGATCCGGCGTCCGGTGCGGGCCTCGTGGGCGTCACGCGCGGCGACGACCAGCGGCAGCGCCTGCAGCATCTTGGCCTGGTGGCCGTGCGCGGTGTCGACGACGAGGACGTCGACCCCCATCGCGAGCAGCGCCTCGGCCTTGCCCTGCACGTCGCCGTTGATGCCGATGGCCGCGCCGATCTCGAGCTGTCCCGCAGGATCCAGTGCGGGCGTGTACAGCGTGGAACGCAGCGCGCCCTTCGTGGTCGCGACGCCGACCAGCGTGCCGCCGTCGAGCACGGGCGCGTACGACAGGTGGCGCTCGCTCAGGGCGTCGAAGACCGTACGCGGCTCGTCGGCGGCGTTCAGCGCGAGGACGTCGGTGCTCATCACCTCGTGGACCTGCGCGAACCGGTCGACCTCGGCGCCGTCGTGCTCGGTGACCACACCGAGCGGCTTGCCGGCGTCGACGACGAGCACAGCGCCGTGCGACCGCTTGGGGAGGAGGCTCAGCGCCTCGCCGACGGTCGTGTCGGGGGTGACGGAGACCGGCGTGTCGTAGATCGGGTGGGCTGCCTTGACCTGCGCCACGGACCGGCCGACGACGTCGAGCGGGATGTCCTGCGGGATGATCGCGATCCCGCCCCGGCGGGCCAGCGTCTCGGCCATCCGCCGGCCGGAGACGGCCGTCATGTTGGCGGCGACGAGCGGGATCGTCGTACCCACACCGTCAGGCGTGGTGAGGTCGACGTCGAAGCGTGACGTGACGTCGGAGCGCGACGGCACCATGAACACGTCGTTGTACGTCAGGTCGTGGGAGGGCTGCAGATCGTGGAGGAAGCGCACCGTTCCAGCGTACTGACCGGCGCGGGCGCACAGCGCTCGTCGCACGAATCTGTCGGACCTCGATGGCAGCGTGACGCCATGCCTGTTCACGAGCACCTCATCCCGATGTCCGTCGACTACGTCGAGATCGCCGTCACCGACCTGTCCGCAGCCGCCGCCTTCTACCAGGCGGCCTTCGGGTGGGAGACCATCCCGTACGGCGAGGAGTACACCGGTTTCCGTACGCCCGCCGAGCCGGAGGGACACGAGGCCGGGGGCTTCCGCCTCGCGGACGAGGTCGTCCGCGGGACCACCCTGGTCCAGCTGTACGCCGAGGACCTGGAGGCGTGCGCCGAGGCCGTCACCGCCGCGGGCGGGCAGGTCGTCGAGGGACCGTTCGCGTTCCCGGGTGGTCGCCGGTTCCACTTCCGAGACCCGAGCGGCAACGAGCTCGGGGTCTGGACCACCGCCTGACCCGAGCGCTGGCCCGACCGCCTCACCCGAGCTGGCGTCAGTGCGCGAAGGCGGCCTGCGCCTCGTGCAGACGCGCCCAGCCAAGGTCGCCGAACGGCTCTCGGCGACGGACGACCGCCTCGGCGACGTCGCGCGCCGACTGCTCGGCGAGCACGACGAGGTCGTCCGGATAGCCGTAGGTGAGCGCGTGCTCGGCGAGCTCGTCGGCGTCGAGCGTCTCGACCCGTCCGTCGACGGTGAGGATCACGTCGAGGTCCAGGTCGAGCATCGTCACCAGATCCGGGGCCTCCCACACGGCCGGAGTGGTCATGTCGACATAGAGACGCCACCGCAACCGACCTGTCGGGTCGTCCTCGACCGCATGGAACGTCGCCACGTACGGGTCGGTGTGCGGGATGACCGTGATGCTGTCGACGACGGTCCGGATGTCGCGACCGGGACGGACCATGTGCGACCCGGTGGGCATGTACAACCAGGTGCCGACCTCGTCGCGGGCGTACGCGAGCGTGTCGAACTCCCAGTGCCGGTGGCCGCCGTACTTCGTGGTGACCTGGCGTACCGGGGTCCCCGCCTCGAGTGCGGGGAGCGGTGGGACCTCGCGGGTGACGATCAGGCCGCCATCGCGACCGGGCACGGCGCTCCGGCTTCACGGACCGGCCTGACGCCCTCACGTGCGGCGTATGCGCGGGCGATGGAGGCCATGAGATCGAACATCGTGATGCCGAGGGCCCCGCACACCGAGGCGATGATCTCGGACGACGCCTCCTTCTGGCCGCGCTCGATCTCCGAGAGGTACGCCAGCGAGACCTGCGAGGACTTCGCGACGTCGCGCAAGGTCCGGCCGCGGGAGCGTCGCTCTCCGCGGAGCGCGTCGCCCAGTGCCTCACGCAGCAGCGGGGCGGGCTCCGGTGCGGGTGGGACGGGTGCGAGCATCGTGGTCACCCTTTCACGCTAGGCGGCGTACCCAAGTTTGCGCCATCGCATAAGCGCGGCGTTCGCTCTCAGCAGACGCGGAATCACTCGGTGACTGCGTCTCTGTGCAGCCCGATCCGCAGGGCGGCGCCGGGTGCGGACGACGGGTTCAGCGCGTCCTTGTGGACGGCGGCGCGGTAGCACCGGGTCGCGTAGCGCATCCGCAGACCGTTGTGGCCGCTCGCGTGGCTGTCGTACAGCGCGCGGACACGGGCGAGCACACGCTCCCGCTCACGCGGCGCCCGGGCGGCGATCGACGACCGGGACGACACGAGCGCGAGGAGGGCGTCGAGGTCGAGCTGCTGCCAGAACCCGAAGTCGGCCGAGTCGGGGAGGTCGAACAGCCCCGACATCGGCAGCGAGTCGGTGATCGCCGCCAGGTCGTCCGGCTCGGAGTCGATGATCGCGGTGAGGCGGCGCACCCAGGGGACGGACTCGTCACGCGTGTTCCAGACGAGCGCGAGATGGCCCCCCGTACGCAGGACGCGCGCCAGCTCGGGAAGGACGCGCTCGGCGTCGAACCAGTGGTAGGCCTGCGCGGCCACGACGACGTCGAACGACCCGGCAGGGAAGGGAAGGCGCTCGGCGACCGCGCGGACGACCGGGACCTCCAGACGACTCGCGAGGCGGGTCAGCATCTCCGCCGACCGGTCGAGCGCGACCACGTCGTGGCCGGCGGCGGTCAGCGCGTCGGTCATCTGGCCGGACCCGGCCCCGAGCTCCAGGACGCGGACGGGGTGGTCACCGACGAGCCAGCGCACCGCGCGCTCGGGGTACGACGGCCGAGACCGTGCGTACTCGGTGGCGCACGCGTCGAACGTTCTCGCGCGCTCCGGGGACCTGTCCACAGGCCGAGGCTACCCAACGCGTCACGCCCTGCCGCGTATCCTGCAGGGCGTGCCTGACCCCTTTTCCGCCCTGACGGCGCTGGACGGCGTCCCGTCCGCGTTCGCCGCCACCCGTGATGGCCTCGACTCCCTGCTGCGTGACCGCGGCCTGCGTCGCAGCACGCCGGAGATGACCGCCGACTCCCTCCTGCTGGGGGCGGCGGCGAGCGCGGCGATCGACGGTGCGGCGTACGACCCCGACGGGCTGCGCCGCGGGGAGGCGGACCCGCTGGCGCTGGCCGCCGCACGGATGACCACCGAGCTCCTGTCGCTGGTGCCCACCTGGCAGACGGCGCCGCTGCAGGCGATCGCGCGGATCCATGCGCTGGTCGCCCGCGGGCGCGTTGACGACGACGCGCTCGGGCGGCCCGTCTCGGCGGACGGTGCCACGCGCCTCGGGACGCTGGCGCAGGCTGTGGTCACCCCGACACAGGCGCCCGGGCTGCTCGTCGCGGCGGTCGTCCACGCCGAGATCGCGACGGCGCGGGCGTTCGCCTCCGACAACGGGATCGTGGCGCGCGCCGCTGAGCGGCTGGTGCTGGTCGCGAAGGGGGTCGACCCCGCGAGCCTCACGGTTCCGGAGGCCGGGCACCGGGCGGCGGGTGCCGGTTACCCGAAGCTGCTGGCCGAGTACGAGTCCGACGGGACCGCAGGCGTGCACCGTTGGCTGCTCTACGCAGCGCAGGCTTATGCCGACGGAGCCGAGGCCGCGCCGGTGGACCCGCCGAAGGGCCCGCGCCGCCGGGCCTGACCGGCGCTCGTCAGCCGGCAGTGCCGCACACAACAGACACGCCACCTGCTTGAGGTGGCGCGTCCGTGGCCGACCGTGTTCTCAGCTACCAAGCGTCCTGATTCCGTAGTACCAGGCCGGGGCCTCGATGGGTTCTCCCGTGGCTGGTATCCCTCTAGGACGGGAAGGATCGTCGCGTGGGTACCGTGACTTCGATCTGCCGTCTTTCTTGTCTCCTTTGTACCCGCTCCGACCGTTTACGGCTACCCCATCGGCAGAATCGGTCGCCCTTCGGTCACTCCGAGCGGCGACGCTTGAGCTGGTGCAGCGCGACGCCGGCGGCGGCGGACATCGCGGCGGCGGCCAGGCTCGCGACGGCGACCTTGCTGCCCGTCGATTCCAGCGACACGCGGCTCTTCAGGGTGACGGGCTGGCCGAACTCGAGCACCGGCCAGCCCTCCTCGAGGGCGAGCCGGCGCAGCGCCTTGTCCGGGTTGACCACGTACGGGTGGCCGACCTCGGCGAGCATCGGCACATCGGTCTCGGAGTCGGAGTAGGCGTACGACTCCGCGAGGTCGTACCCCTGCTCCTCGGCGAGCTCCCGGATCGCCGTCGCCTTGTTCTCGCCGTACGCGTAGAGCGCGATCTCGCCGGTGTAGTGGCCGTCCTCCTCCACGAGCTCCGTCGCGATGACGTGGTCGGCGTCGAGCATCGCGCCGATCGGCTCGACCACCTCGGACCCGGACGCGGAGACGATGACGACGTCCCGTCCGGCGGCGTGGTGGGCGGCGATGAGGTCGACGGCCTCGACGTAGACCAGCGGGTCGACGACGGTGTGCAGGGTCTCGGCGACGACCTGTCGGACGGTCTCGACGTCCCACCCCTCGACCAGGGAGGTCAGGTAGGCACGCATCTTCTCCATCTGCGCCTCGTCGGCACCCTGGAGGGCGAACATGAACTGCGCGTACGCGCTGCGCAGCACCGAGCGCCGGTTGATGAGCCCCGAGTCGTAGAAGTGCTTGGAGAACGCCAGCGTGCTGGAGCGGGCGATGATCGTCTTGTCGAGGTCGAAGAATGCCGCGGAGCGCGTGCTCGCGGGAGGGACGGGCGTCGCGTCGGACGTGGTCACGCGTTCAAGCATAGACAGCGAGCGCCGCGGAGGTCGTCGCATATTCAGCGAGCCTCCTCCACAGCCCTGCGTCGTCCCCCACGTTCTGACGGCTCGTGCGCTGTGCGGCTGGTCGGCCACACGCTCACGTCATGGATGCCAACGTAGGGAGACCCGGCTGTGCCAGACCGCTGGTCGTGACCGCCTCGGAGCAGCGTCTCGAGTCCGTCCTCCGCCTGTGCGCGGCCACCGGCGTCGAGCCGTACGTGTGCGCGGACCTGGGGTCGGCCCGGCAGCTCTGGGCAGCGGCCGGGCTGGTCGTCGTCGGTGACGATGCGCTCGATGCGCTGGCCGCAGCGGCGTTCACGCGACGCCCCGACGTCGTGGTGATCGCCGAGGAGGAGCCCGACCCGCGGGTGTGGGGTGTGGCACTGGCGGTGGGGGCAGACAGGGTTCTCGCCCTCCCACGCGACGACGACGCCCTCTGTGCCGCGCTCGCTGAGGGTGCCGACGGCGCCGGCCCGGATGCACCGGTCCTGGCCGTGGTGGGTGCCAGCGGAGGGGTCGGCGCCTCGTCGCTCGCGGCAGCGGTCGCGATGACGGCGACCCGTGACCGGGCCGGTGACGGCAGCGGTCCGGGCCCGCGAGTGCTCCTCGTCGACGCCGACCCCTGGGGCGGAGGACTCGACGTGCTGCTCGGAGTGGAGGGGGTGCCGGGACTGCGGTGGGGTGACCTCACCGACACCCACGGCCGTCTGAGCGCGGCCGCGCTGAGCCGGTCGTTGCCGTGCTTCGACGAGCTGGCCGTCCTCGCCTGGGACCGCGGTGCGACCGCGCCTCCGGCCCCGGAGACCGTACGAGCGGTGCTGGCAGCGGGGCGACGTTCGCACAGCCTCGTCGTGGTCGATCTTCCCCGGCACCTGGACAGCGCGGCCGAGGAGATCCTCGCGCGCGCCGCTGCGGTGCTTCTCGTGGTCCCGGACGACGTCCGCGCCGTGGGCGCCGCCTCGGGTGTCGTGGACGGAGTCGGCGGCTGGGTGGATTCGCTCGGTCTCGCGGTGCGCCGACGGCGGGGCGGACTGCCCGCCCCGCTCATCGCGGAGACGCTGGGCGTTCGGCTGGTGGCGACGGTCGACGACGACGCCCGGTTCAGGCGCACGGTCGAGGAGGGCCTCGGTCCGCTCGCGAGACGCTCAGCGGTCGGGCGTGCGGCGCGCACCGTGCTCGACGTCCTGGGGCCGGAGCTCGGACGATGAGGCGGACGCCGCGCCGTCCCGACGTCCGGCCCGTGGTTCCGGCCGGCGAGGTCCTCGCCGCGAGCCTGGTCGAGGAGACCCGCGACCGGATCGCGGCCGCAGGAGAGCGGCCCACCGCTGACCGCGTGGCGGCGGCGCTACGCGCGGCCGGTCACGTGCACGGGGACCGCACCGTCCTCGCGGTGGTCGACGCTCTGCACCGCGAGACGGTCGGTGCCGGACCGCTCGAGCGGCTGCTCCGCGCCGACGGCGTGACCGACGTCCTCGTCAACGGACCCGCCCACGTCTACGTCGATCGCGGGTCCGGCCTCGAGCGGGCCGACGTCACCTTCGCGGATGACGACGCCGTGCGCCGTCTGGCGCAGCGGCTCGCGGCTGCCGCCGGTCGCCGGCTGGACGACGCGTCGCCGTTCGTCGACGTCCGCCTTCCTGACGGCACGCGTCTCCATGCGGTGCTCTCGCCGCTCGCCAGACCGGGTACGGCTCTGTCGCTGAGGGTGCCCGCGCGGCGCGCGTACTCGCTCGACGAGCTCGCCGGGCGAGGCGCGTTCTCGGGCGAGATCCACGAGGTGCTGACCGCCGTCGTCCGGGCGCGCGCGGCCTTCCTGGTCACGGGAGGAACCGGCACGGGCAAGACGACGCTGCTCGCGGCGATGCTGGGTGCCGTCCCGCCTGCCGAGCGTCTCCTGCTCGTCGAGGACGCGAGCGAGCTACGTCCGGACCATCCGCACGTGGTCGCGCTGGAGTCGCGGCCCGCCAACGTCGAGGGTGCGGGGGCAGTCGTCCTGCGCGACCTCGTGCGCCAGGCGCTGAGGATGCGGCCCGACCGTCTGGTGGTGGGTGAGGTGCGCGGCGCCGAGGTGGTCGACCTCCTCGGTGCCCTCAACACGGGCCACGAGGGCGGCTGCGGCACCCTCCACGCCAACACGCCACGCGACGTCCCGGCACGCGTCGAGGCGCTCGCGATGGCAGCGGGGATGCCGAGGGCCGCGGTCCACAGCCAGCTCGGGGCTGCGCTCGACCTCGTGGTCCATGTCGCGCGTGACAGCACAGGACGCCGCCGGGTCACCGAGATCGCGACGCTGCGCAGCACGGCCGACGGCACCGTGGTGTGCGAGGCCGCCGCGTCGTGCGAGACCGACGGCACCATCACCCACGGTCCCGGGCGGGCACGGCTCGACGAGGTGCTCGCCCGTCGCGGAGCGGGCGGGGCCGAGGGGGCGGAGTGAGCGCCCCGGCGACCTGGGCCCTCGCCGCGGCGGCGCTGGCAGGGCTCGCGGCGTGGCTGGGAGCGGGCCCCGTGGCCGAGGGCAGGGTGGTGGTCGTGGCGGGTGCGGCGCCGACCGCTGCGTCCGGATCCGCGGTGGCACGCCGTACGTGGAGGTGGGTCCTCGCGGGAGGAGCCGTCGCCCTGCTCGGTCGCGCGGGAGTCTCGTTCACGGCGATGGTCGTCGCTGCGGGTGTGGCGGTGGTCGTGCTGTGGCTGCGTGGGCGGGCGCGACGCCGACGGGAGGGCCGGCGCCTCCACGGTGAGATCGCCGCCGCCTGCGAGGCACTGGCCTCCGAGCTCGCTTCCGGGACGCCGGCGTCGCTCGCTGTCGGTCGGGTCGCGGTCGACTTCGCCGTCCTGGCTCCTGTCGCCTCGCAGGCGCGGCTGGGCGGAGACGTGGTGACCGCGCTGCGCTCGGCGTCCGAGCCCCCTGGTGCAGAAGGTCTTCGCGACGTCGCCGCCGCATGGGCGGTGAGCGCCCGTACCGGTGCGAGCCAGGCGGCGGTCCTCGACCGCGTCGCCGAGACGCTCCGTGAGCACGACGACCTGCTGCGCGAAGTCGATGCCGCCCTCGGATCACCGCGGGCCACAGCGCGTCTGCTCGCGGTTCTGCCGCTCTTCGCCCTCGCGCTCGGCTGGGCGCTCGGCGGCGACCCGTTCGGCTTCCTCCTCGGTGGTGGGCTCGGTTCGTGGTGCCTGGCAGGAGGAGCGGCGCTGGCCGTGGCGGGAGTCGTGTGGGTCGAGCGCCTGACGGAGTCGGCAGCACGGTGAGTCTGCTCGCGGCACTCCTGGCGGGTCTGTCGGTCGTCCTCGCCACCGACGACCGCCGGGGACGACTGGGTGAGCGTCGCCGACCGTTCGCCGCCTCAGACCAGCAGCCGCGCGCCAGCTGGCTCACCTCGCCGTGGGTCGCAGGAGCTCTCGCCGCCGTCACGGTGACACAGGTGCTCGGCGGGCTGAGCGGCGTCGCTGTCGGGCTTCCTGTGGGCGGGTGCGTCGCGTGGTGGGTGAGCCGCCTCGAACCAGCGGCTGTGCGTCAGCGTCGTGAGCGCGAGGCGCGCGACCTTCCGCTCGCGCTCGACCTGATCGTCTCCGCGGTCGCCGCAGGACGGCCGACGACGCAGGTGCTGGAGGTGGTCGCGGGCGCGGTCGAAGGCCCCCTGGGAGATCGGCTGCGCGGGGTCGCGGTGCGCTTGCAGCTGGGGACCGATCCGGCCGTCGTCTGGCGTGAGCTGCACGACGACCCCGTGCTGGCCCCTCTGGCCCGTGCCTTCGCGCGGGCGGCGCGGAGCGGGACGGCCGTGAGGCGCGTCCTGGACCGTGCTGCGGAGGACGCCCGCGCCGTCCAGCGGGCCGCTGCGCTCGAGCGGGCAAGGGCGGTCGGAGTGCGGACGGCGGCGCCGCTCGGCGCCTGCTTCCTGCCGGCGTTCCTGCTCCTGGGGGTCGTCCCGACCGTGGTCGCGACCTTCGTCTCGCTGGAGCTTTGACGCCCGTCCCGCCTCCACAGCGAGGTGCCGTCCCCAGCGGGTCCCCGACCGATGTCCTGCCGCTGCCTCCGGACCCACCTTGTGGGTGCGCCCGATCGGGCGCCACGACAACGATCGAGGAGAGCGACATGCGTTACCTGAAGCGGCTGCGCGCACGCGCCGACGAGCGCGGGATGACCACCTCCGAGTACGCCGTCGGCACCGTCGGCGCCTGCACGGTGGGAGGTGCGATCTACAGCATCGCGACGTCGGACTGGTTCAACGACTTCCTGAAGAACGTCTTCGAGAAGGGGGTCGAGCTGCTCCCGTTCATGTGAGCGGAGGCATCGCACGCGGGTCCGACGGTCGCGCGACCGTCGGACCCGGTCGGGACACCGGGGAGAGGACGGAACGGTGGACACAGGATCGCGCAGGGAGCACGGCATGGTGACGGCGGAGACGGCGATGGTGGTGCCGTTCCTGGTCGCCCTGGCGCTCGCCCTGGTCTGGATGGTGAACCTCGGCGTCGTCCAGGTCCGGCTCGTCGACGCTGCCCGCGAGGGCGCCCGGATGTCGGCCCGCGGCGACGACCGGGCCACCGTCGTGGAGGCGGTGGAGCAGATGGCGCCGGAGGGCTCCGTCGTGACGGTCACGGAGAGCACGGATGTCGCGGACGTTCCGACGACGCGCGTGGCGGTGCGACTGCGCTCGCGGGTCGAGCTGCCTTTGATCCGCCGGCTTGCCGTCGATCTCGATGCCGCCGCCGTCAGCGCCCACGAGTCGGGGAGCTGGTGATGACCGGCCGGCGTGGGCGGTCACGCTCCGACGCAGGTGCGGGCGCCGTCTACGGGGTGGTCGCGGCGGCGGTTCTGGCGACCGCGTTCGTGGTCGGGCTGCACGTCGTTGCGCTGGCGCGGCTCCAGCACCAGGTCACCGCCGCAGCCGACCTGGTCGCGTTGGCCGCGAGCGGTGCGGCCGCAGCAGGTGGCGACGGGTGTGCCCGAGCTCAGAGGGTCGCGCGAGCCAACGAGGTGCGGGTCAGCTCATGCGTGCTCGACCTCGCCGTCGCCACGGTCGTCGTGGAGCGGACCGCGCGTCCGTGGGGTGTGGTCCTGACCATCCGGCGCACCGCTCGAGCAGCACCTCGCGACTACGTCCCCGCGGGGGGTGGCGGGCGATGAGGGTCCACCTGGTCACCCTCGTCCGGTGGACCCGAGCCGTACGCCGGATCTGCCGTCCCGTCGGTCCCCTCCGTCGAGGAGAGCGCTCCCGGCGACGGATCGGCGTGCTCTCCCGCCGTCGGCTCGGACGTCGGCTCAGACGTCGGCTCGTACGCGGAGGAGTGCGACGGCTCGTCCGGTGCGCCGGCGGGGACAGCGCCTTCCGCCCGCTGCTGCTCCAGCCGCCGGTGCTCCTTGCGGAGCTGGCGGTTCTCCTTGCGTACGCGGTACGACCGACGGACCCCGCGCAGGATCAGCGCCAGCCCGAGCACCGCGACGAGCATGCTCGCGGCGCCGATCCAGAAGGCGCCGACACCGTCGGTGGTGACGTCCCACCCGAGGAAGTCGACCGAGACCGACTCGGTGGCCTCCACCGACAATACGACGCCGACCAGCACGGCCAGGGCCAGCAGCAACACACCGAGCGCGATCATCGACGTCCCCCTCGTGACGATGCCCTCAGCCTAGCGACGTTCGGCGCCCGCTACCGGCAAGGCAGGCGCGGACTCCTCGCCGATCGGCGCCTCGGCGAGAAGCGCGTCGAGCAGCACCACCGCACCGCGCTTCGAGAGCGGGTTGTTGCCGTTGCCGCACTTCGGCGACTGCACGCACGACGGGCACCCGACGTCGCACGCGCACGAGGCGATCGCGTCGCGCGTCATCGCGAGCCAGCGGCCGGCGACGTCGTAGCCGCGCTTCGCGAAGCCGGCTCCACCGGGCAGTCCGTCGTGGACGAAGACCGTGAGCATGCCGGTGTCGGGGTGCAGTGCCGTCGACACTCCGCCGATGTCCCAGCGGTCGCAGGTCGCGAGGAGCGGCAGGAGGCCGATCGACGCGTGCTCGGCGGCATGGGCCGCGCCGGGCACCTCGGCCGGGTCGAGGTCGAGCGACTCGACGACGCGACCGGGCAGCGTCCACCAGACCGCGGTGGTCCGCAGCGTGTGCTCCGGCAGGTCGAGCGGCACCTCGCCGAGCACCTGCGCCGTGCCCGAGCGACGCTTCACGTACGAGACGACGCGGCTGGTCACGTCGACGTCCCCGAACGAGACGGTCGCTCGGCCCCACGGCACCGCCGCACGCTGCTCGACGATCGCGATGTCGGTCACCGAACGCGCGGTGGTCGTGTGGTCGGGTCGGTCGGGCCGCACGAGCGCGACACCGTCGACGGGGTCGTAGTGCGCGACGACGTACGTCTCGCCGCGGTGGACGTAGACGGCGCCCTCGTGCACCGTCGCGTCGGCTCGTCCGCCATCGACGGTGCCGAGGAGCCGGCCGGTCTCGTCGTCGACGATCTGCACCGCCGGACCGCCCACCGAGCGGATATCGACCAGGTCTGCGGCATGTTCGCGCTTGGTCCAGAACCAGCCCTGTGGCCGCTTGCGGAGCCACCCCGCGGCCGTGAGGGCGGCGACGCCCTCCTCGGCCCCGGGACCGAAGAGCGCGAGGTCGTCCTCGGTGAGGGGCAGCTCCTGTGCGGCCGCGGCCAGGTGCGGGCCGATCACGTGAGGGTTCGACGGGTCGAAGACGGTGCCCTCGACCGGAGCGCCGAGGAGGGCCTCCGGATGGTGGACGAGATAGGTGTCCAGAGGGTCGTCTCGTGCCACGAAGATGCCGACCGCCCGGGACCCGTCACGCCCGGCACGTCCGAACTGCTGCCGCAGCGCAGCACGAGTGCCCGGGAAGCCGGTCGTGACGACCGCGTCGAGCCCGGCGACGTCGATGCCCAGCTCGAGGGCGTTGGTGCTCGCCAGGCCGAGCAACGCCCCGGTACGGAGGTCACGCTCGATAGCGCGCCGCTCCTCCGGGAGATAGCCGCCTCGGTAGGTCGCCACCCGGTCGGGGAGCGACGCGTCGACCTCGGCGAGCATCCGGCGCGCCGACATGGCGACCGACTCGGCGCCACGGCGCGACCGGACGAACGCGAGCGTCCGCACGCCCGACGAGACGAGATCGGTGAGGAGCCCGGCCGCCTCGACCGACGCCGGTCGGCGTACGGGAGCGCCGTTCTCGCCCGATCCCTCGACGAGCGGGGGTTCCCAGAGCGCGAGGGCGACCTCGCCCTTCGGTGCGGCGTCGTCGGTGACAGCCCGCACGGCGAGGCCGGTCAGCCGGGAGGCGGACACCTCCGGGTCGGCCACCGTCGCCGACGCGAGCACGAAGGTCGGATCAGCTCCGTAGTGCGCAGCGATCCGGCGCAGCCGACGCAGGACGTGAGAGACGTGGGACCCGAAGACACCCCGGTAGTGATGGCACTCGTCGACCACGACATAGCGCAGGCCGGACAGGAACCGCGCCCAACGCTGGTGGGACGGCAGCAGGGTGCGGTGGACGAGGTCGGGGTTGGTGACGACGTAGTTCGCGTGATCGCGCGCCCACTGGCGCTCTTCTCGGGTGTTGTCACCATCGACAGCGGCTGCCCGCACCGCCTCCCAACCCGACGTGAGCGTGTGGAGACCCTGCAGCTGGTCGTGGGCGAGCGCCTTCGTCGGCGCGAGGTAGAGGACGGTCGGGCCCCGGCCGCGCCGCTCGTCGGACGCACGCCCCGCGCCGAGTGCCGTGAGCGCGGGCAGCTGGTACGCCGCGGACTTGCCCGAGGCCGTCCCCGTCGCGACCACGACGTGCCGACCGGCGTGCGCGAGCTCGGCTGCCTCGACCTGGTGCGCCCAGAGGGTGTCGATGCCGACGGAGCGGAGCCTCGACCGGAGCTCGACGTCGACCCACGTCGGCCACTGTGCGTGCACCGCGTCCCGGGCCTCCTCGCGAGCGAGGTGCAGAAGCCGGCCGTCGGACGCCCCCGGCAGCCGCAGCAAGGTCTCGATCGGATCGGCCACCCTACGAGTCTCCCCACCGTGGCAAGCACGGCGGCCGGCAGTACCCGCGAACGCGTCAGAACGGGCCCCTGGTCGTGGTTGAATTGTGCCTGTCCCGATGCCGTACGAGCAGGAGCCCGCTGTGGACCTGTCCCTCGAGATTCGAGCGATCGACGGCTTCCGCCTTGTCCAGGTCGCGGGGGAGATCGACGTCTACACCGCCCCGCGTCTGCGGGAGGCGCTCGCCGATCTCATCGAGAGCGGTCACCACCGCGTCATCGTCGACGTGGAGAAGGTCGACTTCCTGGACTCCACCGGACTCGGTGTCCTCGTCGGCGGTCTGAAGCGCGTCCGCGCCCATGACGGCAGCCTCGACGTCGTGTGCACGCGGGCACGCCTCCTCAAGATCTTCGAGATCACGGGCCTCACCAAGGTCTTCGGCATCTACGACACGGTCGACGACGCCGTGTCCGCGCACGTCGCCTGACCCCAGAAAACCTGCTTCACACATTTCCGCGTGTCTGTCCGCGAAACGGTTGTGTCGTACGTCACGTTGCTGGTTGTCTGTTCGAGCACGCCTGAGTCAGCGCTTCACCGCGCGATGCCGAGGAAGGATCCGCATGTCGTACGTTCCCCTGGCAGCATCCGAAGACCTGTCGCTCACGGGTATGAACCTGGGCCTGGTCGCCGGAGTCGCCGTCATCGGCGTCATCTCACTGGTGATGGCCGCGGTGTTCCGCAAGCAAGTCCTCGACGCTGCCGAAGGCACCGAGCGCATGCAGGAGATCGGCCGAGCCGTGCAGGAGGGCGCCTCGGCCTACCTTGCACGACAGTTCAAGACGCTCGGCGTCTTCGTCGCGCTGGCCTTCCTGCTGCTGTTCGTCCTTCCCGGCGACGCCAACATCCGCGTCGGGCGTTCCGTTTTCTTCCTCGTCGGAGCGTTGTTCTCCGCAGCGATCGGCTACTTCGGGATGTGGCTCGCCGTGCGGGCCAACGTGAGGGTCGCTGCCGCGGCGCAGAACGAGGGCCGCGACCCGGCGATGCGGATCGCGTTCCGCACCGGTGGTGTGGTCGGCATGTCGACCGTCGGCCTCGGGCTCCTCGGTGCCGCGGTCGTCGTGCTCATCTACAAGGGTGAGGCGCCCTCGGTGCTCGAGGGCTTCGGCTTCGGTGCGGCGCTGCTCGCCATGTTCATGCGTGTCGGCGGCGGCATCTTCACCAAGGCGGCCGACGTGGGCGCCGACCTGGTCGGCAAGGTCGAGCAGGGCATCCCTGAGGACGACCCGCGCAACGCCGCGACCATCGCCGACAACGTGGGCGACAACGTCGGCGACTGCGCAGGCATGGCGGCCGACCTCTTCGAGTCGTACGCGGTCACGCTCGTCGCCGCGCTGATCCTCGGCTCGGTGACGTTCGGCGAGCACGGCCTCGTCTTCCCGCTGATCGTCCCGGCGATCGGCGCGCTCACCGCGATCCTCGGTGTCTTCCTCACCCGGCCACGCGCCGGTGAGAGCGGCCTCACGACGATCAACCGCGCGTTCTACATCAGCGCGATCGTCTCCGCGGTCGGCTGCACCATCGCCGCGTTCCTGTACCTGCCGTCCAGCTCCGAGGACCTGGTCGACGCCGGTGGCGTGACCGCGATCGAAGGGCTCTTCGGCCAGCTCGGGCTCGGCTCGCAGGCCGGCGACTTCAACCCGCAGATCGTGGCCATCGTCGCGGTGCTCATCGGCATCGTCCTGGCGTCGGTGATCCTCGCCCTGACCGGCTACTTCACCGGCACCGACCACCGCCCCGTCAAGGACGTCGCCAAGACGGCCCTCACCGGCCCCGCGACCGTGATCCTGTCCGGCTTCTCGCTCGGGCTCGAGTCGGCGGTCTACACCGCCCTCGTCATCGGTGCAGCGGTGTACGGCGCGTTCCTCCTCGGCGGCGGTGCGCTGCTGGTCTCGTTGTTCGCAGTGGCCCTCGCGGGCTGCGGCCTGCTCACGACCGTCGGTGTCATCGTCGCGATGGACACGTTCGGACCCGTGAGCGACAACGCGCAGGGCATCGCGGAGATGTCCGGCGACGTCGACGAGAAGGGTGCGCAGATCCTCACCGAGCTCGACGCCGTCGGCAACACCACCAAGGCGATCACCAAGGGCATCGCCATCGCCACGGCCGTGCTCGCGGCGACCGCGCTGTTCGGGGCTTTCACCGACACCATCACCCGCGAGGCCGCCAGCATCACCGACGCGAGCGGGATCGCAGTGGGTGACCTGCTCGGCCTGCTGGGCGTGCTCAACATCGCCGAGCCCAACAACCTCGTGGGCCTGATCATCGGCGCGTCCGTCGTCTTCCTCTTCTCGGGACTGTCGATCGCGGCGGTCGGCCGGGCAGCCGGCGCCGTGGTGTACGAGGTGCGCCGCCAGTTCCGCGAGATCCCCGGGATCATGGAGGGCACCGGGCGTCCCGAGTACGGACGGGTCGTCGACATCTGCACCCGCGACTCGCTGCGGGAGCTCGCGACACCGGGCGTGCTGGCGATCTTCGCCCCCATCGCGGTCGGCTTCGGGCTCGGGGTCAGCGCGCTCGGGTCCTACCTCGCGGGCGCGATCGGCGCAGGCGCGCTGATGGCCGTCATGCTCGCCAACTCCGGCGGCTCCTGGGACAACGCCAAGAAGCTCGTGGAGGACGGCCACTACGGCGGCAAGGGCTCGGACGCCCACGAGGCCACGATCATCGGCGACACCGTCGGTGACCCGTTCAAGGACACCGCGGGGCCGTCGCTCAACCCGCTCCTCAAGGTGATGAACCTCGTCGCGCTCCTGATCGCGCCTGCGGTCGTGTCGCTGTCGTTCGGCGACGACGCCAACGACGTCGTGCGCTTCCTGATCGCCGGCATCGCGTTGGTGATCATCGTCGCGGCGGTCGTCGTCTCGAAGATGCGGCCGACCGTGATCGGGGACGACCCGGGGGACCGTGGCGGCGACGACGGCGGCGAGGGGACCGATCCGGAGACGCTCGAGCGCCCTGGGGTCGACTACGAGCCGACCAGCGACGAGGACCGCGAGCCGCTCCGCGGGCCGGTGCCGAACGCGCCCGAGTACGACGAGTCCGGCTGGCAGGACCCGCGTCCGATCTGACCCGCACCCTGGGCGATCCGAGGTCCAGCGTGGGCGGCACCCCCGCCTACGCTGGACCTCATGCTCCGGGACCCCGACACCGCCGCCCTGCGTGATGCCCTCCGTACCGCGGACTACACGGTCGAGGCGGTCGCGGACCTCCTCGGCCCCGACGCCCACCGCGCCCTCATGCGCAACGAGACGACCCCGGGGAGGCGGGCGACGACCGACGGCTCGCCGCTCTCGACGCTGACCCGGCTCTTCGCCCTCCAGCTGCCCGTCGCCGTCGAGCAGGCCGAACGCGCGCTGCCCGGGCTCGTCGACGCCCTGTCGGTCGCCGGGATCCTCGAGCGCTCCGTGTCCGAGGTCGCCGCCCGCGTCGACCTGCGGGCGTACGGCGACGACTCGCGGGACTGGTGGGTGGTCTGCGACCTCACACCGGGCCTCGACGGCTCCCCGCGTACGGTCGGGCCCGAGCACGTCCTCGGCATCAGCGAGGCGTCGTCGTCCCTGGCCCAGCTCACCGTGCGCCAGCCCGTGGGCAGAGCCCTCGACCTCGGGACCGGCTGTGGTGTGCAGTCGCTGCACCTCGCGACCCACGCCGACCGCGTCGTCGGGACGGACGTGAACCCCCGGGCGCTCGCGATGGCACGCCTGACGGCCGCGCTCAACGCCGACGAGCCCTCCTCCCCCCTGTTCGAGGTCCGCGACGGGAGCCTCTTCGCCCCGGCACGCGGCGAGACGTACGACCTGATCGCCACGAACCCACCGTTCGTGGTCTCCCCGGCCACCGGCGAGCGCCTCGTCTACCGCGACTCGGGGCTGCCGGGCGACGAGGTGGTGCGCCGGATCGTCACCGAGGCTCCTGCTCACCTGAACCCCGGCGGCTGGTGCCAGATCCTGGCCAACTGGGTGCACAGGGAAGGGGAACCGTGGACCGAGCGGATCTCCGGCTGGCTCGCCGGCACCGGCTGCGACGCCTGGGTGCTCCAGCGCGAGGTGGCCGACCTGCCGACGTACGTGGAGATGTGGCTGGCCGACGCCGGACTGCAGGGTGCACCGGACTACGTCCAGCGGTACGACACCTGGCTGGCCTGGTTCGAGGAGCAGGGCATCGAGGCGATCGGTTTCGGCTGGCTGAGCCTGCGCAACGCCGGCCGCGACGAGCCTGTGCTGCGGCTGGAGGAGTGGCCGTACGAGATCGAGCAGCCGATCGGTCCGCACGTCGCGGCCTGGGGCGGCCGCACCGACGCGTACGCGGAGGCGAGCGACGCCGATCTCCTCGCGGCACACCTGGTCCAGGCCGACGGGCTCGTCCAGGAGACGGTCGGCGCTGCCGGTGCTCCCGACCCGGAGGTCATCATGGTCCGGCTCCAGCGCGGCGTCCGCAGGGCCAAGCAGCTCGACACCGTCGAGGCGGGGCTCGTCGGCGCCTGCGACGGCGACCTGTCCGTGGGGCAGATCCTCGACGCGCTCGCCCAGATCCTCGAGCGCGACGCCGCCGATCTACGGGCCACGACGCTGCCGTCCGTACGAGCGCTGGTGGCCGACGGCTACCTGCGGTGACCTCGCGGGTGGACGTGATCCACGACACGACTTGCTGACACCCGTACACGTTGTGTTGCGATCACGCGCTACCTTGGCCGCGTCGCGTCTTTGCGACGCGTTGCGCGACCCGTCGAGTGGGCGCCGCAGCGACTGCACAGGACCAGGAGCACCGCACCCGTGACCTCTCTCGTCATCGTCGAGTCGCCGAAGAAGATCGCACAGATCGCCGGTTACCTCGGCAAGGGCTACGTCGTCGAGGCCTCTTTCGGCCACGTCCGCGACCTGCCCAACGGCGCTGCGGAGGTGCCCGCGAAGTTCAAGGGACAGCCCTGGGCGCGCCTCGGCGTCGACGTCGACGGCGACTTCGACCCCGTGTACGTGGTGCCCGCCGACAAGAAGGCGCAGATCGCCAAGCTCAAGAAGCTCCTCAAGGAGTCCGACGAGCTCATCCTGGCCACGGATGAGGACCGCGAGGGCGAGGCCATCGCGTGGCACCTGGTCGACGAGCTGAAGCCCAAGGTCCCGGTCAAGCGGATGACCTTCAACGAGATCACCCCGCAGGCCATCCAGACGGCGATCCAGAACACCCGTGACATCAACGAGGACCTGGTCGACGCGCAGGAGACCCGCCGCATCCTCGACCGCCTGTACGGCTACGAGGTCAGCCCCGTCCTCTGGAAGAAGGTCATGTCCGGCCTGTCCGCGGGCCGCGTGCAGTCGGTCGCGACGCGGATGGTCGTCGAGCGCGAGCGTGAGCGCCGCGCGTTCCGCTCCGCCTCGTACTGGGACCTGGACGCCCGTCTCGACGCCGGCGAGGGCAAGGACCCGCGCGCCTTCCCGGCCCGGCTGCTGTCGGTCGACGGCGCCCGCGTGGCGCAGGGGCGTGACTTCGACTCCGAGGGCGAGCTCACGGGCTCGGAGGTCGTCCACCTCGACGAGGCACGTGCCGTCGCCCTCGCCGACGGGCTCCGGGAGCGGGACTTCACCGTGCTCTCGGTCGAGTCCAAGCCGTACACGCGCCGCCCGTACGCGCCGTTCCGTACCGTCACGCTGCAGCAGGAGGCCGGCCGCAAGCTGGGCTGGGGTGCGCAGCGGGCGATGCAGGTCGCGCAGCGGCTGTACGAGGGCGGCCACATCACGTACATGCGTACCGACTCCACGACGCTGTCGCAGACCGCGCTGAACGCGGCGCGCGCGCAGGTCCGTGACCTGTACGGCCCGGACTACCTGCCGGAGGCGCCGCGCACCTACGCCTCGAAGGTCAAGAACGCCCAGGAGGCGCACGAGGCGATCCGCCCGGCCGGCGAGACGTTCCGTACGCCGGCAGAGACGGGCCTCACGGGTGACGAGTTCCGCCTGTACGAGCTGATCTGGATGCGCACGATGGCGTCGCAGATGAAGGACGCCAAGGGCAACACCGTGACCGTACGGATCGGGGCGACCTCGGCCAGCGGCGAGGAGTGCGTGTTCACCTCGTCGGGCCGCACCCTCACGTTCTACGGCTTCCTGAAGGCCTACGTCGAGGGTGCGGACGATCCCGACACGGAGTCGGACGACAAGCAGACCCGTCTGCCCGACGTCGCCGAGGGCGACACGGTCACGGTCGACACGCTGGAGGCCGCCGGCCACACCACGAAGCCCCCCGCCCGTTACACGGAGCAGACGCTGATCGGGGAGCTGGAGAAGCGCGAGATCGGCCGCCCGTCGACGTACGCCTCGATCATCCAGACGATCCTCAACCGCGGGTACGTCTACAAGAAGGGCAACGCGCTCGTCCCGTCCTGGGTCGCGTTCTCGACCGTCCGCCTGATGGAGCGCCACTTCGGCCGGCTCGTCGACTACGCGTTCACCGCGACGATGGAGGACGTCCTCGACGAGGTCGCCGCCGGTCGCGAGGAGCGTCCGTCGGTGCTGCACAGCTTCTACTACGGCGACAACGCGGGCGACACGGGGCTCAAGCGGCTCGTCGAAGGTCTCGGCGAGATCGACGCGCGAGAGCTGTCGACGTTCGAGATCGGCGAGGGCATCGCCCTCCGGGTCGGTCGCTACGGCCCGTACCTCGAGGGACCGGACGCCGACGGCGTGCTCCAGCGGGCGAACGTCCCGGACGACCTCCCGCCCGACGAGCTCACGCTCGACAAGGCCAAGGAGCTTCTCGCCAACCCGACCGGCCAGGACCGCGAGCTCGGCACCGACCCGGATACGGGGCGCCTGGTGGTCGCCAAGAACGGCCGATTCGGCCCGTACGTCACCGAGGTGCTGCCCGAGGACGCTCCTAAGAAGGAGAAGCCTCGTACGGGGTCGCTCTTCAAGTCGATGGACCTCGAGACGGTGACGATCGAGGACGCCGTCAAGCTGCTGTCGCTGCCGCGCGTGGTGGGTATCGACCCCGAGAGCGGCGACGAGATCACGGCGCAGAACGGCCGTTACGGGCCGTACCTCAAGAAGGGCACCGACTCCCGCTCGCTCGAGACCGAGGACCAGATCTTCTCGATCACGCTCCCCGAGGCGCTGGCGATCTACGCCCAGCCCAAGCAGCGCGGGCGCCGAGCCGCGACGGCTCCGCTCAAGGAGCTGGGCGACGACCCGGAGTCCAAGAAGCCGGTCGTGGTGAAGGACGGGCGGTTCGGCCCGTACGTCACCGACGGCGAGGTCAACGCGACGTTGCGCAAGGGTGACGAGGTCGAGACGATCACGCTCGAGCGGGCGGCGGAGCTGCTGGCCGAGAAGCGCGCCAAGGGCCCGGTCAAGAAGACGACCCGCAAGGCGCCGGCCAAGAAGTCGGCCGCGAAGAAGGCGCCGGCGAAGAAGGCGCCGGCGAAGAAGGCAACGGCCAAGAAGGCACCCGCCAAGAAGGCCGCGAAGTCGACGGCCACGAAGACGACGACGAAGAAGGCCTGACGTGCGGCGGACGGCGGCGGTTCTCGTCGCGCTCGGAGCCGTGCTCGCCGGCTGCGGCTCGACCGACGGAGACTCGGGAGAGGCGTCCGCCCGCGAGACGACCACGGCTAGCGCGACGCCTGCGCCCGCGCCGGTCGGCGGCCAGATCGACCCGGCGGGGTACGAGTCGCCCGAGGCACTTGCGGCCGAGTCGCCCCTCGTGGTCCTCGGCGCCGTCGTCGCCTGGGAGAAGGGCCCGCGGGTCGTCCTCGACGACGGCTCCACGCGCGGGGAGCCCGAGCAGTGGGACTACACAGTCCTCGTCCTCGCCGTGGACCACGTCGTCAAGGACGAGAAGGGGCTCGCGTCCGGAGACCAGATCTCCATCGCCGTGCCCGACACGGCCGCCACGCTGAGCGCGCTCGCACCCGTGGGCGCCAACGTCGCGTTCGTCGGGGGTGCCGAGACCGGGCTCTCGATGTTCGAGGGCGACCAGTACGAGGTGACCGATCCCGACGCCGGTGTCGCGAAGGGGACGACGCTGCTGTGGGCGAGTCCTCAGGGCGTCGTGCTCGAGACCGCGACGGGCGCGCTGGTCCATGCCGACCCCGCTGCCCGTGACGCCGTGTGGAAGGACGTGGCCGGTCTGCCCGCGGAAGAGCAGTTCGGGATGGTCGCGCAGCGGCTGACGGCGCTCGCGCGCGGCTGACCCACGCGCAGGCCCGCGCATAGGATCGACGCGTGGCGAACGTCGATGTGATCGTGGTCGGAGCTGGTGTCGCTGGTCTCGTGACGGCCGACCGCGTACGCGCGGCGGGCCGCAGCGTCGTCGTGCTGGAGGCGCGGGACCGGGTCGGCGGTCGTACGCTCACCGAGGCGGTGGCCGGAGTGAAGGACCTCTCGGTCGACGCGGGCGCGGCCTGGGTCGCCCCGGACCAGCAGCACGTGCGGACGGAGCTCGCGCGGTTCGGGCTGGAGACGACGCCGCAGGCGGGACCCGGGGACGCGCTGGCGTCGCTGCGGGGCAAGGCTCGCCGCTACACCGGAGCCGCCCGGGCGCTGGACCCCGTCACCACCGCCGATGTCGGACAGGCGATGATGCGATTCGCCGCGGCTGCCGAGCACGTCGACGTCGAGGCGCCGTGGCGCGGGGATCACGCGACGAAGTACGACGCGCAGACGTTCGAGAGCTGGATCCGCCGCACGTGCGTCACCTCGAAGGGGCGTGACTACTTCCGCCTCCTCTGCGAGGCCGTGCTGGCCACCGAGCCGCAGAACGTCTCGCTGCTCCACATGCTGTTCGTCGCGCGCTCGGGCGGCGGTCTCTCGCACCTCGTCACCACCGGCGGCGGCGCCCAGGATGCCCGTGTCGTCGGCGGCATGCAGCAGCTCTCGCAGTTCCTGGCCGCGGGGCTCGGGCGCTGGGTGCGCCTGCAGGAGCCGGTGACCACGATCATGCACGACGCCGACGGAGTGTCCGTGCACAGCGAGTCGGGCGCGACCACCGCCCACCGGGTGGTCGTGACGGTGCCTCCGGCGCTCGCGACGTCCATCGAGTACCTCCCCGGTCTGCCGCACGACCGCACGCAGCTCGTCCAGCGGATGCCCCACGGCAGCGTGGTGAAGTGCCACGCGGTCTACTCCCGACCGTTCTGGCACGACCTGGCGCTCTCGGGCGAGATGGCCACCGACGAGGGCCCCGGCAAGGTCGTCTTCGACACCAGTCCGCCCGGTTCCGGGTACGGGGTGCTGACCGTTCTCGTCGAGGGCGACGATGCGCTGCGCCTGGGTGCGCGGGGCGAGGCGCGCGCACGTACGGCAGTGCTCCGTGGCCTCGCGGAGCACCTCGGACCACGGGCGATGGACCCGCTCGCCTTCGTCTCGCGCGACTGGACGGCGGAGGAGTGGACGCGCGGATGCTTCGGTGCACACCTGCCGCCCGGTGCCTGGACGCAGGTCGGTTCCGCCCTCCGGGTGCCGGTCGGGCGCCTCCACTGGGCGGGTGCGGAGACGGCCGAGCGCTGGTGCGGCTACGTCGACGGGGCGGTCTCGTCCGGTGAGCGCGCGGCCGCCGAGGTGCTCGCTGCCCTGCCCTGACGGTCGTCGCGCCGCGCACTTCCCCCTCGCCACGCCCTTTCCCCACCACTTTCCGTGGGGGCCAACGCAAAGTGCGTCCCCCACCGGCACATCCAGGAGGGGTAGGCAGTCTGCGTTGGCCCCCACGCAAAGTGCGGAGCGGTCAGGCGTCGCGGTCGCGGGGACGGACCAGCCCCGACTCGTACGCGAGCACGACGAGCTGCGCGCGATCCCGGACACCCGTCTTGGTCATCGCCCGGCTCACGTGCGTCTTCGCCGTGGTCGGGCTGACGACGAGGCGCTCGGCGATCTCGTCGTTGTTCAGCCCGTTGCCGACGAGCGCGACGACCTCCCGTTCGCGTGCGGTCAGTGCGTCGAGGGTCGCGGCGGACACGACCTCGGCGGGGCGCGCGACGAACTCGCTGATGAGCCGGCGGGTGATCCCCGGCGAGAGCAGCGCGTCACCGTCGGCCACGACCCGCAGCGCCTGCACGATCTCCTCGGGCTCGGTGTCCTTCACGAGGAACCCGCTCGCACCCGCACGCAGCGCGTCGAAGACGTACTCGTCCAGCCCGTAGTTCGTCAGCACCACGACGCGTACGTCCGCGAGCCGCTCGTCACCGACGATCCGCCGCGTGGCCTCGATCCCGTCGAGCACCGGCATCTGCACGTCCATCAGGACGAGGTCCGGGTGGTGCTCTGCGGCAAGCTCGACCGCCGCTTCACCGTGCTCGGCCTCGGCGACCACCTCGAGGTCGTCCTCCGCGTCGAGCAGCGCCCGTAGGCCGGTACGGATCAGCGGCTGGTCGTCGACGAGCAGCACCCGGATCACGGGCGGTCCCGCGAGACCGTGGTCAACGGCAGCCGCGCGACGACGGAGAACCCGCCGTCCGGACGGCGACCGGCGCTGAGCTGGCCACCGAGGGCGTTCGTCCGCTCCCGCATGCCGATCAGCCCGAGCCCGGGCCGCGCAGGCGCAGCAGACGCGTCCGACCGCCCGTCGTCGTCGACCCGTACGGTCACGACGTCGGCGCCGTACTCCACGACCACCCGAGCGTCCGCGGCGCCGGAGTGCCGGGCGACGTTCGTGAGGGCCTCCTGCACGATCCGGTACGCGGCGGAGTCGACCTCGGCCGGGACCGTGCGGCGGCTGCCGGAGATCCTGAGGCTCGGCTCGATCCCGGCGTGGCTGGTGCGTGCGACCAGCGCCGGCAGGTCGTCCAGGCCGTACCCGTTCGCGGGGTCGTCACGGCGCAGCACGCTCAGCGTCTCGCGCAGCTCCCGCGACGCGTCGCCGGCCGCCTCCTGGATCGCCGACAGCGCCACCGGGACGTCCTCACCGCGCTTGCGGGCGAGGTGTGCGGCGACGCCCGCCTGCACGGTCACCACGGAGATGCTGTGCGTCAGCGAGTCGTGCAGCTCACGGGCGATGCGCAGCTGCTCCTCGGCGACACGGCGCCGCAGCACCTCCTCGCGCACCCGCTCGGCCTCCTCGAGACGCTCCTGCATCTCGGTCATCCGGCCCTTCCACTGGTGCGCGGCGGCGACGGCGACGAGACCGGAGACGAGCCAGCCGGCCGCGTAGAACCGCTTCCACCCTCGATCGGTACGCACTCGTGCACTGTAGGCGCTCGTCCGGCGGCCCCACATCCTCTGCGAGGAGCATCCGCGGCGTCCTCCCCAGGGAGTACGCGAGGCGCCTGCCCGCCCCGTACGGGGTCCGCGCAAGTGCCCTCCCTCGGACGACGACGCGGAGGCGCGCGGCGGACGAGCCTGGGGACCTTCGACGAACGAGGGAGCACGACATGGACGACCACCCTTCGGCGCCGGCGGTGGAGACCGTGGCGCTCCTCAAGACCTTCGGCGCGACGCGCGCCGTCGACGGGCTGGACCTGGTGGTCCCTCGCGGCGGCGTTTACGGCCTGCTCGGCCCGAACGGTGCCGGCAAGACGACGACCGTACGGCTGCTCGCGTCCCTGCTGCGGCCCGACGGCGGACACGCCCGCGTGCTCGGTCACGACGTCGTGGCGGACGCCGCCGCGGTACGGCGCGACATCGCGCTGACCGGGCAGTTCGCGTCGGTCGACACCGACCTGACGGGTGCGGAGAACCTCGTCCTGCAGGCGCGGCTGCTCGGTCACTCGCGGCGCTCGGCACGTGCCCGGGCCGACGAGCTCCTCAACGCCTTCGGGCTCGGGGATGCCGCCGGGCGCCTCGTCGGGACGTACTCGGGTGGGATGCAGCGCAGGCTCGACGTGGCGGCGAGCCTCGTACGGACGCCTCGGCTGCTGTTCCTCGACGAACCCACGACCGGCCTCGACCCGCGCAGCCGCCGCCAGGTCTGGGACGTCGTCCGCGAGCTGGTCGACCGGGGGAGCACGGTGCTGCTGACGACGCAGTACCTCGACGAGGCCGACCAGCTCGCCGATCTCATCGGCGTCGTGGCGCGCGGGCGCATGGTCGCGACGGGGTCGCCGGACACGCTCAAGCGGTCGATCGGGGGCGATGTCCTCGAGGTCAGGCTGACCGACCCGGCAGACGCCGTGCGTGCCGCCCAGGCGCTGGCGGGCTTCGTCGACGCGGCCGACCCGTCACTCTCACCGAGGGTCGAGGACGGGTCGACGGTCCTCTCGGTGCCGCTCACGCGACCGGTGCGGCAGATCCTCGACGTGCTCGACCGGGCGGACGTCGAGCCGGCCGGCTTCGACGTACGCCGGCCGAGCCTCGACGAGGTCTTCCTCGCCCTGACCGACGAGGGGGTGTCGGCATGACCGCCACGATCCCCGCACCGGACGTGTCCGTCCTCACCGATCCCGGGACCGAGGGGCCTCCGGTGACGGCGCTCTCCGCGGTGCGGGCGTTCGCCTGGCGCTCCCTGCTCAAGCTGCGTCACACACCCGAGCAGGCGGCCGACGCGATCCTGATCCCGTTCATCTTCACGGTGCTCTTCACCTACATCTTCGGCGGCGCGCTGTCCGGTTCGCCGGAGTCGTACCTCCAGTACCTGCTTCCCGGCACGCTCGTCATGGCGATCCTGCTCATGACCGTGTACGGCGGGCTCTCGCTGAACACCGACGTGAGCCGCGGCGTCCTCGAACGCTTCCGGTCGCTGCCCGTCTGGCAGGCGGCGCACGTGGTCGGGACGCTCCTGGGCGACGTCGGGCGGTACGTGGTCGCGGCGGCGCTCGTGGTCGTGCTCGGGCTCCTGCTGGGGTGGCGTCCGGAGGGCGGCCCTTCCGGAGTCGTCGTCGGCATCGGCCTGGCCCTCGTGTTCGCGTACGCGCTCTCGTGGGTGTGGGCGACCGTGGGCCTTCTCGCCCGTTCGCCGCAGGCCGTCTCGATGCTCAGCTTCCTCATCCAGTTCCCCCTGACGTTCGTCAGCAACGCGTTCGTCGACCCCGGCACGATGCCCGGCTGGCTGCAGGGGTGGGTCGCGGTGAACCCCGTGAGCCTCCTCGTCACGGCAGAGCGCGGGCTGTTCGCGGGAACGGCCGACCTCGGCGACGTCGCCTGGGTGCTGGGCGCGTCCGCGGCGGTCGTCGCCGTCTTCGTCCCGCTCACCCTCCACCTCTACCGAAGGAGATCCTCATGACCTCGTACGGCTCACCTGACGCCATCGTCCACGCACGGACGGCGGCCGACGTCGCCGGTGCGATCCACCACGCCCGCGACACGGGCACCACGCTGACGGTACGCAGCGGCGGGCACAGCGTCGCGCGCCTCAGCACCGCCGACGACGGGCTCCTGCTCGACGTCCGCGGCCTCAACCGCATCGCGGTGCTCGACCGTTCCCGAGGTCTGGTCCGGATCGGGACCGGCGCCACCTGGGGCATGGTCGCGGCCCGGTTGGCCCCGTACGGGCTGGCCGTCACTGCCGGCGACACCGCGAGCGTCGGCGTCGGCGGCCTCGCGCTCGGGGGCGGGGTCGGCTGGATGGTCCGGCGGTACGGGCTGGCGATCGACGCCGTCGTCGGCGCGGAGGTGGTGACCGCGGACGGGCGCGTGCGCCGCGTCGACGCGGACCACGACCCCGACCTCTTCTGGGCGCTGCGCGGGGGCGGCGGCAACGTCGGCGTCGTCACGAGCCTCGACGTGGAGGCGGCTCCGGTCTCCCGGGTCGTCTTCGGCGCGCTCTCGTA
>Ga0233385_1000071_pt1 | contig 54816 bp, 48 predicted proteins | sample ElkDunMinimDraft_16_FD_191543 | JGI IMG/M metagenome (GOLD analysis project Ga0233385, IMG submission 191543) | Fecal eukaryotic communites from dung pellets of Tule Elk in California, USA - Elk Dung G36 | ecosystem: Host-associated > Mammals > Digestive system > Large intestine > Fecal | place...
ACACCGACGGCGCGGCGCACGAGTCGGCGAAGGCGGTGCACGCGCAGGCGTACACGGTCGGGTCGAACATCGTCTTCCAGCGCGACACCTACGACCCGGCGAGCCCGGCGGGGCAGCACATGCTCGCTCACGAGCTGACCCATGTGGTGCAGCAGCGCAGCGGCCCGGTCGACGGCACCGACACCGGCGGCGGGGTGAAGGTCAGCAACCCGTCGGACCGCTTCGAACGCGAGGCGGTCGCCAACGCCGACCGGCTGATGTCACAGCCTTCCGTCACGCCCGCGCCGCCCGCTCCCGTCGCCGCCCCGGCTGCCGCGCCGGTGCAGCGGCACAGCGAGGACGACGGGCACGACCACGTGCAGACGTACGTGCAGCGCAGCGCCGGTGACGACTACGAGGAGGGCGAGGAGGAGACGGCGCAGACGTACGTGCAGCGCCAGTCCGAGGACGTGGAAGAGGACGAGGAAACACCGGCGGAGTAGGGGCAGCGGGTGAAGGCACCGGCGGAGCGGCGGAGTCCGGAGCGCGACTCCGTCCACCGCCGTGCCCCCACTCCGGTCACCGACGAATCACGCGCCGCCGACGCGCCGGGGTTGCGGAGCACGGCGCCGCTGAGCCGGGCGGTGGCCCAGCGCCTCCAGGCCTCCGCCGGCAACCGGGCGGTATCGGCGCTGGTGGCCCAGCGGCGGAAAGCGGCACGGCCGGCGAAGCCGGTCGCCCAGCGCTCCCCCAGTCCGCGTTCCGGTCCCGGGGTCCCGGCGCAACGCGCCACCACCGCGACCGCCCCTTCCACCACTACCGCTTCCGGCACGATCGCCCCCGACACCTCCGCCGCCATCGTCTCCGCCTCGCCTGCCGCGCCGACCCTCGAACCGACCGCACCGCAGTCGTCGACGGCTGCCGATCTCGCGGTGCAGCGCGCTCCTGTGGAGACGGCTACGCCGGTACGCCGTCCGCCCGCCTCGGCCTCGCCGAAGTTCGCGGCCGTGCGGGCGGATGTGGGCCGTAAGCAGAAGACGGTGGCGGCGCATCCGCCGGCGCGGTCGGAGGCGGCGAAGGCGCAGGGGGCGGCGAAGCCGCCGCCGGACGACAAGGAAGCGCAGGGTAAGACCCGTAACGCCGAGAAGATGAACGCGGCGAAGCCGGGCAGTTTCGACAGGGCCGCGTTCATCACCGCGGTCAACGAGGCGATCGCGGCGCAGGCGCCGAAGAACCTCGACGAGGCCGACAAGTTCGGCGACTCCGGTCGCGCCGACGCGGTCAAGGGCCAGGTGCAGGGTCAGGTCGCCGCCGGCACGGACGCCTCGGCGAAGGCGATCGCCACCACCACGAAGGCCGCACCGGACACGTCGGCGGCCAAGGAGAAACCCGTCACCCCGCTGGTCGCCGACAAACCCCCGGCCACCCCCGCCCGGCCGGACCCGGGCAAGGCGGTGCCGGACAAGGCACCGCCCGCCGCGACGGACTTTTCGGCCGGCCCGGCCCAGGTCGACCAGCAGATGGCTGATGCGAAGGTCACCGACGACCAGCTGGCCAGGTCCAACGAGCCGGAGTTCACCGGGGCGCTGAAGGAGAAGAAGGCCGCCGAGAAACACGCGGCGACCGCTCCGGCTCAGGTCCGCGCCGAGGAGAAAGAGACCCTTACCGGGGCGAAGGCGCAGGCCGCGACGGCCGGCGCGACTGCGATGACCGCCCTGGCCGGCGACCGCAAACAGGCCGGCAGCCAGGTCGACTCGGGCAAGGAAAAGGCGAAATCCGCCGACGAGGCGAAACGCGCCAAGGTCACCGCGGTCCTGCAGAAGGTCTTCGACACCACCAAGAAGGATGTCGAGGGCATCCTCTCCGGGCTGGACAAGAAAGTCGACGCCGCCTTCACCAAGGGCGAAAAAGCAGCCCGGGACGCGTTCACCGCCGACCACAAGCGGCGGATGAAGGCCTACAAGGAGAAGCGGTACTCCGGACTGCGCGGCAAGGCCCGCTGGGTCAAGGACAAGTTCGCCGGCCTGCCCGCCGAAGCCGACCAGATCTTCGTCGCCGCCCGGCAGGGCTACGTGACCCGCATGCAGCAGGTCATCGCCGGCGTCGCCGACATCATCGGCACCGAACTCGACCGCGCCAAACAGCGCATCGCCACCGGCCGCAACCAGCTCCAGGCAACCGTGCGGAAGCTTCCCGCCGACCTGCAGGCCATCGGACGGCAGGCCGCCGGGCAGTTCACCGCCAAGTTCGACCAGCTCGTCGATTCCGTCGACGCCAAAGGCAAGCAACTGGTGCAGACCCTGGCGTCGAAGTACAACGAGGCGTTGAAAGCCGTCGACGCCGAGATCAACGCCGAGAAGGAGAAGAACCGCGGCCTGGTCGCGAAGGCTGTCGACGCCGTCAAGGGCGCCATCGAAACCATCCTGCAGCTCAAAGAGATGCTGATGGGGATCCTCGCCAAAGCCGCGCAGGCGGTCATGGCGATCCTCAAGGACCCGATCGGGTTCCTGCGCAACCTCGTCTCCGCCGTCGGCGCCGGGCTGAAACTCTTCATCGGCAACATCGGCACACACCTCAAGAAGGGCCTGATCGGCTGGCTCCTCGGCGCCATGGCCGGCGCCGGACTGCAGATGCCCGCCAAGTTCGACCTGCGCGGCATCATCACCATGGTCGCCTCCATGCTCGGTCTCACCTGGGCGAGCATCCGTGCCCGCGTCGTTCAACGCGGGGTTCCCGAGCGAGCCATGACCACGGTCGAGCAGACCGTGCCGGTCGCGCAGAAGCTCCAGTCCCAGGGCGTCGCCGGTGTGACCGACGAGATCGCCGGACAGGTCGGCGACCTCAAAGGCAACCTGCTGTCAAAGATCAGCGCATACCTGATCCCCACCGTGCTCATCGCCGGCATCACCTGGATCATCTCGCTGCTCAACCCGGCGTCGGCGTTCATCCGCGCCTGCAAAATGATCATCGACTTCGTGACCTTCGTGGTCACCCAGGGCGCACAGATCGTCCAGTTCGTCCACGCAATCCTGGACGCCGTAATCGCCATCGCCGGCGGCGGATCAGGGGGCGTACCCGGGCTCGTCGAGAACGCCCTCTCCCGCTCTGTCCCCGTCCTCATCGGCACACTCGCCGCTCTCCTCGGCATCGGCGGCATCGCACAGAAGGTACAGACGTTTTTCAGAACCCTCAGCAAGCCAGTCATGAAGGCCGTGGACTGGATTGTTGGCAGGATCGTCGATCTCGGCAAGAAGATCTGGTCAAAACTCAAAGGCGCCGCCGGCCGACTCAAGCACAAGGCCCGCGGTGGAGACGACACGCCAAATGGCAAACAGCAACGATTGGACAAGGCGATTTCCGCCGCAGTGTCGGCGCTCGAGCGATACCGAGGTCGGACGGTATCAGCCACGCTGCTGAGACCAATCCTCGCCGGTATTCGGCTGCGCTACGGGCTGAAACGACTGGATCCCGTACGCCAAGGGGACCTCTGGGCGGTACACGGCAGCATCAATCCGGACCGGACGGAGCCCACCGCGGCGAGAGCCGAGGAGGAGGACGCAGAACTTGCCCTGATCGACGACGGAGTGACGCCGCTGGAAGAGAGACGGGAACTACTCGCGAAGGCCCGGGGAATCGTGCAGAACGAAACCGCGATAGGTATCGTTTTCGACCGCATCAAACAGGGGAAACCAGGCAAAAAGAAGGCCATACAGATCTTCCGCAAAATTGTCAGCAAGAATCTTGAAAACGGATACCAAATCGAACTCAAGAAGCAAAGAGACTCGCTGGGAATGCACTACTTCGGCCTGCACGTCGATCCTGTGGCGAAGATCGGCGGGGTACAGCGAGCCGGCCATAAAGGTGGCTTACTCGGTGAGGCCTACGTGAAACCCATGATGCCCACACCCGAGGCTGAGCCAGTCCCGGCGCTGGCATTGGACTTCTACATCCCTCCACACGTCGTGAATGCGGGCATCAAGGGCGTCGGTACCGCCATGTTCAAGATCGCCGCCGAACACTTCGCGACCGAGTACCGGGCCGTGGCCGGCGAATGGTTTACCCTTGGCTGGTACGCCTCGGAGGAACTCGGCCGCGGGGAGATGTCGGACAATCTCAGGGCGTATATCACCGCCCGGCAGGACAGCGCAACCCCAGAGGAAGCAGTAATGGCGACTTGGACCTATCGGCGCGCGAAGCAGATATACGGCGGAGCCGACTTGGAGATCGACGTCAGGGAATTGGAAGACATCCGCAAGCCGCCGCGCGACAGCCTCATCGTCCAGGTTCTCATGCGACCGAAGCCGTAAGCGATGGAGATCCAGGCTTTCGATGGAAACCATCGATTCATGTTCCGACTCAACCTGGCCGAGCCCCTCTGGCCGGCGGTGCGTGACCGCCTGCGCGACACCCCTCTACTCCCTCAATCGAGTAGGGGCGCCTGTTCCGATCAGATAATTGACGAGACCGGCATGGAAGGGCTTCTGAGCGCGCTGGAACCGCTGTTGCTCCAGCATCGCGACCGCATCCTGCCATACAGGCAGCGCAGCACCTTTGGGACGATCGCCGTCGTCGTTTCAGGTACGCAGTTGTGGCTCGACCCGAGAAGCTCGGAGGACATCGAACTGCAACGGCTGAACAGGCTGGTCGTCGCCATCCGCGAAACCGCCAAGTCGGCACCACCGCTGCGCGCCCTCGTCCTGCCGAAACTGGATACCGTCGCCTTCCGCCTTGCCGAAATATTGCGGAACGACGTGGCTGAGGTCACGCGAGACGATCTACGGTCGCTGCTGCGGCAACGCCTCGACGAGCTGAATAGTGCCGCCATCCACGAGGACGTCAGGAAATCTCGCAACCGCGACATTGAACTCGCCCGCAGCCCGGCCGCCATCGACGACGTCATCGCCTTCCTCGCGCAATGGCGCTTGATCGACGAGTCACCGACCGGCGTCATCAGCGCGACAGAGAAGCTCCGCCACGTTCTGATCTGAGACACAACTCCTGAACTGGCTGCCGGCGCCTCGCCGGCAGCCCTCCCGACACTGTCAGCGCTCGGTCACGCTCTGCAGCGCCTTCTCCAGCACCTTGTAACCGTCGGCGACCTCTTCGCTCTGCACGCCCCAGGTCAGATCCAGCGTCTCGCCGCCGTGCAGCGTGATGGTGTAGCGCATCGTGAAGCCGGTCTTCTGCTCCATTCCGGTCATCTCCTCGTACGGGATGAAGCGGAGACCGTCGGTGCCGCGCACCTCTGCGGGGTCGCCGGACTCGACGAGCGCCTTCATGCGCTTGATTCCCTGCTGCTTCTTGAGCCGGCCGAGGTCGGGAAGGAGCAGCAGTCCGTGGCTGAGGACGGCGACGTCGGTCGCCTCGCCGTTGACCTTGGCGTTGGTGATGCCGGCGTAGACAGTTGCCTTGTCGGCGGTGACCTTCTGCTGGACGTGCGTGGCGGCCTCGACCTCGATGCCGCGCTCGGCGAGGCCGGCGCGGGCCTCCCGCACGGTTTCCGATTCGAGAGCGAACTGCACCAGGTCGGTGATGTCGAAGTCGGCGCCGTCGCGGGCGACGAGCCGTGCCGGGTCCGACCAGGAGTGCTGCCAGCGGGCCGCACCGCAGCGGAGCGCCGCCAGGGTGAGCAGGCTCGACAGGGGACGCGCGAAGTGCTGACGCGCCTCGCGCTTCGTCGCGTCGGGGAAGAGCGGCACGGCAATGTCGTCGAGCCGGCCCGCCTCCAGCAGGTCCAGCACCACGCCGACGTGCGGCACCGGCTGGTCGACCGTACGGGAGATCTGGCGCAGCAGGCCGTCCATCCGGGCCTGGATGCCGGCGGTGATGGCGGCGTTGGTGAACTCCTCCCACGGCAGGACGGTCCGCCCGACCCGGTCCAGCACCCGGGTCTGGAGGGCGAGCCCGGCCTGCGGCAGGTTCGCCACCAGCACCTCCGCGGGGCGCTGGTCGGCCACGACCGTGGACTCCGGCGCGGCGGCGATCGCCGCCAGCCGTACCCCGAGCGGCGGGTGGGTGTCCCAGATCGAGCGCTCGTCGTCGGGTTCGGCGTCGCGCAGGTGCGCAAGCTCGTCGGCACGGGCCTCCAGCAGCTTGCCGAAGCCACCGAAGAGGTCATCGGGCAGGTAACCGGCGTCTACGCCCGAGGCGACGTAGTTGTTCATGTAGAAGCGGAAGGCGGCGGCGATGACCTTGACCTCGCGGAGCGCGCTCGCGGCGGCCTCGCGGCCGGCGACCTGGACCGACGCGCGGTCGGCCTCCAGCTCCTGACGCTGACTGACGCTGTTGTGCACCATCACGTAGAGCCGGCCGTAGCCGCGGAAGATCCAACCGGCGACGTTGCGGTTGCCGATCTGGCTGATGGTGCGGGCCAGCGCCAGGCGCCCCCGGTACGCGACGCCCGCGAAACGGGTGTGCTTGCCGGAGTAGTGGCCCAGCTCGTGGGCGAGCACCGAGCGCAGCTGCGCCACAGTGAACGACTGCAGCAGCGGCACGCCGATGTACATGTACCGGGGACCCGACAGCAGGCCCATCAGCCGCGAGCGCTCCTCGACGGCGGCGTTGACCTCCGGCACCAGATAGATCTCGTCCGGAGCGCGGGTGCCGACCACCGCGGCCAGCTCGTCGACGGTGGCCCAGAGCTGCGGGGCCGCGTCGCGGGTCAGCGGCAGGCCGTGTGGCTCGGGAAGCTGCTGGCGGATCGCCTTCCAGGTGCCGCGGCCGACGGCCCAGACGGTCGCCATGAAGACCACGAAGCCGAGCTTCCCCACCAGCGGGCCGGGCAGGAAGCTGCTCGCCCAGATCACCACGCCGACACCGACGACGAACTGCACCACGGCCAACAGATAGAAGCCGACCAGCATGACGACCGAGATGAAGGCGCGTACGACCGCCATCGGTTCCCTCCCCCACGAACACCGGCACCGCCGACCGGCGGAGCCTCAGGGAAGGTACTGTCGTTGATCAACTAAGACAACCACGAATAGTTTCCGTGACCGATACGTGATCAAGGAGTGTCGAGGATGTGGCCGTTCCGACGCCGGAAGCCCGCCGACGTACCGCAATTGACCATCGATCCGGCGATGGGCGACGAGACCGCCGCCCGGCTCATCGCCGCCTCCGAGGCGGGCGACTGGCGCACCATCAGCGACCTGATCTCCGCAGTGGAGGATCCGGACGACCACACCTTCTACGTGTACCAGACGGCATCGGTCAGCGGCCCGCAGAGCTGGATGGACGAGTGGGTCGCGGCGGAGCCGCGCTCGACCCTCCCGCTGCTCGTCAAGGGCGCGCACGCGATCCAATGGGCCTGGGAGGCACGTGGCGGCGGGCGGGCGAGCACCGTCAGCAGCGAGGCCTTCAAGGTCTTCTTCAAGCGGCTCAAACTTGCCGAGGACTGCCTGGACGACGTGACCGAACGGGACACCGACAGCGCCACCGCCTGGTCGTTCCTGGTGATCCTCGGGCGTGCGCGCGAACTCGGCATCGAGGAGACCCGCCGACGCTTCGAGGAAGCCCGCAAGCGCCATCCGTGGCACGTCGAGGCACACGAGCAGATGCTCCAGCAGCTCTGCCGGAAGTGGGGCGGTTCGCACGAGCAGATGCACCGATTCGCCGCGGAAACCCTGGACGCGATGCCGACCGGCTCCCCACTCGGGCAACTGACCGCCGCCGCGCACATGGAGCACTGGCTGGAGTTGCCCGCCGGTGAGGACGAGGAGTACCTCCGCTCCGACGAGGTCACCGCGCAGTTGTATACGGCGGCGAACCGGTCGGTGCTGCACCCGGATTACGTCCGCCGCCCACGCTGGCCGACGATGCACAACGCCTTTGCCATGGCCTTCGCCTACAGCGGGGAGATCCATACCGCCGGCGTGCTCTTCGACGAGATCGGTGACCTGGTCACCGCGTGGCCGTGGCAGTACAACGGCAGGCCGGTGGAGGCGTTCCTGCGCTCCCGTGATCACGTCTTCGGCCAACTCGGCCGCTGACGCCGCCGGCCGGCGTCAGACGTGCATTCCCCGGCCAGCTCGGGAATGCATCGTCTGACCTGGCAGAGAATGTGACTGTTGCCTCAAAGGACATCGAAGGCTTCCCGATCATGCGGCCTGACGGCCGTACCCCCCGGCAACCCGGCGCGCAACGCTCGACTCGACCCACGAAGGACGAGGAGGCGGGATGCCCAACTACCTGGCGCCGGGCGTGTACGTCGAAGAGATGGAGTCCGGCTCCCGGCCGATCGAAGGCGTCGGCACGGCCATCGCCGCCTTCGTCGGCTTCACCGCGCAGGGGCCGTTCAACACCCCGACGCTGGTGGCGAACTGGAGCCAGTACTCCCAGATCTTCGGTGAGTTCGCCCCGGACTGCCTCCTCGGCCACTCCGTCTACGGGTACTTCCTCAACGGCGGCGGGGCCGCGTACATCGTGCGGGTCGGCGGTGACCAGAACACCGAGGACGACGGCACGGCGGCGCTGCGGAGCGGGCCGAACGCCATCCTCGGCACCTACCGGGTGGTGGCCCGCGAACTGCCCGGCGGGGAGCTCCCCGACGACCTGAGCGTCGAGGTCGCCGACCCACCCGAGGGCGCCGGCGAGGACCGGTTCAACCTGGTCGTCAAGCGCGGCGGCAAGGTCGCCGAGACCTTCGAGTCGGTCACCACCAAACGCGGCAAGGACAACGTCGTCACCGTCGTCCGGGAACGCTCGACACTGATCACCGTCGAGGAGGCAGTGCCGGCCGGGCAGCTCGCCCGCCCCAGCGGCGAGGTCGCGCTCGCCCCCGCACCGCCGGCGACCGCCGCGCCCGCCGAGATCGCCGCCGACGACTACGTCGGGGACGCCGCCGAACGTACCGGGTTCAGCGGGCTGGAGGCGATCGAGGAAATCACCATGGTCGCCGTGCCGGACCTGATGGGGGCCTACCAGCGCGGCGCGATCGACCTGGAGTCGGTCAAGGCCGTGCAGACAGCGATGATCGCCCACTGTGAACTGATGGGCGACCGGATGGCGATCCTCGACCCGCCGCCGGCGCTCAACGCCCAACAGGTCCGCGAGTGGCGCACCGACCAGGCCGGGTACGACTCCCGCTACGCCGCCCTCTACTACCCGTGGATCAAAGTCTTCGATCCGCTGACCGGCGCCAACCGGTTCGTCCCGCCGTCGGGGCACATCGCCGGGATCTGGGGGCGCAGCGACAACGCCCGTGGCGTGCACAAGGCGCCGGCGAACGAGGTGATCCGCGGCGCGGTGGCGCTGGAGACGCAGCTGACCCGTACGGAACAGGAGTTGCTCAACCCGATCGGGGTCAACTGTGTCCGGGCGTTCCCGGGACGGGGCATTCTCGTCTGGGGCGCGCGGACCCTCTCCTCCGACCCGGCCTGGCGCTACCTCAACGTCCGGCGGCTCTTCAACTACCTCGAGGAGTCGATCCTCGCCGGCACCCAGTGGGTGGTCTTCGAGCCGAACGACGACGCGCTCTGGGCGCGCATCCGCCGCACCATCAGCGCCTTCCTGGTCATGGAGTGGCGGCGCGGGGCGCTCTTCGGGCTCACCCCCGACGAGGCGTTCTTCGTCAAGTGCGACCGGGAGACCAACACCGCCGAGAGCATCGACGCCGGCCAGGTGATCTGCCAGATCGGCATCGCGCCGGTCAAGCCCGCCGAGTTCGTGATCTTCCAGCTGGCGCAGATCTCCGGTGGCACCAGCATCGTCAGCGAATAGCAGCAGTACCGGCCGGACCCCGGCCGGTGAGGTGAGGAGGTAGCCGTGCCGCTCCCCGATTTCGACTCCGCCGTCGGGCACTCCTTCGGGCTGGAGGTCGACAGCGTGGTGATCAAGCAGATCACCGAGGTCTCCGGGCTGAAGATGGAGCAGGACGTCATCGAGTACAAGTCCAACACCGCCGACGGCAAGTTCGTCGTCCGCAAGGCCCCTGGCGCCCCGAAGGCCGGCGAGGTGACGCTCACCCGCGGCCTGACCAGCGACAACAGCTTCGAACGGTGGATCCAGGACTGCCGCTTCGGCAAGATGGGCCAGGCCCGCAAAGGCGGCTCGATCATCGTCTTCGACTACGAGGGCCTGCCCATCAAGCGGTACAAGCTGACCAACGCCTGGGCGAAGAGCCTGGAGATCGGCTCACTCAAGGCCGGCGACACCAGCGTCCTCACCGAAAAGCTGGTCATCACGTACGAGTCGATGGAAGTCGAGTAGCGCCGTGCGCCGGACATCCGCCCTCGCCCCACCGGCCGAGCAGCCCGCCGCGGAGCCGGTCACCGCGCCGCAGCGGGAGACCCTGCGCACCGAGTTCCCCTTCGAACTGCCCCGCGGGTACGTCGACGCGGCCGGCACCGTGCACCGCGACGGGGTGATGCGCCTGGCGACCGCCCGCGACGAACTCATCCCGCTGCGCGACGACCGGGTCCGGGAGAACCCGCCGTACCTGACGGTGGTGCTGCTCAGCCGGGTGATCACCCGGATCGGCTCGATCGCCGACGTGCACCCCGGCATCGTCGAGGACCTCTTCGCCTCCGACCTGGCGTTCCTGCAGGACATGTACCGCCGGATCAACAGTGAAGGGCACACCCGGGCCGCCGTTGTCTGCCCCGAATGCACCCACCGCTTCGCCGTGGACCTCGCCGGCGGTCGCCTGGGGGAATCGTGACGTACGGGGCCGACCGCATCTACCGCGAAGTCTCGTACGTCGCCTACCACTTCCACTGGCCGCTCGAGGCCATCCTCGACCTCGAACATCCCGAACGCCTGCGCTACGTCGACCAGATCGCCGACATCAACACCCGGATCAGCCAGGGACGGTGACACATGTGGCCATGGCGTCGCCGCAGCGCACCGGTCCAGCACACCCCGCAGGAGACCGCCGCACCGGCCACTCGTCCGGGCCCAGCCGGCCCGCGCCCCGAGCCGCCGGGCTGGCCGGAGCTGCCGCCGATCCAGCGCACTTTCGGCACCGACGCCCTGACCATCCGCCCCGACCGGGTCACCGACACGCTGGCCGCCTGGCAGAACCCGTCGTACCTGCAGCCGCTGGGGCACACCGTCGGCGCGGGGGAACCCGCCGGCCTGCTGCGGGGATTCGCCGTACCGGTGTCCGCCGAGCCCAGCCCGGCCGTGCAGCGGTCGACGCAGGAGTCTCCCCTCCCCGTCGGGCCGGTGCGGCCGCAGCCGGCGGTGGTCAGCCGGCTCACCACCGCCCCGCAGCAAGGGCTCGCCGTCGCCCTCCCCGCCGTCGCGTACGCCGCTCCGGCTCCCACCGCGCAGCCGGATTTCGCACCGGGTGAGGGCGGTGCAGGGGCCGAGCCGGTCGCCGGCAGCGAACCGGATCTGCGTGATGCCACGGACAGCCTTCCTGCGTCGGATGATGCGGCGACCACCTCGATTGCGCCGCCGATCGGTGAGACGCCACTGATCACGATGCCGGAGCCGCCCGTCGTGCAGCGCAGTGCCGGGCCCGGGCCGGACCCGGGCGGCGCCCCGCTGCCGCGCCGACTCGGGCTGGGCGAGCCGATCGTGGCGCCGTCGTGGCCGCCCGGGCTCCCCGCCACCGCAGCCCCGACACCCGTCGTCTCCCGGCAGGCCGCACCGGACGGAGGCGTCCCCCCGCCGGTCCCGTCGCCACCCGGGCCGTCCTATCCGAAGCCGGCGCCTGCGCCCGGGCTCGCCCGGCCCCTGCCGGAACTGCCCGTGGTCGGCAGCACAGCCGGGAGCGCGGCCGGGACGACGCCGCCCGTGACCGTGGCGCGGCTGATCGGGGATCGCCCCGCCCAACTGCTCTCCCCCGACCAGGACCGGCCGAGCAGCTTCACCCCGGCGCCCCTCCCGCCACGCGTGCAACGCATCCAGTGGGACCGTGGTCCCGCGGCCGACCCCGGACCAGCCAGCGGCAGGAGCGGACATGCCGCGTCGTGGACCGGATCGACCACGGACTGGACCGGACAACCCGCCACCGGGAGCGGACAGAGCCCGGCCGGCCGCGGAGACAGCACGGGGAGCGTGCGTACAGCCGTCGCCACAGTGCAGGGCCTACGCGAGACGGTCACGCCCGGGTCCTGGCCGACGAGAGCGACGCCGGTCGCCGGCGCGGTGGGCACCGAGAGCGGCCCGCTGCTGTTCGGGCCGACACCGGGCGCGACCCCGGGTGCGGCCCCGGGTGCGGCTCTGGGTGCGGCTCTGGGTGCGGCCCCGGGTGCGGCTCTGCCCCCGGGAGCCTTCATCCAGCGCACGCCCGAGTCGATGCCACCGGCCGCCGCGCCCGGCACCCCGTCACCCCTGACCGCAGCCGCCGCGACCCCACCCGGACGGCCACTGACCCTCGCCCGCGCCGTCGTGCCCCCTGCTGCGGCCTCCCCGGGTGTCCTGGACAGGTTCTTCACGCTGCAACGGGCCGACGGTGACGGACAGGGGCCGGCGGCCGTACCCGAACCAGCGCCCCCGCCGCCGTCCCCGTCGCCGTCGCCGTCGAACGCACCGTCGCCGACGGGCGGCGAGCCGGGCGGACCCGGCGGAACAGGCGCGACCGGCGCAGCCGGGCCGGCAGGGGCAGCGGGGACAGCCGGGGCAACAGCGGCGGCGAACAAGGCGATGGAGCCGGAGGAGCTGCTCAAGAAACTCTTCGACCCGCTGCTGCGCCGGCTCAAGACCGAACTGCGGCTCGACCGGGAGCGGCACGGACTACGCAACGGCCCCGGATGAACCGGCCCCGCCGCCCACCGGCCGACCAGTCACGACCCACCGGAAGGAGAAGATGAATGGCTTCCGACGAGGTCGCCGTCGCCGTCGCGTTCGTCGTCAAGATCGACGACCAGGACCTCGGCGCGTTCAACACCTGCGACGGGCTCGGCTGCGAGGTCGTGGTCGAACAGCGCGAAGAGGGCGGCAACAACGGTCACATCTGGCAGTTGCCCACCCGGATGAAATTCTCCAACGTCAAACTCTCCCGCCCCATCACCGCCGACAGCGCGAAACTGATGCGCTGGTTCTCCACCATGGCCGGCGGCATCAAACGCAAGACCGCCACCATCGAGGCCCGCACCCTGGAGGGGATCGTCATCGCCCGCTGGGGGTTGCTCGACGTGATCCCGATCCGCTGGACCGGACCACAGCTCAACCCGGACAGCCCCAAGGTCGCCACCGAGACCCTCGAACTGGCCCACCACGGCTTCTTCGGCCCCGGCACGGGCGGCTGAGGAGCCGGCGATGAGCGCCTCCCCCATCACCTTCACCGCCGCCGGTGGCGCCGGACCCGGCCTCGGCGGCGCCCCGCCGCAGCTCACCCACGCCTACCTGCAACTGCACGAGCCCCCGAAGAACGGGGCCACCGCCAACCCCGGCCCGCCGCTGGGGCGGATCCCGTTCCAGTTCAACCCCAGGGAGCTGTCGCTGGCCAAGACCGCCAAGTGGAAACGCGACGCCCAGCGCAACGCCGCCAAGAGCGGCGTACCGGAGTTCACCGGGGCCGACCCGGCCAAGCTGACCCTGGAGATGTTCTTCGACGCCACCGACACGATGGACTCCACCGTCGTCAAACGCGTCGAAGAGCTCTTCGCCTGCTGCGTGCCCACCGCCGCCAGCCGCGAACAGAAGAAGGGCTCCCCGCCCTGGGTGGTCTTCCACTGGGGCGGCATGGTCGGCTTCCCGGCCTTCGTCGCGAGCGTCACCGCCAAGTACACCCTCTTCACCCCCGGTGGTACGCCGGTACGCGCCCTCTGCACCGTCACCCTGGAGGAGATCTCCGGCGAGCAGGCCGGGCAGAACCCGACCTCCGGTGCGCTGGCCGCCCGCGACGTACACGTCGTCGTCGCCGGGGACACCCTGCACTCGGTGGCGTACCGGGCGTACGGCCGGCCCGGGTTGTGGCGGGAGATCGCCGAGGCGAACGAGATCGACGACCCGATGCGGCTGCGCCCCGGCACCCGGCTCCTGGTGCCGGCGCTGGAGGAGATCGAATCCGCCGGAGGCCGCCGTGGCCAATGAGCAGTTCGCCAACGCGCTGCTGGTCGAGGTGGGCGGCGGCCCGCTCCCGGCCGACGTCGCCACGCTGCTCGCCTACGCCTACGTCGACGACAGCCGCAACCTGCCCGCCCGCTTCCTGCTGCGCTACCGCGACCCGTCCCGCTCGGTCCTCGCCAAAGGCGGCTTCACCATCGGCGCGCCGGTGAAGCTCACCGTGCAGACCTCCGACCCGGGCGGTCCGCTGCCGCTGATGGAGGGGGAGATCACCGCCGTCGAGTGCGAACTGGACGCCACCGGCACCTTCACCGAGGTACGCGGACTCGATCTGGCCCACCGGCTGCTGCGCGGCCGGCGGGTGGCGGCGTACCCGAACATGACAGTGCCGGACGTGGTGCGCACCGTCGCCGAACGCGCCGGGCTGAAGGTGGGCACCGTCGACGCGGTCAGTGGCTTCGGCGCAGACCCGCAGAGCCAGCTCAGCCAGGACAACGTCAGCGACTGGACATTCCTCAACCGGCTGGCCGAACTGGTCGGCGCGCAGCTGCTCGTCGCCGGCGGCGCGCTGCACTTCCGGCTCCCCGAACCACCCACCGGCGCCCCCGAGCCCACCGCCAAGGCAACCCAGGACCCGCTGGTGCTGGAGGCCAACCGCAACCTGCTCGCCCTGCGCGCCGGGATCACCGCCACCGCCCAGGTCGCCGAGGTGACCGCCCGCGGCTGGGACGTCGCCGCGAAGAAGGAGGTCACCGCCGCGGCCACCCCGAAGGCGGCCGGCACCGAGGTGACCGGAGTGGACCCGGCGAAACTCGGCAGCACCTTCAACAGCCCGTCGTACGTGGTCGCCACCCCGGCGCTGACCTCCGACGCGGCGGTCCGGGCCGTCGCCGAGGCGGTCGCCGGTGAACTCGGCGGCGCCTTCGCCGAAATCGAGGGGGTGGCGAAGGGCAACGGCCGCCTCCGCGCCGGCGCCGCCGTCACCCTCGCCAACGTCGGCGAACCGTTCCAGGGCAAGTACGTCCTCACCACCACCCGCCACCTCTTCAGCGAAGAGGCCGGCTACACCACCGCCTTCACCGTCTCCGGCCGCTCCGACCACTCACTGCTCGGGCTCACCGGTGGGGCGCAGAGCGGCGAGCAGCGCGCACACGGGCTGCTGCCCGCGATCGTCAACGACATCCAGGACCCGCAAGGGCTCGGCCGGGTCCGGCTCACCCTGCCCTGGCTGGACGGGAAGTACACCACCGGCTGGGCGCGGGTCGTGCACTCCGGCGCCGGCAAGGGCGGCGGTCAGCTGATCCTGCCCGAGGTCGGCGACGAGGTGCTCGCCGGCTTCACCGACGACAACCTCGACAGCGCGTACGTCCTCGGCGGGCTGCACAACGGCCAGGACCCGCTGCCGAAGCTCGGCGCCGAACCCGTCGACACCTCCGGCGAGGTGGTGGTCCGCGCTCTGGTCTCCCGGACCGGGCACCGGCTGGAGCTGGCCGAGACCGCGACCGGGCCGGACGGGGTGCTGCTGAGCACCGGCGACGACGGCTGCCTGCTGCGGCTCGACGCCAAGGGCCGGCTCGTCGAAGTGATCAGCTCCGGCCAGGTCCGGATCACCGCCAAGGAAGGGCTGACAGTGGACGCCGGCACCGGTCCGCTGGAGCTCGCCGGCCGGCAGGTGCGGGTGCGCTCCGCCGGCGACGTCGCAATCGAGGGCAACGGCACGGTCAGCCTCAAGGGCACCGCCGGCGCCACCGTCGAAGGGGCCGCCGTCAAGGTCGCCGGCACCGGCAGCACCGAAGTGACCGCCGGCGGATCGGTCACGGTCCGCGGCGGCATCGTCCGGATCAACTGAGAGGAGACGCCGATGCCCCCCGCAGCCCGTGTCGGTGACCCGACCGCGCACCCCGGAGCGATCAGCGGCCCCGGCGTGCCCACCGTCCTCATCGCCGGCATGCCCGCGGCGACCGTCGGCACCCTGCACGCCTGTTCCTTTCCGGGCACCCCGCACCCGCCCTCGGCGGTCGTTCCGCCGGGCTGCCCCACCGTGCTGATCGGCGGCCGGCCCGCCGCCCGGCTGGGCGATCTCACCGGCTGCGGCGCCCCGATCGTCGCCGGTGCCCCGACCGTGCTGATCGGCGGCTGAGATGACCGCTGACTTCATCGGCGCCGGCTGGGCGTTCCCGCTGCGTACCGATGCCACCGGGGCGATCGCGCTGGTCCGCGGCGAGCGGGAGGTGGTGGAGAGCATCCGGCTGATCCTGGGCACCACCCCGGGTGAGCGCCCCGCCCGGCCCGAGTTCGGCTGCGCCCTGCAGGAGCTGGTCTTCGCCCCAGCGGACGCGAGCACCGCCGGGCAGATCGCCTACCAGGTACGGGTGGCGCTGGAGCGCTGGGAGCCGCGCGTGGTCTGCGACGACGTACGCGTTGACTTCACCGACGCCGACCGCGGCACCCTCTACATCGACATCCGCTACCGGCTGCGCGGTGACAACGACCCCCGCAACCTCGTCTTCCCGTTCTATGTGATCCCGCCGCACCCGCCCGGAGGCGACTGATGCCGCTACCCGTGCCGAACCTCGACGACCGCCGGTTCCAGGACCTGGTCGACGACGCCAAGCGCCTCGTGCAACGCCGATGTCCGGAATGGACCGACCACAACGTCTCCGACCCGGGCGTGACGCTGATCGAGACCTTCGCGTTCATGGTCGACCAGCTGCTGTACCGGCTCAACCGGGTGCCCGACCGGCACTACCTGAAATTCCTCGACCTGATCGGGGTACGCCCGTTCCCGCCCGCCGTGGCGAGCGCCGACCTGACCTTCTGGCTCTCCGCGCCCCGCCGCAACACGGTCGTCGTGCCGGCCGGCACGCACGTGGCGACCGTACGCACCGAGGCCGACGAGCCGGTCACCTTCACCACCGGTGAGGAGCTGCGGATCGTCGCCTGCTCCCTGGACCGGGTGCTGACCGTGCCGGCCGGCGGCGAACCTGCCGACCGCACCGGTGACCTCGGCGACGACTGGATTCCCGGCTTCGCCGACCCGCCGGCCGCCGGCGACGTGGTGGCCTTCGGGCTCACCGACGCGGTGCCCGGCTGCGCTGTGCTGCTGCGGATGGAGTGGACCGTCGCCGGCCGGGGCGTCGACCCGACCGACCCGCCGCTGATCTGGGAGGCCTGGACCGAGCAAGGCTGGCAGCCCTGCACGGTGGAGCGGGACACCACCGGCGCGCTCAACCGCGCCGGCGAGGTCGTGCTGCACGTACCGGAGGGGCACATCGCGTCGGTGCTGGCCCGGCGGCGGGCCGGCTGGCTGCGCTGCCGACTGGTGGCCGCCGCCCCCGGGCAGCCGTTCTTCCACGCTCCCCCACGACTGCGCAGCGCCACCGCCGCCACCATCGGCGGGACCGTCTGCGCCGGCCACGCCGAAACGATCGAGGCGGAGACGCTGGGCCTCTCCGAGGGGGTGCCGGGCCAGCGGTTCGCCGTCGCGCGCCCGCCGATGGTCACCGGGGACACCCCGCTGGAGGTCGAGGTCGCCGGCGGGGACTCCTGGACACGCTGGCAGGAGGTCGCGAGTTTCGCCGAGTCCGGGCCGCAGGACCCGCACTTCACCGTCGACCGCTCCGCCGGCGAGGTGGCGTTCGGCCCGGCCGTACGCCGGCCCGACGGCACGCTGCGGCAGCACGGCGCGGTGCCGCCGAAGGGGGCGCCGATCCGCGTGCCCCGGTACCGCACCGGTGGCGGGCGGCGGGGCAACGTGGCCCCGCAGAGCCTGACAGTCCTGCGGGACCCGGTGCCCTTCGTCTCCACGGTCACCAACCGCGCGGCCGCCACCGGCGGCGTGGACGGGGAGTCGGTCGCCGAGGCGTCGGTCCGCGGTCCGCTGGGGCTGCGCACCCGCGACCGGGCGGTCACCGCCGAGGACTACGAGCAGCTCGCCCGGGCGGCGGCGCCGGAGGCGCTGCGGGTGCGTTGCGTACCGGCCGGCCCGGACTCCACCGCGGTCCGGCTGCTGGTGGTGCCGGCCCTGGGCGAACAGAGCCACGCCGACGACCACTCGGCCCGCTTCGCGGCACTGCTGCCCCGCGAGGAGACCCTGGAGCGAATCCGGGCCGAGCTGGAGAGCCGCCGCTGCGTCGGCGCACAGATCCTGGTCGAGCCTCCCTTCTACCAGGGGGTGACGGTGGTGGCACAGCTGCGCGGCGGGGTCCGCACCACCGCAGCGACGCTGCGGGAACGGTCGCTGGCGGCGCTCTACCGCTACCTCAACCCCGTCGACGGCGGGCCGGACGGCGGCGGCTGGCCCTTCGGCCGCCCCATCCAGTCCGGTGAGGTGTACGCCGTCCTGCAGCAGGTCGAGGGGGTGGAGCTGGTCGAGGACGTACGGATCTTCGGCGCCGACCCGCGTACCGGTGACCGGGGTGAGCCGGTGCAGCGTCTGGAGCTGGGGCCGAACGCGCTGGCCTTCTCCTACGGGCACCAGGTGCGGATCCTCGGCCGCAGCGGCACCTGAACGACCTCGCCGACCGCCGACTTCAGGAGCAGTGATGCGTACAGCGGTTCCCGGGCTGCCGACACCCCATCCGATCGGGCTGGCGCTGCCCGCGCTCTACCTCGATGACGACTTCACCCAGCGGTTGACCGCCGGCCTGGACGAGGTGCTCGCCCCGGTGCTGCTCACCCTGGACTGTCTCGACGCGTACCTGGATCTGGAGCTGGCGCCGGCGGATTTCCTGGACTGGCTCGCCGGCTGGGTGGCGGTGGAGGTCGACGAGAGCTGGCCGGTGGCGCTGCGGCGGGAGGTGGTCCGGCATGCGGTGCAGCTGCACCGGTGGCGCGGCACCGCCCGCGGCGTGGAGCTGGCGGTACGGCTGCTCACCGGCGGCACCGCGGAGGTCACCGACACCGGCGGGGTGAGCTGCTCGGCCGAACCCGGTGCCGCGCCGCCGGCGCAGTCGCCGCGCGCACACGTGCTGATCCGGGTGGCCGATCCGACGGCGGTGGACACCGAGCGGCTGCGGCAACTGGTGTCCGGGATGGTGCCGGCCCACGTGCCGACCGTGGTCGAGGTGACCGGGCAATGATCATCTGCGCCTCGTGCGGCACCGCCAATCCCGCCACCGAACGGTTCTGCGGCGAGTGCGGCGATTTCCTGGAGTGGTCGACGGCGCCCACCGACCCGCCGTCCGACGCGGCCGGCACCGCGGATCCCGTGCCCGCAGCGGAGCCGCCCGCGGCGGTGCAGCCGACGGTTGTCACCACCCCGCACCGGCGGCCTCCCCGGCGGGCGCCTAGTCGTACCCGTCATATCGGCGACGACTGGCACTGCGTCCGGTGCGGGGCCGGGAACGACCAGCAGCGCCGGTTCTGCGGGGCGTGCGGCGAACCGCGCCCGGTGGCCGTCGCCGAGACGGTGAAGCGGCCCTGGTGGCGGCGATGGCTCGACCGGATCACCGCGCCCCGCGTACGCCGCTCCGACCGGCGCCGCCGCGAACACGCACGTCGCCGGCTGCTCCTGGTCATCGCGCTGATCTGCCTGCTGACGATCGCCCTGGTCGGCGGCCCGCTGCTGGGCCGCCGCCTCGTCGACGAGGTACGCGACCGCGTCCAGGACCACGTTCCGCTGAACCCGGACACGGTGACCGCCTCGTCGCAGGAGCGCGACCACCCCGCCGCGCACATCGCCGACGGCGTCACCAACCGATTCTGGTCTCCGTCGACCGCCGCCGACGGCTCGTGGGTGGAGGCGCGCTGGGCCGATCCGGTACGGGTGCTCGACGTCGTGGTCACCTCCGGGGTCAGCACCGAGCAGGAGTTGTTCCTGACCGTCGGCCGCCCGGCGGTGCTCGCCCTCACCGCCACCACCGCCGACGGTCGCACCGTGGAGGGCACCCTGGAGCTGCGGGATCAGCCGGGCCCGCAGCGCTTCACCTTCGAGGCCGCTGACGTGGTACGACTACGGCTGGAGGTCCGCTCGGCCTATGGGCCGCGGTCGAGGCCGAGCCTGGCGATCGGGGAGGTGGAATTCTTCGGCCGCCGGTGACCGGCGCCGGGACCGGGAGACCGGACGCCGCCGGGTCCAGCCCGAGCGAGAGCAGCACCTCCCCGTAGCGGCGGCGGGCCTGCTGCGCGGCAGCGAGGTCACCGGCGCGCTCGTGCGCGGCGATGAGCAGCCGCCAGCCCAGATCGTGGCACGGGTCGATCTCCACACAGCGGGCCGCCATCGCCACCGCCCGTACCGGTGCGGCGCTCTGCACGGCGTCCGCGGTGAGTTCCGCGCCCGCCAGGGTGGCCGCCGCCTCCGCCGCCTGACGGCGCAGCGCCTCCCGCGTGTTGACGACCCACTCGGCCGGGCCGTCCTCGGGCAGCAGGTCGCCGCGGTAGGTCTCCACCGCCAACCGCAGCGCTGCCAGACCCATCTCGGTGCCGGCAGCGAGGCGGCTGCGCTCCAGCGCCTCCCGGAAGACGGCCACGTCGCAGTAGCCGCCCTCGGGCAGAGCGAACAGATAGGCGTCGCCGTCGCGGCAGAGCAGCGAGTCCGGACCGGCGCCGGGCAGGTTGGCGTCGAGGAAACGACGTAGCGAGGAGAGCGCGACGTGCAGTCGCTGGGTGGCGTTGCGCCGCTCCGCCTGCGGCCAGAGCGCGTCGACGAGGTGGTCCCGGTGCACCGGCCGCCCGGCGTGCATCGCCAGCAGCCGGGCCAGGGCGCGGGCCTGGGGACGCACCGGTGACCAGTCCAGCGTCCGGCCGTCGACGCTGAGCCGGAAACCGCCGAAGCAGCGCAGCATCACCGCGGCCCCGGCCCCGGTATCCGCGGTCCCGGTCCCCGGTGGCGCGCTACGCCAGGCGGCGACCAGCCGCGATGGCAGCCCGCTCTGCGCCGCGGCACGGTCGAGCGCGGCCCGGACGTCGGGGCGCTGCGGGTCGGCGCGTACGGCGGCGGCGAGCGCGAGGGTCCGGGCGCCGGGGACGCCGGCTGCGCGGGCGGTGCTCTCCGCCCGGCGTACCTCCAGTTCGGCGTCGGGTCGCTGGTCCTGCACCGCGGCGAGCGCCAGCAGCGACTGCGCCCAGGCGGTCAGCACCCCGCTGTCGAGTTCCCGGGCGGCGGTCACCAGTGCGGTCGCCTGATCCACGCCGACCGCACCGGTGCGTGACCGGCCGAGCTCGACGATCAACCGGCTGAGCAGCGCGCCCCAGTGATCGCCGAGCCGGTCGCACTCCTCGGCCACGACGAGCGCCTCCTTGGCGCCGGCTGCGGTTCCGTCGACGGCGGTGACGGCGCGGGCGAGGCGCCCCAGCCACGGCAGTCCGGCCCGTTCGGCCCGCAGGGCGACGGAATCGAGTGCAACCGCCGCCGCCCGGCCTGCGGCGAGGGCCCCGGCGGCGACGAGCAGGCGCCGGAGGGCGCCGGCCACGGCGTCGTCGTCGGGCAGACCGCGCAGCGCCCGGGCCGCGCCGGCCAGGTCGCCGGCGAGCAGCAGGGCGACGACGCGGACCAGTGCGCGCTCGGGCGGCGGCAGCGACTCGGCCTCACCGGCGACAACCGCGGGGTGGCGCCGGGTTGCCGCACGCAGCCAGCCCGACCAGTGCCCGCGCCAGGCGGGGGCGTCGGGGAGCCAGGCGAGTGCCGCGTCGCGCAGCAGCCGGCAGTGTGACAGCGCGGTGCCGGGTGCGAGCATCGTTTCGGCGCGGGCGAGGCGCTCCACGGCGAGACCGACCTGTCCCTGGGCGACCCGGTGCCGGCCCTCGGCGAGGATCAGCCAGGGGTCGTCGCCGATGAGCCAGCCCGGCAGGACCTCGGCCCAGGCGTCCAGACCGTGTTCGGCCACCTCGATGCCGAGGCGGCCCAGCAGCCGGCGTACGGCGGGCCAGTCCTCGGCGCGGGCCTGGCAGCGGACCGCTTCGACCAGCGCCCCCTCCGCCTCCAGGATCTCGGCGGCCCGGGCGTGCCAGCTGCGGACGGCGGCCGCCCCCAGCTCCTGCGTCATGGTCGCCACCAGGTGTGCCCGGAGCACCTCGTGGTACCGGAACGTCCGTCCGCCGTCGTAGCTGACGGTGAAGGCCTGTCGCCGCTGCAGCTCGGCGAGGTGCCGCTGGCTGCCGCCGACACCGAGCAGCCGGTCGCAGCGGGCCGCGGTGGGGGCTTCGAAGACCCCGGTACGGCTCAGGAACCGCCGCAGCTCCTCGGGCAGGTCGGCGAGGACCGCACGGGTGAGGTAGCCGCCCGCGAGGGTCGCGCCACCGGTGAGCGCGGCGACGGCCCGTCGTCGTTCGGCGAGCCCCCGGCCGTGAGTGGAGAGGTGGTAGAGGGTGAGGCCGGCGGCCCAGCCGCCCACGCGCCGGGAGAGGACGGCGACGTCGTCGGCGGGCAAGGGCTCCCGGTAGACCTCGCGCAGCAGCCGCTCCACCTCCCAGGCACGGAACCGCAGCCGCTCGGCGTCGACGAGGTGGTCACCGGGCAGTTCGTGGCGGGACGGGTCCAGCTGCGGCATCCGCCGGCTGGCGATCAGCACCTGTACGCCGCCGCGACCGAGCGCGAAGGCGTGGTCCAGCACCGCGAGTTCGATCTCGGCGCCCTCGACCAGGTGCAGGTCGTCGACGATCAGCAGCGAGGCGGGGCCACGCGCGACAGCGTCCTCTCCGGCGGCGGTGTCCAGGCCGGCGCGCATCTGGGCCAGGACGCGGTCGGGGCGGGCCTGGGGCGTCTCGATGCGCAGCCAGGCGACCGGCACCCCCGCGGTGTCGGCGTACTGGCTCAGCAGTGTGGTCTTGCCCCAGCCGCCTGGTGCCACCACGAGCGTCGGCAGGCCGGGGTCGGTGCGCAGCGCCGCGGTCAGCCGGGACCGGACGAGGGTCTCCGCCGGAGGGCGTGGCCGGTCCGCCCGCACGTGTCCCCCCTTCGCCGGGTGCCGCAACACGCAGTGGCCCGAGCGCCAATAAAAAGACAACAGTCATTACGTTGCGCCTTGCGGGCACTGCCCGCAAGGCCTGCGGGTCCGATGTGGCGCGATCGGAAAGGTCCGGCGATCCTCGCGGCGGGGGGACCCGCAGGCCCGGACGGGCTGTTTCATGGCGCAGCTCACATCGAGGTGCATCGTATTCCCGTGGGTGGGTATCAGCTCTGAAGCCGACCTGAGGAGGAGACCGTGGCCGCGCTCATGGGTGCCATCTTTTTGATCTTCATCAGCCTGGGCACCGCTTCGCTGGTCGACCCGCCGCTGATCCCGATCGTCGCGGGCGCGGTCCTGGGTGGACTGACGCTCCTGCTGACCCGTGGCCGGCTGGTGCTGGTACGCCGGGGGCGCGACCGCGAGGCGGCACCCGCGCCGGTGCAGGCCGGCGCCGACGCCACGCCGCGCCCGGCCCAGGTCGGCGTGGTGGACAAGGGCGATCTGACTGTCGTCCCGCTGGACAGCCGCACCTCATCGGCGCTGGCCTGCGCCGTCACCGGGCTCTTCATGTTCAACCTGATCTTCGGCACACTCGGGATCGTGCTCGGCCTGATCTCGCTGCGCCGGGGCACGCCGGGCCGCTGGGGTCGCCCGGCGGCGGTCACCGCCGTCGCGCTGGGCCTGATCGACCTGATCGTCCTGGCCGCCATCATGATCCCTCAGCTGAGCGACGGCACCCTCCAGCTGGGCTGAGCAGGGCCGATCACCAGGGTCAGTCGAAGCGCTCCCGGACGATCTCCAGCGCCTGCCGCAGCAGCGGGGCGAACGGCCCGTCGGGCTGGTGCAGCCACTGCCGCAGTGTGATCCGCAAGGTGGTCAGGAAAACCCCGGCCATCAACCGCGCGCGCAGCTCTGCGTCGGGGCCGGCGGGCATTCGCCGCACCAGTTCGGCGGCGAGTTCGCGCTCCATCTCGGCGTGCACGGCCACCTGGCGGGCCAGCGCCGCCGGCTCGCCGCGGATCGGCCGGATCTCCTCGCGCCAGCCTGGATGCTCGACCCCGACCCGGGCCGTGAACTCCCCCACCGCGCCAATCAGCGCAGCCCAGTACGTCTCATCCGCCGGCCGGGCGTGGACGATCTCCACCAGCAGCCGCATCCGCATCTGCTCGCCGTGGAGCAGCGCCTCCTCCTTGCTCGAGAAATAATTGGAGAAGGTGCGGCGGGAGACACCGGCCGCGTCGGCGATCGCCTCCACCGTCACCTGGTCCAGGCCGCGCTCGCGGACGAGACGAAGGGCGGCGCGGTGCAGCGCCTCACGGGTCGCCTGCTTCTTGCGCTCCCGCAGGCCGGCCGGTTGATCCACGACTGCATGGTAGCCGGGTTGTGACACAGCTCCCTCGGCCAAACTTTGCGCAGTGGGCAACAAGTATGGATAGTTGTGTGCGGCAACCATATTCTCTGGAGGCTGCATGCCGCACGTCCCGGACGCCGTCCCCGGCGCACTCCGCACCGAACTACGAGAACTGATCAAGGTCATGCGGATGCTCCGCCAGCAGGAGGCCTACCAGGAATCCGCGGTCCCGGCCGGCCTGGCCGGCCTGCTGGCCGAGATCGCGCAGGCCTCGCAGGCCGATCCGGCCGTGGACGGCTGCCACGTGAAGGACCTGGCCGCGCGCTGCGGCCTGGACCCCTCCACCGTGAGCCGGGCCGTCAGCAGCCTCGTCGGCAGCGGACTGGTCGAACGGCACGCCGACCCGGCCGACCGGCGCGCCAGCGTCCTGACGCTCACCGGCACGGGCCGGGCCGCCCTCGACGCCAAGCACGAGTGGTACGGCCGGCTCTTCGGCCAGGCGCTGGGCCACTGGAGCACCGAGGACCTGCAGACCCTGGTCGGCTACCTCCGGCGGTTCACCACCGACCTCTCCGACTGCCTGGGCACCGCGGTACCGCAGCCCAGGACCGGCACCACATCCGACTCCACAGCATCAATGGAGGCCGCTCGATGAGCGCAACGACCATCCGGGCGGATCACCCGGAGAACATGACCCACCGACAGACCATGGAGGCCCTCACCGGGCTGCTCCTGGTGCTCTTCGTCGCGATGACCAGCGGCACCATCGTCTCGACGGCGCTGCCGACCATCATCGGGTCACTCAACGGCAGCCAGACCCAGTACACCTGGGTCGTCACCGCGACGCTGCTCGCCGCCACCGCCTCCACCCCGATCTGGGGCAAACTCGCCGACCTGTTCAGCAAGAAGATGCTGATCCAGGTCTCGATCGTCATCTTCGTCGTCGGCTCACTGATCAGCGGCGCGGCCCAGAACACCGAGCAGCTCATCGGCGCCCGCGCCATCCAGGGCCTCGGTGTCGGCGGCCTGCAGGCACTGGTGCAGGTGGCGATCGCGGCGATGATCCCGCCGCGGGAACGGGGCAAGTACAACGGCTACCTCAGTGCCGTGATGGCGGTGGCGACGGTGGGTGGCCCGCTGCTCGGCGGCCTGATCGTCGACACCACCTGGCTCGGCTGGCGCTGGTGCTTCTACATCGGCGTTCCGTTCGCCATCGCCTCTCTCTTCGTGCTCCAGAAGACCCTGCGACTCCCCTTCATCCGTCGCGACAACGTCAAGATCGACTACTTCGGCGCGACCCTCATCGCGGCCGGCGTGAGCATCCTGCTGGTCTGGATCTCCTTCGTCGACAGCTCGTTCGCCTGGCTCTCCTGGCAGACCCTCGCGCTGGCCGGCGGCGGCGTGCTGCTGCTGGCCCTGGCGGTCGTGGTGGAGACGCGAGTCCCCGAACCGGTCATCTCGATGAAGGTCATCCGGCAGCCCACCACCGCCCTGGCGATCATCGCCAGCCTCGCGGTCGGCATGGCGATGTTCGGCGGCGCGGTCTTCCTCGGGCAGTACTTCCAGATCGGCCGCGGCTACACCCCGACCGAGGCCGGCCTGCTCACCATCCCGATGATGCTCGGCGTGATGATCTCCTCGACCGTCTGCGGCCGGCTGATCAGCATCTCCGGAAAGGTCAAGCCGTACATCGTCGCCGGCTCGGTCGTGCTGATCGGCGGCTTCCTGATCCTGTCGACCATCGACCACCAGACCTCACTGCTCATCCTGAGCGCCGGCATGCTGCTGGTCGGTCTCGGCGTCGGCGCCACGATGCAGAACCTGGTGCTGATGGTGCAGAACACGGTGGCGCTCAAGGACATCGGTTCCGCCAGCGCCTCGATCGCCTTCTTCCGCTCCATGGGCGGCACGATCGGCATCTCGGTGCTCGGCGCCGTCCTGGCCCGGCGGGTGCAGGAGAACATGACCGCAGGCCTGACGGCGCTCGGCATCGACCCCGCGGCCTCCGGCGGGACCAGCGCACTGAACCTGACAGAGCTGCCGGCGCCGGTCGTGGCCGTCGTACGCGGTGCGTACGGCGACGCCACCGGGCACATCTTCCTCATCTCCGCGGCTATCGCGGTGATCAGCGTCGTCGCCTCGCTGCTGCTCAAGCCGACCGTGCTCCGCAGCAGCCTGGACCTGCCCGCAACGGAGAACGGTCCGGACGCGGTCGCGGTGCCCGCGGGCGCACCGGCGACGAAGGCCCCGGAATCCGACGGCCGGGGTGCCGGCCCGGACTCCGACGGCCGGGGCGGTCCGCCGAAGGCTGCGGGCCTGAAGTGACCGACGGCGGTGCCGCCACCTGCCGGTGGCGGCACCGCCGCGAGTCGGACGAACGTACCGATCGGCCCGTGGGCACCTGGCGCCCGCGGGCCGGCGCCGTTCAGGGACGCAGGATCAGCCGGATCGGGTTGCCCTGCTTGCGGTGCACCTGCTCAACCGCCTTGCCGGCGTCGGCCAGCGCGATCACACCGCTGATCGAGTCGGCCAGGTCCAGCCGGCCCTGCCGGGAGAGCGCCACCAACTGCTCCACGTGCTCCGGTTCGGATCCGTAGTGCCCGAGCACCGCCTGCCCCAGGTAGGCGAAGACCGTGTCGGAGGGGATCGTCACCGGCTGCTGCGCCAGTCCCACCAGCACCAGCCGTCCCTTCTTGCCCAGCACCGTCAGCGCCTGCTCACGTACCGCCGGCACCCCGGCGAAGTCGAACGCGACGTCCAGTCCCCGGCCGCCGGTCAGCGCGCCGAGCGCCTCCCGCAGCCCCGGATCGGCCGGATCCAGGGCGGCATCCGCGCCGAAGGCCAGCGCCCGCTCCCGGGCCGCCTCGTTCGGCTCCAAGGCGATGACCGGCGCCGCCCCTACCAGCCGGAGCAGCTTGATCGCGTGGGCGCCCAGACCACCGACACCCCAGACCGCGACCGCTTCTCCGGGCCGGGTCTGCGCCGTACTGGTGATCGCCGCCCAGGGGGTGGAGACCGCGTCCGGGATGATGCAGGCCTGTTCGAAGGGAAGATCGTCGGGGATCGCCACCAGGGTCGTGGCGGAGGCCAGGGCGTACTCCGCCCAGCCCCCGTCGTAATCCACCCCACGGGTGTAGACGGTGCCCTTGGCGTCCATCTCCCCCGCCTGCAGCAGCACCCGCTGACCCGGCTGCCAATCGGTGACCCCGTCGCCGACGACGTCGACGGTCCCGGCCACCTCGTGGCCAAGGGTCACCACGTCACCGGAGAGGTAGAGCGGCGTGAGCGTGCCGTCGATCAGATGCACGTCGGAGAGGCAGACGCCAGCCGCCTCGACCTTGATCCGGACCTGGCCGTAAGCCGGTTCGGGCACCGGGACCGTCTCCAGGGCGAAGCGCCGATCCTTCACGTGCAGTCGTCCGGCCAGCATCTGAGCCACAGCTAGTCCTCTCGTCGGATACGTCTGCCAGTTGCCCGGCCGCAGCTCAGATGAGCCCGAGCGCGAGCATGGCCTCCGCCACCCGACGGAAACCGGCGATGTTCGCCCCGGCGACGTAGTTGCCGGGCATCCCGTACTCCTCGGCGGTGGTGTGGCAGCTGGCGTGGATCTCCTTCATGATCTCCTGCAACCGCTCCTCGGAATACCCGAAAGACCACGAGTCACGACTGGCGTTCTGCTGCATCTCCAGCGCGCTCGCGGCGACACCACCGGCGTTGGCGGCCTTGCCCGGGGCGAACCGCACGCCCGCGCCCTCGAAGACCCGCAGCGCCTCCGGGGTGGTGGGCATGTTGGCGCCCTCCACCACCAGCCGGCATCCGCCCTCCACCAGGTTCGCCGCGTCGGTCGCGCTGATCTCGTTCTGGGTGGCGCAGGGAATGGCGACGTCGCAGGGCACCTCCCAGATCGGACTGCCGGGGACGAACGCGGCGTGCGGACGGGCCCTGACGTACTCGTCGATCCGGACCCGCCGCAGCTCCTTGATCTCCTTGAGCAGCTCGAGGTCGAGACCCTTGTCGTCGCGGATGTAGCCGGAGGAGTCCGAGCAGCCGATCACCACGGCGCCGAGCTGCTGGGCCTTCTCCGCGGCGTAGATGGCGACGTTGCCGGAGCCGGAGACCAGCACCCGCTTGCCGTCGAGCCGGTCACCGCTTGTCCGCAGGACCTCGTCGGCGAAGAAGACCGCCCCGTAGCCGGTGGCCTCCCGGCGCACCTGCGCGCCGCCGTAGCCGAGGCCCTTGCCGGTGAGCACGCCCGACTCGTACCGGTTGGTGATGCGCTTGTACTGGCCGAAGAGGTAGCCGATCTCGCGGCCGCCGACGCCGATGTCACCGGCCGGCACGTCGGTGTACTCGCCGATGTGCCGGTAGAGCTCGTTCATGAACGACTGGCAGAACCGCATGATCTCGCGGTCCGAGCGGCCCTTCGGGTCGAAGTCCGACCCGCCCTTGCCGCCGCCGATCGGCATCCCGGTCAGGCCGTTCTTGAACGTCTGCTCGAACCCGAGGAACTTGACGATGCCCAGGTTCACCGAGGGGTGGAAGCGCAGGCCACCCTTGTACGGACCCAGCGCGCTGTTGAACTCCACCCGGAATCCGCGGTTGATGTGCACCTCGCCGCGGTCGTCCTCCCACGGCACCCGGAAGATGATCTGACGTTCGGGCTCACAGATCCGCTCGATGATCTTCGCTTCGGTGTACTCGGGGTGCTTGTCCAGGGCCGGGATGATGCTTTCCAGCACCTCCAGCACGGCCTGATGGAACTCGCTCTCTCCCGGATTGCGCCGTACCACGTCCGCGAAGATCACCGCTGACTTGTCGCGTCCCGACATCCGTCCTCCTGCGCGTTCTCTGGGGCCTTGGGCGCCCTGACCGTCACCGGCCCGGCGACGAGTCCCCAGCGGGGCTCGCGGTAGGCCCGTTCAGCCGCGGGATCACGACGCTGTGGTCACGGCTGTTCGACCCGACGGGAGCACCCGTCGTGGCGGCAGACTAACCGCAAACGCGAACTCCGTTACAGACACGTATCGGGGGCGTGAAGATTTGGGACGGAGGCCACAGCTTTTCCGGGGGCGGTCAGGCGGGGTGGGGACCGGAGGACACCGTCCCCACCCGCCACGCTCAGGCGCCGAAACCGGCGAAGAGCACCGAGGCCAGCGCGAGCGCCAGCGCCAGGTTGAAGACCGTCGCGCCGGCGAAGACCGCGATCGGCCGCCAGCCGGCCTCCCGCAGTGACGCCGCCCGGAACTCCAGGCCGATGCTGACGAAGGCCAGGATAAGGAACCAGGCACGAAGGTCGTTGACGATGCCGATGGTCGCCTTGCCGTCGGCGCCGGCCGAGCCCAGGTACCAGGTGGCGATCACCGAGGCCGCGACGAAGCCGAGGACGAACTTCGGGAACCGCGCCCAGAGCTCACCGAGGGCGGGCCGCGCCGCACCGGGCTTGCGCTCGACCTTGAAAGCGAAGTACGCGGTCAGCGCGACCGCCACCAGCCCCATCAGCGCGTTCTGGGTGACCTTGACGATGCTTGCGATCTGCAGCGCTTCCTCACCGGCGAGGGCGCCGGCCGCGGTCACCGCGGCGGTGGTGTCGATGTTGCCGCCGATCCAGGCGCCGGCGACGGCATCGGTCAGCCCGAAGACACCCGCCAGCCACGGCAGCAGGAAGATCGAGGGCAACGCGAAGATGATGACCAGGCTGGCGGTGTAGGCAAGCTGCTCCCGGCGGGCCCGCACCGCGCCCGCGGCGGTGATCGCGGCACTGACACCGCAGATCGAGACGGCGGCGGCGAGCAGCGCGCGCAGCTTGTCGTCGAGACCGAACTTGCCCGCCAGCCACCAGGTGAAGAAGAAGACCCCGGTGATCAGCAGGATCGCCTGCACGATCGCCGGACCGGCGGCGCTGGCGATGACCGAGAGGTTGATCGAGGCGCCGAGCAGCACCAGACCGGTCTTGATGAAGAACTCGGTCCGGAAGGCCGCGGCGATGCGGTCCCGGATGCCGGTGAAGGTGACGACGACGTTGCCGAGCAGGCCGAGCAGGATGGCGTAGACCGGGTACTCGATCGCCTTGGCGATCTTTTCGAGGCTGGTGCCCTCGAAATAGCCCGGCACGTTCGCCTCGAGGTAGCGGGTGAGCCAGGCGAGCCCGACGACCACCACCAGGCCGAAGAGGGTCCACGCCCAGAACGCGCCGGAGCGCGGAGAGGGGGCGTACGTCTGATCGCCGGACTCCTCGGTCGCCACGGCGACGTCGGTGCTGTGGTCGCTGCTCATCACGGCACCAGCCCGGCGGGAATGGCGCCGATCAGGACCAGGGCGAGCAGGACGAGACCGAGGATGGTCGCGGCCCAGTCCTCGTTGATGTGGAAATGACTCTCCTTCGCCGTCGGCGGTGCCGAGGCGGACGGTTCTGCGCTCATCACGATTCCTTCGCGAGATGGGGGGTGCCCGACAGCGGCGCTGCTGTTGCGGGTGGGATGCCGGCCACCGGTCAGGCAGCACGATGCGACAGCCGTCGATTCGCGGCTGCGCGGAAGGCAGGGACTGCCGGAGACCCGGCAGCAGGAGCTTCACCGCGCCGATGACGCGGCGCAGTCGCAGGTGAAGCAGGTGGTCGGCGATGCCCGTCAGGAGAAGAACCGACGGTGGCCTCAGGTGGTGCGGCGGTCGCCCGGACAGAGCTCGGACGCCACCCGCATCAGGTCGACGACCCGGCGGGAGGTGAGTCGGAGGCGGGGCAGCATGGGAAGAGTGTCCTATCAACCCGATGGGATATCAAGAGATGCCCACGATGCGGTAGCCGCCCGGCGCACACCGCCTCCGCCCAGGCCCCGCGGCCGCCGGACGTACCTGACGGATCAGGGCTCTGAGCGGCAGGTCAGGCTGTGGGCGGCAGCAGGTCAGACCTTGCTCAGCAGGTCGCGCAGCGCCGGCTCATCCCGCGCGAGGTCGAACTCGAAGTCGGAGAAGAACGCCTTCATCGAGAAGCCGTTCGCCGGTTGCGCAACGTCCGCCGGGCACCAGAAGTAGTGCATGGCGTCCCCGCGTACGGCACCGAGCAGGTACTCGTTCAGGGCGATGTACGACTCGGAGGAGATCATGATCCGGGTGCCCGGGCTCGACGCGTAGACCAGGTTGAGCATCGCCGACGAGCCGTAGCCCGCCGTCACCTTGGCCCCGTCGAAGATCCGCACCTGCTCGGCGAGCGTGAGCTTCTCCGGGAACACGATCTCGTACCCGTGCTCGGCGAAGATCGCCTCCACCGCGGCGTCGTTCCTGCAGCGCCGGGTGTAGCCCGAGCCGCGGCCGATGAAGACCCGCTCCGGCACCGGGACAGCCCGGTCGGCCAGGTGCTCACGGACCCGCCCCCACGGCTCGAAGGCACGAGGGCTGAGAAACCTCGGATTCTGGAACGCCTGGGTGGCGGTCACCAGGCGCTCCACCCGCACCGGACCGGTGATGACCTCGACGTCCGCCCGGCCGATGCCGAAGGCGGCGAGCGCCTCGTACTGGAAAGGCAGCAGCTCCGTGCCCCCGGCCAGGTTGCTCGCGATCACCCGCAGGTCGGGGTAGGCGGCCTTCGCCGCGTCCCACGCCCAGAGCTTCGCGAGATCCTGGGTGGTGAAGTGCCCGTAGTGCCCCGGCTCCTCGTTGTCGAGGTGGAAGTACGTGCCGTCCAGCCGGCGCGGCGTGCCCGCGACCCGGGCGAAACCCTTGGCGGCGTCGACGGCGCCCTTGCTGAACAGGTTGATCCGCCACGGCTGGGTGTACGACTCGGGCAGCAGCACGTCCCCCACCCAGGCCACCCCGCGCGGTGCGCAGACGGCATCGGAGTGCACCCGGGCGACGAGCTCCGGGATCTCCTCGCGCACGTCCCGCAGCAGCCGGCGGGAGTGCTCCTCGTTGTTGGACCAGAACGAACCGAGGACCGCCCGGCGCTGGGCCGGCACCATCTCGATCCGGCGGAACCGGTCAACTCCCACCCGGGCGGCCAGTACCCGCTCGACATCCTCCTCGTGCACCTTGACCAGGTGCGAACCCTGCCGGGTGATGAATGCGATCCGGCCGTGCACCGCCAGCCGGTCGATCGACGCGGCGAGTTCCCGCTCGGCCGAGGGCTGCGCGGCCAGCTTCTCCGCATCGGTCAGGTGCGTCAGTGACACCAGCCGGGTCAGCAGCGTCCAGACGCTCCCCGGGGCGCCGCCTGCCGTCTCCTCCGCCTGCAGGTCCTCCACCGCGTAGACGCCACCGGGGGCAAGGTGCAGGAACAACCGGCGAAACGCCTGAGTCCGCTCCTCGTCGCGGATGCTGCCGCTGTCGATGATGACGCAGGGCCGCGGCCGGGTGACCAGCAGCTGGTCCACTGCGTCGACAGACACAGCCGTCTCGGCCTCCACACCGGGCCGCAGCCGGGCTCGGGCCTCGTCGGAGAGCTGCTTGCGGCTCAGCAGCAACACCCGCGCGTGCGGATAGAACTCCGCGAAGGTGTTGGCGGTCTGTGCCGGACGACGCCTGGCCCAGACCACGATCAGCCCACCGGCCGGTACGACGAGTTCGCGCTCGTACCGGCGCAGGTGGTCGCGCCCGGCCGAGGACTGGTCAATCCTGTTCCGCCGGCCGATCCGGTCCAGCGTCTGTGGCACCGGGCGCTGCCGGCGCCACAGACGCAGCACCTTCCGCACGGCGTCCCGCACGGGCCGCCCCCGTCGGGACCGGACCGAACCGGTCGAAGCCGGTCCGACCGGCTGGCGTGAATTCATGTCTTCCTAACGCATGACCGCATCCACGAGACGCGCCGCCGCCTGCCCATCCTCCAGCGGCATGAACGCGTCGATGAACTTACGGCGCTCGTCGGCGTACCAGGCGCGCAGATCACCGGCGCCGCGCAGCTGCTCGACCAGCTCCTGCGTGTTCTCCACGAGCGGCCCGGGGGCGGTCTCCTCGTAGGGCAGCAGCCAGCCCCGTGCCTCCCGGTACGACTCGAGGTCGGGAACCAGGAAGATCATCGGGTTGCCGGTGAGCGCGTAGTCGAAGCGCAGCGACGAGTAGTCCAGCACCGCCACGTCCGAGGCCAGGCAGAGGTCGCTGATCTCCGGGTAGTCGGTCACGTCGATCACCCGTCCGCTCGACTTGCGCTCATAGCCCGTACGGGCGTTCATCGCGTGCCCGCGCACCAGCACGTACCAGGACTCGCCCAGGCTCTCCACCGCCGCCTCCGCGTCGAAGAACTCGACCATCTTCGACTTGAACTCGGTCTCGGCGAGATACTCGCGGTGCGTCGGGGCGTAGAGCAGCACCCGCGCGTCGGCCGGCAGCCCGAGGATCCGCCGGGCGCGTTCGCGAATCTGCGCCGCCTGCGGGGAGAGCAGCACGTCGTTGCGGGGGTAGCCGATCTCGAGGGTCCGCCCGGTGGACGGGAAGTCCCGCTCCAGCAGCGGCGTCGCGTACGGCGCCGGCGACACGAGGTAGTCCCACTGGTCGTGGCGGCGCAGGTACGACCTGACGCGCGCCTTCGGCACTCCGGTCGCTTCCCAGTTGCGCATCCCGGCCGCCTTGAACGGGTAGCCGTGGATCGTCTGCACCACGACCTGCCCGGGAGCCTTGTGGAAGAAGTCCGGCTCGTGCATGTTGTCGATCGTGTACTGCGCCGAGCCCCAGAGCTCGTACCACTGCGCGGAGTTCGACACCACCGGGATCCCGCCCTCGGGCACGATCACCGAATGGTCCTTGACGGTCCAGTACAGCTCGTAACCGCCGCGCCGGCGCAGCTCGTGGTGCACGGCCAGGGCGGTGTCGGTGCAGCTCTCGCCGTAGTAGGTGCGCAGCAGCACCGTGTTGGGGCGTACCGACGGCACCCGGTTGATGTGTGCCTGCCGCAGCCGCTCCTGGTTGCGCGCCCCGCGCTCCTCCGGCGCCAGCGGCGCCTCCACGACGAGGTTGATCGACGCGCGCGGGCCGGTCTCCAGCCTCGCGTACATGCCGCTGACGTGCGAGCGGATCAGCGGGAGCAGCTCCCGCACCCCCTCGGGCACCAGTGCCGACGCGGAACCGTCGGCCGCTGTGACCTTCAGCTGGTACCGGCCGATCGGCAGGGGCCGCATGGGACCGGCCCACCTGTCCTGCACCAGCGGAACGGCGGCCGTCCAGCGTTCCCCGTCGACGCGTACCGGTGCGCTGACCGCGCCGCGGTGGTCGGCGAGCTGGATCCGCGCGCCGTCGGCGACCAGATGGGCCGTGCCCGCGAGCTCCAGCACGTCGGCGCCGAAGTCGGCCTCGTCGACGGTGAGCATCGACGTCCACTGCGACACCCCGAAGTTGCCCGCCACGGTTCGCGCCAGCCGCAGGCCGGCGACCCACACCGGCTGCGGGTCGGCCGAGTCGGGCCAGTCGAGTTCGGCCTTGACACCGGATTCCGGGCGCAGTCGCACGATCCAGGCAACGGACTCCTCGCCCTTGGGCATCGGCGGGATGCGGTCCGGGTTGATGACGAAGACCGCGCCGTTCCCGCTCGCCTTCCCCTCGACCATGACCGAGTAGTCCCCGGCCCGCAGGGACATCGACGGGGTTGCGTTACCGAACGGGCCGCGCACGTGCACGTGCGCGGCACCGTCCACGACCGAGACGTTCTCGACCATGTGCGGCAGGGCCCGGGCCCGCACCACGCAGGTGCGGGTCGCCGAGGCGATGAGCCGGGCACGGACGCCGGAGGGGGACGTACGGGTACGCACCGCGCCGGCCGAACCTCGCATGTGCGCACCGGTCACCGGGCCACTGCGCTCCACCTTGCCGGTGCGGACCGTCACCCAGAGCTCGTAGTCGTTGGGGGTGTCGTCGGCCCGCAACTGCTCGGAATCCACCCAGGCATGGAACACCGAGGGGCGGTAGTCGTTCCACCGGTGCTTGCTGACCCGGTCGATCTCCGGGTCCTGCGCCGCAACGACCTCCAGCGGCACGACGTGACCCGTGCTGTCCTGCAGCCACAGCTGCACGGTGGTGGGGTGGTCGGCGAGGTCGATGCCGGCGATGTACGCCCAGCCTTCCAGCCGGAGCCGGGCCGGCGACTCCCAGACGGCGCGGCGCACGGCGGTGCGCAGCCGCAGCGTCGCGGTGCCGTCAGCGGCGGCCGGCGGCACTGCCGGGTGGTCCCAGAACGGCACCCGCACCACGAATGCGTCGTCGCGCAGCTCGGTCGGCCACCGGTCGAGGTCACGCCCGTCGGACTCGACGAACTCCACCGCCTCCGCACGCAGATCCTTGTGGATCAGCCACTCCAGTACGGCGTGCTGCGGGGGGACCTCCGCCCAGCGCTCCTGCGGCAGGTGGTCCATGAGGCGGCGGACGCCCTCGACCAGCGTGCTCCAGTGATCGGCCGACATCTCGGGGATGTGTTTGGTGGAGTGCTGCAGGTCGTTCGACAGGACCTGGATCAGCCGCTCGACCGCCACGTCCTCCAGTCCGGCCGAGCGCAGCTCCTCGAGGCTGTCGTCGGCGGCCCGCAGCCGCTGCCGCAGGTCTGCCAGATCCTTGGTCTGCTGCGAGATGGAGCTGCCGTCGGTGCGGACACGCCAGTCGTAGAGCACGTCGGAGAGGACGTCGAAGGTGCGTGCCCGAGCATAGGCCCGGGCGCTCACCGGCTGGTCCTCGTAGAGCACCCCCTCGGGGAACCGCATCGCGGCTTCGTCCCAGAACGAGCGCCGGAAGATCTTGCTCCAGACGACGGCGTTGACCAGGATGTCGGGGAACTCGCGCAGCGTCACCGCCGGACGGTCGACCGCGTGGGCGTCGACGATCCAGTGGCCGGGCGCCCACCGGCGCTGCTCGTTGAACCGCCGGTAGCAGACGACCACGAAGTCCGATCCGGTCTGCCGCAACGAGCCGATCATCTTCGACGCGGCGCGGGAGTCGACGAGATCATCGGAGTCGACGAACCAGAGAAACTCCCCCTTGGCCTGCGCTACCCCGGTGTTGCGGGCGATGCTCGGGCCGAGCCCGGGCGTCTGCAGGACCTGCACCTTCCGGGACTCGCGTGCCAGCCGGTGGGCGACCTCGGCGGTACCGTCCGTGGAGCCGTCCTCGACGAGGATGATCTCAAGGTTGGGGTAGTCCTGCGCGAGGACCGAGCGCACGCTCTCCTCGAGGTATCCCTGGACGTTGTGGGCCGGCATGACGACGCTCAGCAGTGGTTCGTTCGACGACGCCACCACCTTGCGGAGTTGGCGCACGACATGGCGCCCGACCTTCCGCGCGACGGCCTGCGAGCGGACAGCCAACGACGAGGGTCTGGCCATGTGCATGAACTGCTCCTTTTTCATACCTGCGTCCCCCGTGAACCGCGTGCTGCCCGGCCGTCACGGCCACGGCGGTCATCGCCTTGTTCACATTACGAGCGACGTAGTTTCGCAACGAAGGGCCCACGCCGGTTTGCCGGGGCGACCCACTGCGCGCGGACCCCGGGCCGCCGCCTGCCCCGCGCCCCTGCCGGGACCCCGGCGGCGTCGGCATGGCAGGTCCCGAAGCCGGCGTCCGGCCGCTGGCCCGGAAGTGAAATGTGATCCAGGAACCGACGCCTTGCCGCGACGGAAGCGACGCAGCCCGCAGCTCCTCGGGTGCCGAATGCCCAGCTGGGCTGGGTCCGCCCGGGCAACTCGCGGCCACTTGCAGCGCTCCGTTCGGTCAGGCGAGGCCGCCGTATCGGGCGCGAGCGCGGACCGACCGACGACCCTTTCTCCAGGGCGTCGCCGCCGACCTGATGCCGTGCGGATTGTACCGATCAGGCGACCGACAGCTCCCTCCGATCGTCCGGCAGAGGGAGGAGCGTATGTCGTTTCCATCAACAGATGTGGCGGAGGTCTCATCGATGCAGGCTTCGCCCGCCGTTGCAGCGACGGCGCCGGAACCGCTGTCGCGGTCCCGGCGCCGTCGTCACACCCACCCGCAGTCGTCACCGTCGCCGGCGGTGCCCGCCTGCGGCCGGTGTCACTTCCTGGACCGGGCGTCCTGCTTGGCCATCATCGGCTTCATGCCCTTGTCCATGTCACGCATGGCCTGCTTGAGCTGCGACTCGGACATCTTCGAGCTGCCCTCGACGCCGGCCTTGTGAGCCTGGTTGCGCAGGTCGTGGAGCTGGTTGCGGTCACCCATCACAGGTCTCCCTCCTGACGGCGGAGGATCAACCCTCCGTCGCGAACCCGGCGCATACCCGGCCGGCTCGCAGCGGTAACCGACATCGACCGGCCGGTCCCGGGGGCGCAGCCAGACTGCCGACCGCCAGGGTCACGCTCAGGCTGCCCGCAGCCAGTCGGCGAGACGCTCGCCGGGCTTCAGGTCGGTGCGGTGGTAGCGGAACACAGTGCCCTGCCGCACCTCGACCCGCTCCGCGCCGATCAGACAGGGCAGCTTGCCCCGCTCGGCGTCGGCGATGTCGAACGCGACGAGCACCGGAACCTCCCGGCCGACGGACTGCCGCACCAGTTCGTACTCGAAGGCGGTCGGCTGCCGAAAGACCGGTGTGTGGAACAACGACGGACAGGCCACGTAGACGGCCTCCTGGAAGACAAGTTCCAGCCCGTGATCGCGGGACAGGTCAGTGCCCGCGGCCAGCCGCAGCTCACCGTCGGAGCAGGACGTGACGTCCCAGTCCCGCCAACTGCCCTCGGGAAGCTGCAAGTCGTACATGGCCGACATACTGCCAGAGACACGTCCACGATCGATGATCGACACCCGGCGCCGTACGGGGCGCAGATCCTCCTGCTGAACCGCGTGACGTGCGTTGACGGTGGCCGCGCCGCAGCCGGGCGGGCATCGTCCCATGACGGTACGCGGTCACCGCCCTCTCTCCTCCGGGCCCACTGCCGTGACCTCCCAGAGATGGCCGTCGGGATCGGCGAACATGCCGGTGTATCCCCAAGGCTGCGCCGAGGGCGCGGTCACCACATCGGCCCCGGCCGCACCGGCTCGCGCCACCATGGCGTCCACCTCGGCAGGGGTGGCTCCGGTCAGGCCGAGGACCGACTCGGCGTGCGTACGCGGCGCGACCTCGCGCGGGCCGAGCACCCAGCGGAAGCCGTCGGCGGGCACCAGCATGAGGCGCAGGCCGTCGTTGACGGCGAACTGCAGCGGCTCGGGGATGCCGTCCTGCGCGGGCTCGCCGATCGGTTCCAGACCGAGCGCCTCCTGGTAGAAGCGACAGGAGACGGCCCTGTCGGCGATCGGCATACTCACGACAACCTGCGCGTACGTCATTGGAAATCCTTCACAGTGATCGAAGTACGTCGACGACCGGCCTACGGTATCGCCGCACCGGCGACAGGATCTGCAGTACGCGCCCATGCGCGCCGCCGGGAACGGCCGCAGCCACGGGCACCGTCGTCGGCACGCTGCCACGGCACCGCACGTGGCAGCCCGGACCGACCGGCCCGCGTGGACAATGCCGGTGGGAGACCCGTCCGAGGTGGGCCGTAGTCTCCACCCCGGCGGCGGTAACCTTGCGCTCCATCGTTGTCGGCCGGGCGGTCCGCCGTCGGCCGAAGAAAAACGGCCCACGGTACGGAGGTTTGCGGCATGTCCCACGGCGGGGAGTCGTTCGCGATGCGCGGCGAGGCGGCCGGACGGCCGATGTTCGAGCAGGCACGTCGCGGCTACGAAAAGGTGCAGGTCGACCGTTACATCGACGATCTGCACGCCGCCTCGGCACAGCTGCGCTCCGAACGGGACCAGGCACAGCACCAGCTGCGCCGCCACGCCCAGCAGTTCGAACAGTTGCAGGCCGAGCTGGCCTCGCTGCGGGAACGGCCGGCGCAGGTGGACCGCGCCTCCTTCCGTGATCTCGGTCCGCTCGTGGAGCAGATCCTGGCGCTGGCCGAAAAGCAGGCCGGGCTGATCACCGAGGCCGCCGAGCAGCGGGCCGAGGAGCTACGCCACGAGGCGGAACTCATCCGCACCGAGGCACGCGAGCATTCCGCCGCCGTCCTGCAGGACCTGGAGGAGGAGCTGGCCGCGCGCCGCGCCGAGCAGGACAAGCTCTACGAGGAGCGCCGCGCGGCCGCCGAGGCCCAGCTCGCCGACATCCAGGAGCTGGTCACCCAGCTGCGCGGCGAGGGCGAGGCCGCGTACGCGCACGCCCAGCAGGAGGCGACGCGGATCAGCGAACTGACCGCGCAGCAGGCCGAGGAGGCCCGGGCCGCCGCGGAGGCGTTCACCAAGGCGGCGCGTACGCAGATCCAGCAGGAGATCCAGGCGGCGCGGGCGCAGAGCCAGCAGGAGCTGGCCCAGCTGCGCGTCAATGTGGAGCGGGAGATCAACGAGCGGCGGGCCAACGCCGAGCAGGAACTCGCCGAGCACCGCGCCACCGCCGAGCGGGAGGTCGCCGCGCAGCTGACCGCCGCCGAGGAAAAGATCGGCACGTTGATCGGTGAGGCGCAGCAGTACTCGACCGAGGTACGCAAGCGCGCCGACGAGCAGGCGGCTCTGCACCAGGAGCAGCTGGAGGCCGTGCAGCAGGAGGTCGAGCGGCAGCGGCAGGCCCTGATGCAGCTGAACTCCGAACTGGACGCCGGCCGGCAGCAGCTCGCCGAAATCCAGCAGGAGGGCGCGGCCGCCGAGAACGAGTACACGCGGCTGCAGCGACAGGTCACCGAGATCCGCCGGGACCTCACCGCCGAGACGAACCGACTCGCAGAGGCCCGCCGGGCGGCGGATTCGGTCGAGCAGCACGCCAAGGACGTACGGGCGCGCGTGCAGCGGGAAGCGAAGCGGGTCGCGGACCTGGCGGCGGCTGCGGTGATGGCCGCGGCTGCGGGCGGCGGCTCGGAGACCGCGGAGTACCCGACGGTGCCGCAGCAGCGACCGGAGCCGACGCCGATGCCGGCCGAGCCGGCCGGCGAGCAGCCCACCGGAGAAATGGCAATCGCCTAGTCCACACCGAGGTTGCTCCCCGTCGGCGGCGCGGGCCGGCGTTCTTCCGCCCCGCCGCCAGGACTGCGGCTACTCGCAGTTGTTGCTGGTCAGCCGGACGGTGTACTCGGCGTCGTCGTGGGTGATGCCCGACGGCACCCCGTCGAAGTGGGTTTCGACCTTCTGCCACCTGCGGCGCTGCTCGTAGTGCAGGTGCGGCGCACCGGAGTTACCGGTGCTGCCGACCCGCCCGATCTGCTCGCCCTGGGCGACCCGCTGACCCACCTCGACCATCGGCGGTTCGAGCAGGTGCAGGTACTGCGTCTCCCACCAGCCACCGTGGTCGATCTTGACCCAGTAACCGCCACCGCGTCCGCGCGGCCCGTCCGGGTCCTCCGGCGTACGCCCACCGAGCGTGCCGTTGATTCCGGCGACGGTCACCGTGCCGGCGTAGGAGGCGAGCACCGGCTGCCCCCACGGCTCCCCCTCGATGGGGAACAGGTCGACGTCGAAATCGCCGTGACCGGGATAGGTGCCGATCTGCCACGTCTCGCCACAGCCGACCGGCATCTGGAAGAGCGGACGCGGACCCGGCTGCATCAACCTCGGCACCACCACCAGCGCGACGCCGACGAGGATCACGAGCACGGCCGCCACGATGAGCAGGAGGCGCCAGATGCGGCGGCGCGGGCGTGGTCTGGTGGGGCTGCCGGTCGTCACGCCCGGAAGCATCGCAGACGCGAACAAGGCACCGCGACGCTGGCAGACCGCACCGGTACCGATTCCGGTGGCGCACCTCGATCCGTGGTTCCTCCCTACGATCACGGGATGCACAGGTCCAATGTCCGGGCAGCAGGCGACCAGGGTTGGCGTGCACTCTCCCTCGACGTTGCCCGCCCCCGACGCGCCGGCCTTCAGGTGCAGGTGACCGGCCGGGGACAACTGCTCGTCGTTCAAGACGGGGAGGTCGTGCTCCTGGCCCAGGTTTGTCGCTTCCACACCGGGGCCGACTACCTCCGCACCAACCGGTTTCGCTCTCCCGTCTCGCCGATCCGGGCCGCACACGCCCGCGACCTGGTAGCCGGGGACACCGATTCCACACTGTCGCGTTGGGCGCACCACTTCGCGCGCGAACTGGCCGCGACAAACCTCGGTCCGTTGCAGACAGGACAGTGGGCCATCGGCCGTGACGCGCAGCTGCGAGCAGTTTCCGGCGCCCGAAGCCCGGCGGAGCGCTGGGGGGAGCTTCTGCTGACTGACGATCCCGACGGGTTCATCGACTGGCTCGTGCACAACGGCAGTGGGCAGGTCCTGCCGCTGCGGCGACTCTCGGACGTCGACGACGGACGGGTCAAGGCGTACCGCAAGCAGGCTCGTGAGGGATGCCTGCCACCGATCCTGCTGTGGTGGATCAGCGGCCTCGACTGCTCCGTCGTTCTCGACGGTCACGATCGTCTCCGTGCCGCCCTCCTCGAGAACCAGGAACCACCAATGCTGACGTTACAGAGCGTCTTGGTAGCCCGGATGCAGCACGAGACGAACGATCACATCGCGAGGTATTCGGCCGCTGTGCCACAGATCGACAGGCAGATCAGAGCCGGCATCCCCGGGGCCGCGGAGGCTCTCGCCGCCGCGCATCGCGGACTCGGAGAACGCGTGCAGACCGCCGCGATCAACTGTGGCCGTACCTCTGCCTGGCCGCTGCCCGGCGGCGATGCCTCCTGGTGGGCTGCCGTACGTCTCCACTCGTCAGGAGAGTTCGCCGCCACCCTACGGACGCAGCCCTACCGCCCCTAATGTCGGTGCCGAGGTGTTCGGATGCCACCTACGATGGCGCGGTGCAGCGATCCAACATCATGACCGCCGACGGCGAATCATGGCAGGCGCTCGTCCTAGACGTCGGGCGCCCCCGGCGGGCCAGCCTTCAGGTGCAGATCGCGGGCCGGCGACAGCTGCTGCTCCGGCAGGACGCCGAGGCGGTGCTGCTGGCCCGTACCCGGCCCTGCCGCAGGGACGTCGTCGATTACCTGCGCACCGACCGGTACCGCTCCCCGGTTCCGCCGATCCGCGCCGCACACGCCCGCATGGTGGCCACCGGTGACACCGGTTCCACGCTGTCCCGATGGGCCCATCACTTCGCGAGCGAACTGGCTGGCACCGATCTTGGTCCACTGCAGAGCGGCCGTTGGATCATCAGTGGTGACTCCGATCCCCAGTGGGGGCTGCACAAGACGTACTACACCGCGCAGCGCTGGGAACTGCTCTCGGGGGATCCCGAGGGGTTCATCTGCTGGTGGCCGACGTACGGCGGCGGACAGGTCCTGCCGCTGCGACAACTGTCGGACGCCGGGGACAGCCGGGTGAAGGCGTACCGGAAGCAGGCACGTGACGGGAGCCTGCCGCCGATCCTGGTGTGGTGGATCAGCGGTCTTGACTCCTTTGTCCTTCTCGACGGTCACGACCGCTTCCGTGCCGCAATCCTCGAGGGCCGACAACCGCCGATCCTGGCCCTGAGCAGCCTCTCCCCTGAGCAGAATCAGTGGTACGTGGAGGCCTACATCGCCCGGTACGCGCAGGCGATGCCGCATATTCGGAGACAGGCCGAGGCCCGGGTCGCGGGCGCCGAGGCGGCACTCGCCAACGCGCACCGCAAGCTCGGAGAGGACGTGCACGCGTGCGGAATCCACTGCGCCCCCACCCCGGCCTGGCCCTTACGCGGGGGCCTGGCCGCCTGGCGGGATGCCGTCCGCCTGCACACCTCCAGCCCGCCCGCGTGGACCGAAGCCGCGGAGGCTCCGTCGACGAACGGGAAACACCCGGCGGTTATCGCAGCGAGCTGACCTGGCCGTCCGCTGCCCGCCCCGCCCGGGTCACCGCCAGCCGGGCATCCGGTCGAGGGCGAGCGCGAGGCGGCGTCGCCAGTGTGCGGCGGTGCCGGGAATCGCCGGGTACCCGCCGACGAACTCAGCCCAGTCGACGTCCCAGGCGAGCACCGACTCAGCGGTGAAGTCGTCGGCCTCGGCGCCGTGCTCGGGGCGGAGCAGATCGCGGACGAGTTGCCGCTCCACGATTGTCCGCTCGGCCAGCAGCACCGCGTCGTAGAGGTCCTTGCCCTGCGGGTAGAGGTCGGTGGCGAGCCACATCAGCTTCCACGCCAGCGACAGCGCCGGGCCGGCGGCGGAGAGGGGACGGTCGATCCCGTCCAGACGGATCGGGGTGGGCGCGATCGGAAGCTGCTCACCGAAGACGAAGTCCGCCTGCACCGACCCGACCTGTCCGTCGTCGGTGGCGAACGGGACGAGCAGACGCCGACCGTCGGCGCGCTCGTAGGTCCAGATGTCGGAGCTCTCCACCCGGCCGGCGTCGAGCCCTGCTCCCGGCCGTTCCCGCAGAGCTTCCACGATCCCGGCCAGGATGGCATCCGCATCGGCACTGTGAACGGCCATCGACGGCGGGATCACGACGAAGTCGACATCCCCCGGCTCCCGTGCGGCGTCGCCGCACCAGGCCGGCATCGTCACACTGCCCCGCAGAACCAGGTGCTTCGCCCAGTGCGTGTCGGCGACGACGGCGAGCAGATGCCGCATCGCGCCGCGCCGGGCGGCCCGCCAGCGCCCGCCCTCGGCGGGGTCGGCGAAGACCGGCTCGCCCGCCCGGTAGGCGTCCTCGTACTGCTTGAGGGCCGGGTCGAAAACGGCCGGCTGCCAAACGCCCGGCCGGGGCGGCAGCGGACGGTAGGTGGCAGGTAGACCCGTGCCGCCGGGGAGCGGGGCCTTGCGCTCCTTCCGCCTTTCCGCCTCGCGCGCCCGGGATGACTCCAGCCATTCGGCATCCAGACCGATCCGGTCGTCGAAGACGACGTACTCCTCCTCGACGGCGGCGATGTCGTGGCCGTCGGCGGTGAACGCGGCGACGAGGGCGTCGAGCCGGGCACGGGCGGCAGCACGCCCCACGCCGTAACAGCGCTGCGTGACAAACCGCTCCCGGTGGCCGTCCTCCCGGATCCGCCGGGCGTTGCGCGACAAACGCGCGTCGTGCCGCTCGGCCAGTTCGGTGGCGGCCACCAGCGGGGTCACGCCCGGTGGCAGCAGGAGCTTGACGTGGTGCTCGAAGTACCGCCCCGGGGGTTGGGCAGCGGCCTCCTCGTCGGTTGCGGGCACGCCACTGCACCAGGGCGCGGCCTCGATCTTGGTCCGTACGACGTAGAGGCCCGCATGCCGCAGTCGCGCAGCCCACTGCTCGGCCGTACGCCGCTGCCCGTCCAGAAATCCGTTCCCGGTCAGCGTCAGCATCGGCTGCGACGGGGTACGGCCACCGTCCAGGACCACGTGGGTGTACTTCAACCCGTGCGTGTCGGCGAAGAGGGCGAGCCGATCCACATCCGGCGCCGCGACGGTGATGTGGATTTCGAAATGGCCGATGACCTCAGGTGAGGAATTCTCGTCAGGCACCGGCACACCCTACCGAGCCGGGCCGTTCGATGATCGACGCTCGCAGCCACCCGGCTCGGCGTACCGCTCAGAGCTGGACGACGTGCCCCACCCGGGGCGGCGTTCGTCCCGTCAGGACCTCCTGCCACGCCTGCTCCAGGTCGGCGGGTCCACTGCCGACCCGGACGTCGATCCACCCGGTGACGACCTTGGCGAAGCGCTGCCAGGCGTCGGCGAAGCGCTGGTCGAGCCCGTCACGGCCCCAGTCCTGGCGGCGCTTGCGCATCTGCACGGGGGCGAAGAAGACCTCCTCGGCAGCGGCGGCGTTCGGGATCTGGTTGGTGAGGCCGACCGCGACATCGCGTACGAGCTGGTCGCCGAGGTGCCCGCGCAGGGCCGCGCGGGTCGCGGGTGCGCCGGAGAGGTCCAGGTAGGCGGTCGGGACCGCGTCAAGGGTGCCGAGGTCGTCGTAGGAGACGACCTCGTCGTAGCAGCCGAGCGAGCGGGTGAATTCGACGTTGCCGGGCGAGGTGAGGCCGACCAGACGCGGGCCGCGGCCGTGCAGCTCGAACGCGGCGGCGTAGGCGGTCTTGCTGGACGCCGACGACAGCAGCAGCGTCTGAGCGCCGTAGAAGTCGTTGTCCATGACCTGGTCGGCGAGCATGAAGGAGGTGAAGAAGAGTGGCCGGAACAGGATCAGCAGATCCTCCTGGTCCGCCCGGTAGGCCGGGTCGCCGGTGGTCAGCCGGTACGCGTTGTACGGCGAGGGCAGCTCGGCCCGGTGCCCGCTCGCGTCACGGAACCCGGTGGCGTCCACCCGGTCAGGCCGCACCAGCAGGTGGCCGGCGGGCGGCAGGTATCCGTAGACGCGCTGCCCGGCCTCGACTCCCGGCACCTGCGACTCGACGACCTCGGCGAAGCCCCACAGCGGCGGCAGACCCCACTGCTGCTCGAGCCCACCCGCGGCGGGCGGGAAGAACTCCCAGTAGCGCATCGCGTCGCCGAGCACCGCGTACGTGATGTTGTTGGCGGTGAGGCCGACGCGGTCGACGCGCAGCAGCGCCTCGCCGTCGGCGACGGCGGGCGTCGTGCCTTCGGTGAGGGTGGTGCGGGCGAGGTCGTCACGGGCCACGGCGAAGGTCCAGGTAGCAGCCATGACAGTGACGCTAGGCAGAGCTGGAAGACCAGACAAGTGCACTGAGAGTGCAAAATCCCACTCGCGCACCTCATTGACGGCAGCCGCTCCCCGCCGGAGCATGGCCACAACCGCGAGAACGGAGGTCAGCGATGGCGGTGACAGCGGAGGGCGACTTCCTCGCCGGTTTCCTCGCCGACGACCCGGATCAGCCGGTGGTGATGCTGAACCTGCTCCGTTTCGCCGAGGGCGGCCGGGCCTACTACCAGCAGTATTCGAAAGCCTTCGCCGAGACCGTCGCCCCGCGCTACGGCGTCGAGGTCGTCTACGCCGGCGACGGCGGCGACCCGCTCATCGCTCAGGCGGGCCAGCAGTGGGACGCCGTCCTGCTCGTCCGCTACCCGAGCCGGCACGCGTTCAGCCAGATGGTCGCCGACCCCGCGTACCTGCGCATCACGCACCTGCGCACCAAAGCGCTGAGCGAGGCCGTGCTGCAACCGACCCGCCCGTGGGGGCAACGCCGCCGTTGACTGTCGTCCCCGGATCGGTGGCGGGGTCAGTCCGCGAGTGCGGGGGCCGGAGCGGGGCGCTGCGCCATCCGCAAGTCGAGCCACCCCCCGGTCAACGCCCCAACGGCAGCGGCATCCAGAACGAGGCACCACATCAGCGCCTCGGGGAGCAGTGGCTGCGCGAGGAAGAACACGCCACTGAAAGAAACCGCCACCCAGAAAACGAAGAGCGCTATTTCCACCGCCGCCGCCGCCAGGAGGATCAGCGCCGCGGTCGAGGAATCCCGGTTACGTAGGGGCAGGAGCACGACGGGTACGAGCAGGCAGGCAAGAAGCAGCGACAGCCCGACGTAGGGCAGGTAGACGAAAAAAGCGACGCCGAACCGCCCGCCGCCCTCCATGTCGCCCCATCCGTCCGCGTCGGGTGCCGCGAACAGTCCATAGCCGAGCACTCCCCATGCGAGCGCCATCAGCAGAGCAGCCAGGCACCGCCAGAGACGTCCGGTCAGCGGGATCCGCGCCGGCTCCGGCTCGGGAGACGGGGGGTTCGGCATTCGCCGACCCTACTGGATGATCAAGGGTTTCGAGGGCTCAGACCGGCCCGGAGTGGGCCGGTCTGAGCGTCCGGCGGCGGTGGCTACCAGGTCACCGGGAGCGCGGCCGGGCCGAGGATGGTGTGCCCGTCCTTCCATCGCACCTCGTCGGCGCCGACGGCCAGGCGCAGACCCGGCAGCTCCTTGAGCAGCAGCGCCAGCGCGGTGCGGACCTCCAGCGCACCCAGCGGCGCGCCGATGCAGTAGTGCGGCCCGTACCCGAAGGAGAGGTGCGGGTTGGGGTCCCGGTCGAAGTCCATCCGCTCCGGGTCGGCGAAGACCTCCGGGTCACGGTTGGCGGCGTCGTGCGAGGGGATGACGATGTCGCCCTCGCGGAGCTTGGCGCCACTGGGCAGTTCCACGTCCTGCATCACCCGGCGCGGCATCTCGTCGCCGTTGGAGGTGGAGAAGAGCCGCTCCATCTCGGTGACCGCCGAATCGACCTTCTCCGGGTGGGCGACGAGGTACTCCCACCCGGTCGGGTGCTCGCCGTACGGGCGGGTCTGCAGCAGGTAGACCATGGTGGTGATCGCGCTGGCGGTGGTCTCCCAGCCGCCCACGACCAGCGAGATCGGAAGCTTGATCTGCACGTCCATCGGCTGGTCGGCGGTGCCGTTGGCGATCCGCGTCAGCAGGTCGGTGGCCGGGCAGCCCCGGCGCGCCTCCAGCTGCCCCCAGAGGTAGCCGCCCATCTCGGCGGCCGAGCGGTTGGCCTCCTCGCGGCTGAGGTCACCGGAGCCGAGGAAGGAGTCGCCCCACGCGCGGAACTGCGCGCGGTCGGCGGCGGGCAGGCCGAGCAGGTCGCAGACGACGTCCAGGGTGAAGGGAATCGCGAAGTCCTGGACCAGGTCGCCGGCGCCGGACCTGCCGCGCAGCCCGGCCAGGTGCGTCTCGGCGGTGGCCTGCACGGTGGCGCTCAGGCCGCCGATGGCCGACTTGGTGAAGGCGTCCTTGATGGTGCCCCGCACCTGCCCGTGCTCCGGGTCGTCGAGCGCGAGCATCGTTCCCGACACGTCGACGTGGTCGGCGTGCGCGGCGGCGGCCCGGCTGAAGAGGTCCTGCCGGCGCAGCACCTCCCGCACGTCGGCGTATTTGCAGATCAGCAGCGCCGGCTGCGGTTCGCCGTTGACCTGGCGGACGACCGGCACCACGCCCGTGCCGGAGGCGGCGAAACGCGCGTAGTTCGGGTGCTTGTCCGGACCGGGAAGGCGGATCACGCCGTCGGCGTCGGTGTAGAACGGGTGACGCAGTGCGGTCGCAGCGTCCTGCTCTGTGTTGATCATGGGGCCAACGATCCCACCTCCGACCACATTAGACAACCATCCGGTGACCAGTTGTCACCTCACCGGCACAGCGGGCGCGAAGGTCCGGCACAGCGCGAAAACCGGTTGCCGGGCAGCGCGGTCGCGGCGAAGGTGATCACCATGACGTTCTGAGGAGAGCACCGGATCGACCAAGGCCCCGCGGCGCACACGCCCCCGCCGGGCCGTCCGCCCGCATTCCTTTCCCAGGAGCGAACGTCCTTGTCTTCGCACCCCTCGCGGCCGGCTCCCCTGCCGCACTCCCCCTCCGCCACCGTCACCGTTTTCGCCTCCCCCAGCAGCTGGATCGAGTCCGACGCCGTCGCCCAGTGCCACCAGGTGGCCGCCCTCGACGGCATGATCCACGTCGCCGCCATGCCGGACCTGCACCCCGGCAAAGGCGCTCCCATCGGCGCCGCCATGACCTCCACCGTGCTGTACCCGCACCTGGTCGGCTCCGACATCGGCTGCGGCATCGCGGTCTTCCCGATCCGGCTCAAGCGCGCCGTACCGGAGAAGCTCGCCGCCCGGTTCCCCGACCTGGACCGCGCGCTGCACCCCGAGCAGGACGCCGACGACCCGGCCTGGGCGGCGCTCGACGGAGAAATCCCCGCCGGCCACCTCGACGGCCTCGGCACGGTTGGCCGCGGCAACCACTTCGTTGAACTCGCCCGGGTCGACACCGTTCTCGCCGCCGAGCACGCCGAACGCCTCGACCTGGCCGCCGGCGACCTCGTCCTGATCGTGCACAGCGGCTCCCGCGGGCTGGGCGAGCGGATCCTGCGCGCGCACACCGACCTGCACGGGGCCGGTCCCGCCCCGGACCCCGCCGGTTACCTGGCGATGCACGACGCCGCCGTACGGTGGGGCTCGCTCAACCGGCGGCTGATGGCCGCCCGGGTCGCCCACGCGCTCGGGGCCGAGCCGGCCGCGCCGCTCGTCGACGAGTGCCACAACCTGGTCGAGCTCCGCGACGGCGTCTACCTGCACCGCAAGGGCGCGGCGCCCGGGGACGGCCGCGACGTGCTGATCGCCGGCACCCGGGGCACCCCCTCCTATCTGGTGGCCGCCCACGCCGGCCCGGCCGCCAACCATTCCGTCGCGCACGGCGCGGGCCGCAAGATGTCCCGCGCCGACGCGCTGCGCCGCGGCAAGGCCAAGCACACCGTCGAGGAGCTGCGCCGTACGGCACTGGGGTCCCTGGTGATCTGCGGCGAGCGGCAGCTGCTGTTCGAGGAGGCGCCGACGGCCTACAAGCGCATCGAGCAGGTGATCGCCGACCTCGTCGACCACGATCTGGCAACGCCGGTGGTCAGCACGGTCCCGCTGGTCACCTACAAGACCCCCGACGTCGGCGCCCGCGGCGACCGGCACCGCCGCGACAAGCGGGGCCGGCGGTGAGCGTGCATCTGCTGCTGTCGGCCGGGCGCGGCCCGCAGGAGTGCGCCTGGGCGCTGTCGCGTCTGCTGCGCCGGCTGGAGACCGACGCCACCCGGCACGGCTTGACGACCCAGCGGGTCGAGACCGTGCCGGGTGAACGGCCCGGCACCTACCGCTCGGCACTGATCCGCATCGCCGGCGCCGACGCTGGTTCCAGTGCCGGCGTCGAGGAGTTCGCGGCGGCGTGGACGGGCACGCTCTGCTGGCAGGCGCCGAGCCCGTACCGGACCGGCGTCGGACGCAAGAACTGGTACGTCACCGCCCGGCCGTGCCCGGTCGACACCCCCGTCACCACGTTCACCGAGGCCCAGGTCGAGATCGTCGGCTGCCGCACCGGCGGCCCCGGCGGGCAGCATCGCAACAAGGCCAGCACCGCTGTGCGGGCGACCCACCGCCCCTCGGGGATCGTCGTGGTGGTCGACACCGAACGCCAGTTCAGCCAGAACCGTCGCCTGGCGCTGGAGTTGATCCGGCAGCGCCTCGACGAGGGCGACCAGGCCACCGCGCTCGCCGCCCGCACCGACCGCTGGCAGATCCACGACGACCTCGTACGCGGCAACCCGACCCGCATCGAACGGCCCTGACCCCGCTCCCGCCCTGGACGCGGGCTCTCCACGTCCAGGGCGGGAAACCCGGCCGGCGGCGGGCCGTTGCCGGTTGTCACCCGTTCGGGTGGGATTGAGAGCTGCCCACGCTGGGGACATAGGCGCACATGAGTTGCGCGCGTGCGGCGCTGGGTTGCGTGGTGACCGTGCTGGCCGCATCGGGGTGCACCGCGGTTGCCGAGCGCGGCGACGCGGCGGCGGCCACGGCCGTGAGGTTGCTCAGCGCCGTGGCCGAACGGGACGGCGCTGCGGCCTGTGGCCTGCTGGCACCCGAGACCGCCGCCGAGGTCGAGCAGTCCGCGGACCGGCCCTGCGCCGAGGCGATCCTCACCGAACAGTTGCCCGCCGCGGGACCGGTGACGGCCACCCACGTGTACGGGCAGCGGGCACAGGTACGCCTCAGCGCGGACACCGTCTTCCTTGCCGTCTTCCCCGGCGGTTGGCGCGTCGTCGCCGCCGGCTGCACGCCCGAGGGCGAAAAGCCCTACGACTGCGTGATCGAGGGAGGCTGACGATGCGCGCCCAGTTCGTTCTGCTGCTACTGCTGGTGACGGCCGGGCTGGTCTACTTCTCCGCGCTGGGGGTGCTGCACCGGTGAAGAAGTTCCTGCGCGAGAACTCCCTCGGGCTCCTCTTCGGCCTGCTCTTCGTCGCCGCGCTGATCGTTCAGGCGTTCGTCGGACACGCCGACTTCAACGAACGGCAGCTCAGCGAAGGCCTGGCGCCGGTCACGCTCGGCCGGTACGTCACCTCGTCGAGCTTCGCCGTCGACGTCACCGAGAACTGGCAGTCGGAGTACCTGCAGTTCTTCCTCTACATCTTTCTCAGCGCCTGGCTGCTGCAGAAGGGCTCACCGGAGTCCACCGATCTGGACAAGGCCGGCCTGGAATCCGACCGGGATCAGCTGGTCGGCCCGCACGCCAGGGCCGACTCCCCCGCCTGGGCCGGCACCGGCGGCGTACGGCAGCTGTTCTTCTCCCATTCGCTGGGGGTGGTGATGGGCGCGCTCTTCCTGCTGTCGTGGCTGGCCCAGGCCATCACCGGCGTCGCCGCGTACAACGAGCAGCAGATCGCCAACCTGCAGGATCCGGTGTCGTGGAGCCAGTATCTGCTCCGCCCCGACTTCTGGAACCGGACCCTGCAGAACTGGCAGTCGGAGTTCCTGGCCGTCACCTCGATGGTGGTCCTGTCGATCTATCTGCGCCAGCGCGGATCGTCGCAGTCCAAACCGGTCGGTGCCCCCCACGCCGCAACGGCAGTGGAGGGCTGACCGGCCAGGACCCGAGGACGGCGCGAATCAGAACCCGAGTACGTCGCGTCCCCCGACCACCGGCAGCCGCAGCTCGCTGCGGTGTGGCGCCACCCGCAGTTCGGTGCCGCCCAGCGGCAGCAACGTGTACTCCTGATCGCTTGAGAAGACGACGACGCCGATGCGGTGGCCCGCCGGGAAGACGTAGTCCTTCGGCTCCAGGGTCCACCGGTAGTCGTAGAGCTTGCCCTGGCGGACCGGGGCGGAGCGGGCGTCGCTCGTGCGGTTCTGCGGGTCGGTCCAGCCGCGGGTCACCACCTTCGGTGCGGTGGTGGAGCCGGCCGGGCCGTAGTCGACCAGGTAGGCGGTGAGGTTCGCGCCCGGCTTGTTCTCGATCGCCATCCGCAGCCGCATCTCGGGACGCCCGGAGAAGCGCACGTCGCCGGTCAGCTCCGGTGACAGGTACGCCAGCCGGTGCGGGTTCGCCGCGTCCGCCCCGGCGACCAGGGCGCTCGGGTGCAGCGTCCGGCCCTCGTCGACGAATGACTGCTCGACCTTGCCCTTGGGCCGCTTTCCGGAGGTGAGCGTGCCCGGCGCGTCGGCGTCGGTGGCGGCCAGCTTCAGCGCGACCTCCCGTGCGCCCGGGTCGGGCCAGTTCGCGTACGTCGTGTACGCCCGGTCCTCGCGCTGCAGCACCGCGGTCGGCTCGTCCATGATGCCGTTGCGCACGTTCCACAGCCAGAAGTCGAACCAGCGGTTCTCGGTCTGCTTGTAGGTCCAGCTGCGGCCGTCGGGCAGCGTCACCGTCGCGTTGTTGCCCGGCCCGCCGTGCCCACCCTGGTGCAGCCAGATCTTGCGCGGCACCCGGTGCTGGGCCAGCTCGTCCCACCAGCCGGCGAAGTGCTCGGTCTTGACGTTCCAGTCGTTGAGGCCGTGCACCACGAAGACGCTCGCCTTGACCTTGCGGGCGTCGAGATGGTCGCGGTCGCCCCAGAACTTCGAGTAGTCGCCGGTGACCCGGTCCTGCTCGGCGGTGATCTCGGCGAGTTCGTCGGCGCAGGCCCCCTCGGCACGGGCCCGGCCGGCGGTGAACTGCGCCAGGATGTCGGCGTCCTCGCCCTGGTAGCCACCGGGTGCGACGACGAGCCCGTTGGCGCGGTAGTAGTCGTACCAGCTGCTGATCGCCGCGACCGGCACGATCGTCTTCAGTCCCTTGACCCCGGTGGTGGCGACCTGGTTGGGGAGCGTGCCGTTGTAGGAGACACCGGTCATGCCGACCGCGCCGGTGCTCCAGCCGGCGGTGACGGGCGCGCCGTCGGCGTCGTACCCCTTGGCGCGGCCGTTGAGCCAGTCGATGACGGCCTTGGTGCCGAGCGTCTCGGCCTGATCGCCGCTGGTCGGGCAGCCGTCGGAGTCGCCGGTGCCGACGCTCTGGCCGAGCACCACCGCGTAACCGCGCGGCACGTAGTAGTCGTCCAGCGAGCCGGGCAGGTTGGCCTTCGCCGCCGCGCGCTGCGCCGTCATGTCCGCCCCGCGCCGGTCGGCGCGACCCGTCAGGCCGTTCTGCGGCAGGTCGTCGACGAGCACGCTCGGGTACGGCACGTCACCCCAGACGTCCTTGCGGTAGGGGCTGTTTTCGAAGATGACCGGCACCTTGAAGTCCCCGGTGGCGGTTTCCCGCGGCCGGGAGATGTCGATCGCCACCCGGTCGAAGCGCCCGTCGCGGTCGGTGTCCACGGTGGTCTGCACGTACACCCGCTCCTCGATCGCGTCGGCGAGCGAGAAGACCGGCTGGGTCATCCCGTCGACGACCACGATGCCGGTCGGGGCGGCGACAACGGGTTCGGCCGCGGGTGCCGGGGCGGCACTGACGACCAGTGCGCCGGAGATACCTGCGGTGAGCACTGCCAGGAGGGGGCGTCGGCGCACGAGGTGCGTCCCTTCGCTCGGGCGGGGCCGGGACCGGCCAGAGTGGGCCTCGGCGACCCACCCGCCCACATGCTAGGTGTCAGAACGAAATACGTCGATGGAGCGGGTGCCGCTTACCGGGTGGGTGTGGCTGGGTTTAGTTCGCCTCGGCGCGACCGCGGACGGCACTCATGATGGACGCAGCCACCTCGTCAGCTCGGGCACTCCGGCCCTTCCGCGTCGCCAGGATGGACTTCGCAACGGCCAATGCCAGCAGTGGACCCGATCTCGTTGTCGTGATGGTCAACCCCGAAAAGCCGGGTTCGACGTTCACGATCTCGGCGAGCGGCACGCGGACCCGGCCGCCGGGATTGCGCACGATCAGCTCGTTGTCGGTGAGGATCACCGCTGGGTAAAAGGCGAAGAACGCCGCGAGCGGAGCCGCAAGGAGCATCACGACGCACGCCCCGAGCAGGTCGGCCCAGCGGAGCCAAGAGATCAGGCCTGCCAGCGGCCCGAAGGCGAGCGTCACCATCCGCGCGCGCGTCGAGACCTGCCAGACCTGATGCATGGGCACGGATCGTACAAGGGACAAGGCGGGAACGTGGCCCCGGTGAAGAGCGGCCGTCATGGCCAGGCCCGTCCGGGCGAATCGCCGGACCCGCATGTGCCGCCGCGCCTAGGGTGAAACCCGGTGACCACCGTTGCGGCGAGCTCTGTGAGAAACCCGCCACTGACGGCGGCGCCCATGACTCCCTGCACTAGCCGGAAGGCCTCCGATGTCCGGGATCAATTCGCCTCAACGCGTACGGATGGACGCGGCGGCCCTCGTCCGACCGACAGAGCCGTCGTCGCGCGCTGACGCGTACGGCTCTGAGCACGGACCGGCGCCGGCCGCCTGGTCCGCCACCGGCGTGAGCTGACATGGACTGGGCCGGCTGGGCGGTGTTCGGGCTGGTCGCCACCGTGGCCCTCACCGCTGCGTTGATCACGGCACAGCTGGCCGGACTCACCCGTCTCGATCTCCCCCTGGTGCTCGGGACCATGGTCACCGAGGATCCCGACCGGGCCCGCGTCGTCGGCTTCTTCATCCACCTCGCCGCCGGCCAGGGCTTCGCCCTCGGGTACGCGACCGTGTTCGCCCTGCTGTACCGCGCCACCTGGTGGATCGGCGGACTGCTCGGCGCGCTCCACGTCGCGATCGCGCTGACAGTGCTCCTCCCCCTGCTGCCGGGTGTCCATCCGCGCATGGCATCACAACGGGCCGGCCCGGCCAGTACGGCCATGCTGGAGCCGCCCGGCCTCTTCGGCCTCAACTACGGGATACAGACTCCGGCGGTCGCCGCTGTCGTCCACATCATCTACGGGGTGGTCCTCGGACTGCTCCTGGCGCCCCGTTGACCCGCGCCGGCCGTGGCGAGCGGCCGCAGCAGGCAAGTAACGGCCGCCGCCGCACCGGGTTCGTCGCCGGGGGCCCTCCATGACGGGCTCCCCCACGGTCCCTCAGCGACCGCCGGTGCCGATCGGGGACTACGGGCTGCTCAGCGACACCCGCAGCGCTGCCCTCGTCGCCCCCGAC
>Ga0233385_1000074_pt1 | contig 54029 bp, 48 predicted proteins | sample ElkDunMinimDraft_16_FD_191543 | JGI IMG/M metagenome (GOLD analysis project Ga0233385, IMG submission 191543) | Fecal eukaryotic communites from dung pellets of Tule Elk in California, USA - Elk Dung G36 | ecosystem: Host-associated > Mammals > Digestive system > Large intestine > Fecal | place...
TGTCTTGCAGCAGGCTGAGCATCTCCTGGGATTTCTCGCCGTCATCGAGGGACGCGACGATCTCGAAAGGCTGGCTGACCTTCTCCAGGTAGGCTTTCAACTGGGTCTTGAGATTGGTGTCCAACATAGGTGTTTGCCTCTTTAATCAAGAAAATTGAGAGGAATTGAAAATCTTGATGACGTGGATCTTACGGGCAGTCGAAAGATTCTTAAAATTGATTAAACCATTCGGCATCATGTAGCCAGCCTATGAAACAGGCTCTGATGTTTAAGGTTTCACGTGGAACACCTACACACAAAAAACCCCGGCGAACCGGGGTTAGTAGGCATGGAAGAGGGAAGAAGAATGTCGACGGGCAACAAACCTGTCATTTGCGCTCTAGCAAAATCAATGACTTACGAGAGAAACGGGCAGAATTATTGTCACGTTTGCGTCGCATAAAATGGCATTTTCCGCCGGAATGACCTCAATAAATGTCATTTTCCGCACAGCCTGCATCGAACATACAAGCCGGGAAAAGGCTGCCTTTCAACGAGGGTTGGCAATCTGTCAATGCAGTTCAGCGTAGAGGAGAAGGCAGGTCGATGGAAACTCAAATTTGTCTCTGGTCGTAGGCAAAAGTCCGTACCAAGCTCCTCGGATTGAAGGGTTTCCAATGCTCATCCTGCCTTCTGATTTAGGGCTGCGAACGACTGATCTGGTTGAAGATCTCCCGTGCAGCCTCCCTGGCTCTCGCTTCATCTGAAGTGCTTAGCGATTCAAGCTGAACACCCTCGTCCCCATCGACGTATAGGGGGCCACCTTGGTCATCATCGTACTCCTGCCCTGCATAGAGACCGCCATCGTGGTATGCCCGCAGAGTGCTCTTGCGCATGTCGGTTCCTAGGTGCTCGGCAAGGTACACCCAGACCCAATTCTGAAATAGGCTGCCCCGATCATCCTCATCAATCAGATCGCGCATCGCACCGACATCACCATGCAGAGCTGCCTGATGATTCCAGTGACTAACGGAACCAGCGTCACCGGATTCCTCAGCCAGCCAGGCCAAAGAGCGCATTGCCTCAACATGCCCTAAGGCTGCGGCTTCCTTGTACCAATGCTCGGCCTGCCCATGGTCACCTCGATGCTCAGCACGCTGCGCCTCCACAAGAGCAATATCCAACCTTGCATCTGCCCATCCCAGACGTGCCGACTCTTTCAGATGGAGTTCTTCTCGTTCAGCATTGAGCAGGCGCTCCTTGTAAGCCGTCGCCCACTCCAACTGCACCCCTTCAAGCTCGCGGCCCTGCTCCATTAACGAGTACCAATAAGAGGAGCCCTCCTCCTCACTGAGATCGTCCCCTCTATATATAAGTGCCAATGCGTAATGAGCTGCCGCGCTGCCTCTCGAAGCGGCACCGTTCAGGCCGTCAATCAGCAACGCTATTTTCGTAGGGTCGAGTGATGGTGACGAACCGCCTACCTGCTCAGAGTCCGGGGCTTCGTCATCGTCATACCAGTCATCGGCGTCTGCCCAATAACCTTGTTGCAGGGCATCTACAACGGTCTCAATAGAGACCGCCCCCAGACACTGATCAGCAATCGTGCTCAGCAAGACCTCTCCAGCCGAGTCCGCAACCATTTCATAACCCAACTCGGATAGTCGCCGATGAAGCGTTGCTAAGGAGGAAGCCTCTGGACGCTGCGGCAGATCCATTACCGCCATGACGTGCGCCGCATCCAGCGATGCGCGGCTGTTAAACCCAAAGCTCGCTGAAAACAGCTCGTAGACGTGGGAATGACGAAATGACTGCCGAGTAGCAGACTCAAGCTGTTGCTTGGTGGTGTAGACGAGTTCTTTGATAGCCATGAAACCAATCCTCATTGCCTGACGTACGGAGCGAACGGCACACGTTTAAGCCCCGAACATCCAGGCTTGGAAGGGTTTCTCAGCTAGGGAGAAGGAATTGAAGTACGCGAAAAGCCTTTTTTAACTCATGTGCAAGTTGGGCGGGCGCCTGCGACAGATTTTAGCTAGCAATCAGTCGCAAAGTCGAGCACTACGGCACTGTCAGATCGTCCTGAAGAATGCACGCACAAGCCACAAGCGAATATCGTCTAGATTTATAGGAAATTATGGCTCAGCAATAATTGAGCATTTTTTGAGCTATCGCCGTCATCGGGAGTGATTGAATTTTTATCGCTGACCGCATTTCGGAAGCGGGCCAGCCTTCCTGCCATGATCATTTGCTTATGTTCAGACGCAGCAACCCACCGTCTCTGATCAGCAGGCATTGTGAAAAACCGGCCCGCGCAAAGGACTGTGGTAATACACGGAGTGCAGAAAAGGCTTTTTCGCAGCAGGGAAACTGGAAAGATGAACTTTCCCGGCCCTGTTGGCCTCCGCCTCAATTGCTGGATGGATTGAACTCGAGCAGCAGCTCATCGACGTAATACATAGATGAAGTCTGCCTTCCCAGCTATGCGAATCATGAATCGCCCCGGCTTTCCTAGACACTTTCCAGGCTCAGTAAATGTCGCTTCTCGAACTCTACCGGTGACAGCTGGTTGTTGAAACCGTGTCGACGTTTTGGGTTGTAAAACATCTCGATGTAGTCGAACACGTCAGCGCGGGCATCCTGCCTGGTGCTGTAGATCTTTCGCCTAATCCGTTCCCGCTTCAGCAGTTGGAAAAAGCTTTCCGCTACCGCGTTGTCATGGCAGTTGCCACGTCGACTCATGCTGCCAAGCAAGTTGTTGGCTTTCAGGAAGCTCTGCCAGTCTCCGCTGCTGAACTGGCTACCCTGGTCTGAGTGAATCATCACCTCCTGCTTCGGCTTACGCCGCCAAACCGCCATCAGCAATGCATCGATAGCCAGGTCGCTGGTCATCTGCGGCTTCATCGACCAACCGATTACCTGCCGCGAAAACAAATCAAGCACTACTGCCAAATACAACCAGCCCTCATAGGTGCGGATGTAGGTGATGTCCGTGACCCAAACTTTGTTGGGCTCGGTGACATTGAATCGACGCTCCAGGTGATTCGGTGCCGCCACAGGAGGCTTACCACCGTAACGCCCCGGCCGCCGCCGATACCCTGTCTGCGAGCGCAGCCCTTCCTGGCGCATTAGTCGAGCAACTCGATGCCTGCCGCACTGTTCACCAAGCTCACGCAGGTCGTCATGGATTTTGCGGTAGCCGTACACACCGCCGCTCTCTAGCCATGCGTGCTTGATCAGTCCAAGCAAACGTTGATCATCCTTGGCTCGTGCCGACTTCGGTTCAGCCAGCCAGGCGTAGTAACCACTGGCATGTACTTTCAGCGTCAGGCACAGACGGCGAACTGAATAGTCTGCGGATAACTGATTGATGAAGGCGTACTTCAGCCGCACTCCTTGGCAAAGTACGCGGCGGCCTTTTTTAGGATGTCTCGCTCTTCGGTCACGCGCTTGAGTTCGGCACGAAGACGACGCAGCTCAGCTTGCTGTTCGTCCTCTTGCGCACGCTGCTCTTGGGGCTTGCTGTAGCGTTTAACCCAGGCATACAGGCTGTGGGTCGACATGCCCAAACGAGCAGCCACCTCAGCCACCGGCAGGCCTCGCTCGGTCACCTGTTTGACTGCTTCGATTTTGAACTCTTCGGGATAACGCGGGTTGCTCATGACTCCTCCTAGTGGGCCGTATTATGAGGCCTGGAGGTGTCTACGAAACTAGGGGCGATTCAAAACACAGTGCCTGCTGGATCAGAATGGCCTTGAGCTATGGATGGCCGAGTATCGCCTGGAGAACTGGAACTCCAAGTGGATGCTGAAAATCGTGAACCGGCCCAATTGCGAGAGCCAGGAGCGGCGCGAACAGCTGCAAACGCAATTGCGTGACGAGTTTCGGTTACTGCAAGAGCTGGCTGGGTTAACCGGTGTGACCTATAGCGCACCGCTGATTGATGACGGTGAGCTGATGGTGCTGCCAATCAGCATGCCCAAGGGCAAATCTCTCTCGCTGGTTGATCTCTCGAAGTATTCCGCTGAGTCAGCCAGGTCGACGCTTATTTCTGCCTTAACAGCGATACAAGGCATCCATCGCCGTGGAGCCACACTGGGCAGGGTTTCCGTGAACTCAATCTATCTCACTGATGCCGGTGAGGTTTGCTTTATCGACGTCCTGAACAACCATAGCGCTGGCGACGACATCGACCTCATCACCTCGTTGTTTAAACCCTTGGTCGACACTCTTCATTTGGAAACCTCCGGAAGCAACGATGCAGAAGGGCAGATGGCCTCAGAGCGCTTATCGCACTTGATCGCAAACCTGATGAGCGAGGGAGCTTCAACTGCACTTGCTGCGGCAGAAGCTCCTTTTGAGGCTGAGCCTGGTGCAGTTCTCGATAATCGTTATGAATTAGTCGAGCAGGTCGATGAGGATGCTTTCTCAAGCATCTGGCGGTCTCGTCACGTCGCTGGACGCTTCGATTGCGCGGTTCAGATCTATGACGATGCAGATGAAGTTTGGGAGCTGGTGGCTGATCAATATCATCGGCTCGCTCAGATTTATCATCCTGCATTGGAGCGGGTATTCGATCTTGCTCGAATTCCCAGTACCGATGCTTATTTCATCAGTCGAGCATGGGCGAGTGGTGAGACGCTCTTTGACCAAGCGTCTATCAGTGCCGACGAGTTCCGGCACTGGCTGGAGCAATTACTCGCGGGGCTTGGCTATCTACACAGGCTGGGGTTCACCCATAGGAATATAACCCCGCTCAACATACTCGTGGATGGCGTCAGAGCTACCTTGGTCGGCATGAGTTCCCTGCCAGCCGAAGATCGTCGAGTGGGTGATCTTCGATACAAATTTCCAGGTGTTATCGAACAGGGCTGGTCTGCTTTTGCAGATTTGTACGCGCTTTGGGCTTCATTGCTGGATGGCCTACAGCCCGGCGTATTGAAGCAAGCAGGGGGCGATCTTGAGCGTGCGATACAGCAAGTTACTCACCCTGCGCTTTTTGATGGCCTAAAAGCCAAAGTGGCGAAGCTGCTGCACGAAGGCACTGCGTTCCATGCTGATGACTACGTCGCATGGTTTGGTTTGGACATCACTGCCCAGCAGACCAAAGATCTACCCGACGCGTTTGCCAAAAAATGGGGCATCAGCAAGGGCTACATGACGTTCTTGGTTGTGGATATGTTGAACGATCAACGACCCCGCATTCGCAGCCAATGGGTTATCGATGCGTTGGGATCCAGACGTATACCGGGTAACAAAACCAATAAAGCCTCAATGAATGCGACTTTCAGCAGGATGAAATCGGCTGGAATCGTTGAGGAGTTCAAGACTAAGCATCGATTGACTGAAGCCTTCTTGGCCGACTGGAACGGTGTCCAGTAACCGGCTTCAGGTATGCAAGGCCCCTGCTGACTGGCATTAGCTGGGGCTTTTTCTTACGTGCTCACAGGCAAATTTCTTTGGCCGAACCAGTTAACTTTGACCGAAACGGCAAATCACCTCCAGCAGGGTGGCAGGCACATCAGCATGCGGTTCGTTAAAGACGCCGCAAGCGTGTCGCGTCGCACTGCCCGTCAGTAATGACTGCTGATGGGCGATGCCCTTTTGATTGGGCATAAATTGCAGCGCCCCAGCCGTCCCGCCAAATCTCCCAGAATTCCCCCCGCCAAAACGATATTTTTCGCCTCTTCCTTGTAGCTTCGCTACACAGCACACCTATGCGGGGCTTTGAGGCTATGCCTAAGAGACTGATCTACAAAGAAAAACCCCGGCGCTAGGCCGGGGTAGTGACAGAAATTGTCATGACAATAACTTGCACAAACATGACAATTTATCTGCCCGTCGACAAAGAATCAGAAATCCAGATTCGACACGGCCAATGCGTTGGTTTCGATGAAATCTCGGCGAGGCTCAACCGCATCGCCCATCAGCGTATTAAAGATCTGATCGGCAGCGATGGCATCCTCGATGGTCACCTGAAGCATCCGGCGCACCGCAGGGTCCATCGTCGTTTCCCAGAGCTGTTCAGGGTTCATTTCACCCAGTCCCTTGTAGCGCTGCACGCTGTGACGGCGTGTGCCTTCGGCCATTAGCCACTCGAGAGCTTGCTTGAACGAGGTGACCTGCTTGATACGCTCACCTCGCTGAACGTATGCACCTTCCTCCAGCAGGCTGTTGAGCTTCTCACCCAGAACGGTAACGGTTCGATAATCGTTACTGCCGAAGAAATCGCGGTTGAAGGTGATATAACTGGCCAGGCCATGGGAGATAATCTCGACTTCGGGCAGCCAGACCTGGCGTTCCTTGTCCTCCCGCAGGTGAGCCTTGTAGGCCAGCCCGGAACGCTCGGCATCTTTCAAGACCGCTGCATAGGGCTCCAGCCACGCCTGCATCGCTGCGTGGTCGGATAGTTGCTCCACCGTTACACGCGGCAGATAGATCAACGGCTCGGTCAGTTCCTGTGGATAAAGACGCGACAACCGCTGCAGTGTCTTGATGACCGTGCGATATTCGTTGACCAACTGTTCGAGCGCCTCGCCAGACAAACCGGGAGCCCCCTCGTTCACGTGCAGGCTGGCACCCTCCAGAGCAGACTGGGTCAGGTACTCTTCCATCGCCTCGTCGTCCTTGATGTATTGCTCATGCTTGCCACGCTTGACCTTATACAGCGGCGGTTGAGCGATATACACATACCCGCGCTCGACCAGCTCGGGCAGCTGACGGAAGAAGAAGGTGAGCAGCAACGTACGAATGTGCGAACCGTCGACGTCGGCGTCAGTCATGATGATGATGTTGTGATAACGCAACTTGTCGATGTTGTATTCATCACGCCCGATGCCGCAGCCAAGCGCAGTGATCAGCGTGCCGACTTCCTGCGAGGAGATCATCTTGTCGAAACGGGCCTTCTCCACGTTGAGAATCTTGCCCTTGAGCGGCAGGATCGCCTGGGTCTTGCGGTTACGGCCCTGCTTAGCAGACCCGCCCGCGGAGTCACCCTCCACGATGTAGAGTTCGGAAAGTGCCGGATCTTTCTCTTGGCAGTCGGCAAGCTTCCCAGGCAGGCCGGCGATATCCAGCGCCCCCTTGCGTCGGGTCATCTCGCGTGCCTTGCGCGCCGCTTCGCGGGCACGGGCGGCATCAATCATCTTGCCGACCACTGCCTTGGCTTCGCTGGGGTGTTCGAGCAAGAAGTCTGCGAAATGTTTGCCCATTTCCTGCTCAACCGCAGTCTTGACCTCTGAAGACACCAGCTTGTCCTTGGTCTGCGAGCTGAACTTGGGATCAGGCACCTTGACCGAAATAATGGCGGTCAGGCCTTCGCGTGCATCATCGCCCGTGGTGGCCACCTTGTGCTTCTTGGCCAGACCTTCCTGTTCGATGTAGTTATTCAGGTTACGTGTCAGCGCCGAACGAAAACCGGCCAGGTGAGTGCCACCATCGCGCTGCGGAATGTTGTTGGTGAAACAGAGCAGGTTCTCATTGAAGCTATCGTTCCACTGCAAAGCCACCTCAACGCCGACGCCATCCTCACGTTGAACATTGAAGTGAAACACCTCGTTGACCGGGGTCTTGTTGGTGTTCAGATAGGCGACGAAGGCGCTCAGGCCTCCCTCGTACTTGAACAGTTCTTCCTTTCCACTCCGCTCGTCACGCAGGACGATACCAACACCGGAGTTGAGAAAGGACAGCTCACGCAGTCGCTTGGCCAGAATATCCCAACTGAAATGGATGTTCTGGAAGGTTCCCGAGGAGGGTTTGAAATGAATTTCAGTGCCAGATTCCTGCGTTTCACCTACCGGGCCCAACGGAGCCTGAGGCACGCCGTGACGGTACAACTGCTCCCACACCTTGCCTTCGCGCCGAATCGTCATCAGCAGCTCTTCAGACAGAGCGTTGACCACCGATACGCCCACGCCGTGCAAGCCGCCGGATACCTTGTAGGAGTTATCGTCGAATTTCCCTCCCGCGTGGAGGACGGTCATGATGACCTCGGCCGCCGACACACCTTCTTCATGAGCATCTACAGGAATGCCACGACCGTTATCGCGCACTGTGATGGATTCATCGGTGTGAATGGTGATACTGATTTCACTGCAATGCCCGGCCAAGGCTTCGTCGATGGAGTTATCGACAACCTCGAATACCATGTGATGCAGACCGGTGCCGTCGTCCGTGTCACCGATATACATGCCGGGTCGCTTACGTACCGCGTCAAGACCTTTGAGTACTTTGATACTCGACGAGTCGTACGTGTGGTTTTCGCTCATGCTTTCGCTCCCGAAGGGTCGTGGTCGAGGGTGATGAGCCCATGTTCCACGTGAAACATTGAGACTGGCGTGTCGTCACGCCAGCCTGCTCGCAATACGTTTGAATCGACGCAGGTGATGAAAACCTGGCAATTCAACAAATCCAGCAATTTGCACAGGGCTTGCCGATGTTCTTCATCCAGTTCCGACGGCAAATCATCAACCAGATAAATGCACTGACCGCGCCTGGCCTCAGCAACGAGGTGCCCTTGAGCAATCCGCAGCGCACAGACAACCAGCTTTTGCTGACCACGGGACAACACGTCAACCGCGTTGTGACCGCTGATGCGCAACCTCAAATCCGCGCGTTGAGGGCCGGCCTGAGTGTGTCCAAGCAGCTTGTCCCGCTCTAGCGACGCATCCAGCACCTGGTCCAGGGGCTTCTCTCGATCCCAGCCTCGGTAATAACTCAACTGGAGTTCCGGCAGGTCACACAACGCCGCAAGGGTGCTTTCGAAAACGGGCTTAAGTGCCTGGATATAGGTGCGTCGATAGCCGTCTATTTCATCACTTGCATGGACCAGCTCACGGCTCCACGCAGCCTGTAAAGCACCGTCAAGTGTACCATGGCGCAGCCACGAGTTCCGCTGCCGCAGGGCTTGCTGAAGGCGCTGCCAAGCACCTAGAAAACGCGGTTCCACGTGGAACACGCCCCAATCGAGAAACTGCCGTCGTAACTTCGGCGCGCCTTCGAGAAGTCGAAAACTGTCCGGATTGATCAGCTGTAACGGTAACGTAGCGGCAAGTTCAGCCGCACTGCGAACATTCTGCCCATCGATTCTGATTTTCACTTCGCCGCTACGGTCTCGAGAAATCCCGAGCACACTGCTCTGATTCGAATCCGTGTTGACCAATCCAAATACGGTACAGCTCGAAAGCTCGTGATTGATCACAGGGTTCAAGCGAGTACTACGGAATGAACGTGCGAGGCCAAGCAGGTGGATGGCCTCAAGAAGACTGGTCTTTCCGCTGCCGTTGCCGCCATAAAGAATGTTGATGCGCGGCGAAAGGGACAAGGTCACCGGCTGCAGATTGCGAACGCCGGTGACGGTAATACGGCTCAGGGACATTAAGGGTCGTTACAGACGCATCGGCATTACAACGTAAGCGGAATCGTCATTGTCGAATTCCTGAATAAGCGCACTGCTATTGGAATCCGACAGAATCAGGCGAACCTGCTCGGTCGTCATCACGCCCAACACATCCAGCAGATAACTGACGTTGAAGCCGATTTCCAGCGGACCTCCAGTGTAATCAACGGCGATCTCCTCTTCCGCTTCCTCCTGCTCCGGGTTGTTGGCCTGAATCTTCAGCAGACCATTCTCCAGCTGCAGTCGAATGCCCCGATATTTCTCGTTAGAGAGAATGGCAGTACGGCTGAAGGCCTCCCGCAGCAACTGACGGTCTCCCACCACCAGCTTGTCACCGCCACGGGGCAAAACACGTTCGTAATCAGGGAATTTGCCGTCTACCAGCTTCGAAGTGAAAGTGAAGTCTCCGGTATTCGCGCGGATATGATGCTGGCCGAGCACAATATTGACGTCGCCGTCCTGGTCCCCCAGCAAACGGGCGAGCTCGAGAATACCTTTACGTGGAACGATCACCTGATGACGATCCGGCTGTTCGATACCGGCTTCCATCGAGCACATTGCCAAACGATGGCCGTCGGTCGCAACGGCACGAAGCATACCGTTGGATACCTCAAGAAGCATGCCGTTAAGGTAATAGCGCACATCCTGCTGAGCCATGGCAAAACCGCTACGTTCGATGACCCGGCGCAGTTTGCGTTGATTCACACTGAAGTTGAGCGATCCCGGCCCTTCCTCGACAGCGGGGAAATCATTGGCCGGCAGGGTGGACAGCGAGAACCGGCTGCGTCCTGATTTGATCACCACCTTCTGCTCGTCAAGCCTGACGCTGATAAGCGCGTCCGAAGGCAGGCTCTTGCAGATATCCATCAGCTTACGCGCCGGAACGGTAATCTCGCCGGGCTCAGAGGCTTCCTCGAGCGCCACACGACCAACCAGTTCGACTTCGAGGTCGGTGCCGGTCAGGGAAAGCTGCTGATCCTGAACGACCAGCAGCACGTTGGACAATACCGGCAGTGTCTGCCGCCGCTCGACGACACCGGCCACCAATTGCAGTGGTTTCAACAAGGCTTCGCGTTGAATGGTGAAATGCATGGTCTGGTCCCTTGCCTATTAATTGGCCGCTGTCAGTTCAGGTTGTCAAAGTGCGCAGCAGATTCTTGTAATCTTCACGAATATCGGCATCTATTTCACGAAGTTCGGCGATTTTACGGCAAGCGTGCAAAACTGTCGTGTGATCCCGCCCACCAAATGCATCGCCTATTTCGGGAAGACTGTGATTGGTCAGCTCCTTGGATAGCGCCATGGCCACTTGCCGCGGTCGCGCCACTGAGCGCGAGCGCCGTTTGGACAACAGATCGGAAATCTTGATTTTGTAGTATTCAGCGACAGTACGCTGAATATTGTCGATGCTGACCAACTTGTCCTGCAATGCCAACAGATCCTTGAGCGACTCGCGAATCAGCTCAATGGTGATCTCCCGCCCCATGAAATGGGCATGTGCAATCACGCGCTTCAGGGCGCCCTCCAACTCACGTACGTTGGAGCGGATTCGCTGAGCGATGAAGAATGCAGCATCGTGAGGCAGATCAACTTTGGCCTGGTCGGCCTTCTTCATCAGGATTGCCACACGGGTTTCCAGTTCCGGCGGCTCGACCGCAACGGTCAAGCCCCAGCCAAAGCGGGATTTCAAACGTTCTTCAAGGCCATCGATTTCCTTGGGATAACGATCGCTGGTCAGAATCACCTGCTGGCCGCCTTCGAGCAGGGCGTTGAAGGTGTGGAAGAACTCCTCCTGGGAACGCTCTTTCTTGGCGAAGAACTGGATATCGTCGATCAGCAGCGCGTCCACCGAACGATAGAAGCGCTTGAACTCATTGATCGCATTGAGTTGCAGGGCCTTGACCATGTCCGCCACGAAACGCTCCGAATGCAGATACACCACCTTCGCATTTGGGTTTTTCTGTAAAAGATGATTGCCCACCGCATGCATCAGGTGGGTTTTACCCAGGCCAACACCGCCATAAAGGAAAAGCGGGTTATAGCCGTGCTTGGGATTATCAGCCACCTGCCAGGCCGCCGCGCGAGCCAACTGGTTAGATTTGCCTTCGACGAAATTTTCAAAGGTAAAGGTGCGGTTGAGATAGCTGGTGTGCTTCAGCCCGCCCTCTACCTGGACATTTCGCTCCGTCCGGACGGCCGGAGCGGACGCTACTGGAGGCGGCTCACTTACAGAGGAGGCGTTCACTCGCGAATCCGCAACCGGTCGGGGCGAAGCAGATGCTGTGTTCAGGTTCTGCGCCCGAGCGACCGACGCCGAAGGAAGCGCGTTCGAGGACGTACGCTTACTGCCGATCAGCAGCGATAAAACCGGCACCATGCCGGTCGCGCGCTCAGCCAGCAGTTCAAGCAAGCGCGACAGGTATTTTTCATTTACCCAATCAAGAACGAAGCGGTTAGGTGCGTAAACGCGTAGCTCGTCACCATCCGCCTCTACCTGAAGCGGACGTATCCATGTGTTGAATTGCTGGGCGGGCAGCTCGTCACGCAAAAGGTCCACGCACTGCTGCCAAAGTTCCACCGACACGGAAGCTCCTAACTAGCTCAGGGTTAAACCGCGCCATTGTAGCCGGCCACAACACAGTTATCCACAGTCCGACGTCGCAGATCCGCTTCCAAACGCGCAGCAACAGATTAAATCACGCTGCAAGCCCTGTTGATAACCGTCCCTAAACAGGGCCTTAAAGCCTGTGGGTATCTTGGTCCTCAGGCCGTCTGTGGATAAACACGGGTGTTATGCACACGTTGCGCAATGCATACACACCGCCGACTCACCGCTTGCACACCTGGTTCAGGATTTCCCTAGGCCCCGCAAGCCGTGCCTCTCCTGTGGTTATCCACAGATAATGGCTTCACCATCTATAAGCACTGCATTAAGAAAGCTTTAAATTCTTTCTTTAATTTTATTACTTACCGCTGGCTGGAAATTGACCTGACTCCGCCTCTTCACTACAATCGCCGATCTCTTAAAAGGGGGCCATTCCGGCCCGCAATGGATCACCAGGTAAACGCACCATGAAACGCACTTTCCAACCCAGCACCCTCAAGCGCGCTCGTACCCACGGTTTCCGTGCACGCATGGCCACCAAGAACGGCCGTGCCGTCCTGTCGCGTCGTCGTGCCAAAGGCCGTAAGCGTCTAGCGGTCTGATATCCCCGGAACAGGTAGTGAGTCGGGACTTCGGCCGGGAAAAGCGACTGCTGACCCCCCGCCAGTTCAAGACAGTCTTCGACTCCCCTTCCGGTAAGTTGCCGGGCAGGAATGTTCTGCTGCTGGTGCGCGAAAACGACCTTCCGCACCCTCGCATTGGATTGGTGATCGGCAAAAAGAGCGTGAAGCTCTCGGTGCAGCGCAACCGCGTCAAGCGGCAATTGCGCGAAACCTTTCGTCATCACCAGATTGACCTGGCGGGGTGGGATATCGTGGTCATCGCTCGCAAGGGGCTAGCCGATTTGGATAACACCGAACTGGCCAAGCAATTCGCCAAGCTCTGGAGACGGTTGTCCCGCAACCCTTCGCCGCCGAAAAGCGAACCAGACCCGGCCAAAGCTTCCCATGCGTAAACTGGTCCTCATCCCGATTCGGATTTACCGGTACGCCATCAGTCCGATGATGGCCAGCCACTGTCGTTTCTACCCCAGTTGCTCCTGTTATGCACAAGAGGCCATAGAGACACTCGGCCTGCTGCGCGGTGGCTGGCTGAGCCTGCGCAGGCTCGGCCGTTGCCATCCATGGAATCCGGGCGGCTATGATCCAGTGCCTACCAATAACACCTCCAATTCATCTTCGATGACCGAGTAACCATGGATATCAAACGCTCGATCCTGCTCGTAGCTCTGGCAGTCGTTGCCTACATGCTGGTTCTTCAGTGGAATCAGGACTACGGCCAAGCGGCGCTGCCCGCTGAGACAACCCAGACACAGTCGGCCAATGTTCCTCACTTGCCTGATACGCCTTCGGCGCCCGTTGCTGATAAGGGCACGCATGATGACCTTCCTGCCGTAGCGGGTCAGCAGCAAGCCAGCGCGCTGCCTTCGGTGAGTGGATCGAGCGAAGACCTCATCAGGGTCCGCACGGACGTTCTGGATGTCGCAATTGATCCTCGCGGTGGCGACATCGTCGAACTGCACCTGCCGCAGTACCCGCGCCGCCAGGACCGCCCCGATGTTCCATTCCAGCTCTTCGAGCGCAGCGGTCAGCGTCTTTACGTTGCCCAGAGCGGATTGATTGGTGACGGACCGGATCAGGCCAGCGGGCGTCCGCTCTATCGAAGTGCGCAGCGACAGTATGAGCTTCCTGAAGGGCAGGACCAGTTGGTCGTAGACCTGACCTACAGTGCTGATGGCGTTAACTACATCAAACGTTTCACGTTCGCTCGAGACAAATACGATCTGGACGTGAGTTATCTGATCGATAACCAGAGCGGTAAGCCCTGGACTGGCTACATGTTCGGCCAGCTCAAGCGCGACAACAGCGGCGATCCTTCCTCGAGCACCGCGACCGGCACCGCTACTTACCTGGGTGCCGCACTCTGGACCAAGGACGAGCCTTACACCAAGATTTCCATGGGTGACATGGACGACAAGAGCGTTCGCGAAACCGTGGAAGGCGGCTGGATCGCCTGGCTACAACACTACTTCGTCACCGCCTGGATTCCACCGGCCGATCAGGTCAACCAGGTTCAGACGCGCAAGGACAGCCAAGGTAACTACATCATCGGCTTCACGGGGCCGGCGCTCAGCGTTGCTGCCGGGACCCAGGGTGAAACCGGCGCCAAGCTGTACGCCGGTCCCAAGAGCCAGGACCAGCTGGAGGAGCTTTCCCCCGGCCTGCGTCTGACCGTCGACTACGGCATCCTGTGGTTCATCGCCCAGCCTATCTTCTGGCTGCTGGAGAACATCCATGCGCTGCTGGGCAACTGGGGCTGGTCGATCATTGTTCTGACCATCATTATCAAGCTGGCCTTCTTCCCGCTGTCCGCCGCCAGTTACAAGTCGATGGCGCGCATGCGTGCAGTAGCGCCAAAGATGCAGGCACTCAAGGAACAGTTCGGCGACGATCGCCAGAAGATGTCCCAGGCGATGATGGAGCTTTACAAGAAGGAGAAGATCAATCCGCTGGGCGGCTGCTTACCGATTCTGGTGCAGATGCCGGTGTTCCTGGCGTTGTATTGGGTCCTTCTGGAAAGCGTGGAGATGCGTCAGGCGCCCTGGATGTTCTGGATTACCGACCTGTCGATCAAGGATCCTTTCTTCATCCTGCCGATCATCATGGGCGTGACCATGTTCATCCAGCAGCAGCTCAACCCGACGCCGCCGGATCCGATGCAGGCCAAGGTGATGAAGCTCTTGCCGATCATTTTCACCTTCTTCTTCCTGTGGTTCCCGGCAGGTCTGGTGCTGTACTGGGTCGTCAACAACGTCTTGTCGATCGCACAGCAGTGGTACATTACGAGGAAGATCGAGCGCGCGGCTAAGAACGCCTGACGCCAGTCCGCCTCCGCAAAGCGCCCCTTGATTGGGGCGTTTTGCTATTTGCTCAACGGCCGAGGAAACACGCATGAGTCAGGATCGGGACACCATCGCAGCGATCGCCACCGCGCCAGGTCGCGGCGGTGTCGGAATAGTCCGGGTTTCCGGCGCAAGAGCCAAAGCCATGGCAATCACCCTGAGCGGGCGCGAGCCGACCCCACGCCATGCTCACTACGGCCCCTTCCATGCCGACGATGGCGAGGTGCTCGACGAAGGCCTGCTGCTCTTCTTTCCGGGCCCAAATTCGTTTACTGGCGAAGACGTGCTCGAGCTTCAGGGGCATGGCGGCCCGGTGGTGCTGGACATGCTGCTCAAGCGCTGCGTCGAACTCGGTGCTCGACTGGCAAGGCCCGGCGAGTTCAGCGAACGGGCCTTCCTCAACGACAAGCTCGATCTCGCTCAGGCCGAGGCGATCGCCGATCTGATCGAGGCGAGTTCAGTCCAGGCTGCACGCAACGCGGTACGCTCGCTTCAGGGCGAGTTTTCCCGACGTGTCCACCAACTGACCGAAAGGCTCATTCAGCTGCGTATCTACGTGGAGGCAGCCATCGACTTTCCTGAGGAAGAAATCGACTTCCTCGCCGATGGTCATGTGCTGCAGATGCTTGAGGAGGTGCGCGCCGAACTTCGCGAAGTGTTGCGCGAAGCGGGGCAAGGCGCGCTGTTGCGCGAAGGCATGACCGTGGTCATCGCCGGGCTGCCCAACGCAGGCAAGTCGAGCCTGCTCAACGCCCTGGCCGGTCGCGAAGCGGCCATCGTTACCGATATCGCAGGCACCACACGGGACGTGCTGCGCGAACATATTCACATCGACGGCATGCCACTGCACGTGGTGGACACCGCCGGGCTGCGTGATACCCAGGACCAAGTCGAAAAAATCGGCGTGGAGCGGGCTATCGAGGCCATCCGAAACGCCGATCGGGTGCTTTTGGTCGTGGATGCAAATGCCGCAGAGTCGGCCGATCCACTGGCGGCCTGGCCAGAATTGTTAGCAGACAAGCCCGATCCTGCAAAAACCACCCTCATCCGCAACAAGGCTGATCTCACCGGTGAGCCGGTCTGTCTCTCGTCCGATGCCGACGGGCATGTAACCCTTGCCCTTTCGGCGAAGTCCGGCACCGGGCTTGAGACGTTACGCCAGCACCTGAAAGACTGCATGGGTTACCAGCAGACCACCGAAAGCAGCTTCAGCGCACGCCGGCGACATCTGGATGCCTTGAGCCAGGCGCGGTCCTACCTGGAGCACGGCCATGCTCAATTGACTCTTGCTGGGGCTGGCGAGCTGCTTGCCGAAGACTTGCGCCTGGCCCAGCGCGCGCTGGGTGAAATAACCGGTACCTTCAGTTCCGATGATCTGCTCGGACGAATCTTTTCCAGCTTCTGCATCGGAAAATAACCGAGACCTCTCTCCAGCTCAGCCGTTGTCCCCCTGTGCTGTGGCTGCTAATCGTGCCTAAAAACCCTTGTTTACTGTTTTTGAACGCTGTGGGTAACCCTGGCTGAGCCCGGTGCATGAGTCAGGTATAACCAAGTGCGAAAACCGCCCTGTGGATAAATAGCTCTTTTGCCCACAGGTCGTTAACCGGATGCACACGGGTGGAGCCCAGCTTCACCACACCTTTTCGATTCGCTGAATGGCGCGTCGTTCCTGGCATACAGGCAGTTATCCACAGAAAACGGCTTCACCATATATAAATATAAAAATAAGCTTTAAAGAATTTCTTAATTCATATCTATTGAGAATCAGCTAACACGAGCCCTCACACAGAGAGGGTTGGTTATTTTTTATCCAGAAGCCTTCTTTCGACCTCTCTAAGCCCCTATACTTACGCGTTTCCCAGAACTCATCTGAACAGGCACGAGGTGCGTGGTGGATTTCCCTTCCCGTTTTGACGTCATTGTGATCGGCGGTGGCCATGCCGGTACTGAGGCGGCGTTGGCCGCTGCTCGTATGGGCGTGAAAACTCTCCTGCTGACGCACAACGTCGAAACGCTCGGCCAGATGAGCTGTAACCCAGCCATCGGAGGCATCGGGAAAAGCCATCTGGTCAAGGAAATCGATGCACTCGGTGGCGCCATGGCCATCGCGACCGACAAGGCCGGCATCCAGTTTCGAGTACTCAACAGCCGCAAAGGGCCTGCAGTACGTGCAACCCGCGCACAGGCCGACCGGGTGCTTTACAAGGCGGCGGTTCGTGAAATCCTGGAAAACCAACCCAATCTGTGGATATTTCAACAGGCCGTTGATGATTTGCTCGTGGAGCAGGCTGAAGTCCGTGGTGTTGTGACCCAAATGGGGCTGCGCTTTTTCGCCGACTCAGTCGTACTGACGACAGGCACCTTCCTTGGCGGACTTATCCACATAGGGTTGCAGAACTACTCTGGTGGTCGTGCGGGCGATCCTCCTTCCATCGCTTTGGCGCAACGCTTGCGCGAACAACCCTTACGGGTTGGAAGGCTGAAAACCGGCACTCCCCCTCGCATCGATGGTCGATCCGTGGATTTCTCCAAGATGCTCGAGCAGCCCGGGGATAACCCGCTGCCGGTAATGTCCTTCCTGGGCAGTCGCGAGCAGCACCCTCGGCAGGTCAGTTGCTGGATCACTCACACCAACGCCCGTACTCACGAGATCATCGCTGCCAATCTGGATCGCTCGCCGATGTATTCGGGTGTCATCGAAGGCGTCGGCCCGCGTTACTGCCCGTCCATCGAAGACAAGATTCACCGGTTCGCCGACAAGGACAGCCATCAGGTCTTCATCGAGCCCGAAGGCTTGACGACCCATGAGCTCTACCCCAACGGTATTTCCACCTCGTTGCCGTTCGACGTGCAATTGCAGATCGTGCAGAGCATCAAGGGTATGGAAAACGCCCACATCGTGCGCCCCGGTTACGCCATCGAATACGACTACTTCGATCCACGCGACCTGAAGCACAGTCTGGAAACCAAGGTAATCGGCGGCCTGTTCTTTGCCGGCCAGATCAACGGCACCACCGGTTACGAAGAGGCCGGCGTGCAGGGGCTTCTCGCCGGCGCAAACGCTGCCCTGCGTGCGCAGGGCAAGGAAAGCTGGTACCCCCGTCGCGACGAAGCCTACCTGGGCGTGCTTGTTGATGATCTGATTACCTTGGGTACTCAAGAGCCTTACCGCATGTTTACCTCGCGGGCTGAATACCGTCTGATCCTGCGCGAAGACAACGCCGATCTGCGCCTGACCGAAAAAGGCCGTGAGCTGGGTCTGGTCAACGACGAGCGCTGGGCAGCCTTCGAAGCCAAGCGCGAGAGCATCGTGCGCGAAGAACAACGCCTGAAGAACACCTGGGTACGCCCTGGTACTGAACAGGGCGATGCGATCATGGCGCATTTCGGCACGCCGCTGACCCACGAGTACAACCTGCTGAACCTGCTCGCCCGTCCCGAAATCGACTACCAGAGCCTGGTCGGCATGACTGGCGCAGGGGTGGAGGATCCGCAGGTCGCCGAGCAGGTGGAGATCAAGACCAAGTACGCCGGTTACATTGAGCGTCAGCAGGACGAAATCGCACGGTTGCGTGAGAGCGAGAATATTCGTTTGCCAGCCGATCTCGAATATTCGTCAATTCCCGGCCTCTCCAAAGAGATTCAGCACAAGATGGCCCAGGCCAGACCGGAAACCCTTGGCCAGGCTTCACGTATTCCTGGTGTCACGCCTGCAGCGGTATCGCTGCTGTTGATTTACCTGAAAAAACGCAGCAGTGGACGACAGTTGGAGCAGAGTGCCTGATGAGCATCGTTACCCAGGCACACGCCGATGAACTGGTCAACGGTGCCGCCGAGCTCGGCCTCCCTTTGAGCGATGCACAGCAGACACTGTTGCTCGCCTATCTGGAACTGCTGATCAAGTGGAACAAGGCCTATAACCTCACTGCCGTGCGAGATCCGAATGAAATGGTATCGCGGCATCTGCTCGACAGCCTGAGCGTGGTGCCTTACGTCGCTCAAGGCGGTGAACGCTGGTTGGACGTCGGCAGTGGCGGCGGGATGCCAGGTATTCCTCTGGCGATCCTGTTTCCCGAGCGAGCATTTACGCTGCTCGACTCCAATGGCAAGAAGACGCGCTTCCTCACTCAGGTCAAGTTGGAGCTGAAGCTGGCTAATCTTGAGGTTATCCACAGCAGGGTGGAGCAGTATCAACCCGCGCAGCCGTTCGCCGGAATTACCTCGCGGGCGTTCAGCTCGTTAGCTGACTTTGCTGAATGGACGCGCCATCTGGGCGACACCGAGACACACTGGTTGGCAATGAAAGGCGTGCAGCCGGCTGATGAGCTGCAGGCGCTGCCCAGTGATTTTTCCTTGTGTAGCTGTGAAGTGCTCAAGGTTCCAGGTTGCCAAGGTCAGCGTCATCTGCTGATACTGCGCCGCAATTCATGACAGCGGACAGACACTGACATGGCCAGAGTATTCGCCATCGCCAACCAGAAAGGCGGTGTCGCCAAGACCACCACCTGCATCAACCTAGCCGCCTCGCTCGTCGCCACGCGACGTCGTGTTCTGCTCATCGACCTCGACCCACAGGGGAACGCCACCACCGGCAGCGGCGTGGACAAGTTGAGTCTTGAGTATTCGATCTATGACGTATTGATCGGCGATTGCAGCCTGGTCGATGCCATGCAGTTTTCCGAGCACGGTGGTTATCAGTTGCTGCCGGCCAACCGGGATCTGACCGCCGCCGAGGTGGCGCTGCTGCACCTGCCCGCCAAGGAAAATCGTTTGCGTGAGGCCTTGGCGCCGGTGCGCGAGAACTACGACTACATCCTCATCGATTGCCCGCCCTCGCTTTCGATGCTGACCATCAACGCACTGACGGCCGCCGACAGTGTGATCATTCCGATGCAATGCGAGTACTACGCGCTCGAAGGCCTGACCGATCTGGTCAACTCGATCCAGCGTATCGGCCAGGCGCTCAATCCGACACTGGAGATCGAAGGTCTGCTGCGCACCATGTACGACCCGCGCAGCAGCCTGACCAATGATGTGACCGAGCAGTTAAAGGCGCACTTCGGCGACAAACTCTACGACACCGTCATCCCGCGCAATGTCAGGTTGGCCGAGGCGCCCAGTCATGGCATGCCAGCGCTGGTCTACGACAAGCAATCCAAGGGCGCATTGGCTTACCTGGCGTTGGCGGGAGAATTGTCTCGCCGCCAGCGTCGCGCCGCCCGTAGCGTAACCGCATAAGGAATTTTTCATGGCGACCAAGAAAAGAGGCCTGGGACGTGGACTGGATGCCCTGCTCGGCGGCGCCAATGTCACTGCCATGCAGGAGCAAGCCGTTCAGGCAGACACCCGCGAATTGCAGCATCTGCCGCTCGACCTCATTCAGCGGGGCAAGTACCAGCCGCGTCGGGATATCGATCCGGTAACGCTCGAGGAACTGGCCCAGTCGATCCGGGCCCAGGGCGTTATGCAGCCCATCGTTGTGCGTTCCGTTGGCGGTGGTCGCTACGAGATCATCGCCGGTGAGCGTCGTTGGCGCGCGAGCCAGCAGGCCGGGCTGGACAGGATTCCGGCCATGGTGCGCGACATTTCCGACGAAGCAGCCATTGCCATGGCGCTGATCGAGAACATCCAGCGTGAAGACCTCAACCCGGTCGAAGAAGCCGTCGCTCTGCAGCGTCTGCAGCAGGAGTTTCAGCTGACTCAGCAGCAGGTTGCCGACGCGGTAGGTAAATCGCGGGTGACCATCAGCAACCTGCTACGGCTGATCGCCTTGCCTGAGGAGATCAAGCGACTACTCTCCCATGGCGATCTGGAAATGGGACACGCCCGCGCATTGTTGGGATTGCCGGCTGAACAGCAGGTCGAGGGGGCGCGTCATGTTGTCGCAAGGGGCCTGACTGTCCGGCAGACCGAGGCGCTGGTACGCCGGTGGCTGAATGACAAGCAAACGCCGAAAACCGAGCCCAAGAGCGATCCGGACATACAACGCCTTGAGCAGCGGCTGGCCGAGCGTCTGGGCTCGCCAGTCCAGATCAAGCATGGGCAAAAGGGAAAAGGCCAGCTGGTGATTCGCTATAACTCGCTGGATGAACTGCAAGGCGTCTTGGCACACATTCGCTGAAACAAATTGAATGTAGTGAGCGTCGGAAATAACTACCCGGCGGTTGAACCCAAGTTGGGCTACTTCTATACTCGCGGCGCTTTTTTGACCCACGGTCATGTTCGATCGTGGCGCAACAGCGATGGATTTCTGGTGAATATACGCAACCGCACACCTTTGCATCGTTTGCCGGTTGTTCGTGTGTTGTTCGCGCAAGCATTGGTGGGAATTACCGTTGCCGTGTTTTGCGCAGGCGTTTTTGGTATTGTGGCTGGCTATTCAGGGTTGCTCGGCGGCCTGATTGCGCTTTTAGCGAACGTCTATTTCGCGTTCAAGGCCTTCCGTTATTTCGGTGCGCGTTCGGCGCGTGCAGTGGTCCAGTCACTCTGGGCCGGAGAGATGGGCAAACAGATTCTGGCAGCAGCGTTGTTCGCGCTGGTGTTTGTGGGAGTGAAACCGCTTGATCCAATCGCTCTGTTTACCGGCTATTTGCTGGTTCTGGGCACTGGAGCGAGCGCTCTTCTGCTGTTGAAAAACAATCCGAAGCATTGAGCAACTGAGGCGTTTATGGCGAGTACCCCGGCGGAATACATTCAGCATCACCTGCAGAATCTGACTTACGGAAAACTGCCGGCAGGCTACGTTCGCGCAGATGGTTCGGTCGTCGATCAGGCGACATGGACCATTGCCCAGACGGGCCTTGAGGCGCGTGACATGGGCTTCATGGCGGTGCACCTGGATACTTTGGGTTTTTCGCTGTTGATGGGTGCATTGTTCATCCTGGTCTTTCGCGCTGCTGCCAAGGTCGCCACCGATGGTGTGCCCGGCCGGCTGCAGAACTTCGTGGAGATGTGCGTCGAGTTCATCGAAGGTGTGGTCAAGGACACCTTTCACGGCCGCAACGCGCTGATCGCTCCGTTGGCGCTGACCATCTTCGTCTGGGTGTTCCTGATGAACAGCCTGAAATGGATTCCGGTCGATTACATCCCCGGTATCGCGCATCTGCTCGGTTTGCCGGCTTTCAAGATCGTACCTACCGCCGATCCGAACGGTACCTTTGGTCTGTCGCTTGGCGTGTTCATTCTGATTCTCTTCTACAGCTTCAAGGTCAAGGGCGTCGGCGGTTTCACCAAGGAACTGGCCTTCACCCCGTTCAACCACTGGTCGCTGGTACCGTTCAACCTGTTCCTCGAAATCCTCGGTCTGCTGACCAAGCCGCTGAGCCTGGCTCTGCGTCTGTTCGGCAACATGTACGCCGGTGAGGTGGTATTCATCCTCATCGCGCTGCTGCCGTTCTACGTGCAGTGGACCCTGAATGTACCCTGGGCGATCTTCCATATTCTGGTGATCCCACTGCAGGCGTTCATCTTCATGGTTCTGACCGTGGTGTACTTGAGTTCTGCACATGAAGATCATGGGCCCGCTGAGCTCATACCCTAGTAACAGCTGAATTGTCCGAAACGTTTTGCTTTACCAAGAAAACCTTAAACCCCCCCTTAGCTTCAGGAGCTTTACATGGAACTCGTCTACATCGCCGCCTCTATCATGATCGGTCTGGGTGCCCTGGGTACCGGCATCGGCTTCGCCCTGCTGGGTGGCAAGCTGCTCGAATCCACCGCTCGTCAACCCGAGCTGGCTCCGCAGCTGCAAACCAAGACCTTCCTGATGGCCGGCCTGCTCGACGCCGTACCGATGATCGGTGTTGGTATCGCGATGTACCTCATCTTCGTTGTCGCCGGTTAAGCATTTTTCCGGTTTGAGATGGGGTTCGCCTGGCGAGCCCCGTCGCCGTGGAATGACTCCCGCGTTGAACGAGATAGCACGAGGTAAATCGCAGTGAACATTAACTTGACGCTGTTCGGTCAAACGCTCGCCTTCGCTATCTTCGTCTGGTTCTGCATGAAGTTCGTCTGGCCGCCGATCACGGCTGCCATGACCGCACGCCAGAAGAAGATCGCCGAAGGGCTGGATGCGGCAGGCCGTGCGCAGAAAGACCTGATATTGGCTCAAGACAAGGTGTCCAACACCCTGCGCGAGACCAAGGAACAGGCTGCCCAGATCATCGAGAAAGCCAACAAGCATGCGAACGCGATCATCGAGGAAGCCAAGGAGCAGGCTCGTGTCGAAGGCGAGCGTCTGGTCGCTGGCGCCCGCGCCGAGATCGAACAGGAAGTGAACCTTGCCAGGGATCAACTGCGCAGTCAGGTGGCGGCTCTCGCCGTTGCTGGCGCAGAGAAGATCCTGGAGTCCCAGGTGGACGCCAAGGTACATAACGAACTGGTCGAAAAACTGGCCTCCCAACTTTAAGCGAGGCAAGCGATGATCAATACCCAGACGCTTGCTCGGCCTTACGCGAAAGCCGCTTTCGAGTTCGCCAGTTCGGCCGGACAGACCGAGTCCTGGTCGAAGATGCTGAGCCTGGCCGCCATCGCCGTTGAAGTCCCGGAAGTCTCAGCCCTGCTGAAAGACCCCCGCCTGACCAGCGAAAGCAAGGTTCAGGAATTGGTCCGTCTGCTTGGCGATGACACAGACGCAGCCTTCCGCAATTTCGTCCAGAGCCTTGGCGAGAATGATCGCCTGTCGGTCCTGCCGACCGTCCGTGAGCTGTACGAGGACATCAAGGCGCAAGCCGAAAAAACGCTCGAGGCAGAAGTAGAAACCGCCTTCGAGCTCAGCAACGTTCAACTCCAAACTTTGGCTGCCGCCCTGTCGAAGCGGCTAGATCGCACCGTCAACCTCCAGCAGGCTGTGAATCCTGCTCTGATCGGCGGCGTGATCATTCGCGCCGGTGACGTGGTTGTCGACGGTTCGGTCCGCGGCAAACTGAGCCAGTTGGCCGAATCGTTGAAATCCTGATTTGAGGGTCATGGCATGCAGCAACTGAATCCTTCCGAGATTAGTGAAATCATCAAGCAGCGCATCGAGAAATCCGATGTTGCCGCTCAAGCCCGTAATGAGGGCACCGTCGTCAGCGTGTCTGACGGCATCGTACGTATCTACGGTCTGGCCGACGTCATGTACGGCGAAATGATCGAGTTCCCAGGCGGTGTCTTCGGTATGGCGCTGAACCTGGAGCAAGACTCCGTAGGTGCAGTGGTTCTGGGTAACTACCTGGGCCTGACCGAAGGCATGAGCGCCAAGTGCACCGGCCGCATCCTGGAAGTCCCGGTAGGTCCGGAACTGCTGGGTCGTGTGGTCGATGCCCTGGGTAACCCGATCGATGGCAAAGGCCCGGTCAATGCCCAGGCTACCGACGCGGTCGAGAAAGTGGCACCGGGTGTTATCTGGCGTAAGTCGGTCGACCAGCCGGTACAGACTGGCTACAAATCGGTTGATGCCATGATTCCGGTTGGCCGCGGTCAGCGCGAGCTGATCATCGGTGACCGCCAGATCGGCAAGACCGCGATGGCTATCGACGCCATCATCAACCAGCGCAACAGCGGCATCAAATGTGTCTACGTCGCCATCGGTCAGAAGCAGTCGACCATTGCCAACGTGGTACGCAAGCTGGAAGAGCACGGCGCTCTGGCTAACACCATCATCGTCGCCGCTTCGGCTTCCGAATCCGCTGCCCTGCAGTTCCTGGCACCTTATGCCGGTTGCACCATGGGCGAGTACTTCCGCGACCGCGGCGAAGACGCGCTGATCGTATATGACGATCTGTCCAAGCAAGCTGTGGCTTACCGCCAGATTTCCCTGCTGCTGCGCCGTCCGCCAGGACGCGAAGCCTACCCAGGCGACGTGTTCTATCTCCACAGCCGTCTGCTGGAGCGTGCTTCGCGCGTTTCCGAAGAATATGTCGAGGCGTTCACCAAAGGCGCAGTGACTGGCAAAACCGGTTCCCTGACCGCGCTGCCGATCATCGAAACTCAGGCTGGTGACGTGTCCGCGTTCGTTCCGACCAACGTGATTTCCATCACCGATGGTCAGATCTTCCTGGAATCGGCCATGTTCAACGCGGGTATCCGTCCGGCCGTCAACGCCGGTATTTCGGTATCCCGTGTGGGTGGTGCTGCGCAGACCAAGATCATCAAGAAGCTCTCCGGTGGTATTCGTACCGCGCTGGCTCAGTACCGTGAACTGGCTGCGTTCGCGCAGTTCGCTTCCGACCTGGACGAAGCGACCCGCAAGCAGCTCGAGCATGGTCAGCGCGTCACCGAGCTGATGAAGCAGAAGCAGTATGCGCCGATGTCCATCGCCGATATGTCCGTGTCCTTGTATGCCGCTGAACGTGGCTTCCTGACCGACGTGGAAGTGGCCAAGGTTGGCGCCTTCGAGCACGCCCTGATCGCCTTCTTCAACCGCGAGTTCGCCGACCTGATGGCGAAGATCAACGTGAAGGGTGACTTCAATGACGAAATCGACGCAGGCCTGAAGGCTGGCATCGAGAAGTTCAAGGCCACGCAAAGCTGGTAAGCCGCAGCGGGAGCCGCGAGGTTCCCGCCTGCTAACCCGATAGGTGTCAAATGGCAGGCGCAAAAGAGATTCGCAGCAAGATTGCGAGCATCAAAAGCACGCAGAAGATCACCAGCGCCATGGAGAAGGTGGCGGTCAGCAAGATGCGCAAGGCACAACAGCGCATGGCTGCCAGCCGTCCTTATGCGGAGCGGATCCGGCAGGTGATTGGCCATCTGGCCAATGCCAACCCGGAGTACCGTCACCCGTTCATGGTGGAGCGTCCGGTCAAGCGTGTCGGTTACATTGTCGTGTCGACCGATCGTGGTCTGTGCGGTGGCCTGAACATCAACCTGTTCAAGGCACTGATCAAGCACATGAAGGAGTGGCACGATCAAAAGGTCGAGGTCGACCTGTGCGTGATCGGCAACAAGGGTGCGAGCTTCTTCCGCAGCTTCGGCGGCAACGTCGTCGCAGCCATCGGCAACCTCGGCGAAGCGCCATCGATCAATGATCTGATCGGCAGCGTCAAGGTGATGCTCGACGGCTTCAACGAAGGTCGCGTCGATCGCTTGTACCTGGTATCCAACAAGTTCATCAACACCATGACCCAGAAACCGACCGTTGATCAGTTGCTGCCGCTGGCTGCAACAGATAGTGACGAGCCGATCAAGAAGGGTCAGTGGGACTACCTCTACGAGCCGGACGCTCAGCTTTTGCTGGACTCGCTGCTGGTTCGTTTCATCGAGTCCCAGACCTATCAGGCGGTGGTTGAGAACAGCGCAGCCGAACAGGCCGCGCGAATGATTGCCATGAAGAACGCAACCGACAACGCCGGAGAGCTGATTAGCGATCTGCAACTGGTCTACAACAAGGCCCGTCAGGCTGCGATCACTCAGGAAATTTCGGAAATCGTCGGCGGCGCTGCCGCGGTTTAAGAACGGTTCAAATATTCAGAGGAACCAAACATGAGTAGCGGACGTATCGTTCAAATCATCGGCGCCGTCATCGACGTGGAATTTCCGCGCGATCAGGTACCGAATGTCTATGACGCGTTGAAAGTTCAAGGCGCTGAGACCACCCTGGAAGTCCAGCAACAGCTGGGCGACGGCGTTGTCCGTACCATCGCCATGGGTTCGACCGAAGGCCTGAAGCGTGGCCTGGACGTCGCCAACACTGGCAAAGCCATCCAGGTACCGGTTGGTGCCGGCACCCTGGGTCGCATCATGAACGTCCTGGGCGAGCCCATCGACGAAGCCGGTCCGGTTGAGCACGAAGAGCTGTGGGGTATCCACCGCGCCGCGCCGAGCTACGCCGAGCAAGCTGGCGGCAGCGACCTGCTGGAAACTGGCATCAAGGTTATCGACCTGGTCTGCCCGTTCGCCAAGGGTGGCAAGGTTGGTCTGTTCGGTGGTGCCGGTGTCGGCAAGACCGTGAACATGATGGAGCTCATCAACAACATCGCCAAGGCGCACAGCGGTCTGTCCGTGTTCGCCGGTGTAGGTGAGCGTACTCGTGAAGGTAACGACTTCTATCACGAGATGAAGGACTCCAACGTTCTCGACAAAGTAGCGATGGTCTACGGTCAGATGAACGAGCCGCCAGGCAACCGTCTGCGCGTGGCGCTGACCGGCCTGACCATGGCCGAGAAGTTCCGTGAAGAAGGCAAGGACGTTCTGCTGTTCATCGACAACATCTACCGCTACACCCTCGCCGGTACCGAAGTTTCGGCACTGCTGGGTCGTATGCCGTCCGCGGTGGGCTACCAGCCGACCCTGGCCGAAGAGATGGGTGTTCTGCAGGAGCGCATCACCTCCACCAAAACCGGTTCGATCACCTCGATCCAGGCCGTATACGTTCCCGCGGACGACCTGACCGACCCAAGCCCGGCGACCACCTTCGCTCACTTGGATGCGACCGTGGTACTGAGCCGCGACATCGCTTCTCTGGGTATCTACCCGGCTGTCGACCCGCTGGATTCCACCAGCCGTTCGCTGGATCCGCTGGTGGTCGGCCAGGAGCACTACGACTGCACGCGCGGCGTTCAGTACGTCCTGCAGCGCTACAAGGAACTGAAGGACATCATCGCGATTCTGGGTATGGACGAGCTGTCGGAAACCGACAAGCAGCTGGTTGCCCGTGCCCGTAAGATTCAGCGCTTCCTGTCCCAGCCGTTCCACGTAGCCGAGGTCTTCACCGGCGCTCCGGGCAAGTACGTGTCGCTGAAGGAAACCATTCGTGGCTTCCAGGGCATTCTCAATGGTGACTACGATAACCTGCCGGAGCAGGCGTTCTACATGGTCGGCACCATCGACGAAGCCATCGAGAAAGCGAAGAAACTGTAACTGGCGCGCCCGCTTGCGGGCGCCGATCCTGCCCCTCGGCCGGCGCTGTCCGGCTCAGGGGAAGATTACCGAGGCATAAGTATGGCTATGACAGTCCATTGCGACATCGTCAGTGCGGAAGAAGAGCTGTTCTCGGGCCTGGTGGAAATGGTCGTCGCCCACGGCAACCTGGGTGACATCGGTATCCTGCCGGGTCACGCGCCGTTGCTGAGCGATCTCAAGCCCGGTCCGGTGCGGGTGATCAAGCAGGGTGGCAAGGAAGAAATCTTCTACATCTCCGGCGGCTTCATCGAAGTGCAGCCGAACATGGTGAAGGTTCTTGCCGATACTGCTACTCGTGCCAAGGACATTGACGAATCTGCTGCTCAGGCTGCGGTCAAGGCTGCCGAAAAGGCGCTGCACGAGAAGGGTGTGGATTTCGACTATGGAGCCGCCTCTGCTCGTCTGGCCGAGGCCACAGCGCAGCTGCGTACCGTCGACCAGCTGCGCAAGAAGAGAAGCAACCAGCGCTGATCGGCTGGCGACTTCATCGCGCACGAGTAAAAGGGTAGCCTAGGCTACCCTTTTTCTTTTCCGGTTTTTACCGTTTCACATGGCCGTTGTCGGTCATCTTCGCCAGGATCAGTCATGTCGCTCGATATTGTCATTCTCGCCGCCGGCCAGGGCACACGCATGCGTTCTGCCCTTCCCAAGGTCCTTCACCCGGTCGCCGGCCAGGCGATGCTTGCCCACGTCATCGAGACCGCACGCAGCTTGAAGCCCAGCGCCATTCATGTGGTGATCGGCCACGGTGCCGAGCGCGTCCGGGAACAGTTGGCGGCGGCGGATCTGAATTTCGTGGTACAGGCCGAGCAGCTGGGAACCGGGCATGCCGTTGCACAGGCCCTGCCAGCGCTCAGCGCCGAGCGGGTGCTGATTCTCTATGGTGACGTACCGCTGATCGAGGCGCAGACCCTTGAACGGCTGCTGGATAAGGTTGGCCAGCAGCAGCTTGCGCTATTGACCGTGGAATTGAACGACCCGACCGGCTACGGCCGCATCGTGCGCAACGAGCAGGGTGCTGTTCAGGCCATCGTTGAGCACAAGGATGCCTCACCCGCGCAGAAGCTGATCCGCGAAGGAAACACCGGAATTCTCGCGGTGCCAGGCGAGCGCCTTGGTGACCTGCTGGGCCGGCTGTCCAACAGCAATGCCCAGGGCGAGTATTACCTCACCGACGTTATTGAGATGGCCGTCGCGGACGGCCTGGTGGTCGCTACCGAGCAGCCGGCCGACGCCATGGAGGTGCAGGGTGCCAATGATCGCATTCAGCTCGCCGAGCTGGAGAGACATTATCAGCAGCGTGCCGCCCGCCGCTTGATGGCGGAGGGTGTAACGCTGCGTGATCCGGCCCGTTTCGATCTGCGCGGCAAGGCGAGCGTGGGCCGCGACGTGGTGATCGACGTCAATGTGATCCTCGAAGGCGAGGTGGTGATTGAGGACGGCGTGCAGATCGGCCCCAATTGCGTAATCAAGGACAGCACCCTGCGTAGGGGGGCCATCGTCAAGGCCAATTCTCACCTGGAAGGCGCGGAGCTTGGCGAGGGCGCAGACTGCGGTCCCTTCGCGCGTCTACGGCCGGGCGCTGTGCTTGCAGCCAGGGCACACGTCGGCAATTTTGTCGAGGTCAAGAACTCGCACCTGGGAGAAGGCGCCAAGGCTGGCCATCTGGCCTATCTGGGCGACGCGCAAATCGGCGCGCGGAGCAACATCGGCGCTGGCACCATCACCTGTAACTACGACGGGGCGAACAAATCCCGCACAGTGATGGGCGAAGATGTTTTCATCGGCTCCAACAGCTCCCTGGTGGCGCCGGTAACCCTTGGCGATGGCGCTACCACTGGTGCCGGATCGGTGATCACGGCAGATGTTCCAGCCCACACACTGGCGCTAGGCCGCGGCCGACAGCGCAATATCGAAGGCTGGCAGCGGCCGGTCAAGGGCGATAAAAAGGTTTGAAAATACGCTTGCTTAGCCTAGCGCGGCGGTCCGGATAGGGATCGGCCGCCGCCCACCTGGCCTGGCTTGGTCTGCGGATGTTGTTGGCAATCCGCAGAATCGTACTTGACTCCTAGGCTTCGCTAGGTTTTGATTCGCACTATTAACTTTCGAATCGAAATAAAGGCATGTCGAAGCGCAACACTCCACAACGTCGCCACTCAATCCTCGCGCTACTCAACGAGCAAGGCGAGGTAAGTGTCGATGCGCTGTCGCGGCGTTTTGAAACCTCCGAGGTCACCATTCGCAAGGATCTGGCCGCACTGGAGAAGAACGGCCTGCTGCTGCGCCGTTACGGTGGTGCGGTGCCCTTGCCCCAGGAATTGATCGGCGACACCAGTCAGCCGATTTCGCTCACCAAGCAGGCCATCGCCCGCGCCGCGGTTGGCTGCATCCGGGAGCACGCGCGCATCATCATCGACAGCGGCACCACCACCGCAGCGATGATCCCGCAGCTGGGCCATAAGCGTGGTCTGGTGGTGATGACCAATTCTCTGAGCGTCGCCAATGCGCTGAGTGAATTGGAGCATGAGCCCGTGCTGCTGATGACCGGCGGCACCTGGGATCCGCATTCGGAATCCTTCCAGGGCCAGGTCGCTGAGCAAGTCCTGCGTTCCTATGATTTCGATCAGCTGTTCATTGGCGCCGATGGCATTGACCTCGAGCGCGGCACTACCACCTTCAACGAACTGCTTGGCCTGTCGCGGGTAATGGCCGAGGTCGCGCGCGAGGTGATCGTGATGGTCGAGAGCGACAAGATCGGCCGGCGCATTCCCAATCTGGAGCTGCCCTGGGGCGGCATCCATACCTTGATTACCGATGAGCACCTCAACGATGAGGCGCGCACCAGCATTCAGGCCCGCGGCATCAAGCTGATCTGCGCAGCCGTCGAAAACAACCAGGAGATCTGAGTATGTGTGGCATCGTTGGCGCCGTCGCCGAGCGCAATATCAGCCCGATTCTTCTCGAGGGGCTGAAACGCCTTGAATACCGCGGCTACGACAGCGCCGGCATCGCCGTACTGGATGCGTCCGGTCAACTGAGGCGGCTACGTCGTTCCGGCAAAGTCGCCGAGCTGGAGAAGGCTCAGCAGACCGAAGAGCTGACCGGACGCCTGGGCATCGCCCATACCCGCTGGGCCACCCACGGTGCGCCTTGTGAGCGCAACGCCCATCCACATTTCTCCGGTGAAGAGCTGGCGGTGGTGCATAACGGCATCATCGAGAATCACGAAGCGCTGCGCAGCCAGCTCCAGGCCCTCGGATACACGTTTGTTTCTGACACAGACACCGAAGTCATAGTGCACCTGCTGCACCACAAGCTCGAAGAATTCGGCGACCTTGCCATTGCCCTCAAGGCTGCCGTGAAGGAACTGCATGGCGCATACGGCCTGGCAGTGATCAGCGCCAAGCAGCCCGACCGCCTGCTCGCTGCCCGTAGCGGTAGTCCATTGGTGATCGGCCTCGGCATGGGTGAAAATTTCCTTGCCTCCGACCAGTTGGCGCTGCGCCAGGTCACTGACCGCTTCATGTATCTGGAGGAAGGCGACATCGCCGAAATCCGCCGCGACAGCGTGCAGATCTGGGACGCTGCCGGCCAACCGGTCAAACGCGAGTCGGTGCAGTACCACGAAGGTGCGGAAGCGGCGGACAAGGGCGAATACCGCCACTTCATGCTCAAGGAAATTCACGAGCAACCCAAAGTCGTGCAGCGCACCCTGGAAGGCCGACTGGGAGACAAACAGGTACTGGTGCAGGCGTTCGGTCCACAGGCGGTCGAACTCTTCGCGAAGGTGCGCAACGTACAGATCGTTGCCTGCGGCACCAGCTACCACGCGGGGATGGTCGCGCGGTACTGGCTCGAAGAACTGGCTGGAATTCCCTGCCAGGTTGAGGTCGCCAGCGAATTTCGTTACCGCAAGGTCGTGGTACAACCCAATACCCTGTTCGTCACCATTTCCCAGTCCGGCGAAACTGCCGACACCCTGGCTGCGCTGCGCAACGCCAAATCGCTCTCAACGAAGGAAGGCGGCTATCTGGCCAGTCTGGCGATCTGCAACGTCGGCATCAGTTCGCTGGTGCGCGAATCCGACCTTTGCCTGCTGACTCAGGCTGGCCCGGAAATCGGTGTGGCGTCCACCAAGGCCTTCACCACCCAGCTGGTCGGTCTGATGCTGCTGACCCTGGCGTTGGGCCAGGTACGGGGCACCCTGTCGGCCGACAAGGAAGCCGAGCTGGTGGCCGAACTGCGCCGGCTGCCGACCCGTCTGGGTGAGGCACTGGCCATGGATACGACGGTGGAGAGGATCGCCGAGCATTTCGCCGAGAAGCATCACACTTTGTTCCTGGGCCGCGGCGCGCAATATCCGGTGGCCATGGAGGGTGCGCTTAAGCTCAAGGAAATCTCCTACATCCACGCCGAAGCCTATCCGGCCGGGGAACTCAAGCATGGCCCGCTGGCCCTGGTGGATGCCGACATGCCGGTGGTGACCGTGGCGCCGAACAACGAGCTGCTGGAAAAGCTCAAGTCCAACCTGCAGGAGGTGCGTGCACGCGGTGGCGAGCTGATCGTTTTCGCAGACGGCTCGGCGGGACTGGAAAACGGCGAGGGGACCTTTGTGGTGAACATGCCCAGCATTCACGATGCGCTGGCGCCGATCCTCTACACCCTGCCGCTGCAGTTGCTCTCGTACTACGTGGCAGTGTTGCGCGGCACCGACGTCGATCAGCCACGAAACCTCGCCAAATCGGTCACGGTGGAGTGAGGTCAGCGGGATAGGCGATATGCCGCTGCGGTTCTGTGGAAAGGCCCTCCGGGGCCTTTTCCGTTTTCAACGACGCTTTGCCTTGTTCGAGCGCGGCGGCGGCAATGAACAGTTCGAATGCCGCCTCGGCACCCGACCGTAGCGCTGGCCATGCACAAAGGCTGGCGGTCGCTTCCAGGCGGGCGAGAAAGCCGGGCCAGAGGTTGGCTACGTCGCCGTGTTCCAGGTAACGAGTCGGAGCTGCGGGATCGAACGGGTGCAAGCGCCGCGCAAGCACCTGCCCACCCAGGCGCGACCCTTCCAGTACATAGGCGGCGCCCCAGCAACTGGCGCTATTTGGCAGTTCCGGTGCTGGTAGCGGCACGGGAGCCGGGCTGCCCAGCTCCTTCAGGTCCGCCAGCAGCGCATGGCGCCGGATGCGAGCTGGCCAGTCATCCAGCAACTGGGCGATACCCGCCTTTTCCAGCGCAACCTCCAGGCTGACGATCGCGCGGCTGTGTGCACGCAGGAATTGCCTGTAGCCGCCTGGATGGTCGAAGCCAAAGCCGGCAAAGGCAGCGTCCACCCGCTCATGTAAGGGAGCGGTGGCCGTTCTGAGACGCGCTCGCAAATCAGCCATTGGCCAGGCTTCCTTCGCACAGGGCCAGCTGTATCCGGCTTGCCAGCTGCTCTTCTCGAAAAGGCTTCTGGATAATCGGGAAGCCCACCAGGCCCAGTTCAGACAGCTCCGCATAACCGGTGACAATGACCACCGGCAGTTCGGGGTAGCGAGCCCGCACAGTACGAGCCAGCTCCCCACCGTTCATTCCAGGCATGGCGAAATCGGCCACCAGCAGATCGACCTCGACCCCCTCGGCTAGTAGTTGCAACGCCTGGTTGCCGCTTTCGGCTTCAGTCACCGCGAAGCCAAGGTGCCGCAGCATTTGCGCCGTCACTTCGCGCACGCTGCGGTCATCATCTGCGAGCAGAATGCTCTGCCCGCCCGCGATCGGGTGGGCTTTGGGCGGTGCGACCGCCACGGTTTCCTGGGCGGCGGAAGTGCGTGGCAAGAAAACCTCTACCGTGGTACCGACGCCTAGCTGGCTCTGGATGCGCGCGCCACCGCTGGACTGCTTGGCGAAGCCGAACACTTGGGCCAGACCGAGCCCCGAGCCCTTGCCCACTTCCTTGGTGGTGAAGAAGGGCTCGAAGGCCTTGCTCAACACGTCCTCGCTCATGCCAGTGCCGGTGTCGGTAACCGACAGCACCACGTAGTCGCCGGGGCTGGGGTCTTCGGCGCGCAGTGCCGGCTGCTCGACGACCACGTTGCGGGTGCCCAGGGTCAGCCGGCCGCTGATGCCCATAGCGTCGCGGGCATTGATGGCCAGGTTGAGGATGATCATTTCGATCTGAGTTGGGTCCACCAGTGCATGCCAGAGGTCGGGCTGCATATCCGTCTCGATACGCACGTTGCCACCCAGGGTGCTCTTGAGCAGGCTGAGCAGCGCTACCAGGGTTTCGTTGAGGTTGACCGCGGTAGGGGCCAGCTGCTGGCGCCGGGCGAAGGCGAGCAACTGGCTGGTCAGAGTAGCGCCGCGCTCGCCGGCTTCGCGAATGTACTGCAGCCGGCGCAGGCTGCGTTCGGCCGGAGCGGCATTTTCCAAATCGTTTTGCAGGAAGCTGGTGCTGGTGAGGATGACAGTCAGAAGGTTGTTGAAATCGTGGGCGACGCCGGCGGTGAGCTGGCCGACGGCTTCGAGGCGCTGCATCTGTTGCAGGGTGGCTTCCACACGCTCGCGTTCCTGGATCTGTGCACGTAGTTCGCGGTTGGCTTCGGCCAGCTTGTCGACGGCGGCGATTTCGTGGGTAATGTCACGGACTGCAGAGTAGATGCGCCCCTCATCCGCCACCGCTGACCAGGATAGCCAGCGATAGCTGCCGTCGCGATGGCGCATGCGGTTGACGTAGCGGTTGGTGACCTTGCCCGCCCCGATACGCGCGGTCTCCTCCAGCGATTCCTGCAAGTCGTCGGGATGAACCAGCTGGGTAAGAGGTTGTTGCATCAGCTCTTTCAGCGACCAGCCAAGAGTGTGTTCCCAGATGGGGTTCAGCGCGATTGGCATCATGTCCAGTTGCGTGACTGCCAGCAGGTCGCGCGACAGCTCCCAGGTGCGGTCGCGTTCGCGGGTACGTTTCTCGACCCGCTCGCCGAGCGTCTCGTTCATGCGCTTGAGGTTTTGCGTCGCCAGCTGCTGCTCGGTGATATCCATCATCACGCCGAGAAAGCGTACGCAGACACCGTTTTCGAAAAAGGCCTGTCCACGAGTCTCTATCCAGCAGATGCGGCCGTCCTCGAAGAGGATGCGATAGGTGGTGCAGAACTCGCTGTCGCTTTCATGAGTGATGGCTCGTAGCACGTGCGAACGCAGGCTTTCGCGATCATCCGGGTGGCAAAGCTGATTCAGCAGTGCCATGTTCACCGGGGTATCGGCCGCCAGGCCGAACATCGCGCGGCTGCGTTCATCCCAGATCAGGGTGTCGCTTTGCGGCTCGTAGTCCCACATGCCCAGGCGTGCCGCGTCGATGGCCAGACGCGCCCGTACTTCCACCTCGCGCAACGTCTGCTCGGCTTCCAGGCGTCGCCGGCGCTCGTTGACTTCGCCCAGTGCACGCTCGACGGCCTTCGGCAGAAAGCCAAGGTTCTGCTTGAGCACGTAGTCGACCGCGCCGGAACGCATCATGTTGACGGCGTTTTCTTCGCCGAATACGCCGGAAAGGAAGATGAAAGGCGTCTGCGGCGCCAGGTTGCGCGCATCCTGCAGCGCCTGGCTGCCGGAGAAACCCGGGAGGATGAAGTCAGCCAGTATCAGATCGAATTTACGCCGCTGCAGCGACTCGACCACGCCCTCATGGTCATAGACCCGCTCGGCATGTACCAAGGTGTAACCGTTGCGCTCCAGCGACAGCTGGGCCAGTTCGGCATCGTGCGGGCTGTCTTCAATGAACAGGACGCTGATGTTCTTTGGCGCTGGCATTATTCACTCAGTGGAGGGACGTGGAGTTGTCGAAACAGCCACCATGCAGCAGCGATCGGCAGGTTCAAATCGGGTCGTCGTGCTGGCGCGTGCGCTTGAGCCGCAGCGAACCAGGTGGGGGCTCGTTGAGTACTGCCCAGAAGATGCCCAGATCGGAAATGGCAGCGACGAAATCCTTGAATTCGACTGGCTTGACCACGTATGCGTTCACACCCAATTCGTAGGCTTTCAGCAGGTCGGGCTCTTCGCGTGATGAGGTCAGCATGACCACCGGGATGCTGCGCAGCTCAGGTGTCTCGCGGATGCTCTTGAGCACTTCCAGGCCATCGACCTTGGGTAGCTTGAGGTCCAGCAAAAGGACCGCCGGGTTGCCATCGGCCCGTCCGGCGTAGTTGTCGGTGCGCAGCAGATAGCTCAACGCTTCGGCACCATCGCGCATGATCACCACTTCGTTCGCCAGCTGGCTGCGCTCCAGCGCGATCAGTGTCAGTTCCAGATCGTGGGGGTTGTCCTCCACCAGGAGTATCGGTTTGAGCATCGCTTGTCTCGGTCAGGAAGAGAGAGGTGTATAGGCCAGTTTCGGTAAGGAGAAGTAGAAGGTAGCGCCCTGGTCCAGCTCTCCCTCCGCCCAGACTCGGCCATCGTGGCGCTCGATAATGCGCCGCACGCTCGCCAGGCCGATGCCGGTGCCCTCGAATTCTTCCATGCGGTGCAGGCGCTGGAAAACACCGAACAGCTTGCTGGCGTACTGCATGTCAAAGCCCACGCCGTTGTCGCGTACGTAGACGGTCACTTCGCCTAGATGTTGCTCGGCGCCGATCTCTATTACCGCGCGCTCGCGAGTGCGGGTGTACTTCACCGCATTGCCTATCAGATTGCGCAGCGCCATATGCAGGAATGCCGCATCGGCCACGATGATTGGCATAGGCCGCAGCTGCCATTCGATCTGCCGGCCTTCGCAATCTGGCGCGAGCTCCTCGCGGATCGAGGCGACCAGTGCACCGAGATCGACATCCGACAGCCGCAACGCGGAGCGGCCCATCTGCGAGAAGCTCAACAGATTGTCCACCAGGGTTCCGGCGAAGCTGGCGGCATCGGCAATGTTTTCGAGAAAGCGTACGCCGCGCTCGCTAAGCCGACTGCCTTCCAGTTCGCTGAGCAGTTCGGTGTAACCAGCGATGTGCCGCAGCGGCGCACGCAGGTCGTGCGACACACTGTAGGAAAACGACTCCAGTTCCTTGTTACTGGCGCGTAGCTCGCCAGCCAGCTGGGCCAGCTCCTCGGCCTTACGCAGCACTATGCCGAGCACCGCATTGCGCAGCTCCAGCGCACCCTCGATTTCCACCGGCTCCCAAGGCGTGGCATAGCCGCCGAGTACTTGTTGCCAACGCTCGAAACTGTGCCGCGGACTGAGCGCGCCGCTATGATGATCGACCTGCTTTTCCGGTTGCCCGGCCCACTCGACAGTCTTGATCTGCTCGCGGCGGAACCAGATCAGGTAGTGCGCGTGTAGGTGGGAGATCGAAATTGCCATGATCCCGGCACAGTGTTTGGCCAGCTCTGGCAGTTCGGGAATGTCGCGGCTGATGCAATCGCTATGGAAGATCAACTGCTCGCGCCGTTTGCCCAGCCATTGCACCAACTGCATGATCTGCTCGTACGCGGGTGTTTCACCCATGGCTTCGCAGGTTTCCGCCGAGATGATCGCAGCGCCATGGGCCCCGGCAAATGCCAACGCGACGTCCGGCAACTGACGGAAGCCCTCCACCACGCTGTCGTGATCGGCCATGGCTGACAGCAGGCGCACGATCTGCTGGCGCAGCTCAAGCTTGCGCTGAGTCAGGGTTTCGACTTCCCTGGCCTCGATCTGCAGCGCCAGGATGCGCCCCAGCAGCTCGCAGGAGGTGCGGGTCTGGTAGCTGACCTGGCGCGGTTCGGCATCGTGACAGGATATAAGCCCCCAGAGCCGGCCGCGTACGACGATGGAGATGGACATCGAGGCCAGGGTGCCCATGTTGCGCATGTACTGCAGGTGCACCGGGGAGACGCTGCGCAACGCTGCAAAACTCAGATCCAGTGGTTCGCCTGTGGCGGGACTCAACGGGGGCACCAGCGGCGAGGGCATGTAGTAGGCATCCTGGATCACCCTGATGAGGTTTTCCCGGTACAGCTGGCGCGCCTGCTGCGGAATATCGGAGGCGGGAAAGCACAGCCCCAGATAGCGGGCATAGCCAGGGTCGGCTTCCTCTGCCAGCACCAGGCCATTGTCCTCGGCGTCGAATCGGTAGGCCTTGACCCGGCCAAACCCGGTGATGCGCTTGACCTCCTTGACGGCCAGCTGGCACAGACCCAGAAGCTCGCGGGTTTCCTGCAGCTGCGTAACGAAGGTGCGCATCAGCGGGTAGAGCGTGTCGTAGGCGTCGCGCGTGTTTCCGGCCCTTTCGAACTCCAGGATCAGCTGGCCATCGCGGCGGTGCGCCATCAACGCGAATATCCGCTCGTTGCCGCCGTCGAGGTTGAAGCTCACATCACCCACATGGAAAGGGTTCTGATCATCCTCGGCCAGGGCGGCCAAGCCGGCTTGGATTCGGTCGGTATCGAGCAGCGTCGAAAGCGGCTGGCCAAGCAATGTTCGAGCATCGCGGCCCAGCCAGTGCTGAGTGTTCTCGCTGGCTTGCTGCACCCGCAGCTGAGGCTCATCGACTGCCAGAAGGAAGCCGTGTGGCTGGATGCTGCCGGGGATGTGGATCGGCTCTTCGGCGCATCGATCAATGGCGTCCAGCAGATCCTGGGCCTCGGTAGTACTCATTATTGAGTGTCCTTGTTCAGATCCTGAGCGGACCGAAAATGACGGCCAGGCATCAATGCGAGCGGCCACCCGATATCGGTGACTGTGCCGCTGATTGGCGTTGTCGGATTGTTGGACCCTATAACCGACGGTTTTGCTTGGTCGGGCACTTTAACCCGACGAAACGGAGGCGCCAATCCGCCATGCGTCGAATGCGGTCGGGAGAGTGGAAAGGTTGAAGGGTTTTTCTTGAGGATCGGCTGTGACTCGCCGAGCGCTGCCGAATGGTTTGGCATGAGCGGATGGCATTGCGCCATCCGCGGGTTTTGCCTGTCAGGTCAGGAAGTAGAACGCGCCGCAGATCACTGCGCCCGAGTACAGCAGCATCATCAGGCAGTAACCCATGATGTCGCGGGCGCCGAGGCCGACGATGCCGAGCAGCGGCAGCGCCCAGAACGGCTGGATCATGTTAGTCCAGGCGTCGCCCCAGGCAATGGCCATCGCAGTGACGGTGGGAGAGACACCAAGAGCCTGGGCCGCTGGCAGCATGATCGGGCCTTGTACTGCCCACTGGCCGCCACCGGAGGGCACGAAGATATTGACCACGCCGGCGCTGAGGAAGGCCAGCAGTGGGAAGGTATCCGCCGATGACCAGGAAATAAATGCCTCGGTAATCTGACGGCCAAGGGAAATTCCTTCCGCGTTGGCGCCCATCATCATGCCCATGATCCCGGCGTAGAAGGGGAATAGCAGGACGATACCGCCGATGCCGCGTACGCTTTCGTCCACCGCTCGCATGTAGCGCTCGGGGGTGCCGTGCAACAACAGGCCACAGAACAGGAAGATCGCGATCACCACGTCAAGGCCGAGCACAAAGCCCTTGCTGCTGAAGTGGTTGAACAGGTAGATGGCCGCCATGACTACCAGCGCCAGGCCGAGGAGGCGGCTGTCGTCCAGTCGCTGCGCCGGGGTTTCCCGCAGTGGCCGTTGGGCGCGCGTCTCCACCAGCTTGGCTGGATCAGCCACCTTCGCGTTCTGGCGTGGGTGCATGGCGCGGTTGATCAGCGGCAGGCCGATGAACAGCAGGGCGACGATGGTCAGGTTCAGCGGAGTGAACAGGGTTTCGGTGATTGGCACTGCTTCGGTCAGCACGCCTGCGGTCATTCGCGCCAGGTCCGGGCCGCCACTTGCCAGCGACAGCGGCACCGAGCCGGCCAGGCCGCCGTGCCAGACCAGGAAGCCGGAATATGCCGAAGCCACCAGCAGCGGGTAGTCGACACCCTCGACCTGACGGGCCAGCGCGCGGGCAAACACCGCGCCGATTACCAGGCCAAAGCCCCAGTTGACCCAGCAGCCGACCAGCGCCACCAAGGTAACCATGATGATGGCTTGTCCGGGCGTACGGGCCATGCCGGCCAGGCGGTCGAGCTGGCGGTTGACCATCGGCGCACTGGCCAGGGCATGGCCGGTGACGAAAATCAGGGCCATCTGCATGGCAAAGCCGAGCAGCGTCCAGAATCCTCCGCTCCAGTGCTGCACCATGCCAGGCAGCGACTGCTTAGTGGAGAGCATGCCTGCAGCCAGGACGGCGAGCGTGAGCAGTGCCGAGAATACGAAGGGTGAGGGTAGGTAGCGTTGTACCAGGCTCACGCTCAAGCGTGTGAGAGTGTTGAACATAGATGACGCCTCTTGTTTGTTTCTTATGCTTGTGGACTGGGGCTTCTAACGGGCGTAACGCCTGTGTGCGGCACGATAAGCCGCGGCCCGGTCGCTGGGACCGGGCTGGGTTCAGGTCTCCTGGGTGGTTTAACGTTCGATGGCCAATGCCACGCCCTGACCGCCGCCAATGCACAGCGTGGCCAGTCCCTTGTGGGCGTCGCGACGGATCATTTCGTGCAACAACGTCACCAGGATCCGGCAACCGGAGGCGCCGATCGGGTGGCCAAGGGCAATAGCGCCGCCATTGACATTGACCTTGGTGGTATCCCAGCTCAATTCCTTGCCGACCGACAATGCCTGGGCGGCGAAGGCTTCGTTGGCTTCGATCAGGTCGAGCTGCTGGATATCCCAGCCGGCCTTGGCCAGCGTCCGCCGCGTCGCGTCCACCGGGCCGATGCCCATGATTGCCGGGTCAACGCCGGCGCTGGCGTAACCGGCGATGCGCGCGAGCACCGGCAGGCCTAGGGACTGGGCTTTTTCGGCACTCATCAGCAGCACCGCCGCAGCGCCATCGTTGAGGCTGGAGGCGTTGCCGGCGGTGACGCTACCTTCCTTCTTGAATGCCGGCTTGAGCCTGGCAAGCAACTCGGTAGTGGTGCCGGCGCGCGGCTGCTCGTCGACGGCGAAAGACAGCGGCTCGCCCTTGCGCTGGGGAATCAGAATCGGGGTGATTTCCTCGGCGAAACGTCCAGCTTCGATGGCGGCGGCAGCCTTCTGCTGCGAGGCGGCAGCGAATGCATCCTGCTCCTCACGGGAAAGCTGGTATTTCTCCACTAGGTTCTCGGCGGTGACGCCCATGTGATAGTCATTGAAGACATCCCACAGGCCGTCCTGAATCATGGTGTCGACGATCTGACCATGGCCCATGCGCAGGCCAGTGCGCGCACCTGGCAGCACGTAAGGGGCCAGGCTCATGTTCTCCATGCCGCCGGCAATCACCACCTCGGCGTCGCCGCAGCGGATCGCCTGAACGGCCAGCTGCACGGCCTTGAGGCCCGAACCGCAGACCTTGTTTAGGGTCAAGGCCGGCACGCCATAGGGAAGGCCGGCCTTGACCGCCGCCTGACGCGCGGTGTTCTGCCCTGCGCCAGCGGTGAGTACGTGGCCGAGGATGACTTCATGGACCTGTTCGCCGGCAATGCCGGTCTGCTCAAGCAGGCGCTGGATCACCGCGGCGCCGAGGTCGACGGCAGGCACATTGGCCAGCGCGCCCTGAAAACTGCCAATCGCGGTACGCGTGGCGGCAACGATAACGACGTCTTGCATGATGCTTACTCCGCTCAGTCGAAGGTCATTTCCGGAACCTGCTCGGGCACGATCAGGCGCCCGGCGGTCTTGGCCTTGATTTCCTCGACGCTCACACCCGGCGCTCGCTCACGCAGGATGAAGGCGCCGTCTTCGATTTCCAGGTAGGCCAGATCGGTCAGCACCTTGCGGATGCAGCCGGCGCCGGTCAGCGGTAGCGAGCAGCGCCCCAGCAGCTTGGATTCGCCATCCTTGGACGCGTGGGTCATGGTCACGATGATGTTTTCGGCGCCGGCCACCAGGTCCATTGCGCCGCCCATGCCCTTGACCAGCTTGCCGGGAATCATCCAGGAGGCGATGTTGCCCTCGACGTCCACTTCGAAGGCACCCAGCACCGTCAGATCAACATGACCCCCACGGATCATGGCGAAGGATTCGGCGGAATTGAAAATGGCCGCACCCGGCAGCGCCGTTACAGTTTGCTTGCCGGCGTTGATCATGTCGGCGTCCAGCTCGGCCTCGGTGGGAAAGGCGCCCATGCCGAGCAGGCCGTTTTCCGACTGCAGCATCACGTCGATGCCGGCCGGTACATAGTTGGCTACCAGGGTCGGAATGCCGATGCCGAGGTTGACGTAGTAACCGTCTTTCAATTCGCGCGCCACGCGCTGGGCCATCTGTTCGCGGGTAAGTGCCATGGGAATTCTCTTCTTGTAGTCGGGCTTCTGGTAATCGGGAACGGAGATCAGTCGCGCAGGGTGCGCTTCTCGATACGCTTCTCGAAGCTGCCCTGGATGATGCGATCGACGTAGATGCCCGGCGTGTGGATCTGGCTGGGTTCCAGCTCGCCGGGTTCGACGATTTCTTCCACTTCGACCACGGTGATCTTGCCGGCGGTGGCGGCCAGTGGATTGAAGTTCTGCGCAGTGTGGCGATACATCACATTGCCGAAATGATCGGCCTTCCAGCCTTTGACGATGGCGAAATCACCGCGAATGGCGTGTTCGAGGATGTAGTGGCGACCGTCGATTTCACGCACTTCCTTGCCCTCGGCCACCGGGGTGCCGTAGCCGGTCGCGGTGTAGAAGGCCGGGATGCCGGCACCGCCGGCGCGCATCTTCTCTGCCAGGGTGCCTTGTGGGGTGAGTTCGACTTCCAGCTCGCCGTTGAGCAACTGCTTTTCGAACAGCGCGTTTTCACCTACATAGGACGCCACCATCTTGCGGATTTGCCGGTCTTCCAGCAGCACACCGAGGCCGAAACCATCGACGCCGCAGTTGTTGGAAACAACGGTCAGGTCCTTGACGCCGCGACGGCGAATTTCCGCGATGAGGTTTTCCGGAATACCACACAGGCCAAATCCGCCTGCGAGCACGGTCATGCCGTCCTCAAGCCCCTCCAGGGCTTCTGCATAGGTACTGACGCGCTTGTCGAGTCCCGCCATGGTGCTTTCCTCTTCTTGTTCTGCATTCGATACCGGCAGTCGCTACCGGGATATCGACCCAGCTTCCCCCTCTCGCATTCATTTGTTAAGTTTGTTTTTATGATTCATTGATTTGAAAGGTAAATGAATGACCGTCAAACAGCTGCGCGCTTTTCTCGCGGTCGCTCAAACGCTGAGCTTTGCTCAGGCCTGTGAACGTCTGCATTTGTCGCAGCCGGCATTGAGTCTGGCCATCAAAAGCCTGGAAGAATCGATGGGTGGCCAGCTCTTGCTGCGCAGCACCCGTAGCGTGCGGCTCACGCCCGAAGGTGAGGTGCTGCTGCCCATTGCCCGGCGTCTGTTGACCGACTGGGACAACGCCGAGGACCTGTTGCGTCAGCATTTCACCTTGCAGCGCGGGACGGTGAGCATCGCCGCGATGCCCTCTTTCGCCGGCAATCTGTTACCCGACGCACTCAAGGTTTTTCGCAGCCGTTACCCGAAGATCAACGTGGCGGTGCATGACCTGATCAACGAGCGGGTGCTGGAAATGGTGCGCAGCCGGCAGGTGGAAATGGGCGTTGCCTTCGAGCCGGAGGCGCTCGATGGGCTGGAGTTCACGCCGTTCTACACCGACCGTTTCGTTGCCGTGGTGCCGGCCGACTCGCCGCTGGCGCAGCGTGATCAGCTGGGCTGGGACGAGTTGCTCGACGAGCACACCTTCATCACCCTGCAACGGCCATCGGCCGTGCGTCTGCTACTGGAGCACAGCCTGGCGGCCCGACGGCGCAAGCTGGTGGTGGGGTTTGAAAGCCATCAGTTGGCGACCGTCGGGCGCATGGTTGCCAACGGCCTGGGTGTCAGCGCGGTGCCGTCTCTGTGCATCCGTCAGATGCAGGAACTCGGCGCCCGCTGCGTGCCGCTCGATGGCCCTCAGGTGGAGCGCCGCATCGGCATGCTGCGCCTGGCCGATCACACGCTTTCCAGCGCCGCCCAAGGGCTGTCCGATGTGCTGGTGAACATGACGGACTGGCCGAACCTGCATCTGCTGCGCGGCTAGGCGAGCCAGTCCCAGGTCTGTTTCATCACGCGTCAGAGCTTTGCGATGGATACCTCGGTGGATTTGACGAAGGCGATCACCTCGCTGCCCACGCCTAATTCAAGTTCGTGGACCGAGCGGGTGGTGATCACTGAAGTGACGATGCCGGCGGCGGTCTGCACGTCGATCTCCGACAGCACATCGCCGAGGACGATTTCCTTGATGGTGCCTTTGAACTGGTTGCGGACGTTGATGGCTTTGATGGTCATGGGTATTGCTCCTGGATCGTTGGGGTTGAAACCGAGGGTTGTGGTTAAAGCGCCCACCGCAGCTGCGTGGGCAAGGGGGTGATGGGTTCTGGGCGCTCGGCGAGCGGTGGGCGTTGCAACACGCGGTCCAGTACCTGGGCTTCCAGCGCGGCCAGTACGGCCGAGCCACGGTTGCGCGGGCGCGGCAGTTCCACGGTGAGGTCCAGGCCGATGGCCCCGTCTTCGATGAGGATCACCCGGTCTGCTACCGCCACTGCTTCGCTGACATCGTGGGTAACCAGCAGTACGGTGAATCCATGCTGCAGCCACAGTCGCTCGATCAGCAGCTGCATTTCGATGCGCGTCAGCGCGTCCAGCGCGCCCAGAGGCTCATCCAGCAGCAACAGCCGGGGTTTGTGGATCAGTGCGCGGGCCAGTGCCACCCGCTGCTTCTGCCCACCGGATAGCGCCGCGGGCCACTCATGGGCGCGCTCGGCCAGGCCAACTTCTGCCAGCGCCTGCTCGGCCCGTGGTCGCCAGTTGCCGGACAGCCCTAGGCCGATATTGTCGATCACCCGTTTCCAGGGCAGCAGCCGCGCGTCCTGGAACATCAGCCGGACGTCCTTGCGGTTGTCCGCCAGGCGCTCGTCGGCGGTGGCGATTTCGCCTCGGCTGGGCTGATCCAGACCGGCCAGCAGGCGCAGCAGCGTGCTTTTGCCGCAACCGCTGCGGCCGACCACCGCAACGAACTGACCTTGGGGAATCTGCAGGTCGACGTCCCTGAGCACTTCGCGCTGCGCGAAGGACTTGCCGACGCCTTCGATTGCCAGCGGGATGCCGCCCGGCGGTATGCCGAGGGCAATGGTCTTCAGCAGCGTCATTGCGCACCCCCTGCGCGCTGATAGGCTGGATGCCAGCGCAGCCAGAGGCGTTCCAGTGCACGGGCCGCGACATCGGCCAGCTTGCCAAGCACGGCGTAGAGCAGAATCGCCACGACTACCACGTCCGTTTGCAGAAATTCGCGCGCATTCATCGCCAGATAGCCAATGCCGGCGCTGGCCGAAATGGTCTCGGCGACGATCAGCGTCAGCCACATGAAGCCCAGGGCGAAGCGCACACCCACCAGGATCGAGGGCAACGCGCCGGGCAGGATTACCTGGCGGAACAGGGCGAATCCGGACATCCCGTAGCTGCGCGCCATTTCCACCAGCGCCGGATCGACATTGCGGATGCCGTGGTAGGTGTTCAGGTAGATCGGGAACAGCGTGCCGAGCGCGACCAGGAAAATCTTCGCGCTCTCGTCGATGCCGAACCAGAGGATCACCAGCGGGATCAGCGCCAGGTGCGGCACGTTGCGGATCATCTGTACCGAGCTGTCGAGCAGGCGTTCGCCCCAGTTCGACAACCCGGTGATGAACCCCAGCATCAGCCCGATGCCGCCGCCGATGGCGAAGCCGATGCCCGCGCGCCAGCCACTGATGGCCAGGTGGCTCCAGATTTCACCACTGCGTAGCAGCTCCCAGCCGGCCGCCAATACCGCGCTCGGCGCCGGCAGGATGCGTGTCGACAACAGCCCGAAGGTCACCGCGCCTTGCCAAACGCCAAGCAGCGCAATGGGCAGTGCCCAAGGGGCCAGGCGTTTGAATAGATCACTCATGTTTAAGCCTCTGTTTGTTGTAGAGCGCCGCGTGGATGGCTCCGGCCATCCACCCTACGATCGGCCACATGTTTCTAACGTAGGGTGGAAAACTCGCGCTGCGATGTTCCACGCGTACCGGGTACGTCATTCCCGTGCCGGTCCCGGACGGTTTTTCGTGGATGGCTTCGGCCATCCACCCTACGTTTGGCTTGATGTTCCACGTGGAGCCTCATCCTGCGGCCGTAGTCTTTGGCAGGATGTCGCTGGAGATCATTTCGCCGAACGGGCTGACATAGCCGAGGCCTTCAGCGCGTTGCGGCTGGGCCACATCCAGATGTGGAAACAGCAGCTCGGCCACGCGGTAGCTCTCCTCCAGGTGCGGATAGCCCGAGAAGATGAAGGTATCGATACCGAGGTCGGCGTATTCCTTGACGCGCGCCGCTACCGTCGGGCCGTCACCTACCAGCGCGGTGCCGGCGCCGCCGCGCACCAGGCCGACGCCGGCCCAGAGGTTGGGCGCGACCACCAACTTGTCGCGGCGGCCGCCGTGGAGCGCGGCCATGCGCTGCTGTCCCACCGAGTCGAAGCGCGCCAGCGAGGCTTGCGCCTTGGCGATGGTCTCGTCGTCCAGATGGCTGATCAGCCGGTCGGCGGCGGCCCAGGCTTCCTCGTCGGTTTCGCGCACGATCACGTGCAGGCGGATGCCGAAGCGCACCGAGCGGCCCTGCTTTGCAGCGCGGGCACGCACATCGGCAATCTTCTCGGCCACCGCTTCCAGCGGCTCGCCCCAGGTCAGGTACAGCTCGACCTGCTCGGCGGCGAGTTCATGGGCGGCTTCGGACGAGCCGCCGAAATACAGGGGCGGTCGTGGCTGCTGCAGCGGTGGGAAGAGCAGCTTGGCGCCTTTGACCTGGATATGCTTGCCGGCGTAATCCACCGTTTCGCCTTCCAGTACGCGACGCCAGATGCGGGTGAATTCCATCGAGGCTTCATAGCGTTCGGCGTGGCTGAGGTTGAGGCCGTCGCCGGCCAGTTCATCGGGGTCGCCGCCGGTGACCAGGTTGAACAAGGCACGACCATTGGACAGACGGTCCAGTGTCGCGGCCTGGCGTGCCGCCACCGTGGGCGAAATGATCCCCGGGCGCAGCGCGACTAGAAACTTGAGGTTATGCGTAAGCGGTATCAAGGAGGCGGCTACCAGCCAGGAATCCTCGCAGGAGCGGCCGGTGGGAATCAGCACGCCGCCGAAGCCCAGGCGATCTGCGGCCTGGGCGATCTGCGCGAGGTAGCCGTGGTCAACGGCGCGTGCGCCTTCGGCGGTGCCCAGGTATTTGCCATCGCCGTGGGTGGGCAGGAACCAGAAAATATTCAGACTCATGACGTGCTCCGTGTCGCTTCGGCCCCGCGCAGCGGACCGGGTATGGATGACGGTTATTCCGCGTGCTGCGCAATGCTTTTGGGCGGCGTCCAGATCACATCGCTGATGGCGAGCCTTGTCGGGATCAGCTTGAGATCGGCGAAGGTGTCGGCGATCTTCTGCTGCTGACGCACCACTGCCGCATTGATCGGCTTGGCACCGTAGCCCTGGCGAATAACCGCCTTGCGGGTGATCTCGCTGGACAGACCGAGCAGCGGCGCGACCTGAGTAGTGGCCTCATCGGGATGGGCTTCGACCCAATGGCCGATATCGCGGATTTCCTCGATCAGCGTGGTGATCACTTTCGGATGGTCTTCAGCGAAGGGGCGCGCGGCCAGGTAGAACTGGTGGTTGCTGACCAGCCCCTGGCCGTCGCGCAGGGTGCGAGCTTGCAGTTGTTCTTCGGCGGCGGCCTGGAAGGGATCCCAGATCACCCAGGCGTCCACGCTGCCGCGCTCGAAGGCAGCCCTTGCATCAGACGGCGGCAGGTAGATGGGCTGGATGTCGGGGTAGGTCAGCCCGACCGATTCCAGCGCACGTACCAGCAGGTAATGCACATTGGAGCCCTTGTTGAGGGCGATCTTCTTGCCCTTGAGTTCGCTCAGCGAGCGAATCGGCGAATCCTTCGGCACCAGGATTGCCTCGCCGGAAGGCGCCGGTGGCTCATGGGCGATGTAGAGCAGATCGGCTCCGGCGGCCTGGGCGAACACGGGGGGCGTCTCGCCGGTCACGCCGAAGTCGATGGAGCCGACGTTGAGCCCTTCGAGCAATTGCGGGCCGCCGGGAAACTCGGTCCATTGAACCTTGAAGCCCTGGTTGGCCAGGCGATCTTCCAGTGTGCCGCGAGCCTTGAGCAGCACCAGCGTGCCGTATTTCTGGTAGCCGATACGCAGGACCTTGTCCTGCTTCGATTGAGCCTGAGCCTGTGTGATGGCGCCGAAAGAAATGGCCGCGGCAAACAGGGCGACCAGTCCTCGACGCAAGGTGTTCGTGCGCATGGCACTCTCCTTGAAGTTCGAGTTGGATTTACGACCTGCTTGCCCGTTGACGGGCGAGTAAGGCGGGGTGCGGCGGGTGCCGCAGGGTTCAGCGTTTGGTGACTAGATACTCCAGCATGCGCTGGTCAGACGTTCATGCAGCAACTGCGGATCGAGCGGCTGTGGCCGGCGCGCCAGTGCGGCGGCCAGCTGTTGCAAGGATTCCTCCAGGCGCTCCAGCAACTCAGGCGCCAGGCTGGTCGCATGCCCCGCATCGGCATACCTGATCTGCGCATCGACCGCATACACGCCGTACAGCATCTCCTGGGCCTTGAGGGCGGCCAGCACCGGTTTGAGGGCGTAATCCACCGCCAGCATGTGCGCCACGCTGCCGCCCGAAGCCATCGGCAGCACCACCTTGTTCGCCAGCGCGCGCTCGGGCAGCAGGTCCAGCAATGTCTTCAGCGCACCGGCGAAGGACGCCTTGTACACCGGCGTGGCGATCAGCACTCCATCGGCTGCTTCGACATGCTCGATGAAACGCTGCACCCGCGGGCTGTCGAAGCGCCCATGCAGCAGATCCTCTGCATCGAAATCCCGTACGCCATAGCGCACTACCTCGATGCCTCGCTGGTGCAGCCAGCTACCGGCGACGTCCAGCAGCACGCCGGAACGCGAGGGTTGGCTGGGGCTACCGGCGAGAGAAACGACCAACATGGGCGCTATCCTTCCTGACTCAACGGTTGGGTTGCGGGGTCAGGCGCAGGTAGGGTTTCACCGCACGGTAGCCCTTGGGAAAGCGTCGCTGGATTTCTTCTTCGTCCTTGAGCGACGGGACGATCACCACCTCGTCACCGTCCTGCCAGTTGGCCGGGGTGGCAACCTTGTGGTTGTCGGTCAGCTGCAGCGAATCGATCACCCGCAAGATCTCGTTGAAGTTGCGTCCCGTGCTGGCCGGGTAGGTGATGCTCAGGCGCACCTTCTTGTTCGGATCAATGACGAACAGCGAGCGCACGGTCAGGGTGTCGTTGGCGTTTGGGTGGATCAGGTCGTACAGCTCGGAAACCTGGCGGTCGGCGTCGGCCAGAATCGGGAAGTTCACCACGGTGTTCTGGGTCTCGTTGATGTCGTCGATCCACTTGATGTGGGAGTCCACTGGGTCAACCGAGAGCGCGATGGCCTTGACGCCGCGCTGGGCGAACTCGTCCTTCAGCTTGGCGGTAAAGCCCAGTTCGGTGGTGCATACCGGAGTGAAGTCGGCCGGGTGGGAAAACAGTACGCCCCAGCTGTCGCCGAGCCATTCATGGAAGCGAATGCGGCCTTCGCTGGAATCCTGTTCGAAATCGGGTGCGGTGTCGCCGAGACGGATGCTCATAGTGGATGCTCCTGAGAGAAGTAGACGGCGCTCACTATGTGCAGAAAAATTATGAATGAAAAAGAATATATAACGATTAATCTATGACTTTATGATCTAACTGAGCGAGAAATCTTCTCTGTTCAGGACCTTACTAACGAGTGCGCACCCAAGGCGATGCGCAGTTGCAATGCTCGTTCGGCTTAGAAGGGTTTGACCGTCATCAGCCCATAGGCCGCGATCAGGAGCAGGATCTGCACCACCACCGCTGCTATCGCCACTGGTTTTTTGCCGGCCAACAGCGCCTTGCGGCTACGTGCGCCGGCGAAGCCATGACCGGCGACTGCGACGAGGCCCAGCCAGGGAAACAGCAACGCCATCCATGAGCTTTGCAGCAGAACGAGCACCAGGCCGCTGACTCCGGCCAGGCCCGTTGCAACCATGGCGCCGATATAGAACAGCCGTTGCGTCCGCCCCAGCGCGGCGGTAACCCGTGGGGCTAGCAACACCACCACAGCCCAGCCGATGGTCAGCAGCAACGACAGCATGGCCAGTCCCTGGTGGCCGTGATTGAACAACTTATACATGGCGCATTCTCCTTCGTTTTTCTTCCCGTGATGGGTGCTTGCAGCGGACCTTGAAGGCGCCGCGGCGCGTGGCTGCGCTGCATGGTACTGGAAGGTCCGGTCTTTGCGAGTTGGCAGCCGTAACCAGAAGAGACAGCGCCTCAGTCTCGAGTGGCTGGCGCCGCGTCTTCGAAACGGTTGACCTGGCGCAGGCTCTTGAAACCGAGCATCCAGCCGCCGGTCACCGCCAGGGTGCAGAAACAGCCCAGCAGGGCCGCGGGCACCACGCCGAACCAGGCGGCACTGGTGCCTGCGCGGAATTCGCCGAGCTCGTTGGAGGAACCGATGAACAGCATGTTCACCGCATTGACGCGACCACGCATGGCATCCGGTGTCGAGAACTGGATCAGCGACGAACGGATATACATGCTCACCATATCCGCCCCGCCCGCCACCAACAGCGCCACGAAGGACAACCAGAACAGGCTGGACAGGGCGAATACCAGATTGGCCAGGCCGAAAATCGCTACCGCAATGAACATGGTCATGCCGACATGGCGGTTGAACGGCCGGGTGCTGAGATAAAACCCCACCGCCACCTCGCCGAGCGCCATGGCGCTGCGCAAGGCACCGAGGCCGGCCGGGCCAACCTCCAGTACCTCCTGGGCATAGATGGGCAGCAGCGCCACCACGCCACCGAGCAGCACCGCAAACAGGTCCAGAGAGATGGTGCCGAGGATGATCGGTCGCGAGCGGATGAAGCGAATCCCGGCGGTGAAACGCTGCCAGGCTGTCGCCTCCAGCGCCTGCATCTTTTCTGCATAAAGCACTGGTACCCCGCGCAGCAGGATGATCCCAGCGACGAAGAACAGCAAACACGCGGTATAGGTCAATCCGCCGCCGCCCAACGCATAGAGGCCGCCGCCGAACACCGGCCCGGCGATGGTCGAGCCGCGCACGATCATGCCGTTGGCGGCAATCGCCGCGGCCAGTTTTTCACGCGGTACGATCTGCGGAAGCAGGCTGGACAGCGCCGGTCCGGTGAAGGCCCGGGCGCTGCCGTAGAACACAAGCACGATGTAGAAACCGGCGATCGACCCGCCGGTGAGCGACAACCACAACAAGGCCGCCGCACACAGTGCTTCCAGTGCCCAGCTGAGTATCAGGATGCGCTTGCGGTCATAACGGTCAATCAAGTCGCCGGCCGGCATCAGCAGCAGCAACATGGGCACGAACTGCGCCAGGCCGACATAGGCCAGCGACAGCGGATCGCGAGTCATGTCGTATACTTGCCAGGCCACAACCACGGCCAGAATCTGCACGGCGAACATGGCCAGCACCCGGCTGATGAGAAAGGCCAGGAAACCGGGCTGACGGTAGACGGAAGTGGGCAGAGCGGAAGCGTCAGGACGAGACACGGCAGACATCCAGGCAAGAGGCGCCAAGTTTCGGCACCGGGCCGGGCCGAAAGGCGGTCAATCTACTGGAGTGATCGGGCACCAGGCAACGGAGGCCCCAGCATTCAGGTCGTGATTGATTGGCGCAGGAAAATGCGCCGGATCGCTTCAGCCCCCACACGACGAACCCTGGAGAGGCTGAAGCGGGCCTTGCGTCAGGCGCGGGCGCTGCGAATGCCTTCGGCCAGTTCGCGGCAGTGACCGAGCACGCCGGCGACGGCTTCCTCGGAACTTTTAGCGTTGGCGATATGGTCGATAAGCGCCGAGCCGACCACCACGCCATCGGCCAAGCGGGCAATGGCCGCCGCTTGCTCCGGTGTACGGATGCCGAAGCCGATGGCCACCGGCAGGTCGGTGTGGCGCTTGAGGCGGGCAACGGCCTGTTCGACATGCTCCAGAGTCGCCGAGCCAGAACCTGTCACCCCGGCCACCGAGACGTAGTAGACGAAGCCCGAGCTGTTGTTCAGCACCACCGGCAGGCGCGCATCGTCGGTGGTCGGGGTGGTCAGGCGAATGAAGTCGATGCCCGCGGCCTGGGCCGGATCGCACAGGTCTTCGTTATGCTCGGGCGGCAGGTCGACGACGATCAGGCCATCGACACCGGCCTCAACGGCGTCGGCGATAAAGCGCTCGACGCCCATCTTGTGGATGGGGTTGAAGTAGCCCATCAGCACGATGGGGGTGGTCTGGTTGCCCTGACGGAACTCACGGACCATGTTCAGGGTTTTCGCCAGATCCTGTTTGGCCGCCAGCGCGCGGATGTTGGCCAGCTGGATGGCCGGGCCGTCGGCCATGGGGTCGGTGAAGGGCATGCCCAGTTCGATCACGTCGGCGCCGGCGTCCGGCAGGCCCTTGAGGATGGCCAGCGAGGTGGCGTACTCCGGGTCGCCGGCGGTGATGAAGGTCACCAGCGCGGCGCGGTTTTCCTGTTGCAGCTGGGCGAAGCGCGTCTGCAGGCGGCTCATATGCGTTCTTCCTGTTCGGCAAAGTGGTGCATGACGGTCTGCATGTCCTTGTCGCCGCGACCGGACAGGTTGACCACCATCAGATGATCCTTGGGCAGCGTGGGCGCACGCTTGAGGGCTTCGGCCAGCGCGTGGGAGGACTCCAGCGCCGGGATGATGCCTTCCAGGCGGCAGCAGTCATGGAAGGCCTGCAGTGCTTCGTGATCGGTAATGGGGACGTATTCGACACGCTTGATGTCGTGCAACCAGGCGTGTTCAGGACCGACGCCGGGGTAGTCCAGGCCGGCGGAAATGGAATGGGCGTCGGTGATCTGGCCGTCGTCGTCCTGCAGCAGGAAGGTGCGGTTGCCGTGCAGTACGCCCGGCGCGCCGCCGGCCATGCTGGCGGCGTGCTTGCCGGTGTCGAGGCCGTGGCCGGCCGCTTCGACGCCGACGATTTTCACGTTGGCATCATCGAGGAAGGGGTGGAACAGGCCGATGGCGTTGGAGCCGCCGCCAATGCAGGCCACCAGCGAGTCGGGCAGGCGGCCTTCCTTCTGCATGATCTGCTCGCGTACTTCATTGCCGATCACCGACTGAAAGTCGCGGACCATGGCCGGGTAGGGGTGCGGGCCGGCGGCGGTGCCGATGAGGTAGAAGGTGCTGTCGACGTTGGTGACCCAGTCGCGCAGGGCTTCGTTCATGGCGTCCTTCAGCGTGCCGGTGCCGGCGGTCACCGGAATCACCTCGGCGCCCAGCAGCTTCATGCGAAAGACGTTGGCCTGCTGGCGCTCGATGTCGGTGGTGCCCATGTAGACCACGCACTTGAGGCCGAAGCGCGCGGCCACGGTGGCGGTGGCCACGCCGTGCATGCCGGCGCCGGTCTCGGCGATGATGCGCTGCTTGCCCATGCGCCGCGCCAGGAGGATCTGGCCGATGCAGTTGTTGATCTTGTGCGCGCCGGTGTGGTTGAGGTCTTCGCGCTTGAGGAAGATCTTCGCGCCGCCGCAGTGTTCGGTCAGCCGCTCGGCGAAGTACAGCGGGCTGGCGCGGCCGATGTAGTCGCGTTGGAAGTAGGCCAGTTCTTCGAGGAAGGCCGGGTCGTTCTTGGCCTTTTCGTATTCGGCGGCCAGCGAGTGAATCAGTGGCATCAGGGTTTCGGCGACGTACTGGCCGCCGAACGAGCCAAACAGGCCTTTGGCGTCAGGGCCGTTGCGGTATGAAGTCATGGCGATCTCCTGGTTCTTTGCAGTTGCCGGTAAACAGCCCTGCGGATGGATGCACCCTAACCGCATGCCGCGCGGAAAAAAAGCGATATGATCGTCGCAACACGTCAGGAAAACTCACTTATGAGCGCCAGCCTTCCACCCCTGAACGCTTTGCGCGCCTTCGAGGCCGTTGCGCGCCTCGGCAGCTTGAAACAGGCTGCTGTCGAGCTGCATGTCACTCACAGTGCAATCAGTCGGCAACTCAAAAGCCTGGAGGACGCGCTCGGGATTGCGTTGTTGGAAAAGGAAGGGCGTGGCGTAAAACTCACCGATGCCGGCACTCGTCTGCGCGACGTGGCCGGCGAAGCCTTCGAGCGCCTGCGCAGCACCTGTGCTGAATTGCAGCGCCA
>Ga0233385_1000076_pt1 | contig 53786 bp, 48 predicted proteins | sample ElkDunMinimDraft_16_FD_191543 | JGI IMG/M metagenome (GOLD analysis project Ga0233385, IMG submission 191543) | Fecal eukaryotic communites from dung pellets of Tule Elk in California, USA - Elk Dung G36 | ecosystem: Host-associated > Mammals > Digestive system > Large intestine > Fecal | place...
GGCGTACGGCTTCTTCCACGGCGATTTCGCAGAAGGGGTTCATCGACATCTTGACGTTGGCGAGGTCAACGCCGGAGTTGTCCGCCTTGACGCGAACCTTGACGTTGTAATCGACCACTCGTTTGACGCTAACCATGATTTTCATGATGAAGTCTCGTTGGACAAAAATGACTGGAGTAATCCTTGCTCGCCCTGGCTCTCGCATGCGCCGCTCAACGGCTAGCGGCATTGGGGCTGGTCTGTCCGGAGCGCTAGGTATCGACTCGCTCGAAAATCGCCGCGATGCCCTGTCCGCCACCAATGCACATCGCCACCAGTGCGTAACGCCCTTGCACGCGTTGCAGTTCATGAATCGCCTTGGTGGTGATGATCGCGCCGGTGGCGCCAACGGGATGGCCCAGCGAGATGCCCGAACCGTTGGGGTTCAGCTTGTCCGGGTCCAGGCCGAGTTCTTGGGCAACGGCGCAGGCCTGGGCGGCAAACGCCTCGTTGGCCTCGATGACATCCATCTGCTCCAGGCCGAGCCCGGTCCGCTGCAACGCCAGCCGTATTGCCGGGACCGGGCCGATGCCCATGAAGGCGGGCTCGACCCCCGCATGGGCATAGCCGACGAGGCGGGCCAGAGGCTGCAGGCCCAGCTCTCGCGCAACGCCGCCCTCGGCAAGCACCACGGCGGCGGCGCCGTCATTGAGGCCCGACGCATTGCCGGCGGTTACCGTGCCGGCGGCCTTGTCGAAGACCGGGCGCATACTGGCGAGCTGTTCGGCGGTCACGTCGCCCCGCACATGCTCGTCCGTATCGAACAGGCGCGTGCCTTTGCGCGAGCTCACTTCGACCGGGACGATCTGAGTGGCGAAGCGCTGCTCGGCGAGCGCGCGGGTGGCGCGTCGCTGGCTTTCGAGGGCGAGGGCGTCCTGTTGCTCGCGACCGATGCCATAGCGCCTGGCGACGTTCTCCGCGGTAATACCCATGTGGACCTGCTGCCAAGGATCATGCAGCACGCCATTCATGTAATCGACAGCGCTGGCATCGCCCAGGCGGTTGCCCCAACGGAGCCCGGGCAGCATGAAGGGCCCGCGACTCATGCTTTCAGCCCCGGCGCCAATGGCAATGGAGGTGTCGCCCAGTTGAATGGCCTGCGCCGCCGAAATGATTGCCTGCAAGCCCGAGCCGCAGAGCCGATTGACGTTGAAGGCGGGCGTCGTGAAAGGGATGCCAGCATCGATGGCGGCGACGCGGCTAAGGTAGGCATCCTTTGGCTCGGTAGGGATCACGTTGCCCATCACCACGTGCCCGACTCGCTCCGGGGCGGCCCCGGAACGCTCCAGTGCCGCGCGGACCACGGTGGTGGCGAGCGAGGCGAGGGGTACATCCTTCAGCGAACCGCCAAAAGTGCCTATGGCTGTGCGAACCGCCTCGACGATGAGAATTTCGCGCTCTGACATGACATCTTCCGTTCCAGAAGTTTGATGTGTTGCTGCAACTGTGCAGCGATGCGTTGCCAGCATTTTTGGGAAGTCGAACGCCGCCGACATCGTCCACACGGCTTAGCCAGAGGCCTTGAGCCGAGGTATGGCGAATCCGGCCGACGAGAGGCAGCATGCTGCCTTTCCAAACCCGGCGAGCCGTTTCCCGAGAGCTGGACATGCACAGGCATTGGCACCCTTAAAGGGGTGCCAAGTATGCCCAGTGGCAAATGATGGGTGGCCGACCGTGGCCAGATTATCGGGGCGGATCACCGCCCCTTGCCGTTTTGCTGGTTGGAGCGCCGACCTCCGGTGGGCGCCTTCGATGCGTCGATAGGCGCGCGGGAGATATCGGCTCAGGCGTTCGCCTGGCGCTGCTTGACCAGCGTCAGCGCGGTGTCCTCGATCATGTCTTCCTGACCGCCGACCATGCCACGGCGGCCCATCTCGACGAGGATCTCGCGAGCGGATACGCCGTACTTCTTCTCGGCCCGCTTGGCGAACAGCAGGAACGAGCCGTACACCCCGGCATAGCCCATAGTCAGGGCGTCGCGGTCACTGCGGATGGGGAAGTCCATGATGGGGACTACCAGATCTTCGGCCACATCCTGAATGCCGAACACGCTGACGCCGGTCTCGATGCCCATGCGGTCGCAGACCGCCACCAGCACCTCCATAGGGGTATTCCCGGCGCCGGCACCGAGGCCTGCGCAGGCCGCGTCGATGCGGGTCGCCCCGGCGCTGATGGCCGCGATTGAGTTGGCCACGCCCATCGACAGGTTGTGATGGCCATGGAAGCCGATCTCGGTCTCCGGTGCGAGCGCCTCGCGCAGGGCGGCGACCCTGGCGCCGACGTCATCCGGCAGCAAATAGCCGGCCGAGTCGGTGATGTACACGCAGTTGGCGCCGTAGCTTTCCATCAGCTTGCCCTGGGCAGCGAGGCCTTCGGGGCTGTTCATGTGCGCCATCATCAGAAAGCCCACCGTATCCATGCCCAGGCTGCGGGCGTGGCTGATGTGCTGTTCAGAGACGTCCGCCTCGGTGCAATGGGTGGCCACCCGAATGGTGGAAACCCCGATTTCATGGGCCATCTTCAAATGATCGACCGTGCCGATACCCGGCAACAGCAGGGCCGACACCTTGGCGTGCTTCATCAGCGGAATGACCGCCGAGAGGTACTCCTCGTCGCTGTGCGCAGGGAAGCCGTAGTTGACCGAACTGCCGCCCAGGCCGTCGCCGTGGGTGACTTCGATCAGCGGGACGCCGGCGGCGTCCAGGCCCTGGGCGATACTTTTCATCTGCTCTAGGCTGATCTGGTGACGCTTGGGGTGCATGCCGTCGCGCAGGCACATGTCGTGTACGGTGATTTTCTTGCCGCGAAGGTCCATGGCGCGCTCCTTAAAGCTCGGTCTGCTTGAGCAGTTCTTCGGCGAACATCTCGGCGGTGCGGGCCGAGGCTGCGGTCATGATGTCGAGGTTGCCGGCGTACTTGGGCAGGTAGTCGCCCAGGCCTTCCACTTCCATGAAGACGGAGACGCGATTGCCGTCGAACACCGGCCCGTTCACCAGCTGATAGCCCGGTACGTACTTCTGCACTTCGGCGATCATGGCGTGGATCGATTCGATGATCGCCGCTTCGTCCGGCGTACCTTCCACCAGGCAATGCACGGTGTCGCGCATGATCAGCGGCGGCTCGGCCGGGTTGATGACGATGATCGCCTTGCCCTTTTTCGCGCCGCCCACCTGCTCCACGGCACTGGCTGTGGTGCGGGTGAACTCGTCGATGTTCTTGCGCGTGCCGGGGCCGACCGACTTGGATGCGGCGGTGGCGATGATCTCGGCGTACTCCACCGGCTGCACGCGCGACACTGCCGCCACCAGCGGAATGGTGGCCTGGCCGCCGCAGGTGACCATGTTCACGTTCATCGCTCCGGCACGAAGGTTGTCCTTGAGGTTCACCGGTGGCACGCAGTAGGGGCCGATGGCCGCGGGGGTCAGGTCGATCATCAGCACGCCCAGCTCGTTGAGCTTGCGGCTGTTCTCAGGATGCACATAGGCGGAGGTGGCATCGAAGGCGATGCGAATGTCATCGGCCTTGATGTGGGGCAGCAGGCCGTCGACTCCCTCGGCGGTCACTTTCAGGCCCATTTCCTCGGCGCGCTTGAGGCCTTCGGAGGAGGGATCGATGCCGACCATCCAGACCGGCTCCAGCACGTCGCTGCGCTGGAGCTTGTACAACAGGTCGGTGCCGATATTGCCGGGCCCGATCAGGGCGCAGCGGATCTTCTTGCTCATGGTGTTCTCCTGATTGAGATGCAGGTCACTCGACGAAGCGCAGGCTGGATTCACCGAGTCCGCTGAGGGTCAGGCTGACCCGGTCGCCAGCGGCGACCGGAACCAGGGGTGCCAGGGCGCCGGAGAGGATGATTTCCCCCTTGCGAAAAGGGATACCCAGCCGGCCGAGGGTATTCGCCAGCCACGCGACGGCTGCGCAGGGGTGGCCCTGTACGGCGCTGCCCAGACCGCTGCCGGCGGGATGGCCGTTCTTGAACAGCTGCAGCCGCACCTGCGCCAGGTCGATCTGGCGGGGGTCGACGCGCGGCGAGCCCAAGGCGAAGACGCCGCAGGACGCGTTGTCGGCGACGGTGTCCTGGATGCGGATCTTCCAGTCGTCGATCCGGGAGTCGACGATCTCGAAGCAGGGTGCGACGTACCGGGTGGCATCCAAAACGTCGTCCGCGGTGATGGCAGTGCCGGTCAGGTCTTCACCGAGGATGAAGGCGATTTCGCCCTCGGCTCGTGGCTGCACCAGGCGGTACTCGTGCAGGCTGACGTCGCTGGCGTCGGGCACCTGCATCTGATCGGTCAGGAAGCCGAAGTCGGGCTGATGCACATTCAGCATCTGCTGCACGACCTCGCTGGTAACGCCGATCTTCTTGCCAACAACCTGCTCGCCGAGTTGCTGCCGGCGTTCGAGAAAGCGCAGGGAGATGCGATAGGCATCCTCGAGCTGGATATCCGGGTGACGCTCGGTCAGGGGCGGCAGGGTTCGCCGGTCTTGCAGGGCGTTGAACAGCTCGTCGCCCAAAGTCTCGATCAGGTGAAGGTTCATAAGCGCGCTCATGTCTGTGCGATGGGTGGGAGGCGTTAGCGCGGACCCCAGAGGTCCGGAAGGCCGCAATCGGTGGTGGCTATCAGGCGCTTGAGCAGGACCTTGAGCATCTTGGCGTCGACCTCGCCGAGACGTGCCACCACGTCCTGCTCAACCGCTTTGGCCAGCGCGATTTCTTCCAGCGAGGCCTCGCGCCCGGCGCCGGTGAGCACATAGCGGTTCACGCCAGCGACCCGTTCGATGGCGACCAGACCCTGCTTTTCAAGAAAGCGCATGGTGGCCAGGGTGACGGAGTAGCCGGTGTAGGCCACAAACTGGTCGAGTTCTTCCAGCGTCAGCGAGTCGCGGATGCACAACACCGACAACACGTAAAACGCGTGCTCGTCGAGTTGCTGGCTGCTCAGCAGCTGACGCAGTTCATCGAGCAACTGGTAATGCGCGCGCCCCAGCAGATAGCCGAGCAAATCCTCGGTGTAGCTGCATTCCGGAGGAGGCGGGCTACCCAGGCGCAGGGCCTTGCCTGGCTGGCGCGTGGCGAGTGCGTACTGTCCGCTCTGGAAGGCCAGGGGCGCGCGATCGCAGTAATCGAACGCCAGCACTTCTCCCACGAAGATCACATGATCGCCACCTTCGTACTGGAAAGCCGTGCGGCACTGAAAACGTGCGGTGCACTGCGGCAGGAGAGGGGCGGTGCTGATGCCCTTGTCCAGCTCGATGCCGGCGAACTTGTCCTCGCCCTGGCGGGCGAAGCGGCTCGACAGCTCTTCTTGCTCATGGGACAGCACGTGGACGTTCCAGTGTTTCGCTTGGCTGAAGGTCGAAAGGCTCCGGGCATTCTTGGCCAGGCTCCAGAGCACCATGGGTGGGTTCAGCGAAACCGAGTTGAAACTGTTGGCCGTAACACCCACCGGCTCGTCGTCTACGCCACGGCTGGTGATGATGGTGACCCCGGTAGTGAAAGTACCGAGGGCGGCGCGAAAGGACTGAGGATCGAAGCTGCTGTGTGCGTTCATGACATGCCCGCCGGACTGGGATTACGTGAATCCAGTATCGATAGGCCATGGCCGGCGAGCATCGTCTTAACGGACTAACGCTGTGGCCACCGTCCGGGTCGTCCGTTTGGACGTGGCGCTGTCCCGGAGAGGGGCGGCATGTTCCGGCGTTGGCGCCTGGTCTGAGCGCGCCCCGCGCCCACGCTCAGGGACTGGTGCGGTCATTTCCGCCATATAAGGACATCCCCATGCTCAACCGGATCACCATCGCCCAGCGCCTCTGGTTCTGGGCCGCGCTTGCCAGTTTTCTGTTCTACTCCGCCGTGGCGCTGGGCTGGCATGGCCTCTATCAGGCCCGCGACAGCCTGCGCGTGGTGCATGACCAGCGGCTGCGGGCCCTGGAGGATTTCGCAGAGATCGCTCGGCGTCTGGATGAAAACCGCCGGCTGGTGCTGCTGGCCTTTCGGTACGACCCCAGCGGGCAACTGGTGCGCGCTCATGAGCGTCCGGTCGGGGTGCATCTGGATGCCATCGAAGCCAACAACGAGGCCATTGCCGGCCTCTGGGCGCAAGCGGCGACCTGGCCCGGCGAACAGTCGCATGTCGAGGCGTTCGAGGCGGCCTATACGGAATGGCTGCTGGAACTCGATAGCGTCCTGGCGTCGCTGCGCCTGGATGACTTCCGCTCCGATGGCATGGTGGCGTTTCTCGGCCTCGGCATGCCGCTAGGCGAGCAGGCGATGCGGGCGCTGGACGGTATGCGCCAGGCTCAGCGGGCTCTCACCGAACAGGACTATCGAGCGGCGGAGCGGCGCTACCAGTGGGTGGTGATGGCCTACCTGGCGCTTGCTGTGTTGGGCGTGGTGGCCGGCGGCCTGACGGCGTTCTCCGTCCTGGGTCGCCTGCGGCGCGCTTTTGCCGTGGCCAGCGACAGCTTGGGCGCCATGGCTGCAGGAGACCTGTCGCGCCCCGTTCCCCAGCTGGGCCACGACGAGGTCGGCAGCATGCTGCGCGACATGGCGGTGATGCGCGACAGCCTGCGGGGGTTGATCGCCGCTGTGCACGAGCAGATGCAGCGCCTAGAGCGGGAGGCGGGGCAAATGGCTGAGGTGGCGTCCGGCTCGTCGGTTGCCACGCAGCAACAGGCGGCGGCCGTCGACGCCGTGTCCCGGCTGGTCATGGAACTGTCGCACTCCATTGAACGTGTCGAGACCCACGCGCAGGCCACGCGGCGGATCACCGAGGAGTCGGCCAGACGCTCTGCCGAGAGTGAAGGCGTCGTTCGCGCCATGGGTGACGAGATGCAGGGCATCTCCGAGGTGGTGGCGGACACGGCGAGGCACATACGCGAACTGGACGCCCTTTCCGGTGACATCAGCAGCGTACTGGGGGTCATCCGGGGGGTGGCCGAGCAGACCAACTTGCTGGCGCTCAATGCCGCCATCGAGGCGGCCCGGGCGGGCAAGGCCGAGGTTTCGCCGTTGTGGCCGATGAGGTGCGCCTGCTGGCCAGGCGAACCGGAAACTCCGTTGCCGATGTCGGCGACATCGTTGCGCGCATCCAGAACGGCACCCAGGACGTGGTGCGCAGTATGGACAGGACCGTGCAGCGGGTGCGGGATGGGGTCGGCCTGGCAGACAAGGCGGGGACCTCGATCGCGCAGATCAGGCAGGGCACCGAGCGGGTGATCGAGGCGGTGGGCGGCATCGGTGATGCGGTCCAGGCCCAGGCCGAGGCCATGCGCGAGATCACCGAGCAGGTCGAGGAGGTGGCCGGCGGCACCCGGGAGCTGTCGCAAAGCGCCGAGCGCGGCGCCGAGGCTGCGGCCGATCTGGAGCGTCTGGCCGCCGAGCTGGCTCGCCTGTCGGCGCGCTTCATTGTCGAGAGCACTCCCTCCGACGTTACGTCTAGTCCGCTTTGACGATGAGCCGGCTCGCCCTAGCGTCGGATTATCCAGTCGTGCCTGCGCAAATCGCGCGATAACAAGAAGGAGCCGACGATGACTGCGACTCGGGAAAATACGCCACAAGAAATCGAATTGATCGAACGCGCACGACGCCTGGTGCCGCAGCTCAAGGCGCGTGCAGCGCAGGCGGAGCGCGAGTTCAAGGTACCGGTCGAAACCATTGCCAATATGCAGGAAGCGGGACTGTTCCGCGCCCTCCAGCCCAAGGCTTACGGCGGCTACGAGATCGATCTGCGGGCATTTTTCGAAATCCAGATGACCCTTGCCGAGGGTTGCATGTCCACCGCCTGGGTCTACGGCGTGCTCGGCGTGCATCCCTGGCAGCTGGCGCGCTACCCGCTTGAGGCCCAACGCGAGGTGTGGGGCGAGGACAGCAGCACCCTGATGTCGTCCACCTACATGCCGGTGGCGAAGGTGACCCCGGTCGAGGGTGGCTACCGCATCAGCGGGCGCTGGGGTTTCTCCAGCGGCAGCGAGCACTCCAGCTGGTGCCTGTTGGGCGGCATCATCCCTCCAGAAGGCGACCAACCCGCCGAGCACGGCACCTTTCTAGTGCCGCGCAGCGACTATCGCATTGAACACAATTGGGACGTGCTGGGCCTGCGCGGCACCGGCAGCCACGATATCCTGGTGGAAGACGCCTTCGTGCCGGCCTACCGGGTCCAGCGCACCAACAACTGGACCCTGGAGGCCACCCCGGGTCGCCTGGTCAACACCAACCCGATCTACGCCATTCCCTTCGCCCAGATATTTGCCCGCGCGGTGTCCACCTCCGCAATGGGTGCGTTGCAGGGGGCGATCAACGAGTTCCGCAGCAATGCCGCGCAGCACATCGGCAAGCACGGCGCCAAGACCGCCGAGGACCCAGGGGCGCAGAACGCCGTGGCTGACGCCACCATCACCCTGGACATGCTCAAGCTGGTACTGGAGCGCAACTACGGGCAGTTGATGCAGCTGGCGCAGGCCAACGAGTACCCGGACGTGGAGACGCGGCTGCTGTACCGCTTCCAGTCCTCCTACGTGACCAACATCTGTGCCGAGAAGGTCAACGAGCTGCTGCGCTGCATGGCTGCATCCGGGCTGTACAGCAGCAATCCGGTGGCGCGCATCTTCCGTGACCTGCACCAGGCACGCGGGCATATCGCCAACAACTACATGGCCTACGGCCGCAGCTACGGCGCGGTTTTGCTCGGCCTGCCCAACCCCGATCCCTTCGTTTGACGGCGACCGTACCGTTCGGCATCCCGACGCCGGCGGTGCGGTGATGGATTCCCTCTCTCGTGCAAGGCAAAACAACAATGACAGGCCAAGCTTCGACTGAAACCCGTTACGACGTCATCGTCGTAGGCTCCGGCGCTGGCGCCATGACGGCGGCGCTGTTTGCCGCTGATGAAGGACTGTCGGTCCTGATGATCGAGAAGACCGCCCAGTACGGTGGCACCTCGGCCATTTCCGGCGGCGGCATCTGGATTCCGAACAACCACCATTTCCAGGCCAAGGGCGGCAACGACAGTTTCGACAAGGCCTGGACCTATCTCCAGGCTGCGGTTGGCGACCGGGTCGACGAAGCACGCCTTCGCGCTTACCTGGAACAGGCTCCGCGAATGGTGCGCGAGCTCGAGAAACACAGCCGCGTACGTTTCGCCGTCGCCGAGAAGTACCCCGATTATTATCCGCATCTGCCCGGCGCCTTGCCCGGCGGACGCTCGCTGGACCCGGAAATCTTCGATGCCAGCGTGCTCGAAGAGGAATTCGCCAATCTGCGTCCGGCATCACCAACGACGCTGCTGATGGGCAAGATCGCCTGGACCGCGCGCCAGGCACACAAGGCCATGTCGCGCAGTTTCGGCTGGCGTTTCGTGCTCCTGGGCCTGATGTTGCGCTACCGCCTGGATTTCAAGTGGCGGCGCAAGACCGACCTTGACCGCCGAACCGCCCTGGGGGCTTCGCTGGTGGCCTCGCTGCGCCGTTCACTGATGGATCGCCAGGTGCCGCTGTGGCTGCGGACCGATTTTCGCGAGCTGCTGGTAACGGACGGACGTGTCAGCGGCGTTCGCGTCGAGCGTGATGGCGAGCTGATTGAACTGCATGCCTCGCGTGGGGTGATCCTTGCCTCCGGTGGTTTCGAACGCAACCAGGCCCTTCGCGATCGCTACCTGCCCAAGCCCACCTGCGAGGCCTGGAGCGCGACGCCACCGGGTGCCAACACCGGCGCCGCGCTGGAGGCGGCACTGGCCGAGGGGGCCGCCACGGATCTAATGGAACACGGCTGGTGGGCACCCACCATTGCCGTGCCCGGCGAGGAAAAGCCCAGGCCGATCTTCGCCGAGCGCGCCTTTCCCGGTTCCATCGTCGTCAACAGTCGAGGCCAGCGCTTCGTCAACGAGGCGGCGCCTTACCTGGAGTTCGTCGCCGCCATGTATCGCGACAACCAGGCCACGGACGGGCAGTCACTGCCGGCCTGGGTGATCTTCGACGGGCGTTTTCGTTTTCGCTACGCCATGGGACCGCTGATGCCCGCCCAGATCATGCCGGATGAGCGCCTGCCAGCGGAGTGGCTGAACAGCCTGTATTTCAAGGCAGACACCCTCGACGCGCTGGCGCAGCAGATCGGCGTGGACTCGGCAGGCCTTCAGGCGAGTGTTGCGCGTCTCAACGGTTTCGCCCGGACGGGCGAGGACCTGGAGTTCGGCCGCGGTGGCAACGTCTTCGACCGCTACTACGGCAGCGTCGACGTCAAGCCCAATCCCTGCCTGGCGCCCCTGGAAAAGGGGCCGTTCTACGCGATGCGCATGGACGCCGGAGACATTGGTACCAAGGGTGGGCTGCTGACCAACCAGCATGCCCAGGTCCTGCGCACCGATGGCCAGGTGATCGACGGGCTGTACGCCATTGGCAACACCTCCGCCTCGGTGTTCGGCACTACCTATCCCGGCGCAGGCGGGACACTGGGCCCAGCCATGACCTTCGGCTACATCGCCGCCGGACACCTGGCCGGCCAGCGCTGAGGAGCAGGACATGAGCACTTACGATGACGACAGCGTGACCGAGATCCTGCCGCCCTTGCGTGTGGAGGATGCGGATCGCCACGCCTGGGACGATACCTGTGACCTGCTGGCGGCGGGGTGGGGAGCTGCCGGTGCCTGTACCGCGCTGGAAGCTCACGGACGGGGCCTCGAGGTTCTGATAGTCGACCGCTTCCAGGGCGGCGGAGCCAGCGCCAAGAGCGGCGGAATCGTCTATGCCGGGGGCGGCACGCGCCAGCAGCGCGACGCCGGTTTTGCCGATACGCCTGAGGCCATGTTCGATTACCTGCGCCATGAAACGCAGGGCGTCGTCAGCGATGACACCTTGCGACGTTTCTGCGAGCAAAGCGTGGAGAATCTGCAGTGGCTGGAAAGCCATGGCGCTGAATACGGCTCGAGCATGCCGCCCGGTGGCGGCAAAACCTCCTATCCGCCGGATGGTTACTACCTCTATTACTCGGGCAACGAAAAGGTGCCGGCCTATGCCGGTCCGGCCTCGCCGGCGCCTCGCGGCCATCGCACAGTGGGCAAGGGCCAGAGCGGCCAGGTGCTTTACGATCAACTGCGAGACGCTTGCCGGCGCGCCGGAATCCGCACCCGGTTGCAGTCCAGCATCCGCCGCCTGGTACTCGATGGCGAGGGCGCGGTGGTGGGCGCTGAGCTCTGGTGCCTGCCTGCAGAAAGCCATCAGGCGCGCGAGCATGCTCGTCTGGCTGCCGCGGCCGAGCGCTGGCAGAACCTCGCGCCGGCCTACAGCGACCGGCTGCGTGGACGCCTGGCCCGTATCGAGCGTGACTACGCACGGCCGCTGGCGGTTCGTGCCCGTCGTGGCGTGGTGCTGAGCACCGGCGGCTTCATTTTCAACCCGCAGATGATGCGCGAGCATGGCTCCCGCTACGTGCGCACCTTCAAGGTAGGCGCCACCGGTTGCGACGGCTCGGCCATACGTTTGGGCGCCAGTGTCGGCGCGGCCAGCGGCCAACTTGAACGGGTTTCCGCCTGGCGCTTCCTCAGCCCGCCGCTGTGCTGGCCCAAAGGCATGGTGGTGAACAGCCGTGGGCAACGCGCCTGCAACGAGGAAGTCTACGGCGCCACCCTAGGCGTGCGTCTGTGCGAGGAACACGACGGCAAGGGCTGGCTGATCCTCGACCGGCGCCTGCGCCGGCAGGCGCTGAAGGAAACCCTGCGCGGCGGCTACTGGTGGTTCCAGACGATGCCGGCGTTACTGCTGATGCTCTTTGCCCGCAAGGGCAAGACCATCGAGGCGCTGGCCGAGGCGATCGGCGCCGACGCCACGACGCTGGCCGACACCCTGGCCCGTTACAACGCCTCGGCGCGGGGTGTGGCCGAGGACGAGATGGGCAAGTCGGCGGACAGTCGCCAGGTGCTGGACCAGGGCCCGTTCTATGCCTGTGACATTTCCGTCAGCAGTTCCGCTTACCCCATGGGCGGGCTGACCCTGGGCGGTCTGCAGGTGGAGGAGATGAGCGGGGCGGTGCTCGATCAGGCCGGCAGGCCGATTCCCGGCCTGTATGCCGCAGGCCGCGCGGCAGTCGGCATTCCCTCGCACATGTACATCAGCGGTCTGTCCTTGGCCGACTGCGTGTTCTCCGGACGGCGTGCGGCCCGCGCCGTCGCGGCTGCCACCGCGACGCCACTGCCGGCGAAGGTTTCCGTATGAGCATTCCAGGTATGCCCGCCGTCATCGCCGGCGCCGCAGCAGTGCCGCATCGCTGCGTTCGCTGGGGCGTCCGCCGGCGCATTCACAAGAGTATTGAGCCATGAGCAACTACATAGCACTGCGTGTCGCGCAGGTCATTGAGGAAACCGCCGATGCCCGTTCGCTGGTCTTCGAGGTTCCGCTGAACCTGGCCGAAGCGTTCCGTTATCGACCAGGTCAGTTCCTCACGTTGCGCGTACCTCACGGCGATGGCTGGCTGCCGCGCTGCTATTCACTGTCGAGTACGCCGCTGCTGGATGAGCCGCTGCGGGTCACCATCAAGCGCGTCGCCGACGGGCGTGCGTCGAACTGGCTCTGCGGCCAGTTGCGCGCCGGGGACAGCCTGGAGGTCATGCCACCGGCGGGTGTGTTCGTGCCCAAGCGATTCGACGGTGACCTGCTGCTGTTCGGCGGCGGCAGCGGCATCACGCCGGTGCTGTCAATCCTGCGCTCGGCGCTGCTGGCAGGCAAAGGCCGGATTCTGCTGATCTACGCCAACCGCGACGAAGCCTCCGTGATTTTCCGCGACGAACTGCGCGAGCTGGGCAGGGCGCATCCCGGTCGCCTGCAGGTTGTGCACTGGCTGGACTCGATCCAGGGCATTCCCAGTGCCGAACAGCTTGCCGAGCTGGCGCGCCCATTTATTCGCGCCGAGGCGTTCATCTGCGGGCCTGGGCCATTCATGGACACCGCAGTCAGCGCGTTGAAGGCCCTGGGCATGCCAGGGACGAACATCCACGTGGAGCGTTTCGTCTCGCTGCCAGGCGAGGGCGAAATCGCGCCCGTGGCCGCCAGCGAGGCGGCCTCCGCAGCAGCGGTCACGGTGGAGCTGGACGGCGAGCAGCACCAGCTCGAATGCGAGGCCGGAGAGACCCTGCTGTCGGCAATGGAGCGCGCGGGCCTCAAGCCGCCAAGCGCCTGCCGCGTCGGCGGCTGCGCCTCGTGCATGTGCACCCTGGAAAACGGCCAGGTCGAGCTGCTCATCAACGATGCGCTGGATGCTGGCGAGCTGGAGGAGGGCTGGATTCTCACCTGCCAGGCGGTGCCCACCAGCGACCAACTGCACATTCGTTTTCCATGATCACCAGGCGACTTCGACCATGACCGACACTATTTCGCCCCAGACACTGCTTGAGCCCACCGCTGTCGTGCCCATGACCATTCCTGCTCTGCTGTCGGAGGCGTCGCGGCGCTTTGCCGGGCTCGCCGCAATCGAAGAGAACGGCGTGGTCACCCGCTACGCCGAGCTGCCCGAACAGGTAACGGCCGTGACCCGGGGGCTGCTCGCCCGCGGCATCGAAGAAGGCGACAGAGTCGCTATCTGGGCGCCGAACTGCCGGGCCTGGATCATTGCTGCCCTCGGTATCCACTGCGCGGGCGCGGTGATGGTGCCCATCAATACCCGCATGAAGGGCCCCGAGGCAGCGGATGTGCTGGCGCGCAGCGGGGCTCGGCTGCTGTTTGTGTGCCGTGAATTCCTGGGCGTCGACTACCTCGAGTTGCTGCAGCCCTTCCGGCCGCAAAGCCTGGAAGGCGAGATCATCTTCGATGAGCTTGTCTCGGCCGACGGGCGGCAAGGGTGGCAGGCGTTTCTCGCCGAGGGCGCCTCGCTGGCCCCCGAGTGGGTCCAGGCCAGAATGGCCGCGGTAACGCCCGAGCACGTCAGCGACCTGCTGTTCACGTCCGGCACCACCGGCAAGCCGAAGGGCGTGCTGAGTACTCAGGGCCAGCTGCTTCGCGCTTTTCATGAGTACGGCAAGGTGATAGACCTCGGTCCGGGTGATCGTTACCTGATCGTCAATCCGTTCTTTCATGCCTTCGGTTACAAGGCCGGCTGGATCAGCTGCCTGCTGGCTGGCGCGACCATCCTGCCGCACGCGGTGTTCGATGCCGAAGTCGTTATCCAGCGCATCGTCGAGGACCGCATAACCGTGCTGCCGGGGCCGCCGACCCTATACCTGTCGATGCTGGCGCATCCGCAACTGGCGCAAACGGATCTTTCCTCGCTGCGGGTCGCGGTCACCGGTGCAGCCACCATCCCGGCGGTGTTGATCGAGCGCATGCGCGCCGAGCTGGGCTTCGAGGTGGTGACCACTGCCTACGGCCTCACCGAATGCGGCGGCCTGGCGACCATCTGCGATCCCGGCGCGCCGGCCGCAGTGATCGCCGCCACCAGCGGTCGTCCCATCGCCGGAACCGAGGTGAGCATCCGCAGTGCCGAGAACCAGGTTCTGCCACAAGGCGAGACCGGCGAAATCTGTGTGCGTGGCTTCCACGTCATGCGCGGTTATTTCCAGGACCCGCAGGCCACCGCCGAAGTGATTGACGCCGAGGGTTGGCTGCACACCGGTGATGTGGGTCGTCTCGACGAGCAAGGCAACCTGCAGATCACCGACCGCCTCAAGGACATGTTCATCGTGGGCGGATTCAACTGCTACCCGGCAGAGATCGAAGCCGTGCTGCTCGAGCATCCGGCCATCGCCCAGGTGGCGGTGATCGGCGTGCCGGACGAGCGCATGGGCGAGGTCGGCTGCGCCTGCGTGGTACGCCACGCGAACCAGTCGCTGGAGGTGTCCGAGCTCATCGCCTGGTGCCGTGAGCGGATGGCCAACTACAAGGTGCCTCGCCTGGTGCACTTCTTCGAAGCACTACCCCTGAATCCTTCCAACAAGGTGGCCAAGAACGACCTGCGCGCGCTGCTGGCGACCTGAGCCGCAGCAGCAACTCTCAGTTTCCCCTGGCTGCCGGACCACCGGCAGCAACGCGGAGCGATAGCAGTACAACAACAAGAACGGAGATAGCTATGAGCGTGAAGAAAGCGAGTTTTGCCCTGCATCTGCTGGGTGTATCGGTAGCCGTCGCCAGCGGTGCGGCGGTGGCCGGCCCTTCCTTCGAGATCGGCGAAAGGACCACGGTCGATACCACCCTGACGGTGAACTACACCGCCTCGGTGCGAACCGGCAAGCCCGCCAAGCAGTACCTTGAGAGCCTTAATAACGATGATGGCACGCGCAATTTCGATCGCGGTTCGCTGATCACCAATCGGGTCAGTCTGTTCGGCGAAGTGCTGGTACGGCACGACAACCTGGGGGCGGTGCTGAGGGGCAGTCATTTCTACGATGAGGCCTATCACGGTCGCAACGACAACGATTCGCCGAGCACCGTGAACAAAAGCGGCCGCAACGACACCTTCACCAGCGACACCCGGCGTGACAGCGGCGGCCGCGCGCGACTGCTCGATGCCTATGTGTACGGCAACTTCGACGTTCTGGACGGACAGTACCTGTCGCTCAAAGCCGGCCGGCACCTGGTGGCCTGGGGCGAAAGCATGTTCTGGCCCAACATCAGCCAGGGGCAGGCGCCGGTCGACGCGACCAAGTTCAACGTGCCGGGAACCGAGGCGAAGGACGCTTACCTGCCGGTGGGGCAGATCTCCGGATCCTGGTCGCTGAACGAGGACCTGGCGTTGCTGGGTTTCTACCAGTACCAGTGGGAAGAAACGCAGCTCAATCCGGTCGGCGACTACTTCAACGGCAGCGACATCTTCGGCCCCGGCGCCGAGTATTTCCGTTTCGCCGCCGGGAATCCGCAAGTGGCAGCGCTTTCCTATGCCGGCGAGGAAAAGCCGCGCGACAGCGGCCAGTGGGGTCTGGGCATGCGCTACCGCCTGACTGACAGCACCGAGGTCGGCCTGTTCCACTACCGTTACCACGAGCGAGTCGGTGCGCTGTTCTTCAATTTCGGCGGGGACACTCGCTATTCCTCCATGTCCGGCAGCGTTGCACCCGGCACCTTCAAGCTGGGTTACTTCGAGGACGTGAAGCTGACCGGCGTGAGCTTCAGCTCGAAGATCGGCGACGCGGTGCAGTTCGCCGGCGACCTGAGCTATCGCGATGGCTCGGCGGTATACCTGGATAACGGCACGCCGGCGCGCGGCGAAGTCTGGCAGGCGAACGTCAACGCCCAATACCTCATTGGGCCGAGCTGGCTGTCACACCAGACCTCGCTTTTCGGAGAGGTGATGCACCAGTACATCGACTCTGTGGACCCGGTAGGTATCACTGTCGATGGCGTGAATATCGGCAGCTTCGACAGCTTCATCTATGACGGCCAGACCCGTGGTTCGACACTGCTAGGCCTGGGCGCGCAGATGGAATACCCGAGCCTGTTCAGCGGCTGGGATCTGGTAACCAAGGTCAACTGGCAGCAGAACCTCGACGGCAGCGCCCTGCAGGGCATCGGCCGTAACGAGAAGCGCCTGACCCTGGGCGCGGACTTCAAGTACCTGGGCAACTTCCAGGTGGGGATGACCTACGTCGACTACCTCAGCTCGCCGAACATTGCCAAGGGCCGGATGCTGGCGGACCGCGACTACCTTTCCTTCAACGCCAAGTACACCTTCTAAGGCGACGCCATGCAGCGTCGGCGCGGGGCACTCCCGGGCGGCGCTGCAGCGCTCCTCACCCGAGGAGCTTAGACGCCACAAGGGGTGCCGATCGGCGCGCCTTGGCCGTCTGCCCCTGGAGCACGGCATGAGCACCACTCCCGTCCTGCTGAAAGCCCATATCCAGGGCCGCCAGAGGCGGGGCCATCGTCCGTTCAGACGACGAGGGATGCGCCGGCGTTTGCCCAGAATGCAGACAACATCGCAACAGGAGCAATTTATGGATATCCACGCGAGCTTGGACTACAGCGGCAAGGTGGTGCTAGTGACAGGCGGCGCCAGAGGCGTGGGCGCAGGCATTACGCGCACCTTTCTGGCGGCCGGTGCGCAGGTGGTGGTGTGCGGGCGCAACGAGCCAGAGGCACTGCCGCAGGTGGCGGAAAACCGCGCCAGCTTCATTGCCGCCGACGTGCGCGATCTGCAATCACTGGAGGCCCTGTTCGGCGAGATCCGTCAGCGTTACGGCCGTCTCGACGTGCTGGTCAACAATGCAGGCGGCAGCCCGCCTGCGGACGCTGGCAGCGCCTCGCCACGTTTCCACGAAAGCATCATCCGGCTGAACCTCATTGCGCCGCTGAACGTGGCCCAGCAGGCCAATGCGCTGATGCAGGAGCAGGCCGAAGGTGGTGTGATCGTATTCATCGGCAGCATCAGCGCGCTCCGGCCGTCGCCCCTGACTGCCGCCTACGGCGCGGCGAAGGCGGGCATCCTGTCGCTGGCCAGTTCGCTGGCCGTGGAGTGGGCGCCGAAAGTGCGGGTGGTGGCGGTCAGCCCCGGCCTGGTGCATACCGAGCAGTCGCACCAGCACTACGGGGACGAGGCGGGCATCGCGGCGGTGAGTGCCACCATTCCCGCCAACCGCCTGGCGCAACCCGAGGATATCGGCGCCGCCTGCCTGTTCATCGCTTCCCCGCTGGGTGGCTACGCCAGTGGCTGCAACCTGCTGCTGCATGGCGGGGGCGAACGCCCGGCCTTCCTCGACGCATCGAACGCCTGAGTTCCTGCCCGGCAGCGGGGTGAGCAGATGCCACCCCGCTTGTCGCGCTCAACCGTGCCGGAGGAAGTCCAGGCAGCTGCGGTTGAACAGCTCGCGGTGTTCGACCTGCACCCAATGACCGCAGCGGTTGAGGATGACCACCTGTGCCCGTTGGGCGTGGTCGACAATGTGCCGTGCGCCGCCGACCGGGTTGAAGTTGTCGTTGTTGCCCCAGAAGCACAGGATCGGGCAGTCGATTTCCCCAAGGCGCGCCGTCATGTTGGGGATCATCATGGTGCTGAAGAGATTCTTCGGCTGGGTGACCGCGACCGCCACGCGCTCGGCCAGGAGTTCCTCGGGCAGGATCGAGGGATCGAACAGCTGCAGGCTCATCATGCTGCGCATTTCCGGCAAGCCGATGGGGCCAGCGCCAAACAGCGAGACCATGCGCTGGATGCCCGGCATCTGGAAGTAGGTTTCGCGCTCCTCCACGCCGCCAGGCGCCAGCAGGATCAGCTTTTCTGCCAATTCAGGCTCGGCCAGCGTCAGGCCCAGTGCGATGGCACCACCCAGTGAGTTGCCCAGCAGGGTGCAGCGCGTGATGCACAGAGCCTGGGTGAAGGCCTGGAGCGTGGCGACGAAGAACGCCAGGTCGTAGTGGCCATCGTCCGGTTTGTCGGAGCGGCCGAAGCCCGGCAGGTCGAGCACGATATTGCGGTAACCAGCCTCAGCCAGCACGGGATAGTTGCCTTTGAAATTGCTGAAGCCACTCGCGCCGGGACCGCTGCCATGCAGCCAGAGCACCACCGGGCCCTGGCCCTCGTCCAGGTAATGCAGGCGCAGTCCGGTGTGCAGCGTGAGGTAATGGCCCACCGGCAGGGGTAGGTCTTGGTTCTGGGTCATCGCGGATTCTCCGATAGCTGGGAAGGGGCGTCGGCGCGCACGGCGCCGTTACTCCCGTCACGCGATGGTCGGACGCTCGGTGGCGAAGGGCATCGTTCGTTCAGACGAGTCAGGGGAAGATCACAGGTCAGGCGTCCGGTTTAGTCCCCTTGGACGATGCGGCGCTTGGCGGCGACCCGAATGATGCGGACAAAACAAGAACCAAGGGCGTCAGCCCGTCCGTAGGAGACTCGTTATGAAATTGCAGAACAAAGTAGCGTTCGTGACCGGCGCCGCCCAGGGCATGGGCCTGGCTATCGCCCGCCGCTTCGTGGAAGAGGGCGCACGGGTGGTGGCAGCCGACATCAACCTCGACAGTCTGCGCGAAGGCCTCGGCGAGCTGGGCGACAAGGTGTTGCCGGTGGTCTGCAACGTGGCCGACAGCGCGTCCGTGGCCGAAGCGGTGAATCTTGCCGAGAAACACTTCGGGCGCCTCGACATCCTGGTCAACAACGCCGGCGTCGGCGGCCTGGACAGCTTCCTCGACACGCCCGACGAAAGCTGGCAGCGCGTCATCGGCGTCAACCTCACCGGCGCCTTCTACTGCGCCCGGGAAAGTGCCCGGCTGATGGTCAAGGGCGGCGCCGGTGGCAGCATCATCAACCTCTCCAGTACCTCGGCGCTGACTGGCGAAGGCCCCAATCACTACTGCGCTTCGAAGGCCGGAATCATGGGGCTGACCCGTGGTATCGCCAGGGAACTGGCGGGCCATGGCATCCGCGTCAACACCCTGGTGCCCGGGCCAACCGATACCCCGATGATGGCGGGCATTCCCGACGAGATGATGGCGGACCTGCTCAAGGGCGTGCCGCTCGGTCGCCTCTGCAGCACCGACGAAATCGCTCGCGTCGCGGCCTTCCTGGCCAGCGAAGAAGCCAGCTTCATCACCGGCCAGAACATCGCCGTCAACGGCGGCATGGCCTTCATTTGATCAGGGGAATCGCAATGTCACGTCTTGCAGGAAAAATCGCTTTCGTCACCGGTGCCAGCTCCGGAATCGGGGAGGCCACGGCCGTTCGTTTTGCCGAAGAGGGTGCTTTGGTGGTGCTCTGCGGTCGCCGCGAAGAGGCATTGGCTGTTGTTCAGGAAAGAATTCTGAGCGCCGGTGGCAAGGCTGAAATCGCTGTGGCTGACGTCAGCAACGAGGCCGCTTATGTCGGCGCGATCGAAGCTGCCGCTCAGCGTCATGGCCGCCTGGATATTCTGGTCAACAACGCCATGGCTTTCACCTGGGGCGCGGTGGACAGCATGTCCACCGAGGACTGGCACGCCAACTTCAAGACCACTGTTGACGGCACCTTCTGGGGTACCCGGACTGCGATGCGTCTGATGAAGGAAAAGGGTGGCGGCAGCATCGTCAACATCTCCTCGATCTGTGGCCAGTTCGGCACGGCCTGGATGAGCGGCTACTCCGCTGCCAAGGCCGCGGTGAACAACTTCAGCCGGGCGGTAGCCAGTGAAGGCGCGCCTTACGGCGTGCGCTGCAACGTGGTCATCCCGGGCGTGGTCGACACCCCCGCCATGGCCGGCATGATGAGCGACGACAAGGCCCGCGGTAACACCGAAAAACTCATCCCGATGAAGCGCGTGGGCAAACCGGTTGAACTGGCTAACGCGATCCTGTTCCTGGCCAGCGATGAAGCGTCCTACGTCACCGGCGCCTGCCTGAACGTTGACGGCGGCCGCAGCTCCGACCTGTACACCGTGTTTGAGTGAGGTGCGCATGAGTGATCAGGATCTCTTGGCGCGTATCGACCGCCTGGAATCGCTCGATGCGATCCGCCAGCTGGCCGCCAAGTACGCGCTGTCGCTGGACATGCGTGACCTGGACGCCATGGCCAACTGCTTCGCACCGGACGTGCGTGTCGGTCGCGACAAGGTCGGCCGTGCGCATCTGAAGGCCTGGCTCGACGACACCATGCGGCTGCAGTTCCACGGCACCTCGCATCACCTGGGCCAGCACATCATCGAGTTCGCCGATCCGGACCACGCCACCGGCGTGGTGTATTCGAAGAACGAACATGAAACCGGCCCCGAGTGGGTGATCATGCAGATGCTCTACTGGGACGACTACGAGCGCATCGATGGGCGCTGGTGCTTCCGCCGGCGGCTGCCGTGCTACTGGTATGCGACCGACCTGAACAAGCCACCCATCGGCGGTTTGAAGATGCGCTGGCCGGGCCGCGAACCTTACGCCGGCTCCTTCCATGAGCTGTTCCCGTCGTGGAATGCCTTCTGGGCCAACCGGCCGGGCAAGGACGAGCTGCCCCAGATCGCCGAGCCGGCGCCGCTGGAAGGCTTCCTTGCGACCATGCGCCGTGGCGCGGCGGACCCAAAGATCCGCGTGCGCTGAACCCTTCACCTCTTGCCCGCTCGCGCGTTCATGGCATTTGGCGAGCGGGCCTTTTCTTTCGGGCCGAAGCCTGGCATCGGCAAGGCCGCTGCCAGGCTTCGGCCCCCCTTGGGGGACCAATCGATGAATCCACTGTTCCAGCCCCTTCAGCTGGGTGAGCTGCAGCTCGCCAATCGTATCGTGATGGCGCCGATGACCCGCAGCCGCGCCGATGCGCGTGGCGTGCCGACCGCCGAAATGGTCGATTACTACCGTCAGCGGGCCGGGGCGGGCCTGATCGTGGCGGAGGGCACCGCACCTTCGCCTGAAGGCCTCGGCTATTGCCGCACCCCAGCGATCTACGATCAGGAGCAGGTCGCCGCCTGGCGTGCGGTAACCGATGCGGTGCATGCCGAGGGCGGCCTGATCGTCCTGCAACTGATGCACGTCGGCCGTGCCGCCAGCCGTCACAACAAACCCGCAGGCGCGCGCACCGTCGCACCGTCTGCGCTGCGCGCCAACGCCCAGGTGTACAGCGACGCCGCGGGGATGGTGGACACCGAGGAACCGCATGCGTTGAGCACCGAGGAAGTGACCGGGGTGGTGCGTCAGTACCGCGACGCTGCGGTGCTGGCCCGCGAGGCCGGCTTCGATGGCGTCGAGCTGCACTGCACCAGCGGCTACCTGCCGATGCAGTTCATGGCCAGTGGCAGCAACCAGCGCGAGGACCGCTACGGCGGTTCGGTGGAAAACCGCGTGCGCTTCCCGGCCGAGGTGCTGGCGGCCATGGCAGAGGCCATCGGCGCAGGTCGTGTCGGCTATCGGATGTGTCCGGGAAATCCCTACAACGACATCCAGGACGAAGACCCCGCCGGCACGGCGGTGGCATTGATGAAGGCCGTCGCTCCGCTGCAACTGGCCTACCTGCATATCATGCGCTCACCGGTCGCCGGACTGGATGCCTTCGCCCTGGCGCGGGAATACGGCCAGACCGCGTTGATCCTCAATGATGGCTTTGATGGCCCCAGCGCCGCCGCGTCGATTGAGGCCGGTCAGGGCGAGGCGGTGTCCTTCGCCCGCCACTTCATCGGCAATCCCGATCTGCCCCAGCGTCTGCGCAACGGCTGGCCGCTGGCGGGCTTTGACCGCAGGTCGCTCTACAATTCAGGTCCGGCAGGCTATAGCGACTATCCGGCGTGGCCGGGTTGAGTTCAGGTCCGAGCGGCTTGCGGCGGTAAAGAAAATGCCCGCTTCGTTAAACGAAGCGGGCATTTATTTTGTCGGCCATGCGCGGTTTGAATCAGCGTGCCCGTGGCTCGCGGGGCATGCCCAGGGCGCGCTCGGCGATGATGTTGCGCTGAATCTCGTTGCTGCCGCCGTAGATGGTGTCGGAGCGGGTGAAGAGAAACAGCGACTGCAGCCGTGACAGCTGGTACGGCGCGCCTTCGAGCAGCTCTGCCTGCGGGCCGAGTACATCCATGGCCAACTTGCCCAGGTCGCGGTGCCAGTTCGACCAGGCCAGCTTGTAGATCATCGCTTCGCCACGCAGGCTGCCGTCCTGGGTGCCGGAGAGCATGCGTAGCGAGTTGTAGCGCAGCACCTTGAGGCCGGCCCAGGCCTGCGCCAGGCGCTGGCGGATCAGCGGGTCGCGGTCGGCTCCGTTGTCCTGGGCGGCGCGGATGACCTCCTCGAGTTCGTTGCGAAACTGCATCTGCTGGCCGAGGGTCGACACGCCGCGCTCGAAGCCGAGCAAGGTCATGGCCACTTTCCAGCCATCGCCCGGCGCGCCGATGATGTTGTTCGCCGCAGTGCGGGCGTCGCTGAAGAACACCTCGTTGAACTCGCTGGTGCCGGTCAGCTGCTGAATCGGCTGCACGGCGATGCCAGGCTGCTCCATCGGTACCAGAAGGAAGGTCAGGCCCTTGTGGCCCACGCTTCCCTGTTCCGTACGCGCCAGCACGAAGCACCACTGCGACTCATGGGCTAGGGAGGTCCAGACCTTCTGCCCGTTGATGATCCACTCGCCATTTTCCAGCTGGGCGCGGGTCTTGACGCCGGCCAGGTCCGAGCCGGCGCTGGGTTCGGAATAACCCTGGCACCAGAACTCGCGACCTTCGAGGATGCCGGGGAGGAACCGCTGTCGCTGCTCCTCGCTGCCCAGCGCCACCAATGTGGGGCCGATCAGGCCTTCGCCGATGTGGCCCATGCGGCCGGGGCCGCCGGCGCGTGCGTATTCTTCATGGAAAATCACCTGCTGCGAGATCGACAGGCCGCGGCCACCGCATTCGGTGGGCCAGCCGATGCCGATCCAGCCGCCCTTGGCCAGCTCGCGCTCCCAGGCTTTGCGCTCCTCGGGGAACATGTGCTCGTCGCCCGGCCCGCCGCGAAAACGCAGCGGCTCGAATTCACCGCACAGGTGCGTCTGGAGCCAGTCGGCGACCTGCTGGCGGAAAGCTTCGTCTTCGGCGCTGAATCCAATTTTCATGGGCGGGACTCCAGGATGTGGGCGGCCAGGCGTTCACGGTGCCAGGCCGGGGTGCCCAGCAACTGCTCGCTGGCGCGGGCGCGTTTGAAATAAAGGTGGGGATCGTATTCCCAGGTAAAGCCGACGCCGCCGTGCAGCTGAATGGAGTCGGCGGCGCAGAGCATGAAGGCTTCGCTGGCCTCGCTCTTGGCAATGGGTGCGGCTTCGATCAGTTCAGCTTTGAGTTGCGCGTCGCCGTCCGGCGCCAGCACCTGCTGGGCGATGCACGCGGCGTAGTAGGCGGCCGAACGGCTGTTCTCGATGTGCAGCATGAGGTCCGCGCAGCGGTGCTTGATCGCCTGGAAGCTGGCAATCGGACGGTTGAACTGCTGGCGCTCGCCGATATAGCTCAGGGTGAGGTCGAGGCAGCGCTGAGCGGCGCCGGTCTGCTCGCAGGCGAGGGCGATGGCGCCAATCTGCAGCGTTTGTTCCAGCAGGGCGGCGGCGTCCTGGTCGAGCGTCAGGCTCTGCGCGGGCGCGACCGTCACGTTGGTGAGCCTGATTCGCGCGAGCCGGCGGGTCTGGTCAAGGGTCGGCAGGGCGCTGCGCTCGATACCGGCCTGGTCCGCGGGCACCGCGAACAGGCCAAGACGACCGTCCTCGTGTGCGGCGGCAAGGATCAGCAGATCGGCGCTGGCGCCGTCGAGCACCGCGTCGTATTCGCCATCCAGTCGCCAGCCTTGGGCGTATGCGCGTGCGCTCGGTTGGTGGGGGGCCAGCCAGCCGCTACGCGCCTGCCGAAAGGCGAGGGTGGCGGTCATGGTGCCGGCGGCCAGTTCGGGTAGCCAGGTTTCGCGCAGGGGTTCGTTGCCGCCGAGCAGCAGCGCCGGTGTGGCCAGGCAGGCGCTGGACAGGAAAGGCGCGCAGAGCAGGTGACGGCCCATCTGCTCAAGCAGGATCGCCTGCTCGACGAAGCCCATGCCGACGCCGCCGTACTGCTCGGGGATCATCAATGCCGGCCAATACAGCTCCTGGCCGATCTGCTGCCAGACCTGCGCGTCGTAGCCCTGCGGGCTCTCCATGGCGGTGCGTACCGCGGCGGAATCCGATGCTTTGCCCAGAAAGCCCGCAGCGGCCTCCTGAATCATCAATTGCTCTTCGTTAAAGGCGAAGTCCATGACTGGCTCCTTGGAAAGTCTCAGGTGCGAGTCTCCCTTGCCATGGCCGCGTGGCGAATCCTCAAAAAGGACTAGCCCGAGTTGCGTTGATTTGCATGGCGGTGAGGTCGCTCCCATCCCTGGGCAACCGTGCGGCGGTGCGTAGTCTCAACGGACGATGAAGCTTTCCTCGACGCTTCACAGAATGGCGCTCAACCAACGATGAGTCTTGTTGCAGGAGCGCAGATATGATCGAAATCCGAGCATTGAGTTATTTGGTCGCCCAGGCGAGCAACCTCAACGATTGGCAGCGCTATGCCGAAGACGTGCTGGGCATGCAGGTCAGTGCCGCGCCAGGTGGCGGGCTCTACGTGAAGATGGATGAGCGCCCGTTCCGCATGCTCATCGTCGAAGGGGCGGATGCGCGCTACCTGGCTTCCGGTTGGGAGCTGGCCAGCGAAAAGGCCTTCACCCATGCACTGCAGCTGCTTGCCGACAAGGGCGTGGCCTTTGAACAGGGAAGCGCGGCTGAATGCGACCAGCGCGGCGTGCAGGCGCTCGCCGTGGTCATTGATCCCTCGGGTAATCGCCACGAACTGTCCTGGGGCCATCGCTCCGACTGCCAGCCCTTCGTCTCGCCCCAAGGCGTGCCGCGCTTCGTCACCGGCGAAATGGGTCTGGGCCACACGGTGTTGCCCGCGCCCAATTTCGACGCTACTGCGGCGTTTGCCCGCGATGTATTGGGCTTCGAGGTCTCCGACGTCTTCAATTTCCGTCCGGGGCCCGACGCGCCGCCGGTCCGCATCCATTTCATGCATTGCGCCAATGCGCGCCACCACAGCTTGGCCCTGGCCGAGTACCCGGTCCCCAGCGGCTGCGTGCACGCCATGGTGGAAGTGGATTCGATGACCGAGGTCGGTCGGGCGCATGACCGCATGCACGCCGCCGGTGTCGCGCTGTCGGCGACCCTCGGCCAGCACCTCAACGATCGCATGACCAGTTTCTACATGAAGACCCCGTCCGGCTTCGATCTCGAATACGGCTACGGCGGCCTGCAAGTGGACTGGAACGAGCACAGCACTTTCGAATTCACCCGTGTGAGCCTCTGGGGGCACGACTTCTCGGTCGGTCGCCAGCAATAAGGAATCGCCATGAACAAGCAGATGACAACCCAGGAAGCCGTGGCCCTGCTCAAGGACGGCATGACCGTAGGCTTCGGCGGCTGGGGCCCGCGCCGCAAACCGATGGCCGTGGTGCGCGAGATCCTGCGCTCGGACGTCAAGGATCTCACCGTGGTCGGCTACGGTGGCCCGGAAATGGGCATGCTCTGTGCCGCCGGCAAGGTCAGGAAGCTGATCTTTTGTTTCGCGACGCTGGATGCCATCCCGCTGGAACCCTGGTTTCGCAAGTGCCGCCAGGCCGGCCAGATCAAGGAGTTGATGGAGCTGGACGAAGGCATGTACCAGTGGGGGCTGCGGGCCGCCGGCATGCGTTTGCCCTTCCTTCCCACCCGCTGCGGCCTGGCCACCGACGTCACCCGCCTGAATCCCGAGCTGAAGACCATCCGCTCGCCCTACGACGACGGCGAAGTGCTGCTGGCGATGCCGGCGTTGAACCTGGACATCAGCTTCCTGCATGTCAACGAAGCCGACCGCCTGGGCAACACCCTGATCACCGGCAACGATCCCTACTTCGATCATCTGATGGCCCGGGCCTCGGCCCAGTGCGTGGTGTCCTGCGAGCGCATCAGCGATCGGCTGGAGCTCTGCGCCGAGCAGGCGCGCTTCAACCTGTTCGAGCGCTATCTGGTGACCGGCGTCGTGCATGCGCCCTTCGGCGCGCACCCGACCACCTGTGCGCCTGAGTACGGCTGGGACATGGCCCACCTCAAGCGCTACGCCGAGTCGGCAGAGGGCGAGGGCGGCTGGGCGGCCTACATGGACGAATACGTCCACGTCAGCGAGGCCGATTACCAGACCAAGAACGGCGGCCAAGACCGCCTGCGTACGCTGGCCCTGCCGGTGTTCTGAGGAGTTCGACATGAGCGTTGCAGAGAATTATTCACTTGCCGAACTGATGATCGTTGCCGCCAGCGAAGCCTGGCGCGACAACGGCGAGCTCTTCGCGTCGGGGCTCGGCGTATTGCCGAGGCTGGGCGCCAGCCTCGCCAAGCTGACTCACACCCCTGAGCTGCTGATGACCGACAGCGAGTGCTTCCTCGTGGAGGAGCCGATCCCGGTCGGCCCGCGTGGCGATTACGTGCCCAAGTATTCCGGTTATCTGGGTTTTGAGCGCGTGTTCGAAGCCGTGTGGGGCGGGCGCCGCCACGCGATGATCGGCCCGACCCAGGTGGATCGCTTCGCCCAGACCAACCTCTCGGCCATCGGCGGCGACTACTACCAGCCGAAGATCGCCATGCTCGGCGTACGCGGCCTGCCGGGTAACAGCATCAACCACAGGAATTCCTTCCTGGTGCCCAACCACTCGACCCGCTCGCTGGTGGCGGAAGTGGACATGGTCTCGGGCGTCGGCTTCAAGCCCGAGCGCTGGGAGGAGGGCATGAACGCTTCGCTGATGTCGGTGGGCATTCTCCTGACGAATCTGTGCGTGATCGACTACAACGGGCCGAACCATGCACCCCAGGTGCTTTCGCTGCATCCCGGCGTGAGCTTCGCGCAGGTCCAGGAAAACACCGGCTTCGAATTGCTGGCCGCGCCGGACATGGGCGTCACGCCGGCGCCCACCGAGGCCCAGCTGGAACTCATCCGTCGCCTGGACCCGCACGACCTGCGCAGCAAGCAGCTCAAGGGCAATCCGCCCGGCATTCGTCAGGCCTGAATCGGGAGCCGCGTCAATGAGCGAATTTATCGAACGCGTGGACGCCAGCGAGTACGAGACCGACGAGCCAGTGCGCTACGCAGTGCGGGACGGCATCGCCTCGGTGACGATGAACCGACCCGGTTTCAACAATGCGCAGAACTCGCAGATGACCTATGCGCTGGATGACGCCTTCCGCCGGGCCGTGGCCGATGACGCGGTGAAAGTCATCGTCCTGCGTGGGGAGGGCAAGCACTTCTCCGCCGGACACGACATCGGCACGCCGGGCCGCGATATCAACAAGCCGTTCGATCGGGCCCATCTGCTCTGGGACCACACCAACAAGCCCGGCGGCGAGTTCCTCTACATGCGCGAGCAGGAGGTCTATCTGGGCATGTGCCGCCGCTGGCGCGAAATGCCCAAGCCGACCATCGCCATGGTGCAGGGCGCCTGCATTGCCGGTGGGTTGATGCTGTCCTGGATCTGCGACCTGATCGTTGCCAGCGACGATGCCTTCTTCCAGGACCCGGTGGTGCGCATGGGCATTCCTGGCGTCGAGTATTTCGCCCATCCCTACGAAATGAACCCGCGTATCGCCAAGGAATTCCTTATGACCGGCGACCGCATGACGGCCACGCGGGCCTACGAGGTGGGCATGGTCAATGGCGTGGTCCCACGCGAGGCGCTGGAGACCACCGTGTACGAACTGGCCGGCAAGATCGCCGCTCAGCCGCGCATGGGGCTGGCCCTGACCAAGCAGGCGATCAACCACGTCGAGGATCTGGCCGGCAAGCGCACGGCCATGGATGCGGTGTTCGCCTGGCACCACTTCGCCCACACCCACAACGAACTGCTGTCCGGCGACAAGCTCGGCGGTTACGACGCCAAGGCCATGGCCGCGGCGAACAAGAAATCCGCGGGAGAACGCTGATGTCCTGGCTCGAGACGGAACTGACGCAACGCCTGGGTTGCCGCTATCCGGTGGTGCAGACCGCCATGGGCTGGGTCGCCGATGCCAACCTGGTGATCGGTACCACCCAGGGCGGCGGATTTGGCTTCCTGGCCGCCGCCACCCTGAACACGGCGCAGACCCGCAGCGAGATCGAAAAGATCATCGCCGCTACCGGCAGCCGCAACTTCGGCCTGAACTTCCACATGTTTCAGGAGAACGCCGCCGATTGCGTGGACATGGCCATCGAATATGGCCTCAAGGCCGTCAGCTACGGCCGTGGTCCGGATGCCGCGACCGTAAAGCGCTTCAAGGATGCCGGCGTGCTCTGCATCCCCACCGTCGGGGCGGTCAAGCATGCGCTCAAGGCCGTGCAGATGGGCGCCGACATGATCACCATCCAGGGCGGCGAGGGCGGCGGCCACACCGGCGGCGTACCCAGTTCGATCCTGTTGCCGCAGGTGCTCGATGCGGTGAGCGTGCCGGTCATTGCCGCCGGTGGCTTTTCCACCGGGCGAGGCCTGGCCTCGGCACTGGCCGCGGGCGCCTGTGGCATCGCCATGGGTACGCGCTTTCTGATGAGCCAGGAGTCGCCGACCCCGGTGCAGACGCTGGAGCGCTACCTCAAGGTGACTGATCCCCAACAGATTCGCGTGACCCTGGCGGTCGACGGCATGCGCCACCGGATGATCGAGAATGCCTTCATCAACCGTCTGGAAAAGGCCAGCGGCCTGGGCCGTTTGCTGATTGCGATGCGCAGCGCCTGGAGCTGGAAGCAGCAGACCGGCATGAGCAGCGCGCACATGCTCGCAACCTTGGCGAAGGTGCTGAAGGAAGAGCCTGAAGCCCTGTCGCAGACCCTCATGGCCGCCAACCAGCCGGTGCTGTTGCAGAAATCCATGCAGGACGGCCTGCCGGACGAAGGCATTCTGCCGTCGGGCCAGGTGGCTGCGGCCATCGAGACGCTGGCCAGTTGCGAAACCATCATCCGCGAGATTGTCGAGCAGGCCGAAGCCTGCCTAGCCGATCTCTATCAACGCGGCGCCCCCCGGGCCCAGGCATGCAGGAGCGCATCATGAGCATCGCATTCACCACCTCCACCGAGAACGGCGTCGCCGAACTGGTCATCAACAAGGCGCCGGTCAACGCGCTCGACAGCGCCGAATGGCAGGCACTGGCCGATACCATCAATGCCCTGGGCGCAGCGCCCGAGACGCGGGTCGTCGTCATTCGTGCCGAAGGGCGCGGTTTCTGCGCCGGCGTGGACATCAAGGAACTGGACCGTCACCCCGAGCGTATCGTCGCGGTCAACCGGGGCAACTACGAGACCTTCAAGGCCGTGCATCGCTGCCCGGTGCCGGTGATCGTCGCGGTTCACGGCTTCGTTCTCGGTGGCGGCATCGGCATCACCGGCGCCGCCGATATCGTGGTGGCTTCCGAGTGCGCCACCTTCGCCCTGCCGGAGGTGGATCGCGGCGCCATGGGCGGCGGTGCTCACCTGCAGCGCCTGTTCCCGGTGCAGAAGGTGCGTTATCTGTTCTTCACCGGCGAGAAGATCGGCGCCCGTGAAGCCGAGCGCTACGGCTTCATCGAGCAAGTGGTGCCGCGCGAGCAGTTGCGTGAAACCGCTCTGAACATCGCCACCAAGATCGCCGCCAAGAGCGCGGCCATGATCCGTATCGCCAAGGAAGCGCTCAACGGCATCGAAGACGGCAATCTGGAAGACAAATACCGCTGGGAGCAAGGCTTCACCCTGCAGGCCTACAACGAGGCCGACTCGGCGGAGACTCGCCGCGCCTTCGTCGAAAAACGCGACGCGAAGTTCTGAGGCACGCCATGGACCTGACTTATACCGACAAACAGAAAGCCTTCCGCGCCGAAGTGCGCGCCTGGCTGGTGGCCAACCTGCCCAAGGATCCATTGGCCAGCTACGACACCCGCGAAGGTTTCGAGCAGCACCGCGCCTGGGAAGGCAAGTTGTTCGAGGCGCGCTATTCCATGGTGATGTGGCCCGAGCATCTGGGTGGCCGCGGCTGCGACCTGATCGAATGGCTGATCTTCGAGGAAGAGTATTACGGCGCCGGCGCGCCGATGCGGGTCAACATCAATGGCCAGCTGCTGCTGGGCTCGACCTTGATGGAGTTCGGCACCGAGGAGCAGAAACGCGAGTTCCTGCCGCGCACGGCGTCCAGCGAGATCATGTGGGCACAGGCCTGGTCCGAACCCAATGCCGGTTCGGACATGGCAGCGATCACCTCCAAGGCGACCCGCGACGGCGACCACTATGTGCTCAACGGCCAGAAAACCTGGTCCACCCGCGCCAGTTTCGCCGACATGGCGTTCGGCCTGTTCCGCAGCGATCCGGCTTCTTCACGCCACCACGGCCTGAGCTTTCTGATGGTGCCGCTGGATACCCCCGGCGTGACCATCCGCCCGATCAAGGCGCTCAACGGCAAGGATGCCTTCGCCGAAATCTTCTTCGACGACGTGCGGGTGCCGGTGGCGCAGCGCATCGGTGACGAAGGCCAAGGCTGGCACGTGGCGATGGCTACCGCCGGCTTCGAGCGTGGCCTGCTGCTGCGCTCGCCGGCGCGCTTCCAGTCCGCTGCCACGCGGCTGGTCGAGCTGTATCGGGCCAACCGCGAGCTGGCCGACCGTGACCCGAGCATCCGTGATGCGGTGGCGCGGGCCTGGATGGGCGCCGAAGCCTATTGCCTGGGCGCCTACCACACCGTGGGCCGCCTCGGCCGTGGCGAGAAGATCGGCGCCGAGTCGAGCACCAACAAGATCGTCTGGTCCGAGCTGGATCTGCTGATCAACGAGACCGCGATGCGCATCCTCGGTGCCCGTGGCGAGTTGCGCAGCGGCGCGCCGCTGCTGGAGGCCGAAGAGGATGGCTGGCTGGAGGGCTTCCTGTTCGCCCAGGCCGGTCCCATCTACGCCGGCACCAACGAAATTCAGCGCAACATCATCGCCGAGCGGATGCTCGGTTTGCCGAAGTGAGGGGCGGGCGATGAACTTCATCTTTACCGACGACCAACTGGCGTTCCGTGAGGCCATCAGCCGTTTCCTGATGACCGAGGCTGCCCCCGAAATGCTCCGCGACATCTGGGAAACCGATGCCGGACGTTCGCCCGATCTTCGCGGCAAGATCGCCGAGCAGGGCCTGACTGCGCTTTCGGTGCCCGAAGAATGTGGCGGGCTGGGCATGGACGACATTGCCTGGGCACTGATGACCCAGGAGCTTGGCTACTACGCCATTCCCGACTCGCTGGCCGATACCGCCTATGTGGCGGCGGGCCTGCTCGCCGGTCTGCCGCAGAGCGAGCAACGCGATGCCTGGCTGGCGCAGATCGCCGAAGGCGGCATCCGCGTGGCCGTGGGCCACCCGGTCAATCCCTGGATAGCCGATGCGGCGCTGGCAGACTGGCTGTTACTGGCCCATCAGGATGAAGTGCACCTGGTCCCGCGCGACCAGGTGTCGGTGCAGGGCAATACCAGCATCGATGCCTCGCGGCGTCTGTACACCGTGACCTGGACGCCGGGCAGCGCGACCCGTGTGGCTGAGGCCCAATTGGGGCGGGCGCTGTGGGCGCAGAGCCTGAATCGCGGCGCCTTGTCGGTGGCCGGTCAGCTGATCGGCCTGGCCCAGCGCATGCTCGATCTGTCGGTCGACTACGTGGCCCAGCGCAAGCAGTTCGGCAAGCCGATCGGCAGCTTTCAGGCCGTCAAGCATCAGCTGGCGGATGTCGCCACCAAGGTTGAATTCGCCAAGCCGGTGCTCTATCGAGCCGCGCATGCCCTGGCCAAGGACGAAGCGGACGTCGACCTGCACATTTCCCACGCGCGCCTGGCGTGCTGCGAAGCCAGCTGGCTGGCCGCCCGTCACGGTATCCAGGTGCATGGCGCCATGGGGTACACCTGGGAGGTGGACCTGCAGATGTTCATGAAGCGTGCCTGGGCGCTGGACAACGCCTGGGGCGACCGTGCGCTCCACAAAACCCGGGTCGAACAGCACCTGCTCGGTGCCGCATTGCTGCCTGGCCACACTTTCGAGGAATGAACCATGCCTGAAGCCTACATAGTCGACGCCCTGCGCACGCCTACCGGCAAGCGCAAGGGCAGCCTGGCCCACGTGCATGCCGTCGACTTGGGAGCCCATGTGCTCAAGGCGCTGGTCGAGCGCAATGCAATTCCGGACGATGAATACGATGACGTGATCTTTGGTTGCGTCGATACCATCGGCTCGCAGGCGGGCGATATCGCGCGTACGAGCTGGCTGGCCGCGGGGCTGGCGCTGAACGTTCCGGGTACCACCGTGGACCGCCAGTGCGGATCGTCGCAACAGGCGCTGCACTTTGCCGCCCAAGCGGTGATGAGCGGCACCCAGGACGTGATCGCCGTCGGGGGTGTGCAGACCATGACGCAGATCCCCATTTCCTCGGCGATGCTGGCCGGCCAGCCGCTGGGTTTCCCGGATCCCTTCTCCGGCAGCGTCGGCTGGCGTGCGCGCTTCGCCGATCAGCCGGTGAACCAGTTCTATGCCGCGCAACGCATCGCCGACCACTGGCAGATCAGCCGCGCCGACATGGAAGACTTTTCGCTGGAGAGCCATCGCCGTGCTCTGGCGGCCATCGAGGCCGGCCGTTTCGCACGCGAGACAGTCGCCTGCGAAGGGCTTTCGGTCGATGAGACCCCGCGTGTCACGACCTTGGAGAAGATGGCCAGCCTGGAACCGGTCGATCCGCAGTTCCCGGGCATCACGGCGGCAGTCTCCAGCCAGACCTGCGATGCCTCGGCAGCGTTGCTGGTGGTGTCGGAAGCGGCGCTCAAGCGCTACAACCTGACCCCGCGGGCACGCATTCATCACCTGAGCGTGCGCGGCGACGACCCGATCTGGCACCTCACCGCGCCGATCGAGGCGACCCGTCATGCATTGAAGAAAGCCGGCATGTGCATCGCCGACATCGGCCGGGTTGAAATCAACGAGGCCTTCGCCTCGGTGGTGATGGCCTGGGCCAAGGAGCTGGATTACGACCCGGCACGCACCAACGTCAACGGTGGCGCCATCGCCCTGGGCCATCCCCTGGGCGCAACGGGTGCGCGCCTGGCGACCACGCTGCTGCACGAGCTGGAGCGCAGCGGCGAGCGCTACGGCTTGCAGACCATGTGCGAAGGCGGTGGTCAGGCCAACGTCACCATCATCGAGCGCCTGTAACAGGCCCCCTGCGCCGGAAGGTGCAGGCAACGGAATCTGGAGAACAAGACATGGGAATTCTCAATGAGCGCGTCGTGATCATCACCGGCGCCGGCGGCGGCCTGGGCGCGGCCCATGCGCGGGTTTTCGCCGCCGAGGGCGCCTGCGTGGTGGTCAACGACATCAATCAGGCAGCGGCGCAGAAGGTGGTCGATGAGATCATTGAGGCCGGCGGCCGGGCGTCGGCCAACGCCAGCGACATCACCCACTATGCCGACAGCGAGAACGCCGTGAAGCAGGCCATCGAGGCCTTTGGCGATCTGCACGTGGTGGTGAACAACGCCGGCATCAACCGCGACCGCATGTTCGCCTCGATGACCGAGGCCGAGTGGGACGCCATCATGGCGGTGCACCTGAAGGGCCATTTCTGCATCAGCTCGCACGCGGTGCACTACTGGCGCGACCAGTCCAAGGCGGGACGGAAGGTCGATGCACGCATCATCAACACCACCTCCGGGGCCGGCCTGCAGGGCTCCATCGGGCAGTCCAACTATGCCGCCGCCAAGGCCGGCATCGCCGCGCTGACGCTGAACCAGGCGGCGGAGCTGGGTCGTTACGGGATCACCGCCAACGCCGTTGCGCCGGCGGCGCGCACCGGCATGACCACCGCGGTGGAAGCCATGGCCGCGCGCATGGCCGCACCGGAAGACGGCAGCTTCGACTACTGGGCACCGGAAAACGTCTCGACGCTGCTGGCCTGGCTGGCGTCCGTCGAGTCGGGCCATGTCACCGGACGGGTGTTCGAGGCCGAAGGCGGCAAGATCTCCATCGCTGACGGTTGGCGCACCACCCAGGGCGTCGACAAGGGTGATCGCTGGCAGCCTGCCGAAGTCGGCCAGGCCATGCAAAAGCTGCTCGCCGCCGAAGTGCCGGCGCAGAAGGTCTACGGCAGCTGAAACCGGTTCCAGCACCGAACACACGTGGCCGCTCTATGCGGCCACGTGTGTTTCTGGCCACCGGCACCTGCCGAGCCATTGCGGACACGTCCGTTTTGACGATGTTGCCTCGGTCACCGACCGGTATACCTGGCAGTGAACTGTCATTACCGAGGTATGCACCGTGAGACAAGCTCCTGCCTATGTTCCAGGCCATCAACTGTTGGCCGGCAAGTCCGTACTGATCACCGCCGCGGCCGGCGCCGGCATCGGCTATTCAGCGGCCAAGCGCTGCGCCGAGGAAGGCTGCCGCGCGCTGATGATTTCCGATATTCATCCGCGGCGTCTGGAAGAGGCGGTGGAGCGCCTGAAGGCCGAGACCGGCCTGCAGGCGGTCTACGGCCAGCTCTGCAACGTGGTGAATGAAGAGGAGGTGCAGACCCTGGTGGCGACCGCCGAGCAGCTGCTTGGCGGCGTCGATGTGCTGATCAACAACGCCGGGCTCGGCGGGCAGAAGCGCGTCACCGAAATGACCGATGAAGAATGGTTGCGGGTCATCGACGTGACGCTCACCGGTACCTTCCGCATGACCCGCGCAATGCTGCCGCACATGGAGCGCCGCGGAACCGGCGCCATCGTCAACAACGCTTCAGTGCTTGGCTGGCGCGCGCAGAAGGAGCAGGCGCACTACGCCGCAGCCAAGGCCGGCGTCATGGCGCTGACCCGTTGCAGCGCGGTCGAGGCCGCGGAAAGCGGCGTGCGCATCAATGCCGTGGCGCCCTCCATCGCCCTGCACGATTTCCTCAAGAAGGCTTCTAGTCAGGAGCTCCTGGAGCAGCTGGCCAGTCGCGAGGCGTTCGGCCGTGCTGCCGAGGTCTGGGAAGTGGCCAACGTGATGGTGTTCCTTGCCAGCGACTACGCCTCCTACATGGTCGGCGAAGTGCTCTCGGTCAGCTCGCAGCAAGCCTGAGGACGCCGCCATGACAACCGTATTCAAAAGTACCGCAGACATGCTGGCGTCCGCCGGAATGGCGCTGGGGACGACCGAGTGGGTGCTGATCGACCAGGCACGCATCGACCTGTTCGCCGAGGCCACCGGTGACCACCAGTGGATTCACGTGGACCCGGTCCGTGCAGCCGAAGGGCCGTTCGGCTGCACCGTTGCCCACGGCTACCTCACGCTGTCGCTGGCCAACCTGTTCCTGCCCCAGCTGATGCAGGTGCAGAACATGCAGATGGGCGTCAACTACGGCTGCGACAGGGTGCGTTTCCCCGCACCGGTAAAGGTCGGATCGCGGGTGCGCGGTCGTGGAGAGGTGATCAAGGTCGAGCAGATCGGCACAGCGGTGCAGCAGACCGTGCGCGTGACCGTGGAAATCGAGGGCGCCGACCGCCCGGGCTGCGTGGTGGATACCGTCAGCCGCTACATCTTCAATTCCCCTAGCGAGTGAGAACATCCATGAACGAAGTCGTCATTGTCTCCACGGCGCGTACCGCGCTGGCCAAATCCTTTCGCGGTTCGTTCAACGACACCGAGGCCCCTGTGCTCGGCGGGCACGTGGTGCGCGCGGTGCTCGAACGCGCCGGGGTCGAGGCTGAAGCGGTCGAGGACGTGATCATGGGCGCCGCGGTGCAGCAGGGTACCCAGGCCTACAACATCGGTCGGCTGTGCGCCTATACCGGAGGCTTGCCGCCAAGCGTGCCGGGCATGGCGCTGGACCGCATGTGCGCGTCTGGCCTGATGAGCATCGGTGTAGCGGCGAAAAGCATTATGGCCGGCGAAATGAACATCGCGATTGCCGGTGGCGTGGAATCCCTCTCGCTGACCCAGACGAAGCACAAGAACACCTACCGGGCGCAGTCCGAGGCCGTCATTGAATGTATGCCGAGCGCCTACATCCCAATGATCGAAACCGCCGAGATCGTCTCACAGCGCTATGGCATCAGCCGCGCTGCACAGGACGAATACGCGCTGCAAAGTCAGCAGCGTACGGCGGCGGCGCAACAGGCCGGACGCTTTACTGACGAAATCGTGCCGCTGGCCGCGCGCAAGTTGGTGTTCGACAAGGAAGGCACGCCGAGCGGACATGAAGAGGTCCTGGCCGAACGCGACGAATGCAATCGGCCCAGTACCCGTATCGAGGACTTGCAGGCGCTCAAGCCGGTATGGAAGGGCGGCAAGTGGGTCGACCTGGGCGAGTTCGTCACCGCCGGCAATGCCTCGCAGTTTTCCGACGGCGCCAGTGCCTGCCTGTTGATGAGCGCCGCCGAGGCCAAGCGTCGGGGGCTCCAGCCATTGGGGGTTTACCGCGGTATCGCGGTCGCGGGCTGTGCGCCGGAAGAAATGGGTATTGGACCCGTTTTCGCGGTGCCGCGTCTGCTTCAGCGCTTCGGTCTGTCGGTCAACGATGTCGATCTCTGGGAAATCAACGAAGCCTTCGCCAGCCAGGTGCTGCATTGCCGCGATGCCCTGGGCATCGACAACGACCGCCTGAACGTCAACGGCGGCGCCATCGCCATCGGCCATCCCTTCGGCATGTCCGGCTCGCGGATGGTCGGCCATGCGCTGATCGAAGGGCGCCGTCGTGGTGCACGTTTCGTGGTGGTGTCCATGTGCATCGGCGGCGGTATGGGTGCGGCGGGCTTGTTCGAGTTGCCGTGACCTGACGCGGGCGCCCCTTCCGACCGTCGGGGCGCCGTTGTATCTAATCCGTTTGGACGATGTTGCGGGCGCGGCCTGGCCAGATGATCAAGGCGGTCGTCAGGGGTGCTCCCCAGGCGTCCCGCAAGCCCAGATATCCATAAAAATAAAAAGGATGCAGCATGCGTTTATCGAAATTCGCTTCGCTTCCCAAACGTCGTTGGGGCCGGACCACGGCCTACGCAATCACCGCCCTCGGATTTATCGTCCTGGCGGCAGCCCAGGCTCTGGAGCAGCCCGAGGCCCCTGGCAAGGATGCCCGTCTCAATGCCCATTCCATCCAGCTGCCCTTTGGCTCGAGCATCCCCTGGGACGCATTTCGCTGATTGGTAATGTTTGAAGAGGACGCGAAATGCCATCCTACGAAACTGCCGGCCGCCGTCGACCGACAGGCCGGCGTCAATTGATCGCCTACGCACTCAGCGCCCTGGTCATGGCGACCGTCGCATATGCCTTCGCCCCGCGTGCCCCGGCGAAGCTAGAACCTACTCAACTCCATCCCGATCGCGTGCATATCAACGACATGTTGATCAACGGCGAGCGTCTGGTCGCCGTCGGCGAGCGCGGCACCATCCTGGTCAGCCAGGACCATGGACGCTCGTGGCAGCAGGCGACACTGGCCACACAGCGCGCGGCAACCTTGACCGGCGTCGCGGCGCTGGATGAAAACATATTGCTGGCCGTCGGTCATGATGGCTGGAAGCTGCGCTCCGCAGACGGTGGCGCCACCTGGCATGAGGTCGCCTTCGATGGCGACCTGGGCGAGCCGCTACTGGACGTCTGGAGCGCAAACGGGCAGGACGTTTTCGCGCTGGGCAGTTTCGGCAAGTTCTACGAGTCCGCTGACGGCGGCAACACCTGGTCGGCCCGTGAGATGACGGCGGACGGTTGGCACCTCAATGGCATGGGAGGAGACCGCAGCGGCCGGCAGATGCTGGTGGGCGAGCAGGGGCTGGTGCTTCGTAGCGAAGACGGCGGCCGCACCTGGGAAACCCTGTCGCCGTTCTACAACGGTTCACTGTTCGGCGTGGCGAGGCTGAGCGAGGACTTATGGGTCACTTACGGCATGCGGGGGCGGGTGTTCCTCACCGCTGATTTCGGTGAGAGCTGGACGCAGGTCGAGCTCGGACACAGCCACGCGCTTTACGGCCATGTCGTGCTGCCCAATGCAGGGGGAGTCATGCTGGTGGGTGCTGACAGCAGCATGGTGCACCTGTCTGCCGATGGGCGGCTGCTGGAGAGTACCCAGCGCAGCGGCCTGGGCACCCTGACCTCGGCAGTTGCGGTGAATCAACGACAGGTGCTGGTAGGAGGCGAACGTGGCGTTTTTCAAGGCGTTGGAACGCAGCGCCTGGCGGCCAGTACACACAGGAGCATGCCATGAGCCATACACCGAGCAGAATCGAGCGCTGGGTAGGGCGCTGTGCCGACGGGCTGATGGCGTGGAGAAGGAGCCTGCTGGCGCTGTTCGTGCTGATCACGCTTGGCCTGGGCTACAGCGCGACCCAGGTTCGGCTGGATCCGGCCTTCAACAAGCAGATTCCGGTCGGCCACGACTACATGCTGAACTTCCTCGACTACAGTCGCATTTTTACCGGCGCCAACCGTGTGTTGGTGAGCGTGCGCTGGAAAGGCGAGGGCGACATCTATAACCCGGAATTCCTCGAGACGCTGCAGAAGGTCACTGACGACGTCTTCTTTATCTCAGGTGTCAGTCGCCCCAGCGTGACATCGCTGTTCACCCCGAACGTGCGCTATATCGAAGTTACCGAAGAGGGCTACGTAGGCGATATGGTGGTGCCGCCGCACTACGCGGGTTCGGCGGAGGATCTGGCGCAGGTGCGCGGTAATGCGGCGCGGTCAGGGCAGATCGGTAGCCTGATCGCAAACGACCTCAAGTCGGCATTGGTACGCGCCGACCTGCAGGACAGCGACGCGCGGACCGGCAAGGCGGTGTCCTATGCGGCGATTGCCGCGGACCTCGAAGCTATCCGGGATCGCTACGCCAGCGACAGCATCGAAATCAACATCGTGGGTTTCGCCAAGCTGGTGGGCGATGTGATGGAGGGGTTGAGTACGGTGATCGGCTTCTTCGTGGTGGCTTTTTTCATCACCGCGGCGCTGCTCTGGATGTACACCCGTTCGCTGAAACTCACGGTGGTGTCACTGATCGTTGCGCTGCTGCCGGTGGTCTGGTTGCTCGGTCTGCTGCCGCTGCTGGGGCTGGGCATCGATCCAATGTCGATCCTCGTACCTTTCCTGATCTTCTCCATCGGGGTTTCCCACGCCGTGCAGATGACCAATGCCTGGAAGCAGGATGTATTGCAGGGCTGCGACTCGATTGGCGCGGCGCGCTCGGCGTTCTGCAAGATATTCATTCCCGGCGCCCTGGCTTTGCTGATGAATGCGCTGGGCTTCGGCGTGATCATGCTCATCGACATTCCCATCGTTCACGAGCTGGGCATTACCGCCTGTATCGGGGTGATGCTGATGATCATCACCAACAAGATGATGTTGCCCATCATCATTTCCCACCTCAGCCTGGAACGCAGCGCTCGTTCAGGCAACAGGCCGGCCTCGGCCGGACGGCATCCGCTGTGGTGGCGGCTCTCCGCACTGGCGTTGCCCGGGCCGGCGCTTGTCGTGTTCGCCTGCTGCGTGGTGCTGCTCGGCTTTGGCGTGAACAAGGCACGGCAGCTTGAGGTCGGCGACATCGGCACAGGCGCGCCGGAGCTGCGGGCCGATTCGCGATACAACCAGGACAATGAAAAGATCATTGGCAGCTACTCCATCGGCCTAGATGTGCTGGCGGTCTTTGTCGAATCCCCCGGGGGGCAGGAAGCATGCCTGGATCCCAAGGTAATGCGCGCCATCGAGGCCTTCGATTTCGAGATGCGCAGTGTCACCGGCGTACAGTCCGTGCAGAGCGTGGCGAGCATGGCCAAGGCGGTGATTGCCGGAAACAACGAGGGCAACCCGCGCTGGGCAGCCATTCCCGGATCGCCGCGGGGCCTGCAGCAGGGCTCGTTGGCCTACTCGCCAGACCACGGCCTGGTCAGCGAGGGCTGCGCGCACCAGCAAATCCTGGTGTTCCTGACCGATCACGAAGGAGCGACGATTTTCCATGTCATCAACGAGGCCAAGCGGGTCATCGCAGCGGTATCGGTGCCAGAGGCTCGCTTCAAGCTTGCTGGCGGCAACGTCGGAGTGATGGCGGCGTCCAACGAGGCGGTCAAACGGGCCGAGGTGGTCATGCTTGCCGCACTGTTCTGCTCGGTGGCCTTGTTCTGCCTGTTGACCTTCCGTTCGCTGCGGGCCGTTCTGTGCATCCTGGTGCCGCTGGGCATCGTCGCCATCCTCTGCAATGCGCTCATGGCCATGCTCGGTATCGGCCTGAAAGTGGCCACCTTGCCGGTGATGGCGCTTGGGGTGGGGGTCGGCGTGGACTATGGCATCTATCTCTACGAGCGCATCCAGCATGAAATGGCCGAGGGCCGGGATTTGCGAACGGCGTTCTACGAGGCCATGTGCCAGCGTGGCACGGCGGCGGTATTCACTGCGGTAACCATGTCCATCGGCGTCTGCACCTGGGCATTTGCACCGCTCAAGTTCCAGGCAGACATGGGCGTGTTGCTGGCCTTCATGTTCCTGGTCAACGTGTTCGGCGCGATCCTCGTGTTGCCGGCGCTGGCGGCCTGGTTCGATCAGGGCAGGGCGCTTGTCAGCCCCAGGAAGGTATCGGCATTGGCTACCGAGGCCCGGGCCTGAAGGGGTGGTGCAGCATTGCGAGCCGGTCTCTTCCGAATCAGGCAGGAATCGGCTCTTATATAAGGGGGATTTGAGCTCGGGCGTGCGACGCCTGAACCACCGTTCAGCGGCTCTTGACAGCGCCATGGCCTGCCGGGAGTTGCAATGCAAATAAAAACAACAAGGGAGCCACAGGCTTCCCAGCGCGAGGTGAACGAGCATGAATGCACGGCAGAGACAATTGCTGGCCCAGGCGGGTATCGGGGTAGAGCAGTACGATGAAATCATCAACAGCATGTACGACGCTGCACTCGATTCCCTGAGCCTTGGGCGTGCGATGAAACTCATGCGCAACCTGTTCCAGGCCAACTACGTCACGCTGATTCTGCGCGTCTCGGAGGATACGGTGATGGCGCCGATGATCGTTTCGGGCGAGGTGGCCGGCGTGGATGATCCCAGTGGTTCAGTCAGCTATCTGACCTATCAGAACGAGGCCGCGCCGTTCAACGCTATCAAGCCGGACGTGGTGTTCACCATAGAGGACTTGATGAGTTTGGCAGAGTGGTCGAGCTCGACCTACTACCTGATGTACTGCCACCCCTATGACACCTTCCATATGTTGGGCGTGAACATCGTCACCCCCGAGGGCGGTACGCTGCGTTTTCGTATCAATCGGCCCAAGTCTGCACCTGCCTTCAGCGAGACGGATCGTCTGCTGTGCGAGCTGCTGGTTCCTCATCTGCGAAGAGCGATGCATATCCACTCGCAGCTCGATCGAAAAGCCTCGATGGGCACGCTGTACTCACAGGCCATCAGCCGTCTTTCCGTGGCCACCATGGTGCTCGACGAAAATGGCAAGGTGCTTGAGTACAACCCCGTGGCCAGTGAGATCCTGGAAAGCAACGACGGGCTAAAGCTGGTCGGAGGACGTCTGGAGGCAACCTATCCAAGTGACAACCGAGAGCTGCAGCGGGTGCTGCGTGTAGCATTCGCGGGTCAGAGTGGGGAGGTTGAGAACGCTACGGCTGCTCTGTCGATCGCACGTCCTTCGGGGCAGGTGAATTTCGGCGTCGTGGTCGAGAGCGTGCCCTCCCATGACCTGGCCGACAGCAAGGTGCGGCCAGCCGCGGTGGTCTACATCCGCGATGCGGCTGGAAAGTCCCTGGCCAACACCATGGTAACCAAGCAGCTGTTCAACCTGACCCCTGCCGAGACCGCCCTGGCGCTGGAACTGGCCAATGGTCTGTCGCTGGAGGAGGCGGCCGAGGAGCTGAATATCCGGCGCAACACGGCGCGCGCGCACCTGCGTTCGATCTTTTCCAAAACCGGCGTGCGGCGACAGACGGAGCTGGTCCGGATCATGCTCAACAGTGTCATGGCGCTGGGCAGTTCACCCAGCGTTTACGAGAGCCCGGTTCCGCGCCCGCAACTCGCCACTCCGGTCAGTCGATCCGCCTGACCTGCACTTCGTCCAAGGTAGTCCGTGCGGACGATGCTGCGCTCCGACGCCCCTGTCGATACTCGACGCACTGCCTACGTGCAGTTACAGGGGCTGATCGGGGCCGCGCCGCCTCACTTGTTCTGATCCAGGCGCTGAAGCCTCCCGGTCCTCCTGTCTTTCGAGCCGTGCCGCGCACTGCCGTCGAACCAATAAGGAGAACAATATGCGACGTAAAAAGTTCTTGGGCCTAGGCCTCGCCAGCGTACTTGCCTTGCAAATCCACTCTGGCCTGGCGCTGGCGCAACTGCCGCCGGATCAGATCGCCCGTCTCGGTACCGAGCTGACCTGCTTCGGCGCGATCAAGGCGGGCAATGCGGATGGCTCCATCCCTGAATTCAGCGGCAAATGGGTCGGCGCGCCGGATGGCATAGACCCCGAGGCCAGCAGCCACCCGCAGGATCCCTATGCCGGCGAAAAGCCGCTGTTCGTGATCACCGCCCAGAACATGGACAGCTATGCCGAGCGTCTATCCGCCGGCCAGAAGGCGCTGTTCAAGCAGTATCCAGACACCTTCAAGATCCCTGTATACCCTTCGCATCGCGACTTCAGCTACAGCCAGGGCGTGTGTGAAGCAACGCTGGAGAACGCGCGCATCGCCAAGCTGGTGAACAATGGCGAGGGCATCGAGGGGCGGGCCGGAGGGGTGATGTTCCCCATCCCGCAGTCGGCAGAAGAAATACGCATGAACGCGACCATGGGCGGCCGTTATGCCTGGACCGAGGACTACATCTCCGACAACGCCTATGTCCTGAAGGACGGCAAGATCAACTGGGGGCGCGTGCACTCGCGCAACTCTGCGCCAGGCAACGAGCCGGGCAAGGTGATCTACACCAAGGATCTCAAGGCGTCGGCCTACTACAGCAACCTGACCCTTCTGCCGCAGCGCGACAAGGGCGAGGTGAACAACGGCATTCACAGCTGGGATTATCTTGCCAATCCATCCCAGAGCTGGCGCTACGACCCCGGTACTCGCCGCGTGCGCCAATCACCAGGCTACGGCTACGACATGTCGTTCCCCGGCACCGGCGGTTCCATCACCGTGGATGAGGTGCGGATCTTCAATGGCTCGGGTCAGCGCTACAACTGGGAAATCCTGGGCAAGAAGGAAATGTACATTCCGGCGAACAACTACAAGATCCATTCCAACGAATGGAAGTACGCCGACATGCTCACGCCCAACCACATCAATCCCGACGTGATGCGCTATGAGTTGCGTCGTGTGTGGGTGATCCGGGCCACGCTAAAGGAAGGCTACCGCCATCTCTACGGCAAGCGTGACTTCTACATTGACGAGGACAGCTGGATGCCGGTGCTGGGCGACAACTACGACAACCGTGGCGAGCTGTGGCGCACCTCCATGCTCAACACCATCCATCTGCCGGAGCTGCAAGGCTGGCAGGCAGGCGTTGGCCTTTATCACGACCTGAATGCTGGAACCTACCTGGCCTTTAACCTCATCAATGAGCAGCGTCGTGGCTACTACCTGAACCAGGGCGGCATCACGCCGAGCGATTTCGGGCCCGAGGCGGCTCGCCGCGCAGGTCAGTAAGCGCGGGATCTTCCCTGGAGGACTGTCGCGGTGCGCCGCCGCGACGTCTTTTTTCACGAATGTGCGCCGGCGCATCCCGTGACGGCGCACCGGAGGTTGCTTGAAATACCTGAGCCTGATCCGGCGCCGAGAGGACTTCACGCACGAAGCTTTTCGGCGCTATTACGAAAGTCAGCACGCGCCGCTAGCGCTTGGTTTCTTTCCACCGCAACTGTACCGCCGCAACTATGCCGATCCAGCCGTTCTCCTGGGGTTCGATTGCCTGTGCGAGTTTGCCTATCCAGACGACTTCGATATCGAGGCGGCCATGGCCACGCCTGCAGGGCCGGCGCTGGCAGAGGACGAAGGCCGCTTCATCGAACGAGAAAGCACCCGTACAGCGCGGGCGTCGCTGTTGTGTGGAGAGCCGCTTGCGCCAAGGCCTCTTACTGATCGCGAACTTTGGTTGATACCGGTTGGAAACGCCAACCGTCTGGCGTTGACAGCCGCCTTCAAAAGCCTGCCCGCACAGTCGCGGAACGGTGCTTGCCTGGAAGAGTTGCAGCCTCACTGGTGCAGTGAGTTCCCTTATGCCGCATTGCTCAGCCTTGAGTCGCCCATGAGCGCTTCGCTGCCGTCAGCTTTCTCGGCGCTGGGCACGGTGCGCCTGAAAGTCGCCTCCTGCGCGTCCCCGGGCAACTGAGGGAATGGGACCTTTTGTCTAGTCCATGCGGAGGATGAAGGGCGCGTGGCGGTGCTCGAAGATGCCTGCCAGCAGTAGCTGACAGCCACTGGGTTTCAACAGAGGATAATAATGATGACGAAACTCGCAGAAATCAGTGTCCAAGACACGCTTCAACCCTACCGTTATGCCCGTGGATGGCATTGTCTGGGGGCGGTCGAGGAGTACCGTGACGGCAAGCCGCATACCTTGGAGGCCTTCGGCACCCGCTTGGTGGCCTTCGCCGACACCAAGGGCGACATTCACGTACTGGACGCCTACTGCCCGCACATGGGGGCCGACCTTTCCCATGGCACCGTGGAGGGCGATCGCATCGTCTGTCCGTTCCACCACTGGAAGTACGATGCCAGCGGCAAGTGCGTCGACATTCCCTATTGCAAGCGAGTACCGCCCAAAGCCAAGACCCGCAGCTGGCTGACCTGCATCGAGAACGACCTGCTGTTCGTCTGGAACAACCCCGAAGGCAAGCCCCCGCGTGAGGGCGTGGTGATTCCGCATCTGCCGGAAATGGACAGCGACGAGTGGATCCATGAGTGGAACATCGACACCATGGTGATCGAGACCAACCCGCGCGAGTTGGTAGACAACCTGGCCGATGCGCAGCATTTCGGGCCCGTGCACGGCACGCCGACGACCTTCTTCTCCAACGTCTTCGAGGGTCACATCGGCCATCAGATCTTCCGTGGGGACTCCGAGCGCCTGGGCGGCGGCCTTTCGGCGGACTCGGCTTATTACGGCCCGGCCACGCATTTCACCCGTCTGAGCTCAAACTTCGGCGGGGTACAGGTACACGCGATCCTGCTCAACAGCCACGTGCCGATCTCGCCCAATAGCTTCGTGCTGCGCTTCGGCTGCATGGTCAAGCGGGTGGAAGGCATGACCGAGGAACAGACCCGCGAGATCGCGAAGCAGTACGTGGCCGGTAACCGCAACTCCTTCTATCAGGACGTGGTGATCTGGAAGAACAAGATCCGTATCGACAAGCCGGTACTGGCTGAGAACGACGGCCCGGTGTACCAGCTGCGCGAATGGTACGAACAGTTCTTCACCGACGAGGACCAAGTGCCGGCGAGCATGGCCGAGCGCCGTGAGATCGTCACGGTTGAACTGCGTCCCAAATGATCAGAGCGGCTTGCCTGCGGCAGGCCACTCCTACCCATCTTAACCGAGGCCTGAAAGGGGCCTCCTTGGTTCAGTGAGTCAGAACATGCCCCATTCTCCCGTTCTGCTTGAGCGTAATGGCCATGTGGCCCACATCCGCTTCGCGCGCCCTGATGTGCTCAACGCATTGAATGCCGAAACCGCTGAAGCGCTACTGGAGGCCTGCCTGCAGGTCATGAAAGATCCGGATGTGCGTGTCGTGCTGCTGAGCGGTGAAGGGCGCGCATTCATGGCGGGGGGCGATCTTCACCAACTGAGAAAACATGGCCTCGATGCGGCCAAGCGGATTATCTCCCCGTTTCACCAGAGCATTCATCTCTTGGATGCCATGCCGGTTCCGGTTGTAGCAAGCGTGCACGGTGCGGTTGCGGGTGCAGGCCTCAGTCTGATGATGGTCGCCGACCTTGCAATCGCCGCCGAGGGCACGCGGTTCAATTTCGCCTACAGCGACATTGCGACATCCTGCGACGGCGGCGCCTCGTGGGCGCTGCCACGGCTGGTCGGCCTGCGCAAATCCATCGAGATCGCAATGCTGGGTGAGCCGTTTGATGCACAGCAAGCTCTGCAGCTGGGCTTGATCACGCGCGTTGTGCCGGCTTCGCAGTTGACCCAGGCGACATGGTGCATGGCGGACCGCTTACTGGAACATGACCCGTTTGCACTGGCGCAGCTCAAGCATCTCCTACGAAGTTCCTTGGATAAACCGCTTGGTCGTCAATTGGAGGCGGAGCGTGAAGCGTTTATCGAATGTGTGGCACGGCCTAACTTCCCCGCTGCGATTGATGCGTTCTTCGAGGCAAAGAGGTCTCGGCGCAATGAGGGCTAGACACATTTATCCAGATCGTTGACCTGCTCGGATTGTGGCCAAGAGTTGAACGCATTTTGTCTAGCTGCTCTTAAAAGAAAATCGGAACGCAGCATGAGCGGGTTATCGATTCATCTGATTTGCGGTTTGTGGAGGCGCGCGCAGTTGATCCGTTGTCGTCGCCTCGAAGTCTGGGCCGCCGGTTTATCCACCTTTCACTGAAGCTTCGCTCGTCACACGCCGCGCCGCCAAGCGAAAGATTCCAGACCTTGAGATCCGGTCGGCGTTGAACGACCTCTAGTAGCCTCAGCCCCAAAGCAGTGCTAGCGGAGGTGGCCGCACTGCCTGACGCAGCAGTTACCGGCAGAGTTACTGAGTTGCGACTGTAGAAGGTCGGTTCGGCGCCCCTGGATTGCCCGACAAACGGCCGATATCTTTGGATTGACATATCGGAAAATCTCGATATTATCGCGTCATGGAACTGATCGACGCATTCAAGGCCCTCTCGAACCCGACACGCCTCAAAATTTTGAAAGGCTTGAAGGATCCTTCGAAGCACTTCCCTCCACAGGATGAAGGGGACGTTAACACGGTGGGCGTTTGCGTCAGCAGTATTCAGGAAGGCGTCGGGCTGTCGCAGTCGACGGTGTCCGATTACCTGGCAACGCTGCAACGGGCGGGTCTGGTCGAAGTCCGTCGTATCGGGCAGTGGACCTACTACAAGCGCAATGAAGCCAACATCAGTGCGCTTGCCGAGCGGATAGGCAAGGAGCTGTAATTTTTTAACTCATAATATCGGTAAATCCCGATATTCCGTTTCACCAATGAACCCACAACACACTGAGACAGTAGAGAAACCGTGCGCATTTTTTCGCTGTTTCATATCGAAAATTCCCTATATCCCTTTTTAACGAAGCGAGGATTTACCCATGAAAGCACAGATACTGAAAGCGTTTGGCGGCCCGGAATCGTTCGAACTGCGTGACGTGCCCAAGCCCGTACCGCAGGCAGGACAAGTACTGGTCCGTGTCCACGCCACCTCCATCAACCCGCTGGATTTCCAGGTCCGCCGTGGCGACTACACCGACTACGTGCCCCTGCCGAGCATTACCGGGCATGACGTTTCCGGTGTCGTCGAAGCCGTCGGCCCGGGTGTGACGAGCTTCGTGCCAGGCGACGAAGTCTGGTACACCCCGCAAATTTTCGACGGCCCCGGCAGCTATGCCGAGTACCATGTGGCAGCCGAAAGCATCGTCGGCAAGAAGCCTGCCTCGCTGAGCCATATCGAAGCGGCCACCCTGACCCTGGTTGGCGGGACCGCGTGGGAAGCACTGGTTGTGCGTGCGGCGCTCCGTGTGGGCGAAAGTATCCTGGTGCACGGCGGCGCAGGTGGTGTCGGCCACGTGGCGATCCAGCTGGCAAAAGCCATCGGCGCCAAAGTGTTCACCACCGTGCGGGAAGCGAACTTCGAGTTCGCACGGAACCTGGGTGCCGACGTGGTCATCGACTACGAGCAAGAGGATTACGTCGACGCCATCCTGCGCGAAACCGATGGCCGCGGCGTCGATGTGGTGTTCGACACCATCGGCGGCACCACCCTGTCGCGCAGCCCCGACGCCCTCGCACAACTGGGTCGGGTGGTCTCCATCGTTGACATCGCCCAGCCGCAAAACATCATTCAGGCCTGGGGCAAGAACGCCAGTTACCACTTCGTGTTCACCCGGCAGAACCGCGGCAAGCTCGATGAGCTGAGCGCATTGATCGAGCGCGGCCAGCTGCGGCCACACATCGGCGCGGTCTTTTCGCTCGCCGACATCCCGCGTGCCCACGCCCTGCTCGAAAGCCCGAACAACGGCCTGCGCGGAAAGATCGCGATCGCCGTCGAGCCCTCGCTCATCCCTTAAGCGCCCGTTCAACCGTTCGGTCACATTGGAGAAACCCATGGTTTACGAGATCGCAGTGCTCCCCATTCACCAGGAACGCGTCGAGCGTTTCAAACGTGCATTTGCCGACGTCGAACCGTTGCTCAAACGAGCAACGGGTTACGGCGGCCACCTGCTCGCACAAGGCATCGAAACGCCCCTGGTCCTCAATCTCATCGTGCGCTGGCGCTCGCTCACGGACCATAAGGACTTCGAAGCGGGTGAAGACCATCAGGTGTTCATGGACGCTCTAGAGGACTTCTTCTCGGAACAGCCGACGGTCTACCACCTCGAAGGCGCACCGTTTACGTCCGCAGAATACAACGTTCAGAACAGCTTCTTTGACCAGGCATAGCCCAGGTCCCAGGAACTTGTTGCCAGTAAACACCTGTTCGTTGCGAGAACCATCCGGGCGTGATGTCGCCCCATCACCATTTGACCTGACAGCCCCTGTTTGAAGCCCACGGCTGCCAGGTCAAATCCAACTGCTCAGTGCGGCGGTCTTATTACGACAACCGTTAAGCAGGCATCGATTGAACGACTGTTTTTGGGCCGAAAGCAGTCACTCGTTAAAAAACAGCTCCCGACCAGCGCTGCCTTTTCGAACGCCGGCGGACAAGAAAACCGCGCAGCGTTTTCCACAATGCAGATATCCAAGCTACTTGCTACAGCATCACCCGCCACCCGCCACCCGCCACCCGCCACCCGCCACCCGCGCAGCGCGTTACGGACGCTTGTGACTAGACTGTGGTTCCGCATCCACGACAGAAGAGATATGTCATGCAGATATGCCGCCCCCCGCTGCACGGGTTCATCACCGCTGCGCTGCTAACGGTCGCGAGCGCAGCGCAGGCCGACTCTGCGCAACGCCCTCGTGTTGCGGCCTATGCTCCGGTACCGCTGCACTCTTCGATCGACCGGGTGCAACCTATGACCGGCATCGTGTTGTGGAACGACAACACCAGTGGCCTCGCCGCGCTCGGCGAAGACGTACAGCTGGAGTTCGCCTACTTCAAGTACAGCGATGTCGTCACCAAGTCGGGCGTCTACGACTGGTCACGGATCGATGCCGCGCTGGCGTCCTCGGCGGGGCGTGGTCACCAGATGATTCTGCGCTTTCACGACACCTATCCCGGGCATACTAGGATCTCGATTCCTGCCCACGTCGCAGGCGCGCCCGATCACGCGCTGAGCTACCACAAAATTGAAGGCCAGCGGACGTTCGTGCCGGACTGGCGTTCGGCCACGCTACAAGCGTTCATCCTCAAGTTCTACAGCCGGTTTGCGCAGCGCTACGACCTCGACTCACGTCTTGCCTTCCTGCAGGTCGGTTTTGGATCCTATGCCGAGTCCCACCTCTGGGACGGACCGTTAACGCTCGGCACCACGTTTCCGTCGAAGGCCTTCCAGCAGCAGTTTCTGGCGCACCTGGGCGACACATTCGTAGAAACGCCGTGGTCGCTGTCGATCGACGCTGCTAGCGCCAAGTACACGCCATTCTCGGCGGTACCGGCCCTGCGGAAGCTGCGCTTCGGCCTGTTCGACGATTCCTTCATGCACGAGACGCATTCGGAGAGCAATCAGGAATACAACCGCGCCTCTTGGCTGTTCTTCGGCAGCAAGCGTTATCACCACAGCCCCACGGGCGGCGAATTCAACTACTACAGTGATTACGACCAAAAGCATGTGCTGGCCCCGGACGGTCCTTGGGGACGGAGCTTCGAATCCTTCGCGGCGCAGTATCACATCAGCTACATGATCGGAAACGATCAGCCCGGCTATCAGCCGCGCTGGCGGATTCGCGAGGCGTCGATGGCGACCGGCTACGCGTTCCGGATCACGGCGCTTTCCAGCAATGGTAAGTGTGTGCGTCTGACGGTGCGCAACGAAGGCGTGGCGCCGATCTATCACGACGCCTGGCCAGCCGCGGGCGGTCAACGCATGAGCACTTCGTTAAAGGGGTTGCTGCCCGGCGCAAAACGTACCGCCGCGGCATGCATTGGCCCACATGCGCCGGCGAAACTGCGGATCAGCATAGAAAGCGATCGCCTGGTGCCGGGCCAGCGCATCCAGTTCAACGCGGCGACGCCGTAGGGCATCCATCGAAGGCTAAAGGGCTCATCAGTGGGCCCCGAACCGGTATTCGAGACCACGCACGGTACCGGCGCGCCGTCTAGCGACCAGAGTGGCAGCGTGGCGGCGCCGAGCGATGCAGCAGAATAGAAAAGGGGACTGATATTTATGGGGGGCACTTTTTGCTCTTGTCCGATAGCGGACGTCTGCTTTCGGCCAGGAGCGGACAGTCACCCCGTCAGATCGACAAGAGCATCTTTGGGTTTGGCACCCGACAGCTTGGCGAGATCATCCAGCTGGTGGAACTCTTTGCGCTAGTTTCCTAAAACGTCGATGAGGTGGGATACCAGTGATCGCACCTTGGCCGACGGTTTAGGACCTGATGGAAATACGGCAAACGCTTTTAAAGGCTCGAGTTCGTAGTCGGGCAACACTTGCACAAGGCTACCGTCGTGTAGCTCTTGTGCTGACATGAGGGCCGTCACATTCGCTATGCCAAGTCCCGCCACTGCAGCAGCCAGAATGCCAGGCGCGGCATCAACCTTGACTCTTCCACGCAGTGTCACAACCGTTTCCCTGCCTGCCTTGACCAGCTTCAGTGTGTGTTTTTCTGGGAAGCTCTGTTCGTGCAAGAGCGCGTCGTGAAGCGCCAGTTCTTCAGGTTTCGTCGGCATCCCTCTTCTGGCTAGGTACCCAGGCGACGCCACCAGCACTCGTGCCACTGAAGCGATTTGTCGAGCGCCAAACGTCGAGTCTTCGAGCGCGCCCATCCGGATTGCCACGTCTACTCCGGCTGCCACGAGGTTCTGCCTCTCATCTCGCATAGTGATTTCGACCCGTAGATCGGGATGACGCTCGAGAAAACCGGGCAATGCTGGAATGACCGATTGGGTGCCATACACAATTGGCACCGCAAGACGAATGGTGCCACGCAGGGAGTCAACCCCTCGAGCCGCATCTTCTGCGTCCTCCAAGTCAGCAGCAGCTTGGCGAGCCCTCTCCAGGAACGCCGCGCCTGCTTCAGTGATCGCCACATTGCGGGTCGTGCGTAGCAAAAGCTTCACACCTAGACGAGTTTCTAGTCCCGTGACGATTCGAGAGGTGGACGGCTGCGAAAGCCCCAATTCCTTAGCGGCACGGGAGAAGCTTCCCGACTCCGCTACGCGAATGAAAACCTCGACTTCAAGCCAACGATCCGTCATTCGCATTCCAAATAAGTGTTCTCTGAAACGGCAGTATAATTTTATTTGGCGAAAAGATTTACCTTGTTTCCGTCATCCACCAATCGCTGAGTGAGGGAACAATGTCCATTAAGATTTATGGTGATCCGGGCTCGGGTAGCCTTCGTCGCGTCACTGCTGCCGCCGCAATTATGGGCGTCGATATCGAACGCATCGATGTCGATTTATTTAAGGGTGAAAGTCACACACCTGGGTTCCTGACGCTGAACCCGCACGGGCTCACTCCAGTACTGCAGGACGGGGATACGATCATCTGGGAAGCGTCAGCCATCAACCTGTACCTTGCCGGAAAGGCGAACTCCAGCTTACTTGGACGAACTCAGCCAGAGAATCTGGAGGTCCTGCAATGGATGTTCTGGGCTGGAGAGCAATGGCGAATATTTTCCACTCTTCTCTTCAACGAATGGGCAGGCGAAAAGTTCGCGGGCAAATCAAGGAACGATGCGATCGTCGGGTTGGCAATGACCAATATTCGCAACGCTGCAAAAGTACTGGAATCGCATCTGGCAACACGTAAGTTCATCGTCGGTGATGCGTTGACTCTCGCAGATATCGATATTGCAGCACCTTTTTCGCAGTACAAACGGACCGGGGCGCCTTTTGAAGAGTTCCCGAATCTGGTCGCTTGGCAACAGCGTCTGCTCGAGACTGTGCCCGCATGGAAGGCTACTCGTGATGAGGTTGAAAGGCGGATGACTGGAGCGATTAGCGCCGCAGGCTAGCTGCTACTCGTCTAAACCCGTCCGAGCAATACCAACCAACATCTTGATGGCCGCTATGGGGCGTAACGCCGTTGCAGCTGCTTCGATTGAGGAGTGCAGCGGCATTTCCCAAGCCTTAGAGATATAAGCCATGAACATCGACAGCGAGTGGATTGATCCTTTTCAACTCAATGTGATGAGTGGCGTGCGGGCAGCCCAACATTATCTCCCATTTATGGTGAAGCGGGGTTGGGGGTGTGTGGTGTTCAGTAGGAGTGAGTCAGCCAGCCACTCCCCAAAGAAATGATCCATTATGGCGTGACCAAGACAGCCCAATTGGCGGTATCCCGTGGACCAGCCGAGCTGGTAGGGGGAACAGGCGTTACGGTCAATGCGGTGCTGCCAGGCCCAACACGCTCTGAAATTCTAAGCGGCTGGATGAAAGCTACGGCTGAGCAAGACGGTATTACCGAAGATCAGGCTGAGCAGAACTTTCTGAAGACAATGCGCCCGACCCAGCTTTTGAACCGCTTCACAACAACTGAAGAGGTCGCAAACATGGTGGTTTATGTCTGCTCCGAACAAGCGGGGGGAACGACTGGCGCAGCATTGCGGGTCGACGGTGGCGTCATTCGCTCAATCGCTTAAGGCGGGCGATTGCAAGAGCAGCCCAGGCTTGCTGAACCCGCCAATGTGAATTTCGGAGAAGTATCCGGTTATGAAGTTATCGACTGGCCGGGGATAAGAGCCCAGCTGGCACCAATCAGTTTCATAAACGAAGGATTCGTCTAGGCGATGCACGTTTCTGCGCGGCTTTACAAAAGCAGTTAACGTGTCGCATCAATGCCCGCTTCCGGCCAGAAGCGGGCATTAGCGAACACCTGCTTCTGGCTTCATCGCAGAGGCTGAATTCCTCCAGGTTTCGCGTAGCAACTCCTGAATCGGTCGCTTTTACAGTTCCGTGTAGGTGAAGCGGTGCAGCACCGACTTTTTATAAACAGAGTCGACCCAAAGTCATCATTCGCGGAGCAGCCCATCCCGTCGGTTTGAACTGCTTCAATGGCTGTTACAGCGTCACAACAATCTTGCCCACCTGGGCATTGGCTTCCATGTAGCAATGCGCCTTGGCAATGTCCTCGAACGCAAAGGTTCGGTCGATCACCGGGTGC
>Ga0233385_1000079_pt1 | contig 53112 bp, 45 predicted proteins | sample ElkDunMinimDraft_16_FD_191543 | JGI IMG/M metagenome (GOLD analysis project Ga0233385, IMG submission 191543) | Fecal eukaryotic communites from dung pellets of Tule Elk in California, USA - Elk Dung G36 | ecosystem: Host-associated > Mammals > Digestive system > Large intestine > Fecal | place...
CATTGAGCCGACGGCCACCTCGTGTTCGGCGACCTCCGGCGAAAGGCCCGTGAGCACGGTCCACCTCGGGATCGCGGTGAATCCGCTCGTGTTGAGAACTCTCTGCCAGAAATCCCGGTCGGTGGGCCCCATCGAGGTCCCCTCCCCTCATGGAAACACGTGGAAATACGTCGTCACGCCTGGAATGCGGATCGTCATTGACCCGAACGTATCCATCGAAGATTTTTTATCGTTATCGGCCGCGTTTCCGTCGCCTGCGTGTGCTGTCCGTGCGTGACACCCGCCGCATGTCATCCGCCATATTCGGCGTCGCGGTCTCCGATTTTCCAGACCTCGGCCTGGTTGTCGTGTCACCTCATCTGGAAAAAGAGCATGGGGTTGTTACGGCCCACGTGAACGACTCCGCCGAGATTCAACGTGTCCTTGAACTCGACGAGGGCCCGGTTGACGTCCGGAGCGGCGGCACGCGACGGGGTGAAGTAGCCGATGCCACGGCGGGCCAGCCACGAGAGCACGACCCTGCCCTCACTGAAGGGCCACGGCCGTCTGCGGTGAAAGACGTCATGCACACCGACCGGTGTGCCAGCAGGCACGGTGTGGAACAGGTCGCCGGTGTACCAGCGCGCGAAGCCCGCTGTGTGCGCGGCATCCACGAACAGGTAGCCGATCTCATGCCGATGGCCGGCGAGTTCCTGGCGGGCATCACCATGGACAAATGTCCAGCGGCTCTTCGAGAGTTCCCCTGGCACGTTACGGCGCGCGTTGTCGATGAGATCGTACGTATAGAGATGCCCGGCGCCGTTGTCCCGCAGAGCGCACAGCAGCCATGTCGTGGACCAACCGTGCAGCGAGCCGATTTCCACCACGACCTCGGGACGGTGTTCCCGCATCACGAGGTAGGTGATCTCGGCTTCGAGATCGTCGAATTTCGTGCTGAGTGCCGGATTCGCCACGCGGAACGCTCGCTGCTCGTCACGCACGTTCCGCAGGTCATCCGAGTATTTCCGATAGAGCCCGACGAGGGTGTCAAGAGTCAGCTCAGGCGGTCTCCCCTCCAAATCCGGATTCACCGGACGGTTGCGCTCGACTGTCACGCCATCCCCTGTTCGCCATGCGATTACCTAAATTTTCAGAAAATATCTATGGACACTTGATTTCACCCGGTTTTTGCGAGTCTCGCGCACTCCCGTGCGTGTAGCGCCAGCAGTCGGGGGAGCCGGTAGCGGAACCGTCCGTTCGGTTCCTCTCCCGCCACCTCTAGCAGCGCGGCGTCCACGAGCTGCTCCATGAGGTTCTCCGCGTCCGTCTGATCGGTGTCGAGGAGCTCCGCGCCGACCCGGACATCCAGGTCAGGGCCGTCCGTCTCCGAGCCGTTCATCTCCGGGCCTTCCGAATCGGAACCGTTCAGAAGGCCGAGCCGCCGGTACATGGCGGCGGCCGCCGGGCTAAGATCGCGGTAACTGAGATCGAAGGCGGCGCGGATCTCGGGCTTGCCACGACTGAGCTCCTCGAGCCGGTTCAGCGGATCGCGCAGGCGGCTCTCCAGGTGGGAAAGGCTCCAGTGCGGTTTGGCGGTGAGGCGGGCTGCCGCCGCGGCCAGGGCCAACGGCAGATGGTCACACAACCCCGCCACCCGCATGGCCACGCCTGGGTCTTCGCGTACCCGACCGTCTCCGACGAGCCTGTCGAGGAGCGTTACCGCGTCCGTGGGGTGCAGAGGCGTCAGCCGCAGGCGTACCAGGGCGGGAATCGGCAGCACCTCGCGACTGGTCATCAGCACGGAGCAGTCACCACTGGGAGGGATCAGCGCACGGATCCAACCGTCTTGGACGTCGTCGAGCACGATCAGCATCCGGCGGTTCTCGACCGATCGATGGAACAGCGCCACCCGCTCCGCCAGATCGTCCGGAATCTCCTCCTCAGCGAAACCCAAGGTCCGCAGGAACCGTGTCACCACGGTAGGGACGGGATCGCCGTCGTCGCTTCCATCCTCCCGGAGGCGGGCGAACAGCTGACCGTCCGGAAACGCGCCCGCGACCAGACGCGCCCAGTACGCCGCCAGAGTGGTCTTGCCCACGCCCGGTCGCCCGACGAGGAGCCCGACAGCAGGCGAGCGGTCCTGAGAGTGGCGATCCAACAGTCCGTTCAGAGTCTCGAGTTCGTGTTCCCTGCCGATGAACGTCGAAAGATCCGGCGGAAGCGTGGTCATCGATGAACCGGCGCGCGGCGAGGCGGGCGGCACCGCAGCGGGTAAAAGCGCCGGATCCTCGTGAAGGATCGCACTGTGCAGGTCCTGCAGCACCCTGCCCGGCTCCAGCCCGAGCTCTCCAACGAACACCTCCCGGGCATGCCGAAAGAGCTCCAATGCCTCGGACCGGCGACCCGACCGGTACTGGGCGAGCATTAGCGCCGCGCGTGCGTGCTCCCGTAGTGGCCGCTCCTGGACCAGTGCCGACAGCTCCGAAACGATCTCGCGATGGCGGCCGAGATCCAGTTGCAGCGCCGCGTACTGCTCGTAGGCGCTGCAACGCCGCTCCTCGAGGAGTGCCGCCTCACTCTCGACGGTATGGCTGGAGATTCCGGCGAGGGCCGGCCCTCGCCACAGGCCGAGGGCGTCGCCGAGCAGTTCGGCAGCCTCGGCCGTCCTGCCCTGTTGAGCCAGGCGCTGCGCGGACTCCACCCGCCTGGAGAAGCGCACCGCGTCGATTCGATGCTCCCCGGCAAGCAGCATGTAGCCGGGAGGAGAGGTTTCGATGACCTCTCCCGGAAAACCCGCGACCTTGAACGCCTTCCGCAGGTTGCTCACACAGATGGCGATCTGAGTGCGGCTGGTCGTCGGCTGGTGCCCGGCCCACACCGCCTCGACCAGCCGATCGACCGACACCACCCGCTCCGGCGTGAGCAGCAGCATGGCCAACACCGTGCGCTGGCGATACCCGCCGATAGCGACGCGATCGCGGCCCGCCGTCACTTCGAGAGGACCGAGGATTCGGAAATCGAATCCCGCCGCTTCCGAGTCCCCGATCTCGGCGATTCTCAAGTCGGCCGACCGGTCGGCCGCTTGGAAAAAGTCCTGGTAGATGTCTGCCCCCTGGTCACTCGACTACCCCGTCCCGCACCGCGACGCAGCCCGTAGGTGCGGGAAAGTCGGCCTATCAGAAAGAAAGCTACGATGAGTCACATATTCGACACTTTCTGTCAAATTACCCTTTGAGCGAAACAGGGTAATCTCATGGAAATTAGCCCTGCGTACCATATGAGATCAAATGGATATCTCCCGTATAGCGCTCGTATAAGAGGCACCGACTCCGGCTCGCCGGTCTTTGTGACGTGCCAAACAGCGTGCGACACCCAGACGCCGCGCCAAACGTCGCCGACGAAGCCGCGAGGGGCGAACTCCATCGCCAACACCGGGCGGTGGAGTTCAAGAAGCTCCCGGCCGCCATTGACAAGACCGTCCCCGAAGGCCTGGATTTCCACCTGATCTACGACGATCACGACACCCCCAGAACCTCTGCGACCAAGACCGGGCTCGCCGTACACCCCCGCTTTTACCTGCGCTTCCCCCCGGCCGCCCTCCTCAGATCGAACCTTTGTTCGGCTATCTGCTCGAACAGGAGACCTGCCACGGCGCCCACAAGAGCGGACGGGTTCCGGGGAAGCACGTCCCTGTCTGGAGCGCCGATTGGAACGCCCACCTCGGGTCATTTGGATGGAAAAAGACCGTCAAAGAGGTCTTTGCGCTCTCATCCGATGCCTAAAGCGGATTTTGGGCGCGGCACACGAGAAGGCTTGCGCCGATATAGCAGCATCTGTGATCGTGGATCCGCCGGGTTGGGGACCCGGCGGGGCGTCACTGGCGCCGGGGAGAGGTCCACAGGGAGGCGCCGATCCGACCATCACCAACATGGGTCCACCGGTCGTGCGACCGTCGGGACTTTAGCGCCAAATATCTACTCTGGGGGCAAGTATGATCTTTTATCTGCTAGGTCCGGTATTGGCGGGGGATGCCAACCTGATCACCAATTCTGCTCTGGTGAGGACGCTGCTCGTCGCCTTCCTCATCACCGACGGCAAGCCCGTCTCGCGAAACGGTCTCATCAGCCTGATCTGGCAGGACCCTCCAGCATCAGCCGCTGACAACATAAGGCTGCACGTCAGACATCTTCGCAAGGCCTTGGCCTCAACGAACCTGGCCGAACGGCTCACCACGATCCGCGGAGGGGGCGGAGAGGGAGGGGGAAGCGCCTATCGCCTGCTCATCGAACCCGGAGATCTTGACCTCCACATCTTCCACGAGCGCGTCGCCCAGTCGCAGAACCTCATGGACAAGGGCGAGATCACTCAAGCCGCTGTTCAGCTGGAACGGGCGCTCCAGCTCTGGCGTGGTCCTGCGGGGGCGGACTCCAGAGGCTCACAGCGTCTCGCGCTCCGCCTCGACGCGCTCAACGAGCAACGCCTCCTCGCCTGGGAGGATCTACTGGAGTTGAGGCTTCACCTGGTCCCCCCTTCGCGGGTCACCCCAGACCTGTACACGCTCATCGCCGAGTCTCCGCTGCGGGAGCGCTCGCACTCCCTGCTGATGCGAGCCCTCTACTTGAGCGGCGACACCGTCGGCGCGCTCGCCGCGTACGAGAACGCTCGGAACCTGCTCGCCGAGGAACTGGGCATCGACCCCGGCCCGGAGCTGCGGCGAATCCATCAGGCCGTCATCGACCACAACGAGTCGATCATCTGGGACTTCAACTGCAGGCTGTTGACCAAATACTGCGACTCCCCTGCGCTACACGCGGCCCCCGGCCGGTAGGTCGCGTTGGAAGGCGGCCACGGCGGCCGCGAGCACCACCAGACCTCGGCCGGTCGCAATGGCGCCATGTGCCCGGCCGCTCCCTTCGACCTGCCATGCGGACGGCTCTCGGCGTGTGAAGTTCGGGCTCGACGTTCACCACGTCGAGAGCCGTCGCATTCCGTACAGCAGAGGGGGCAGAGTATGGAGCACGGTGTTCACGACCTCGCCGAGGACCACCTCGTGATCCCCCACCGGTGAGACGCCGCCGACCCGACACTCCGCGAGCACGGACGTGGCCTTCAGGTAGGGGGCGCTCATCCGTCCGGCGGTTTCACCTCCGACGATCAAACCCGATCCGACCACTTTGAGCTCTCCTTAATTTACCGAACCCGAAATCTACGGCTTCAGGATTTCGGTTTGTTATCCTCGCGTCCCGGAAGATCCGTGCACCCTTTTCAATCTCACGCGACCCGCGCGGCGCGGTGATTTCGAAGGACGGCGACGGGCTTGCCGGGGTGGCCGGCTGTGGACAGGCCGCGGCGTGACCTCCGGATGGGCTTCCAGCCCTTCGGTTGGGCGTTGGCGCGTTCGCCGGGCGCGCACGGCGTGGCGGGGCCGGCTTCCGGGGTCCGGGCTTGTTCATGCCTTTACGAGGGGCGCGATCAGGGCACCCGTCAGTTCTCATTAGGTCCAGTGAAAAGCAGGCGATATCAGGCACATATTCTCCGTCGTTAGCGTCGGCATGGATTTCATCAACGAAAGTGGAGGACGTGCGGATGTCTGTCGCGATCGATACGACGTCAACCGGATCGGGAAGCGTGAGCTTGAGTCTCGACGACGTCCGCCAGACCGAACGGGTCGCGGCGTCGGTGGCGGCGGCGCCAGGACTGGTGGACGACCCTGCCTGGGTCGGCGCGGCCCGTCGCGGCTGGGACGAACTGCCGATCTCGTTACGCCACGCCCTGCGTGAATTCCGCCGCGAATCCGGACCGAGCGGCACACTGCTCCTCCGTGGCCTGCCGGTGAGCGACCCCGCGCTCCCGCCCACACCGACCGTGAACGGGTCGGTACAGCGAGAGGCGACCATTCCCGCGGCCCTGCTGATGTCGATCGCGTGCGGGCTGGGGGACCCCACCTCTTTCGCGTCGGAGAAGTCCGGCGCACTGGTTCAGGATGTGGTCCCGGTACCCGGCAGGGAGGACTTCCAGGGCAACGCCGGATCTGTGCTGCTGTCGTTTCACAACGAGAACGCCTTTCACCCGCACCGGCCCGACTTCGTGCTGCTGATCTGCCTGCGGGCCGACCACGACGGACTCGCCGGTCTGCGGACCGCCTGTGTCCGGACGGTGCTGCCACTGCTGTCCTCCGGCGCCAGGAAGGTGCTCAGCAGCCCGCAGTTCGTGACCGCGCCTCCCCCCTCGTTCGACGTCGGCGGCGACGCCGCCACCACGCCGCATCCGGTGCTGTCGGGTGCCCCGGAGGATCCCGATCTACGAGTGGATCTGGCCGCCACGGAGCCGCTCGGTCCCCAGGCAGCCGACGCCCTGTCCGAACTCGCGGAACTGTTCGACCGGACCGCGCAGACATTCCGGCTGCTGCCACGGGATCTGGTGATCGTCGACAATCGGGTCACGGTGCACGGCCGCACCGCGTTCCAGCCACGCTACGACGGTCGCGACCGGTGGCTGCAGCGCACCTTCGTCTGCGCCGACCTGCGCAGGTCCCGCGCCTCGCGGCCCGGCGACGGTCACGTCCTGACCGGCTGAGCGAGTGGTCTGGGGCGAAGGCGCCGGCGGTGACGAACGCGTCGAACAACACGTGCGGGAAGGCGACCAGGGTGGCGGACTTGCCCGGTGCCGCCCGGATGCCGGTCGCCTCGGCGCGCCCGATGGCCGGGCAGGGGCGGTAGCCGACCGGTCGCTGCGTCCAGAGGGTGGCCGGATAGCGAAGGGATAGGAGGCCAATGCCGGACCGTCCTACTTTTCGGACATGAGCACTCCGATTTTTGCGCTTTGCGATGAGTACGTCACCCACTGGGCGGCACTGGACCCGATCGCTACAGGCGCCGAGGGCATCGTGTCCGACTTCGTAGCCGCCACCGACCACAGCCCCGCCGGGAGCGCCGCCAGGGCCGAGATGATCCGTTCGACCCTGAAGCGTCTCGACGAACTGGTCCCGACCGGTGAGCCGGACGTCAGGGCGGCCACCCACCTGCGGGAGCGGCTGGAGGCCGAACTCGCCTGGCACGACACGGGAGAGCCGCTGCGCTGGGTGGCGGCTCCCTACGGTCTGCCCTACCGGGTGCGCTCCAGCGTCGTCCTCCTCCCCCACGGCAACGACGACGAGTGGCGTGATGTCGCCGCCCGCCTCGCGGCGATCCCGGAGATGCTCGCCGGATGGCGGGAGAGCCTGGAGACCGGTCTGGCGATGGGGCTGCGGGGTGCCCGCAGGCAGGCGCTGGCCATGGCCGACCAGGCCGACCAGTTCTCCGGCGCCGGTGGGACTCCCCCGGCCCACGACGCCTTCGTCGCCACCTACGGTGAGGGCCCGGTCAAGGAGGAACTGCTCAGCGCCGCGGCGGCGGCCCACGCCGCGTACGCCGACGCCGGGCGTTACCTGCGCGAGGAGTACGCCCCGAGGGCGGACGAGGCCGACGCGGTGGGCCCCGAGCGCTACGCGGTCGCCGCCAGGATCAGCCTGGGCGCCGACATCGACCTGCGCGAGGCGTACGCGTGGGGCTGGGCGGAGCTGGAGCGCATCGGAGCCGAGACGGCCGCCGAGGTCGAGCGGATCAAGCCCGGTGCGACCATCGAGGAGGCGACCGCGATCCTCAACGAGACCCGGGCCGTCGACTCGCTGGAGGAGTACCAGGCGTGGCTGCAGGAGCGCCACGACCGGGCGATCGAGCAGCTGCACGGCACGCACTTCGACATTCCCGAGCCGCTGCGGCGCATCGTGGCCGAGGTCGACGTGAGCTCCACCTCCGGCGCCGCCTCCTACAACGCGCCCAGCGAGGACCTGTCGCGGCCGGGCCGCACCCTGTGGCCGGTCGGGGGCCGGACCCGCTTCGCCACCTGGAGCGAGCTGACCACGATCTTCCACGAGGGAGTGCCCGGCCACCATCTGCAGTTCGGCGCGATGCGCATGGCCGGCGACACCCTGTCCAGGTTCTCCAAGGTCTCCTGGGTGGACGGCCACGGCGAGGGGTGGGGCCTGTACGCCGAGCGGCTCGCCGACGAGCTCGGCTGGTTCACCGACCCCGGCACCCGGCTGGGCATGCTCAACTGGTCGGCCCTGCGTGCCGCCCGGGTCGTCATCGACCTGGGCGTCCACCTCGACCTTCCGCTGCCCGACGGTTCGTCGTGGACCTTCGAGAAGGCCTGCGAGGTGCTGCGCGAGCAGGGCCGCTGTGAGCCGCACCGGGTCGAGGCGGAGGTGGTGCGTTACTTCGGCTGGCCCTCCCAGGCCATCTCCTACAAGCTGGGCGAACGAGCGTGGGTGCAGGCCCGCGAGGAGGCCAGACTGCGCCTGGGTGACGCCTTCGACCTGCGTGCCTGGCACACCGCCGCGCTGGAGCTGGGGCCGGTCGGCCTGTCCAGTCTCGCCGAGGCCCTGCGCCGCATCTGCTGAGCACCGGCGGTCCGGCGACGCCGATGTCCCCTCCCCGGTGACGGGACCGGTGACGACCGCCCGGAGAGGCCCCCGGACCTCTCCGGCGGTTCGCCGCTCACGTCTTCGCAGCCCACCCGGCCGTCCCCGCCCCGGGTCGTTCGGCTCAGGAGGCCGGCATCCATCCGCTTTCGACCGGCTCGGCGCTCAGGACCCCGGAGCCCTCGACCGTACGACGCTCAGGACCCCGGAGCCCTCGACCACAGGACGCTCAGGACGCCGGGACCTTCCGCGCCCGGTCCGGCCGGCGTCCCCGGCCGGGCGAAGGAAGGTTCTCCAGCTGGGAACGCACCCTGGTGGCGATCGCGGAGGGCATCGTGTCCGCCAGTTCGAGCGCCTCCTCCGAGACGCTCCGTGCCGCCTCCTCCTCGCCGACGACGAGGTACGCCGCGGTGAGCATGACCAGGACGCGCACCTGGTGGAGCGGTGCGTCGATCTTGTGGAACAGGCCGAGGGCCTGGTGGAAGCGGCCGATCGCCTGTTCGGTCTGGTCGCAGGCGAGCGCCAGCTCACCGAGCCCGAGCACGACCCTCGCCTCGGCGAGTCTCTCCCCCGCGGTACCCGCCACCTCCAGGGCGTCCTGGAGAGTGGTCTCGGCCTCCTGGAGGTCCCCCTGGCGCAGCTTCGTGATGCCCAGGCCGTGCAGGGCGTACGCCTCGCCGGTCGGGTCGCCGATGTTGCGCACGGTCGTGAGCGTCTGCTCGAAGACCTCCGCCGCCGACGCGAACTCCTCCAGCCTGAGGTAGGTCTCGCCCAGCCGGTGCAGGACCTGCGCCTCCACCCGGCGGCTGCCACCGACCCTGCTGAGTTCCAGCGCCTCGCCCAGCAGGCGCTTGGCCTCTTCGAGTTCGTCGCAGTCGAGCTTGATCTGGGCCATGCTGTGGAGCACGTAGGCGGAGGCGACCTGGTCGCCGGTGCCGCGGAAGATACCCAGCGCGCGATCGTAGCGTTCCACCGCGTCGTCGAGCCGGCCGCTCATCCGGTCCAGGAAGGCGATGTTGCGGATGACGAGGGCCACCCCCAGGTCGTCTCCGGCTTCCTCGAACAGCTCGGCCGCCGACTCGAAGTCGCGCCGCGCGTCCCCGAAGCGCTGCTCGGCGATGTACAGCGACCCGATCGAGTAGAGCATCGCCGCCTGCCCCCGGCGGTCCCCGGCGTGCCGGGCGGCGGTCAGCGCTATCTGGTGGGTCTCCCGCCAGTCGTCGAAGTAGATTCTCGACTCGAACAAGGTGACCGCGCTGATCGCGAGGTCCCAGCACAGCTCGACGAAACCGGCCTGCGCCGCCTGGCGGATGCCCGAGACCAGGGTCAGCCGCTCGCGCTCGTACCAGGGCATGGGGGCCATGACCAGCTTCTCGACCAGCCGTCCCGGCAGCGGCCAGCGCGGCGCGTCGCTGTGGACCTGCACGTAGTCTCCGCCGTACTCGCGGCGGTGCGCCTCACCGGTCAGGAAGAGCAGGCCGCCGAGCACCCTCTCCAGTGCCGCGTTGCGGTCGGCGGTCGTCTCCTCTGCGGCGAGGCGCTCGCGGGCGAACACGTGGATCAGGTCGTGGAAGCGGTACTGGCTCTGCACGCCGTACCCGGCGTCGGTCGTCTCGACCAGCTGGGCGTCGGCGAGGTCGTCGAGCAGGTCCTGCGCGTCGGAGGGGTGGCAGTCGAGCAGCGCGGCGGCGACCCAGCCGGAGAAGTGCCGGGACTCCAGGATGGCCAGGCGCCTGAACAGGCGGCGCGCGTCCTCGCTCACGCTCTCGTACGTCAGGGAGATGCTCGCCCTGATGCCCAGGTCGCCGTGTTTGAGCTCGTCGAGCCTGCGGGTCTCGTCCTCCAGCCGTCCCACGAGCTGGTCGATCGTCCAGTGTGGGCGGGCGGCGAGCCTGGCGCCCGCGATGCGCAGTGCCAGCGGCAGGTGGCCGCAGAGGTCCGCCAGCTCGGCCGCCGACTCCTTCTCCGCCTGCACCCGCTCGATGCCCGCGATTCTGGAGAGCATGTCCACCGACTGTCTGGAGTCGAAGAGACCGACGTCGAGGTGGGCCGCACCCGGCAGGCCCGCGAGCCGGCTGCGGCTGGTGATGATCACCGCGGCCTCGGGGTTGCCGGGCAGCAGGGGCAGCACCTGGCTCTCGCTTCTGGCGTCGTCCAGGACGATCAGCATCTTGCGCCCGGCGAGCAGCGCGCGGTACATCTCCGCCCGTTCGTCCACCCCGTCCGGGATCGCGTTGCCCGGCACGCCCAGCGCGCGGAGGAACCGTTCGAGCACCTGCCCGGGACCGAGCGGACGGGACTCCCCTCCGTGCAGGTCGGCGAAGAGCTGGCCGTCCTCGTAGCGTCCGGCGACGCTGTGCGAGACGTGCACCGCGATCGTGGACTTGCCGATGCCCGGTTTGCCGACGACGGCGATGACGGGGACGGCGAGCCGCTGGCGGTCCTCCGCGGCGAACGTGAGCTGGCGGCGGATGGCCTCGACCAGCTTGATCCGGCCGGTGAAGTCGGCGATGTCGGTGGGAAGCAGGCGGGGAACCGTCCGGTGGGCGGCCGGCGCCTCCTGCGTGTCCGCGTGGCGTTGGGAGGGCTGCTGTTGCTGCTGTTGCTGCCGCCCCGGCGCCTCGATGCTCTCGTCGGAGGTGAGGATGGCGTACTCAAGCTGCTGGAGGCTCTCGTTGGGTTCGATGCCCAACTCGTCGATCATCGTCTGGCGGGCACGGCGATAGACCGTCAGCGCCTCGGCCTGGCGTCCCGAGCGATAGAGCGCGAGCATCAGCAGGCCGCGCAGCCGCTCCCTGAGCGGGTGTTCCTCGACGAGCTCGCTGAGTTCGCCCACCAGCTCGTGGTGCCTGCCCAGTTCCAGTTCGAGCTCGACGCAGTCCTCGTTCACCGTGATCCGGCGCTCGCTCAGCCTGCCGACCGCGGCCTGCACGAGCCGGCTCTCCTGGCCGTCGAGGACGGGTCCTCGCCAGAGGGCGAGGGCGGCTCGATAGTGCCTGACGGCGTCCTCCGGGTGGCGGTCGTCGCGAGCCTGGCGGGCCCGGTTCAGCAGGCCCTCGAAGTTCTGGGAGTCGAGTTCCCCCTCGGCGACTCGCAGCGTGTATCCCTGGGAGTGGGTCGCGATGACGTCGGGCCCGCCGTTGGCGGCGAAAAGCCGCCGCAGCGAGGAAATGCAGATCTGTACCTGTGCGCGGGAAGTGCTGGGGAGATCTTCACCGTAGATCGCGTCTGTCAGCCGTCCAATGGTGACCATTCGGTTGGCCTCCAGCAGGAGGCAGGAGAGGACGACCTGTTGCCGAGGCGCGCCCAGATCCAGGCGGCGAGCGTCGGCGAGGACCTCCAGGGGGCCGAGGATTCGATACTCCACCGAATCTCCTTACAGAATCGCGGCCTGTACCGAAATTCTCCGCACGGTTGATGTAAGAGAGACATCAGGGATAACCCCTGCCTTAAAGCAGGCAACAATAGACTCAACCTCACCCCTCCGCGATCTTCGGAGATATATCCCGGCGATCACGACGGGTAATTTTATATGCATGAAACGCGGTCTGTCCGGGATCATACAACGTCACTGGTGGGAGAACCAGTAGGGTTTGTGAAGGTCTGGCCCAACTTGCGATCAACGTGCGGGTTTGTGACATGAACAAGCGGCCGGGCCCTGAAAGGCTCCGACCGCTCCGGCGAGCTCCCACCGTCGGCGACTCCACCGGGTGGGAGTGTGCTTCAGCCCCAGGGGGTGTTGCTGGCGAGCACGGTGGTCTTCGCGGGTCCGTCGGTGACCGAGGGGACGATGGTGGCGAGACCGAGGCATCCAAGAACCGCGACGGCGGAGACGATGATCCGGAGGGTGCTGAAGCTCGCGAATTCCCGCATTTCCTGTACCTCTTCTTCGTGTCTAGCAGGCCGTTCACTGCTGTCCGCCTGTCTGCTTCAAAACGTAAACAGCCCCCCTATTCGCCCCCTATCCGATCTCTTCTTATCCAACATCCGGGGCAATCCGGCCCGAAAAGCAGGCTCGGGTAGCCGATGGATAGCGGACCGAAAGTGGACGGATAGGCCCCCCATGGAACCTGACAGGGCCGAGGTCGCGCGATAGCAGGTCACGCGGCCCCGAACCAGCAGATGGGTCCTCACATGAGCATCGCCACGCAGGCACTTGACGGCGTCTACGGCCGATCCGCGGCCGGTGTCCGAGCTCGCCTGGAACGCGCCTCGGGTAACGGCTGGGAGCCGGTGTCCGAAGGCGAGACCGATATTGACGGAAACGTCAAAGAATGGGTGGACGAATTCATGGAGCGCGGGCTCTATCGTCTCACCCTCGCCACCGACCACTATTTCGCCGGGCTCGGCATGACCACCTCCTACCCGGAGATCACGGTCATGTTCAGAATGCACGACGATCACATGCCTTATCAGGTCCAGATCGTGCTGGCTCCACACTCGTACTCGACGTGCTTCGGTGTCCGCGGGTGAGTCCGCGAGCGGCGGAGTCCGTCCTCCCAAGGGAAGCGAACATGCCCGTTCAACAATTGGCGAAAGCCGGCCCCCACAATCCCGGGCAGGGCGAGGGCACCCCCTCGGTCATCGCCCGATGCCTGAGCAACTTCCGCCTGGAGGTCGACGGGCAGGCCGTCTCACACTGGCGTGCCGGCAAGTCGCGGGCCCTGTTCCAGTACATGCTGGTCAACCGTGAGCGGTTCGTCCACAGGGACAGGTTGCGCGAGGTGTTGTGGCCGGAGCGGGAGGGCCACCCCTCCAGCTCGCTCAAGGTCGCCGTGCACGGCGTGCGGCGGGTGCTCAACGAGTTCGAGGGCAGGGACGGCTTCTCCCTGCTCCATCAGGACCACGGGTACGTGCTGCGGACGAACAGCGCCTGGGTGGACATCGAGGAGTTCCAGCGTGCCTTCGACCGTGGCCGGAGCGCGTGGGTGGCCAAGGACCACGACACCGCGATCGCGTGGTTCCAGCGGACCGCCGACCTGTACGTCGGTGACTTCCTCTCCGGCGAGACCGGCGACTGGATCAACGAGCAGCGGCAGTGGATGCGCGGGACCGCCCTGCGCGCCCTGACCTCGCTGCGCACCGAGGCTCTGGAGCGCGAGGACTGGCCGGCCGCGATGCACTGGTGCCGCAGGGCCCTCGACGTCGATCCCCACCACGAGACCACCTACCAGACCCTGATGATGATGCACGGCGAGCTCGGCGAGCTCGGCCGCGTCCTGAGCTGGTACGAGGTGTGCCGCCACCGGTTGCGCACCGACCTCGACGTGGACCCGAGCGAGCGCACCGAGCGGCTGCTGGCCTCGCTCATGCGAGGCCGGAGCCGGCCGTCCCTGACCGGTCCGCGCCTGTGACGGCGCCCGCGACGGCGCCCGCGACCCCCCTCGGCCGGGGGCCCGATCTGGAACGCCTGCGCGCGGCGGTCGGCGAGTTCGCCCGCTACGGCGCGGCCGACAGGTCGTGGGAACGGCTGCTGCTGGCGACCGGCCCGCGGGCCGACCCCGCGCTCGCGGCCCATCGCCGGGCACTGCTGGTCTGGCTGAACGCGTGGGGGTGCCGGCTGCGCTATCCGCGCGACGGCGAGCCCGACGTCTTCGGCGCGGAGACCGCGGCCTGGTGGGAGCGCTGGAGGGAGCACCTGCCCGGCCACGACGCCACGCTCGCGACGCTGGGCGACGCGGAGATCGATGTGCTGGGCGGGTGTTACGCGGACCTGTCGGCGATGCGGGTGACCCCGGGGGCCAGACCTCGCTCCCTGGGACCGACCGCGGCGACCAAGATGCTGCACGCCCTGCGCCCGGAGGCGCTGATGCCCTGGGACGCGGCCATCGCCGACGCCCTGCACGGGTCGCGTACGGCGGACGCCTACCGCGCGCACCTGCGGATGGGCCGGGACTGGGCGCGGCACCTGCTCAGGGAGGCGGGTCTCGGCGAGCGGGAGCTGGCGGTGGAGCTGGGCCGCCCGGGGCGTCCGCTCGCGAAGATGCTGGACGACTACTGCTATCTCGCGTTCACCGCGGCGACCTGACAGACCCTCGTAACGGCCATGCGACCGGCGCCCCCGCCGCTGAGGCGGGCGAGCCCACCGGGCTCTCCCCACCGCGGCGCCCTGACCGGCGCCCCCGTGCGGGTCGCGTCCTCACCGCGGCGGGGACGCGACCCGCACGGGCCGCGTCCCCGCGCTCAACGCAGCGACCTGACCAGGCTTCGCGCGGCCGTGCGGCTCGCGGCGAGCACGGTCTTGCCCGCGCCGCCGCTCCCTCCGGTGAAGGTGTAGACGCCCTTGGCCAAAGGACGCAGCGACAACCCTCCCGTGGGGTGGTAGCACTCGACCGCGGTGACGGCCTTGACCGACCCTCCGGCCGGCCGGTATCCGATCCTGGCCTCGGCGACGTCGAGGATCCTGCTGGTGAGCGCGGGGTCGGTCGGCACGCTTCCAGGGGTGATGTCCCATCTTTGCGTCGGCAGCCCGAGCAGGACCCGCCCTTCGGCGTAGGACCTGCCGTACAACCCTGACGTCTCGTCGACGAACGCGCTGGGCCCCCTGCCCGAGGTGGGGCCGAGCACGTACTGGATCACCTTGGTGCGCAGCCCCGCGTCCGACAGGCCCGTACGGGCGAGAAGGCTCTGGGTCCACGCCCCGGCGGCCACCACGACGGCGTCGAACCTGGCCGGGCTGCCCTCGGCCGGCCGGACCTCGGCCTCGGCGGTGATGCCCTCCACCTGCCCGTCGGTGACGAAGGCGCCCGACCTGGCGAGCTCCACCAGGAGCCGGTCGCGGAAGGCGTTCGGGGAGAGGTGTCCGGCGCGCTTCTCGACGACGGCCACGCTCCCCTCCGGCAGCTCGCGGAACGTGCCGCGGGTGCTGAGCTCCTCACCGCTGACCAGCGAGATCGAGCCGGGCAGGCGGCTGCGTACCAGCTCGACCAGGCCCTCGGTGCCCGGCCCGAGGCCGGGCAGCAGGTAGACCGAGCCGGTCTCCCTGTAGGAGGCCCATTCCCGCAGCTCCCGGTTCGAGTGGAGTTCGGCCAGGCTGTCGGCGGCCTCCAGGCACAGGGCGGGGTCGGGCTCGAAGGCCCTGGTCAGGCCCCCGGAGGCGGCGCTGGCGTCGGCCCTCCTGTGCGGTTCTCCGGTGTACAGGTGGACGGCGCTGCCCCTGACGACCTCGCACAGGCGCCAGGCGAGCATCGCCCCGGCGATCCCACCGCCCACGACGGCGATTCTGATCATGGAACTTCTCCGTTCATGTCGCCGAGGCGGTCGCGGCGCGCGACTCGTCGGCCTTGTTCGGGTCCCGCATGCCGATCAGGCCCGCCACGGTCGCGATCGCGGAGAGCAGGGCGGCCCACAGCCACACCGAGCGCCCCACCTGGAACCACACCAGGGTTCCGATCACCGGCCCGATCGCGGTGCCGAGCCCGAAGACGCTCTGCATGGCGCCGATGTAGCGTCCGCGGAGCCGCTCGGGGGCGGCCAGGGCGGGGTAGGCGAACGTGGTGGGCCCGCCGATGATCTCCGAGAGCGTCCAGACCAGGGTGCCGAGCATGAACCAGATCGGGAGGGGGGAGATCGCGTAGATGGCGTAGCCGACCGAGACGAGCCCCAGGCCGAACAGCGCGGTCAGCCGGATCGGCCACTTCTGCACGACCTTCGTCATCGCCAGCTCGCAGGTGATGACGATCAGGCCGTTCAGCGAGACGGCCGCGCCGTACCACCACAGGCTGATGCCGGCCGCGGCGATGTCCAGCGGGAGGGTGGCGGTGTACTGGCAGTAGACGATGGAGGTGAGCAGCATCGCGAGCAGGTAGACGCTGTAGCGCCAGTCGGCGAACACCGCGAGATAGCCGGAACGGCCCTCGGAGGGCGCCGCCTTCGCCGCCTCGGCCTCCGCCTTCCTGGCCGCGACGCGCACGGCCTTCGGCGCGCGCTTGGGCAGCGCGAACATCACGATGCCGCCGAAGATCAGGGCCGCGGCGGCCTCGCCCCAGAAGAGCGCGTTGTAGGAGACGGCGAGCAGCGCGGCGCCGATGAGCGGGGCGGCGGTCATGCCGAGGTTCAGGCCGAGCCGGTACATCGCCGTGATCATCACGACCCGGTGTCTCGGGGTGAGCTCGGTGAGCATCGTCTGGGCCGCGGGCCGGTAGAACTGGCCGACCGTGCTGACCATGAAGACGGCGACGAGGATCATGGCGTAGGTCGGGGCGTAGAGGATGGACACGATCAGCAGGGCCGAGCCGCCCATGCTGATCAGGGTGACCGCCCGGGCGCCGAGCCGGTCGGAGAGCGAGCCTCCGGCCAGCGAGCCCACCACCGCGCCGGCGCCGTACATGCCGAGCGCGAGCCCGGCCTGGGTGGCGGAGAAGCCCCGGTCGGTCAGGAACAGCACCATGTAGATCTGGATGAACGCGGCCAGCCTGCTGATGAAGCCACCGAAGAGCAGCGCCTTGACGGCGCGCGGGGCCTCTCGCAGGGTGACGAAAACCCCGTCGTCCTTGCGTGGGGGTGTGCCTGACAGGTCGTTCTCGTTCTCGATAACGGCGGTCATGCGGCTGCCTTCACCTTCAGGTGTGCCTCGGCGGCGTCCAGCGCGGCCCGGCACTCGTCAACGGTCGGGGAGAGCGCGGTGGCGTAGGCGATACGCCCCCACAGGGTGCCCTTGGGCGGTGGTGAGACGGTCGCGCCCGCGGCGACCACCGGGACCGCCCGGTCGATCTCCGGGGGCAGTCCTGTCTCGTCGAACTCGATCGACTCGATCGTGGTGTCGTCCTCGGCGACGTAGAAGAAGCGCACGCCGCCGACGAGCTTGCGCTCGGGGACGATGACGGGGGTACGGCCGCAGGCCACCGCCGCCGCGGCCAGGCCCGGGTCGATCCCGGTCGTGATCATCCCGAGGTAGGGGATCATGTCCCCGCCCAGGCGCGCGTTCACCTCGATGACGCGCAGTCCCCTGGAGGAGAGCTTGACCTCGGTGTGGGTGAAGCCGTCGGTGAACCCGAGCGCGGTGTGCGTGTCCTGCAGGACACGGCAGAACTCAGGGTCCTGCAGGAGCTCGTCCTGGGCGTCGACGAAGTGGCCCACCTCCTCGCAGTAGGGCTCGTAGCCGAGGACCTTCCTGCCGAGGAAGAGCGGGGTCACCACGCCGTTCTGGACGACGGCGTCGACGCTGACCTCGGGGCCGTCCGCGAACTCCTCGACCAGGACGGGGACCTCGAACGTCGCGCCACCGGGGACCCTCAGGTCGTGGACGAAGGCGAACCGCTCCGCCAGTTCCTCCGGGTCCTCGACCTTGATGACGCCCAGGCTGCCGCCGAGGCCGCGCGGCTTGAGGATGGCCGGGTAGCCGACCGTCTCGGCGGCGCGCAGGGCCTCGTCGAGCGTGGAGACCGCGAGCGACCTGGGCTGCGGGACGCCGAGCGCGTCGAGCGCGACCCGGGTGAGGTGCTTGTCGCGGCAGCGGCGCACCATCTCGGGGTCGCCACCCGGCAGGCCGAGGGCCTCCGAGACGTGCGAGGCGGCCAGGATCGTCGCCTCGTCCCAGCAGAGCACCCCGTCCACGGGTTCGCGGGCGGCGAGCTCCAGCGCGGCGGCCGCCAGCGCAGGGCCGTCTGCCAGGCTTGCGACGACGGTCCAGCCGGCGACGTACTCCCGCTCCCACCCGGGTTCGGCGGTCACCATGAGGTGGACGCGGTATTCGGTCGCGATGGAGCGCAGCAGGTATTCGCGGTAGTGCCGCATTCCCGTCGCGACCACGAGGATCAGCGGCCTGGTGTCAGTGTTCATGTCACGCCTCCTTGGCGGTGGTCACGAGTTGTCTGTCGGTGCCGTCGGGGCCCTGCAGGGTGTCGAAGAACTCCTCGCGGACGGCCTCGCCCTCGGTGGGGGCGATCCTCGCGGCCGCGAAGCGCAGCAGGGGCGGCGCCATCATCGAGGTCACGAGCGCGACCAGGACGATGACCGTGTAGGACGCCGTGGTGAGCACGCCCAGGCGGAGGCCCACCATCGCGATGATCACCTCGATCACGCCTCGGGAGTTCAGGCCCGCGCCGAGCGCGAGTGCCTCCCAGTGGGTCCTGCGGGCGACGCGCGCCCCGAGGTAGGCGCCGGTGAACTTGGCGGCGATGGCGACGGCGAGCACCACGATCCCGGCCACGAGCACGACCGGGTTGGCCAGTTCCGTCAGGTCCATTCGCAGGCCCGCCGTCGCGAAGAAGATGGGCGCGAGCACCGCGGCGACGAGCGTCTGCAGGGGCGCCAGCCTGGCGACCTTCAGATCCGGGGAGGAGCCGACGAGCGCGCCGCAGACGAAGGCGCCGAGGATCGCCTCGAACCCCATCGCCTGGGTGGCCGCGGCCGAGAGCAGGATCATGATCGTCACCGCGGCGATCGTGGTGACGCTCCCGCCCCTGTCGGCGAGGCGCAGCGCCTTGGCGACCACCCTGCGGCCGAGCAGGACCGACACGACCACGAGCCCGACGAGCAGCGCGATCGCGGTGAGCGCGGCCTGTCCGGTGCGCACCCCGGCGGTGGCGAGCGCGGAGACCACCGAGAGCAGGAGCCAGCCGACCACGTCGTCGATGACGGCACTGCTCAGGATGAGCTGGCCGATGTCGCGGTGCAGCAGGCGCATCTCCATCAGCACCTTGGCGATGACGGGGATGGCGCTGACGCAGAGCGCGACGCCGAGGAAGAGGGCGAAGACGGTGTGGTCGACGCCTTCGGCGATCATCTCGGAGGGTGCGAGGAACCCGATCCCGACACCGAGGACGAGCGGGACGGTCAGTCCCATGCCGCTGATCCAGGCGGCGGTCTTCCCCTGGCGGCGGATGAAGCCCAGGTCGAGGTGCATGCCCGTCAGGCCCACCAGCAGCAGGACGCCGACCTGGCCGACCGCGTCGATCATGTGGAATCTGGCCGGGTCGGTGGGCAGCAGCCAGGCGGAGAACTCGGGGGCGATGTTGGCGAGCAGCGAGGGCCCGATCAGGATTCCCGCGCTGAGCTCACCGAGCAGGGCGGGCAGGCCCAACCGGACGGAGAGACGTCCCAGGACGGTGGCCAGCCCCAGGAGCAGCCCGAGCTGCAGCAGGAGGATCATGAGGTTCTCTGCGGGGATGACGGCGACGGGCGCCATGGCGATCGGCACGGGGATCGGCATGGGGGTCAGTCACCGCTCTCGACGTAATACCAGTTCTCCGGGCTGATCATTCCGAAGGGGTTGATCGGCTCGAAGCCGCGGAGGTTGTTGGCCACCTCGAACAGCCGCAGGGAGAAGTTGGGGATGAAGATGACGGGGACCTGCTCGGCGATGTAGTCCTGGTACTCGTAGAGCGCGGCGGGGTCGTCGCTGGTCAGGGTGCGGTCGATGAGCTCGTCGGCCTTCGGGTCGGTGTAGTGGCCGAAGTTGCCGCCGGCGTCGGTCCGAAAGAGGATCTCGCCGCTCGGGTAGTGGTAGACCCAGCCGCCGCCCCAGGTGCTCAGCTCCCACAGGCACGGGCTGTCGGGCCCGACGACGCAGGGGGCGTCCTCGGCCACCAGGACCGAGCCGTAGACCTCCTGCAACCGCATCTCGATGCCGGCCTTGGCCGCGTCGTCGCGGAACTGCTCCATCAGCCGGGTGAGCGCGGGGCGGCCCTCGGCGTACCTGAGTGAGAAGCTGAGCTTGGTCCCGCCGGGGATGCCCTCCCCCGCCTGGCCGGGGCCGGTGCCGGGGTTGACGCAGATCGCCGGCGTCGTGCTGGTGTCCCAGCCGTTCGCCTCCAGCAGATCGCGGGCCCGCTCGGCGTCGAAGGGCAGGATCGGCGCGCCCTGCAGGGTGGGCGAGACCAGGTCGCTCACCGGGTAGCGGGGCACCGGCCCGTCCTGGCGGTAGGCGTAGCCGTGATAGATGTCGCGGGCCGCCCGGTCCTGATCGAGCGCGTGTTGCATCGCCTGCCTGATGTAGGTCTGGGCGAGCATCTTCCCCGCGACGGTCGGGTTGTTGTAGTTGAGCGGGATGTAGCGGATGCAGAAGGCCGCCTGCGGGACCAGCGTGTAGTTCTCCTCCAGTGGGTTGGGGCCGCCCTTGGTGGGGTCGTCGGTCGGCTCGGTGCTGAAGCTCAGCGGGAGATAGCCGACCTGGATGCCGTCGGGTCCGTCCGGCCCCTCCAGTAGCTTCTGATACTCCTCCCCGTCGGACATGAAGGGGACCTGCCGGAACTCGTCCAGGTGCGGCTTGTTCGGCCCGGAGTAGTGCTCGTTGGGGACGAAGGTGACGACGCCCTCCATGGTGTAGCTCTTCAGCCGCCACGGGCCGCTGACCACGCTCCACACCGGGCTCGTCGCCCAGTGCACCCGGTCGGAGTTGTCCTCCTCGATGACACCGCCGTTCTCGCCCATCAGGAAGTCGTAGACCGCGGCGACGTTCTCCAGGCCGTAGGAGGCGTCGGAGGGCCCGTCCGCGGTGCGGTCCCATGCCTTGGGCATCGGGGTGATGGTGCTGAGCTGGTTCATCAGCACCCAGCGCTTGGAGTAGACCTTGTCGAAGGTGAAGTAGACCTTGTCCTCGGCGAGCTTGCCGTAGGAGACCAGGTTGTCGGGGAAGCAGCCCGGCACGTACTCGCCGTAGCGCTCGCCCTTGACCGCCATCATGTTCACCCAGAACAGCACGTTGTCCGCGCAGACCGTCTCGCCGTTGGACCATTTCCAGGGTTTGACGGTGACGGTGACGGTGAGGCCGTCCTCGCTCCACTGCGGAGGCTCGCCGATGCTGAGGTCGTAGTCGACGTCGGGGGTGCCGTGCGTGCCGAAGAAGTAGAGCGGCCGGTACATCAGGATCTGGAACTCAAGCAGGTTGCGGGTGCCGAAGCGCTCGGGCGGGGTGAAGGGGAAGATGATGGAGGGAGGGAATCCGGGGGCGCAGGCCCAGGTCACCGTGCCGCCCCTGACGGGCCGCTCCACGTTCGGACGGGCGATGGTGTTCAGGGTCATGATCAGCTCTCAGTCCTCTGGTGGGGCAGGGCGAAGGTCTCAGGGTCGATCTCTTCGAGCAGGGAGACACCGCTGCTCGCGTGGGCTCCGTAGCGCTCCCACGTCTCGTGCAGCAGGACGCGGCCGTCGGGGAGGAGTTCGGGGGTGCTGCGGCAGTGGCCCGACACGACGGCGCCGGTGTCGAGGACCATGGTGTAGGCGAAGTCGAGGGTGCCGTCGGAGGCGCAGAGGCCGGTGAGGCTCCCCCGGCGGGCGTGGCCGCCGGAGAACTCGCCCCACAGCAGGTCGCCGTCCTGGCGGTACAGGGCGATCGGGTGCCTCTCCCCGGAGGGGACGCCGCCGGTGGTGAAGCGGCGTCCGTTGTAGTCGATCATGAGCGGGCCGCCCGGAGTTCGAGGGTGCAGCACTTGGCGCTGCCGCCGGACTTCAGGAGTTCGGAGAGCTCGATGCCGATGGGCTCGTAGCCGCGCTCGCGCAGCTCGCCCATGAGGTGGGTGGCCGCGGGCGGCAGCAGGACGTGGCGGCCGTCGGAGACGGCGTTCAGCCCGAACACCTCGGCGTCGGCCTCGTTGGCGATGATCGCGTCGGGGTACAGGACGCGCAGCACGCCCTGGCTCTCCCTGGAGAAGGCACCCGGGTAGTACATGATCTGGTCGCGGTCGAGCACCGCGAGCGCGGTGTCGAGGTGGTAGAAGCGCGGGTCGACCAGCCTCAGTCCCGCCACCGGCATCCCGAAGAACCTCTCCGCCTCGCGGTGCGAGCGGATGTCGGTGCGAAAGCCGGTGCCGGCCAGCAGGTACCTTCCCGCGTGCAGGTAGTCGCCCTCGCCCTCGTTGACGAAGACGGCCTCGCGGGTCTGGTAGCCGCGGGCACGGAACCACTCCAGGTAGGCGGGCCCCTCGGCGGCCCGCTCCTCGTGGCGGAACCTCGCCGACAGCACCTTGCCGTTGATGACCGTCGCGCCGTTGGCGGCGAAGACCATGTCGGGGTTGCCGGGCAGCGGTTCGATGAACTCCACCTGGTGTCCCAGGGCGCGGAAGGCGCGCAGCAGGCCGTCCCACTGGAGCCTCGCCAGCGCACCGTCGACCGGTTTGCCGGGGTTCATCCAGGGGTTGATGGAGTAGACGACATCGAAGTGGGTGGGAGGGCACATCAGGTAGCGGCGGGTGCGGGCGACCCTCAGGGTCCGCTGCGGCGCCTCCTCGGCCAGCTGTGTCATGACAGTTCTCCGTCCTGGACGAACGTGACGTTGATCTTGGAGGCGTAGTCGAGCATCGTCTCCCTCGCGTCCTCCAGGGAGGTGCCGGTGGTGCCCAGGAAGCCGAGGATGCTGTTGCCCTCCGGCGGGCGCCGGACGACGTCCCCGGGACTGGCGGTGATCTTGAGGAAGAAGACCCGCTCGGACTCGGAGACCTCGGCCGGCACGTCGATCGCGGCGATCCGGCCCGCGTCGCACATCAGGCACATCGCGGTGATGTGGACGCCGGTCGGCCGGTAGTGGCGCACCCTCGGCGCGGCGCCGCGGGCGACGTCCATCACCGCGCGGATCGGGTTGTGCGCGGCGGTGATCCCGGCGATGAGGTCCAGCCCGCCGCCGCCGGGCCTGATCGCGATCTCCAGCAGGTACGGCTCGCCCCGGTGGAAGCGCACCTCGGCGTGCAGCACGCTGCGGCGCAGCCCCTGGGCGTGCGCGCCGGCCCTGACCACGCGGTGGACCGCGTTCACCTGCTCGGGGGTGAGGGCGGTCGGCCCGTGGTGCACGTCGTCGTCGAAGGTGCCTCCCTCGACGGTGATGCGGTCCACGATGGAGCCGAGGTAGACCTCGCCGTCCCAGGCCACGGCCTCGATGAGGAACTCGTCGCCGTCGAGGAACGCCTCGACGAGCAGGCCGTGCGGGCCGAGGTCGAGGCCGTGCGCCTCCATCTCGAACCACGACATCCCCTCGATGCCCTCCAGCGCCTGCGGGAACAGCTCCGCCATCTCCTCGGCGTCGTCGACCTTGAACACGAAGTTGCTCGCGGCGCCGAGGGTGGGCTTGAGGATGACCGGGTAGCCGAAGTCGCCGGCCGCGCCGAGCGCGGCCTCCAGGTCGGTGACGAAGCGGAAGCCCGGGTGCGGCGCGTCGTGCCTGCGGTGCGCCTCGCGCATCAGCAGCTTGTTGCGGCTTGTCCTGGCCGCCTCGACGCCCACCCCCGGCAGTCCGAGCGCCTCGGCGACGGCCGCGACCGTGGTCACGGCCGACTCGGAGAAGGTGATGATCCCGTCGAAGCGCTCCTGCTCGTGCCACTCCTTCGCCTCGGTGATGAGGTCGTCGATGTTCTGGGAGCCCACGACGCGGTAGCGGTCCTCCGGCCAGAAGTCCGGGGTGCCGATGCCGTTGAGGACGTAGAGTTCCGCACCGTAGTCCTGCACCTGCTGGTAGCGGGAGCGGTAGTAGGTGGCGTTCTGGCGGGCTTCCATGGCGAGGAGTTTCATCGGGGGCTCCCGGGCAGTCGCGGTAGCGTGAAGGCGTCGATCGTCTCCGCGGAGGTGTCGAGGGTGAGCTCGACACCGGCCGCCTCGGCCTCGGCCGCGACGTCGATGAGGATGGGGGCGGCGCAGGAGAGGAAGGCGCGCACCTCCATCAGGAGGTCGCCGGGCTCGTCGCGCTCGGCGGTCAGCAGCCTCGCGAGCTGGGTGACGATGTTGTCCGCCGCCCGGGTGAGGCTGAACGAGGTGAGGTCGTAGCAGAGCCGGAACCTCTCGACGACCACCGCGGCCCGGCGGCGTCCGGCGTCGGTGACCTTCAGCTCCTCCCCCGGGTCGGTGACGAGGGCGTCGAGGCGGTCGGCGAGCGCGTTCCACGGCTCGCGCAGCCTGCGGGAGGTGACCTTGTCGAGCCCTTCCCTGGTGAAGTTGGCCCGCTGGTCCTCGGGGCAGGTCAGGGCGAGATAGAACCGGACGAGGTCGCGCGGCACCTCGGCGACCAGGTCGGCGCCGCGGATGAGGTGGCCCCGGCTGGTGGAGAACTTCTCGTTCTCCAGCTCGTAGAACTCGTTGCAGATGTTGGTGTCGGGGGTGAGGTAGCGGTCGCCGTGGGCGAGCAGCATGACCAGGTCGACCATGCCCCAGAAGTAGACGTTGTCGAATCCGTGGAAGTAGACGAGGCTGTTGCCGCTGTCGGCGCGCCAGGCCGCGTCAACGGGGCCCTCCGGCTCGCCGGCCGCCTTCCAGGTGCTGTACATCGAGGCGGGCATCGCCTCGATCCACGGGTAGAGGATCTGGCCGGGCGTCTCGGCGAAGGGGGCGTCGATCCCCCAGCCCGGCGAGGGCACCGTGATCGGGATCTCGGGGAGCGGCCTGGCCAGGATCTCGCGGATGAGCTGCCTGCTGTGTCCCCTCCAGGTGTTCTCCCTGGCGGCGTAGTAGGCGGTGAGCTCCTCTCTGTGGTTCTCGATGGGCAGGACCAGGACGGTGACCTCGCGCGAGGACACCGGGTCGGCGGGGTCGAGGACCGAGCGCGGGTCGCCCAGGTCGTCGAAGTGGTTGGGGTGGCCGCAGCCCTCGCACGACCCACCGCAGCTCTCGGTCAGGCAGGCCGGGCACTCGCCCTTGACCAGCCCGTCGAACAGGTAGGTTCCCGCGTTCTCCGCGTACGGCATGCGCACGGTCCGTGTCTCGAACCGGCCCTGCTCGTACAGGGCGGTGACGAAGTCGAGAACGGTCCGCCGGTAGACGTCGTCGATGGGCGGCATCGGGGCGAGGGAGAGACCCATCGCCTCGACCGACCGCTGGATGCGGGCGGTGGACGTCGCGCACAGTTCGGCGGGCGTGGTGCCGTGCTTGTGGGCGGTCGAGATCATGTACGACTGGCTGTCGTCGGTGCAGGTGTTGTAGTTGACACCGCGGCCGTCGGCCCGCAGGTAGCGGGCGTAGACGTCTCCGGCGACGTAGGGACCCGCCATGTGACCGACGTGCAGGTCACCGTTGGGCGTCGGCGTCGCGGCGATGACGATCGTCTCCGTCATCTCTCCTCCTGGTGGCGGTTCTCGAACGTGCGGGTCATGTCGTGGTCCCACCAGATGCCGTACATCTCGAAACTGCCGGTGCCGTCGTTGACGACCCGGTGGTCGGTGCCGGGCGGGAAGTAGACGACGTCTCCCGCGGAGAAGGGGGTGCTCTCGCCCTCGCTCTCCAGGACCGCCTCGCCGGAGACGGCGATGAAGATCTCGTACTCGTGGTGGGCGTGCCGGGTCGAGGCGGTTCCCGGTTCGATGACGCACCAGGCGCCCTCGAAGGGGGCGTTCAAGGTCTCCCAGGGCAGCAGCCGCTTGGCGAGCAGCCCGTTGTCCTGGCGCAGGTGGGCGGGGTCAAAGGTACGGAGGTCCACGGGGGTTCTCCTCGAAGGATTCTGAGAGGATCGGCGGAGGTCAGGAGGCGATCGGGAGGGCGAACGGCGTCAGGAGTTCGGCGGCGGCGTCGTTGCCCCGGATGTCGTAGACGATCTCCTCCGCCCGGTTGGCCAGCGTGCTGAGCAGGGAGTCGGCGATGCCGTGCGTGTCCTCGTTCACGCCCTGCAGATAGCAGGCGGCGCCCGAGCCGACGGGCAGGGACAGCTTGTAGAAGCGGTCGACGCCGATCTCGCCGAGGCCGGCCTTGGCGGCGAGGTCGCGGACCAGCGTGGGCATCCGGCGGTCGAAGCCGGTGCCGAGCAGCAGGACGTCGCAGGTCAGCTCGTCGTGGTCGCCGCTCTTCCTGTCCTGGAGGGTGAGAACGATCTCGTCGCCCTCGATCCTGGCCCGGGCGATCTCGGCCATCGTGATCATCCGGATCCTCTCCTCCCCCGCGAGGCGCTCCAGGTAGATCTGCCGGTAGAGGCTTTCGAGCAGGCCCGGCGACAGCCCGGCGTAGTTGGTGCGGTGCATCTCGCCGAGGAGCTGGCGTCGCGCCTCGGGACGTGACCGGTGGAACTCGTCGACGAAGGAGGCGTAGAAGAGCTCGTTGGTGAACTTGCTGCTCTCGTAGCCGGTGAGGCCGATGGAGCGCATGATCATCGTGCACTGGGCGTTGGGCATGCTCTGGTGGGTGGCCCACAGCATCTCGGCCGCGCTCTGCGCGCCGCCGATGACCGCGACCCGGTGCGGGGCGTCGTGGTCGATCCCGGCGATCTCCTGGCTGTACTCGGTGCTGTGGATGATCCGCTCGCGGGGGAGCTCGTCGAACACCTTGGGAATGTGGGCGTCACGGCCCGCGCCGACCACCAGCGTGCGGCAGCCGATGGTCGAGCCGTCCGCCAGCCGGACGATCCACCGCTCTACGCCGCCGTCCTCGGCCATGACCGGCTCGACCTCCACGCAGCGCCGGCCGTACTCGATGCGCACCTGGGCGAGCGACTCGGCCACCCAGAGCAGGTAGTTCGAGATCTCCGTTCTGTACGGGGTGAAACTGCCCAGATTGACGAATTCGTTGAGCCTTCCCACGGAATGCAGGTGGTTCACGAAGGAGAATCTGCTCTGCGGGTTTCTCAGCGTGACCAGGTCCTTGAGAAAGGAGACCTGGCTCTGGGCCCAGGGCAGCAGCATCCCCCGATGCCAGACCACGTTCTCGTGCTGTTCTATGATCAGCGTTCTTGAGGCCAGTTCCGGAGCGAGCTCTTCGAGGGCCACGGCGAGGGCTAGGTTGGACGGCCCTGCGCCGAGAGCGAGTAACTCGACTTCCTGGTGCTTCACGATGGTCGCCTCCCGGACGACTTCTCGGGCTCGGTGCCCGTGACGAATGGTTTTCTGGGTTTCTCCCGGTCGGCTCACTGCCAGCCGGCGCCGCCCGCCGGAGTGAGGGCCGCGGTGACCGCGAGGCCGGCCCTCATCTCGGGCACGGTCGCGGCGACGGGAAGGGCGGTGAACGAGCGGGCGCCGAAGACGGGGGCGATGGAACGGACCATGGTGCTCATCGTTCTTCTTTCCTTTCGGCCGACGATTTTCTCGGCGCCCTTTTTCTGTTTCACGGGTGCTCTCCGAATTGCATTTCCGGATATTTCCCGCTTCGTTCTGACACTTTGATTCTTGGTCGATCGCGGTTGATTACGGAAGGCCTGGAGCCTGTCAGCGCGCTGCAATGGCAGGACGCTGACAGGCCTCCTCGCCGAAGGCCTCAAGGCGCCCGAGTGCGAGGCCGAGGTCGGTTCCGCAGGCCACCAGCGACCACCCGGAGAGTTCGGGCACGCCGTGGAGGGCGCGCCGGCACAGACGGGCCGCGGCGCTCTCGGCCTCGTCGAGGGTGGGCCTGCGGATGAAGAGACCGAGGTGGATTCCGGCGGGATGCTGCTCGCTGTAGATGTGCTCTATCCCGTCGGCGGGCTCCGCCAGCCCCAGAAGAAGGTGGCGGAGTTCACGCGCGGGCATCCACCCGCCGTCCGGGGCCAGGTGGCCTTCGATCTGGGGGGCACGCAGGCGCGCGTTGATGAGATACATGAATCGACCGTGGTTCGCGTGCGGCGAATCCACCAGGCATTTCCCCTGTCAGGTCCATGGCGTGGCAGCATCATGCCAGCGCGCCCCGCTCCCACGGCCCGACGCCGACGGCCCCGGACGGCGTCCTCGCAGAGCCCGCGCCCCACCCCGGCAGGCCCCCGGACCACACCCCGGCAGGTCCCCGCGCCCCACCCCGGCAGGTCCCCGGACGCTCCCCGCCGGACCCCGCGCCCGGAGGAGGATCCCAGCGTGCCGGCAGGCCCCGGCGAGGGGCGAGGCGATCGCGTAACCCGCTCATCACTGCGCCCGGCTACTTTTCAGGATGCGATCGTCGTGGGCCCCGCCCACCGGATCGTGTCTCGGTCATGCTCGAACCGTGGAGGAGTCGTGCTCATGCTGCTTGGCATCGGGTCCGCCGAGGAAACCGTCTACCGCACCATTCTGGAGAACCCCTCCTTCGGGGTGGCCGAACTGAGCCTGGAGCTGGGATGGCCGGTCCACCGCATCCGCGCCACCCTGGACGAACTCGCCAGGTTGTCACTCCTGCGCCCCTCCTGGGAGGAGCCGGACGTGCTGCGCCTGGTCCGCCCCGAGGTGGGACTGGCCGCGCTGCTGGCCAGGGAGGAGGCCGCGCTGCTGGCCAAGCAGCAGGAGATCGAGCGGAGCCGGACGGCCGTCGCCCAGATGATCGCCGCCTACGGCGACCACCACTCGGCGCGCTCCGACGGCGGCTCCGAGGCGCTCGTCGGCATCGACACGATCCGCGGCAGGATCGAGGAACTGGTCGACGGGTGTCGGCAGGAACTCCTCGGATTCGAACCCAAGAGCGCCCAGACCCCGGAGAACCTCCTGGCGAGCCGCCCGCTGGACGAGGCTCTGCTCGACCGTGGCGTGGCGATCCGCGTCATCTACCCCGACAGTCTCCGCAACGACCAGGCGACCACCGGATACGCGACCTGGCTCACCGGTAACGGCGGCGAGGTCCGCACCACCCCCGGGCTCCCGCTTCGCATGCTCATCTTCGACCGCCGGACGGCCCTGCTGCCGACGGACCCGGCGGACAGCGGCGTCGGAGCGGTTCTGCTGCGCGGGGCGGGCGTCATCGCCGCCCTGGTCGCCCTGTTCGAGCAGACCTGGGGGACCGCCGGCCCCCTGGGCGAGGAGCGCAGGCGCGACGAGAAGGGCCTCAGCGACCAGGAACGCGAGGTGCTCCGCCTGCTCTCGACAGGGCTGACCGACGAGGCGGTGGCCCGCAGGCTCGACGTCTCGGTGCGCACCCTGCGGCGTGTCACCGCCGAACTGATGGAACGGCTCGGGGCTCGCAGCCGGTTCCAGGCGGGGTGCCTCGCGGCGGCCAAGGGATGGCTGCCGTCCTGCTCGTGACAGCGGGCGTCCCCGCGCCCTGAGCATCGCCGCGCGGATCGTATGATTCTCGGAATCATGCCTGAAGGACACACCATTCATCGCCTCGCCCACGAGCATCGGCGGGCGTTCGGCGGGCGGGCCGTGCACGCGGAGAGCCCTCAGGGGCGGTTCGCCGCCGGGGCCCTGCGGATCGACGGGCGGGTGCTCACCGAGGCCGACGCCCACGGCAAGCACCTGCTGCTGGGTTTCGACGACGAGCGGTGGCTCCACGTCCACCTGGGCATCTACGGCAAGTACGCCTTCGGCCCGCTCCCCGTGCCCGCCCCGACGGGGATGGTGCGCCTGCGGCTGAGCAACACGGGCGAGTACGCCGACCTGCGCGGCCCCAATACCTGCGAGCTGCTCGACCCCGAGGGAAAGGCCGCGCTGCACGCCAGGCTCGGGCCCGACCCGCTGCGCGCGGACGCCGATCCCGAGGTCGCCTGGCGGCGGATCAGCCGCAGCCGCGTCTCCATCGGGGTCTTGCTGATGGACCAGTCGGTCGTCGCGGGCGTGGGCAACATCTACCGGGCCGAGGCGCTGTTCCGTCAGGGGGTCGACCCCTCACGGCCCGGCCGCGACCTCACCCACGGCCGGTGGGAGGCGATCTGGGCGGATCTGGTGCTTCTGATGACCGACGGCGTCCGGGTGGGCCGCATCGACACGGTCAGGCCCGAGCACACGCCGCAGGCAATGGGCCGCCCGCCTCGCGTCGACGGCCACGGCGGCGAGGTCTACGTCTACCGGCGCTCCGGCATGCCCTGCTTCCTGTGCGGCACCGAGGTCCGCACGAAGGTGCTCACCGGGCGCAACCTCTTCTGGTGCCCGGTCTGCCAGGTCGGCTGACCGCCTTTCCCGGCGGAGGGCACCGAGCGGCCGCCGCCGGCCGCGGGCGTCGGAGGATCCCGGAGCGCGGCATCGGCACCGGCACCGGCACCGGCACCGGCACCGGCACCGGGGAGCGCCTCACATCAAGGTTCTGGCCGTCCAGAGTTCGGGGAAGATCTCCCGTCGCATGCTCCGTTCGAGCCAGCTCAGGCCGCTCGACCCGCCGGAGCCCGGCTTGGCGCCCATCGAGCGGCGCACCGCCATCAGGTGCCGGTAGCGCCACTCGGAGAACTGCTCGGCGAGGTCGGTCAGCGCCTCGGCCAGCGGGGCGAGCGGGCCGCCGTACACCTCGACCCAGACCGCCTCGACCTCGGGGGTGGGCTCGTGCTCGGCGGCGAGGTCACGATCGAGCACGGCACGAGGGACGGCGTGGCCCGCGCGGGCGAGGAAGGCGAGGACCGAGTCGTAGAGGCTCGGCCGGTGCAGGGCCTCCACGAGTTCCTCGTACGCCTCGGGGTTGCGGCGGTGCGGCCGGATGAGCACCTCGGACTTGTTGCCGAGCAGGAACTCCACGTGACGGTAGAGGGCCGACTGGAAGCCCGACCCCTCTCCGAGCGCGTCGCGGAAGGAGTTGAACTGCGCCGGGGTGAGCCAGCTCAGCGAGGCCCAGGCGGCGTTGAGCGCCTCGAAGTGCCGTACGGTGCGCTTGATCGTCAAGATCGCGGCGTCGGCGTCGTCCTCGTCGAGCTGCCGCTGGGCGAGGCGCCACTCGGTGCGGAGCAGTCCGAAATAGAGCTCCATCACCTGGGTGGTGACCAGGAACGGCAGCTCTTCGGGGGCGTCGGTGAGGGTGCGCTGGATCCCGCGCAGCGCGGCGGTGCCCACGTAGTCGTCGTAGGGTGTGCCTTCTTCGAAGCCCAGCGTCGGCAGCCCCTCGTTGGCCTCGGCGCGCGCCTTACGGTCCTGCTCTGTGAGCTGCTTGATGCCGGTCATCATTCCTCCTCCGCCTGTGTATATCCATGGTGGTATGTATCGGTCTGTACGGAAATAATGGAAGAAAGGCGATTATTGGACTGAGCCTTTGGAACGTAAGGCATCGAGCAGATCAAGTTACGACGTGACGGAGCGTGACCGTGGACGCGATGGATTGGGCACTGCTCGCCGAGTTACAGGACGACGCGCGGTTGTCCTACAGCGAGCTGTCGCGCCGGGTGCACCTGTCGGCTCCGGCGGTGGCGGAGCGGGTGCGGCGCCTGGAGGAGACCGGGGTGATCACCGGCTACCACGCCCGGGTGGACGCGGCGCTGGCCGGGCGCGGGGTGGCCGCACTGATCAGGATGTCGTGTTACGGGCCCCGCTGCGTGCTCCGCGACGATCAGGCGCTCGCCTGGCCGGAGATCCTGGAGGTGCACCGGGTGACCGGTGACGCGTGCTGCCTGCTGCGGGTGGCCGCCGCCTCGATGACGGCATTCGAGGAGATGATCGACCGGCTCGCTCCCTACGGTCACCCGTCGAGCATGATGGTGCTGTCCAGCCCGGTCCCCTGGCGTCCGCTCTCCTCCCTGTGACGGGGTGCCCCCGGGGTGGTTCCGCCTGGCCGGGCCGACTCCGACCGGGCGGGCCTCCGCCGGGTGGGCTCCGGCCTTTCGAGGCCGGAGCCGCGGGCTTTCCTCCCGGGCCTCTCGGGTGACCCTCCGAGAGTCCTCCGACCGGCGGGAGCTCATCAGGAGGGGGCCCGGTGCTCGGCGACCGCCTCGACGGTGGCCTGCCAGATCGGCGAGGCGGGGTCGATGACGTCGAAGTGATCGCCTGACATTTCCAGATATGTCACTTGATCGCCCGCCTCCTGGGCGGCTCGCGCGTAGCGGCGGCTGAAATCGATGAGGTCCAGGTCGTCCCCGCCGCCCTGCACGATGAGCTGAGGCACTCCCAGGGGGAGCCGTTCCAGCGGCCCCGAACTCCGGTAGACCTCCGGCACCTCGGCGAGGGATCCGCCGAGCGCGGCGGCGACCGCGCCGGAGCTCATGTGCCGGCGATCCCCCTCGGCCAGGTCGAGCACCCCCGCCAGGGAGACGGCCAGGGTGATCCGGTGGTCGTCGGCGGCGGCGCGCAGCGCGAGCTGCCCGCCCGCCGAGTGGCCGATCACCACGAGCGGGCCGCGCGCGTTCTCCGCCGCGAGGGCGATGCCCCGGGCGACGTCCGCGGTGGTCGCGTCCCATCCGTGCAGGTCGGGACGGCGGTATTCGAGGTTCCAGGCGGCGAACCCGCGCTCGGCGAGGTCGATGGCGAGCGCGTCCATCAGGTCCGCGCCCCAGATCGAACGCCAGAAACCACCGTGCAGCAGTACCGCGGTGGGTACCCGTTCCCCGCCCTCCCCCGCCGCTGCGAAGGCCCGCCCGCCGATCTCGTCCGGCGCCGGCGCGGCGGGCGCCTGCCCGTCGTCTCCGTACGGAGGGCGCACCTCCACCCACTGGTCGGGGTGGTCTCCGTAGGCGACCCTGTGCGCGGGCCGGCGCAGGCGGTGGACGGCGTGCCTGATCGCCCAGGTCAGCCCCCAGATCCCCCGCCCGTGCATGTGGGTGCCCGGCACGGCCCGCGTGGCCCCTGTGGCGCCCGCGCCACCGGCGGCCCCGGCGCCGCCCGCGAAGGCCGTGCCGTCCGCGGTCCCGGCGCCCCCCACGGACACCGGCAGGGACGCGTCGGCCCTCGTCGGGTCCGGCGCCAGGTCCGACGTCAGGTCGAGCCTGACCGCGTCGGAACGTTCACAGGACAGACGGCGGGCCTCTGGATCTGGGCCCGGCAGGACGACCAGGACGTCCTGCGACTCCAGCGCCGTCCGGAAGTCGGGCAGGTCCGAGGTCGCCGACACCGTACCGTCGACCCCGAGCGCCGCGAACTCGCGATCGGCCACCTCGGTGAGCAGACGAAGGTCCGCGACCACACCGGGGCCGATAAGCACAATTACATGCGGATTCGGAGGAAACATCCACTCATTGTGCCCTATCGCATCTTATTTACGGTTCGGTGGTATATGTCGTTATCCGTACTTTCCCGGCGTCGTCCAGGCAGGCCCCGGGAGGCCGCTCGGACTCGGCCACCCGTCCGGCCTTCCTGAGCTCCGCCGGCTCCATGGCGCGGACCACGAAAGACTCGTGGAAGGCGCGGGGCCCCCAGGGCGTGATGGCGTGGAGGACCGGGCGGAGCCCGGCCGGCGGTTGACGCGTCACCTCGCCCGGGCGAGAGCCGCCGTCCAGGGCGGCGAGGTTCCGGCGGAAAGCGGATGCCGGCCGTCCCGGCGCCCCGCGCGAAGCGAGTCGGGCGTCTGCCGCGACCTCCTCATGCGCAGCCGGCGAGGCCGTGTCACCTGAGTCGCGGCACAGGAATCCTGGGCCTGGGCACACACGAAGCTATGCATATAAGATCACTAAAATGATGGTATGTCCGCTTATCGGAAAGATCTCTAGCCGTAGCCCCTTTGAGACGTTAGCGTCTGCGCATGCGCCACGTTGAGATCTCGGGCAAGAGACTCCGGCTCAGGGAAATCACCATCGATGACGTGGACGCCCTGCACGCCGTATACGGTGACCCGACGGCCACCGAACACCTGCCGTTCGACCCCCGCACGCGCGAGGAGGTCGAGGAAACGATCATTGAGGCGATCAAGGCCTCGGAGGTCGAGCCCCGGCATCTCTACGTACTGGCGGTGACCGACCTCGACGACAGCGAGGCCTTCGGCGTCGCCCGGCTGCATATCGAGGCCGACCACCCGCACAGCGCGGAGATCGGCCTCGGACTCCGTCCCGACCACTGGGGCCGGGGCATCGGCACCGACCTGATCCGGCTGATCCTGACGTTCGGCTTCCGCGATCTGCGCCTGCACCGCATCTGGGGCGCCCGCTCCCCCGCCAACACCGCCGCCCAACTCGCGATGCTGGTCGCCGGGATGGTCGAGGAGGGCAGGATCAGGCACCACGTGCGGGCCCGCGGGGTCTGGCGCGACTCCATCGTGCACTCGGCACTGGAGGACGAGTGGGAGGGGCACCGTGACGTCTGACCCGACGCGTTTCCCGGTCGCGCCCCGCCCGCCCTCCCGGCCACGCGCCGGCCGTGAACCGGTTACCGGCCGACGCGGCGATCATGACCCGATCGCACGCCGGACATGAGCCGGGCGCGTACCGGCCGTGAACTGGGCGTGCGCCCGGTCACGGCCCCGTCCTGGGGGGTGGGTTTCCCGCCCCTTTCCATAATGTTGTGACGGAAATGCTGCCATTTCCGGTCACGGGAAGTGTCAAATGCCCCTAGAGTCCGCGCATGTGAGCGAGAGTCCCATCCTCCCCGTACGAGGGCGCCCGGTACGGCCCTCCGGAAGGCACCGCAGGCCCGTGCCCTCCCAGCTCCCGCCCGAGGCTCCAGCGCTCGTGCTGGCCGCGCTCGGCGACGCCTCCGGCACCGCCGCGGAGCTCGCGGCAATCATCCGGGGGGACAATCCGCAGATCCAGGTCCGGCTGGCCGCGCTCGGCGAGGACGGCAAAGGGCTGACCTCCGAACTGGAGGCGGCGGCGAGGGAGCGCCCCGAGGACGCGACGGCCGCCGTCGTGGTGCCGCTGCTGACCGGCCCGCACCCGGTCGCCGACCAGCTGATCTCCGCGGCGGTCGCCTCCAGCAAGGTCTCGGCGACGGTCACCGCCCCCCTGGGGCCGCACCCGCTGCTCGCCGAGGCCCTGCACATCCGCCTGTCGGAGAGAAGCCTGGCACGGACCGACCGGATGCGGCTGCTCAACGTCTCCAGTCCGGTCGACGCGGTCATCCTCGCCACCGTCGGCGGCGAGATCGCGGCGGCGGAGGCACAGCCGACGGCGGTGCTGCTGGCCTCGCGGCTCACCCTGCCCGTCCTGGTCGCCTCGCTCGACAGCGCGCCCGCCGTGGCAGACGCGGCCGAGAGGCTTCGCGGCATCGGCGCCCAGCGCATCGCCCTGTCCCCCTGCCTGCTGGGTCCTGAGGCGCCTTCAGGGATCGCGGACGCGGCCGCCGAGGAGGTCGGAGCCGAGTGCGCCGACGTTCTCGGCGCGCACGATCTGATCGCGGACCTGGCCGCCCGCGCCTACGGGAGCGTCCTGTCGGCGGATTGATCGGCCCGGTGTGACGGATCCCCTCTGACGGGTAGTGATCCGCGTAATCGTCAGAGGGGATAGGTCATGCTGTTCGGACAAGAGCATGTGAAGAGATATCAGGCGACCGACGGCGCCGAGGGACACGAGTGGGAGGGCACCACGACCCTGATCCTCACCACCACCGGCCGCAAGTCCGGTGAGCGGCGCTCCACCCCGCTCATCTACCAGCGCCACGGCGACGATTTCCTCGTGGTCGCCTCCAAGGGAGGCGCCGACGATCCGCCGCTGTGGTACCTCAACCTCCAGGCCGACCCCGAGGTCGAGGTCCAGGTGCTGGGCGACCGGTTCAAGGCCAGGGCGCGCACCGCCACTGCCGAGGAGAAGCCGGAGATGTGGGCGATCATGGCCCAGGCCTGGCCCGCCTACGACGAGTACCAGACGAAGACCGAGAGGGAGATCCCGGTGGTCGTGCTGGAGCGTGCCGCGTCGTGATCGGCACCGCGTGACCGGGAAGGGCCGGGCGGGCCCCGTACGCGACCGGGACCTGCCTTCCCCCGTACGCGGGCCAGGGCCGGGGTAGGGGCCCGGTCAGGGCTCCAGCCAGACATAGCCCGCGAACCTGCCGGTCGTGCCCTCCCCGCGATGGGAGAACAGGTCGGGGCTCTCGATGGTGCAGCGGGTGTCATGGGTGATCTCCCCGACACCCGCCCTGCCCAGCTGCGAGGTGATCGCGGCCCGCAGGTCGAGGGCGGGGGTGTCCTGGCGGGTGATCGACCATGCCTCGGGAAGCACCACCGCGACCTCCTCACGCATCCCGGCGGGGACCTCGTAGCAGGTGCCGCAGGCCATCGGGCCGATCAGTGCGGTCATCCTCGCCGGATCCGCTCCGCGCTCGGCCATCTCCTCGACCAGGGCCGGGACGACGCCGGACATGGTGCCGACCCGGCCCGAGTGCGCGGCGCCGACCAGCCCGGCCTCCGGCTCGGCCAGCAGGACAGGCGCGCAGTCCGCGCAGAGCGCGGCCAGGCCGAGGCCCGGCACATCGGTACAGACCCCGTCCAGCGGCGGCGGGACGTCGCCGAAGGGCTCCTTGACGTAACGGACGTCGGCACTGTGGACCTGCCGCATGAACACGACCCGCTCCAGGCCGAACTCGGCAGCCGTCCTCGCTCTGTTCTCCGCGACCGCGTCCGGCTCGTCGCCGCACATGCCTCCCAGGTTGCGGCTGCGGTACGGACCGGCGCTGACACCACCGTGACGATCGGTGATCCTCATCTGAAAGTTCACGGGCCGACCTTACCCGCCCAGGAACCCGGTCCCCGGGACGTTCGTTTCACAGAGACACAGATCCCCCTACAGATTGCGAACGTCATGGCTCAGGTTGTGTACGACCGCAAGGAGCAGTACCAGCAGATCGAGAGCGGCCTCATGCCCGGCGAGCAGATCATCGCCGTCTACGACGCCATCGGTACGGGCACCGGTTTCCTGGGGCTCACCGACAAACGGGTGATCGTGCAGGACAAGTCGTTCGTCGGCAAGAAGATCGCCATCACGAGCATCCCCTACAACAAGGTCTCCGCGGTGAGCGTGGTGAGCAACAAGTCGATCGCGGGCTCGTTCTTCTCCTCGGGGGCCATCGCGATCCACGTGGGCACCCACACTTATGAGGTGGAGTTCCGGGGCGACAACAAGGCGCATCACGTGCACAACGTGATCCTGCACTTCATCACCGCCTAGGATCTCGCCTCCCTGCCACAGGAGAGCACCGCGGGAGGGCGCCGCGGGAAACCGTCGCGGGAGACCACCACGGGAGCCCACGGGAACCCACCACCGGGAGCCCGCCTCGCGAGGGACCCTCACCCGGCGGGGACCGGCGCCTCCCCGCGGGCGACCCGCCGGTACAGCTCCATCGTCCGCTCGGCGATGCGCTCCCAGGAGAAGTGCTCCACCGCGCGGATCCTCCCGGCCTCCCCCATCCTGGCCGCGAGGGCGGGGTCGGCGAGCAACCGGTTGACCCGCTCGGCGAGGTCGGCGGCGAAGGCGTCGGGGTCGTGTGGGGTGCCGTCGGCGGCCTGGTCGATCGGGACCAGCAAGCCGGTCGAGCCGTCGGCCACGACCTCGGGGATGCCGCCGGTCGCGGTGGCCACGACGGCGGTCTCGCAGGCCATCGCCTCCAGGTTGACGATGCCCATCGGCTCGTAGACGGAGGGGCAGACGAACACGGTGGCGTGGGTGAGGATCTGGATCACCTCGGGGCGGGGAAGCATCTCCGAGATCCACACGACACCCTCGCGGTCGAGCCCGCGCACGAGCGCGGTCACCTCGGCGGCGATCTCGGGCGTGTCGGGGGCTCCCGCGCAGAGCACCAGCTGGGCGTCGGGGTGGAAGCCGCGTGCCGCGTGGAGCAGGTGGACGAGGCCCTTCTGCCGGGTGATGCGGCCCACGAAGACGACGTAGGGCCTGCTCGGGTCGATGCCGTGCCGCTCCAGGACGCCGGTGTCCCTGTCGGGGGCGTACTCTCCGGTGTCGATCCCGTTGTGGATCACCGTGACCCTCTCCGGTGAGATCTCCGGATAGCTCGCCAGCACGTCGCGGCGCATCCCCTCGGAGACCGCGATGACCGCGTCGGCTGCGGCCAGCGCGCCGCGCTCGGCCCACGATGACAACGTGTAACCACCGCCCAGCTGCTCGGCCTTCCACGGCCGCAGCGGCTCCAGGCTGTGCGTGGTCACCACGTGGGGTGTCCCGTACAGCATCTTGGCGACGTGGCCGGCGAAGTTGGCGTACCAGGTGTGGCTGTGGACCAGGTCGGCGCCCTCGCACCCGGCGGCCATCTCCAGGTCGACGCCGAGCACCTGCAGCGCGGCGTTGGCCGTCTCCAGTCCGCCGGGCACCCGGTAGGCCGCGACGCCCTCCTCCGGTCGTGGCGCTCCGAAGCAACGGACCCGGGTGTCGGTGAGCCTGCGCAACTCCCGGGCGAGGTATTCGACGTGAACTCCCGCCCCTCCGTAGACGTCGGGGGGATATTCACGGGTCAGCAGATCCACTCGCATGCGATCAGCCTAGTGTTTCATCCCTGTTCATCAGGTTAAGGTCCACCTATGAGAGTCCTCGCGATCGTGCTCGCCGGTGGAGAAGGTAAGAGGCTCATGCCTCTGACAGCTGATCGAGCGAAGCCCGCCGTGCCTTTCGGGGGGATATACCGGCTCGTCGACTTCGTGCTGTCCAATCTCGCCAACGGTCACTACCTCCAGATCGTCGTGCTGACGCAGTACAAGAACCACAGTCTCGACCGGCACATCTCCCGGACATGGCGCCTGTCGGCGATGCTCGGCAACTACGTCACACCGGTCCCCGCCCAGCAGCGCCTCGGGCCGCACTGGTTCTCCGGCTCCGCCGACGCGCTGTTTCAGAATCTGAACCTCATCTACGACGAGATGCCCGACCACGTCATCGTGTTCGGCGCCGACCACATCTATCGCATGGACCCGCAGCAGATGGTGCGACAGCACATCGAGAGCGGGGCCGAGGTGACCGTGGCCGCGATCCGGCAGCCGATCTCGCTCGCCGACCAGTTCGGGGTGATCGAGACCGACCCGGCCGGACGCAAGATCACGGCCTTCCGCGAGAAGCCGAAGGACGCGGTGGGCCTGCCCGACGCGCCCGACCAGGTCTACGCGTCGATGGGCAACTACGTCTTCAAGACCCAGTCGATGATCGACGCGCTGAGGGAGGACGCGCTCGACCCGACCAGCAAGCACGACCTGGGCGGCAACATCATCCCGATGATGGTGAAGTCGGGCACCGCGGAGGTGTACGACTTCGCCGACAACGTCGTGCCCGGCTCCACCGAGCGCGACCGGGGCTACTGGAGGGACGTCGGAACGCTCGACGCCTACTACGAGGCCCACATGGACCTGATCTCGGCGCACCCGGTCTTCAACCTCTACAACAGCCACTGGCCCATCTACACCGGCCACGATCCGCTCCCCCCCGCCAAGTTCGTGCACAACGACGGCGACCGGGTGGGCAGGGCGATCGACTCCCTCGTCTCCGCGGGCGCGATCGTCTCCGGCGGGCTGGCCGAGCGTTCCATCCTCTCCCCCGGAGTGGTGCTGCACTCCCACTCCCACGTCGAGGACTCGGTCCTGATGGGCAACGTGAAGGTGGGCCGCGGCGCCATCGTCCGCAAGGCCATCATCGACAAGAACGTGATCATCCCGGACGGCGCCAGGATCGGCTTCGACCTGGAGTACGACCGCAGCCGCTTCGCGGTGACCAACGGCGGCATCGTCGTCATCGGCAAGAACGAGATCGTCGAGCGCTGACCCCGGCCCCCTCACCGAACGCCGGCGTGACCCGCGTCACCGTCCGCCGGCCTCGCCGAGGCCGGCGGACGGCCGCCGCGGTGTCGTCTCAGACCGGATCCGGCTGTTCTCCGTCCCGCTGGGCGAAGCCGTCCCGCTCGCGGGCGTCCGCGCCCAGGCCCCGCGACATGAGCCTCGTGCCCATCAGGCCGCTGAACGTCCCGGGAACGGTCGCGGACGGGGGCGGGGTCTCGACCCGGAAGCGGGGCAGCGCCTCGGGATACCTGTCGCGGACGAAGGCCACCATGTGCTCGCGCATGTCGCACTTGAGATCCCAGGCGCTGGCGGAGTCGGCGGCGCTCATCAGCGCGCGCAGCTCCAGCAGCCCGTTGGGAAGGGTGTCGGTGACCTGGAGGGTCCAGTCCTTCTGGTCCCAGAGCGGGTGCTCGCGCAGGGCCCGGTAGAGTTCGGCGCGCAGCTCGTCCACCGGCACCGACCAGTCGACCCGGATCATCACGTGACCGATCACCCGGCTGCTGTGCCGGGTCCAGTTCTCGAACGGGTTCGCTGTGAAGTAGGAGACCGGCAGGACAAGCCGCCGCTCGTCCCACAGCCGCAGCACCACGTAGGTCAGGCTGAGCTCCTCGATCCGGCCCCACTCCCCCTTCACCACCACCACGTCGTCCAGGCGGAGCGCGTCGCTGAAGGCGAGCTGGAGCCCGGCGAGCATGTTTCCCAGGGTCGACTGGGCGGCGATGCCGACGACGACCCCGGCGATACCGGCCGAGGCGAGAAGTCCGGCTCCGAGCGCCCGCACCTGCGGGAAGGTGAAGAGCATCGCGCCCAGTGCCAGCACGATGATCACCGCGGAGGCGACCCGGCGGACCAGGGTGATCTGGGTGCGGATGCGACGGGCCCTGCGGTTGGCCTCGCCCTTGACGGCGATCAGGCGTTCCAGGACCACGTCGGTGACCGCGTAGGCGGCCTGGATGATCAGCCAGGTGGCGAACCCGATCATCGCCAGGCTGAGAGCGCGGTCGATCGCCTGGCCGAGCGAGCCCGCCGCCATGTCCGGTTCGTAGAGGGTGTGGGCCGTCGCCACGGCGGCCGTGGCGAACGCCGGCCAGGCGCAGCGGTGCACGAGCGGACCGGCGAGAACCCATTTCTCACCGATCAGTCGCGAACGCAGGACCCGTCGCACCACCTCCACCGCCACGACGGCGGCGACGATGGAAACGATCATGATAATCCAGTTGGACACGTGGGGCGTTCCCCTCGACGACTTTCCTTCTCTTCCTGGATCGACAGCTAATCAGAAGGATTCGTCGGACGTGACATTCCCTTCGACGGCCATCCGGCAGGCGGAAACCCGGCGTTCGAAGAAGTCGGCCGGCTCCCGCACGTCCTGCGACCCCATGCCCGCGCACGGGTCGGCCATGCCGTACCGGACGGACACATCCCGAGCCTGACGAGACGCCGGTCGGCCACGTACTCCAGACAGCGGCGCATCCGGTCCACGCCCGTCACCGCCGCGGAGCAGTCCCGGAATCTCACCGGGTTCCCTCTTGCCTCGCCCCTCGCGGGGCGAACCAGCAACGAGCAGGATCCTACGTCTAGGGGCGCCTGACGCAACTGCCCCCACAGCTGGTGTCGGAAGACTTCAACAACCCAAGCTCGTGAAGCACACCGCGGGCGCGGGCCGTCTCGGTGGAGAGCCATTGGCGAAAGTCGTCGCCGCTGAGATAGACCCGGCTCCAGCCGTGGGCCGCGCACAGGGAACGCCAGCGCGGCGCGGCGTCGAGCCTGTCGCACAGGGCGATCGCGGCGTCCCTGTCCCCCGGACTCATCTCCTTGGGCCCCAGCAGGCCGCACCAGTCGCTGTACTCCAGCCGGACGTCGACCTCCATGAGGGTCGGCGCGTCGATCCCGTCGATCCGGCCGCCGGAGGAGACCGCCAGGGGCCGCAGGCGGCCCGCGATGATCTCGGACCGCAGAGCACGCGCCGATCCCAGCAGGGCCGCCACCCGGCCGACGTGGAGCGCCTCCACGGCGTCCTCGGGGACGGGGTATCCGGCGTACTCCAGCAGCCGGGTGTCCACCCCGAGGCACTTACCGATCATGCCGTAGAGCACGTGGTCGGAACCTCCCTCCGACCGGCCGCCGATCGCCAGCCCCGCCGGGTTCCGACGCAGCTGCGCGGCGAAGTCCTCGAAGGTCCGCAGGCGGGAGTCGGAGGGGACGACCAGGACCGCCCAGTCGCCGACCAGGCGGGCGACGGGGGTGGCGGCGTTCACCACGGCGGTGGTGTTGGCGATCTCCGCGGCGGCCACCATCGGCATCGCGGTGACGAGCAGCCTGCCCTCTCGCGCGAAGGGGCCGCGGAAGGCGCCGAACGCGTCGCGCGGGGTGGAGCCCAGGGCTCCACCCCGCTCGACGACCATCGCGGTACGCGCCAGTCCCGACTGGACCACGACGGTCGCCAGCCTGCCCGCGATCTTGTCCCAGCCGTGGCCGTCGGCGGCCGGTTCGAGGACGAACAGACGCCTCACCACCGAGTCGGCGTCGTCGTTCGCACCGCATCCCGCGGCGATCAGAGCCCCCGCAGCCAGCGTGAAAAACCCCCTACGGCGCATAAGCGCCCCTTCCCCCAAGAAGCCCCTATACCAGAGGTTAGTACTCCGTCACTATGCGTGATGCGACAGGGGGGCGGGAAAGGCTCGGGGTTCACTCCACCGTGACGCTCTTGGCCAGGTTCCTGGGCTTGTCGACGTCGCGGCCCAGGGCCACGGCCGCGTGGTAGGCGAAGAGCTGCAGCGGGATCGACATCAGGATCGGGTCCAGCTCGGTCTCGTTCTTGGGCACCACGACGCAGTCGTCGGCGAGCTTGGGGTCGGCGGTGCGGTGGCCCACCATGAGCACCCGGCCGCCCCGGGCGCGGATCTCACCCAGCGTGGTGAGGTTCTTGTCCAGCAGCTCGTCGTCGGGGACGATCGCCACCGTCGGCATGTCCGGGCCGATCAGCGCGAGCGGCCCGTGCTTGAGCTCGCTCGCCGGATACGCCTCGGCGTGCACGTACGAGATCTCCTTGAGCTTCTGCGCGCCCTCGCGGGCCACCGGATAGCCCCTCACCCGGCCCACGAACATCATGCTCGGCGACTCGGCGTACTTGCCCGCCAGCTCCTTGAGCCGCGGTTCCAGCGCCAGGATCTCCTTGATCTGGTCCGGCAGTCTGCGCAGGCCGTCACAGATCCTGCGGCCGTCGGCGGGAGACAGGTCACGCACCCGGCCCAGGTGCAGCGCGAGCAGCGCGAAGGCCACCGCGGTCGAGGTGAACGCCTTGGTGCTCGCCACCGAGACCTCGGGGCCCGCGTGCAGGTAGAGACCGCCGCCGCACTCGCGGGCGATCGCGCTGCCCACCGTGTTGACGATGCCGATCACCCTGCCGCCCTTGCGCTTGAGCTCCTGCACGGCGGCGAGGGTGTCGTAGGTCTCCCCCGACTGGCTGATCGCCACATACAGGGTGTCGGCCTCCACCACCGGGCTGCGGTAGCGGAACTCGCTCGCCGGCTCCGCGTCGGCCGGGATGCGCGCCAGTTCCTCGATGAGCTGCGCGCCGATCTGGCCCGAGTAGTACGCGGAACCACAGCCGATGATCTTCACTCGGCGGAACGAGCGGCTCTCCCGCGCGTCCATGTTGAGACCGCCCAGGTGGGCGATGTGGAAACGGTCGTCCAGCCGCCCGCGCAGCGTCCTGGCCACCGTGTCGGGCTGCTCGGAGATCTCCTTGAGCAGGTAGTGCTCGTAGCCGCCGGTGTCGTAGTGCCCGGCCTCCCAGTCGACGGTCAGCGTCTCCTTGGCCGTCTCCCGCGCGTCGCTGGCGAAGGTGTTGAACCCGTCGGCCCGCAGCACGGCGATCTCGCCGTCCTCCAGGTGCACCACCTGGCGCGTGTAGCGGACCAGCGCGGCCACGTCGGACGCGGCGAACATCTCCTTCTCGCCGATGCCCAGCACGATGGGGCTGCCGTTGCGCGCCACGACCACCTCACCGGGACGCTCGGAGTCGATCACCGCGATCCCGTACGTGCCGACGACCCGCTTGAGCGCGGTCCGCACGGCCTCCTCCAGCGAGTCGGCCTCCTTGACCGTACGGGCGATGAGGTGCGACAGCACCTCGGTGTCGGTCTCCGACAGGAAGGTCGCGCCGTCGGCCTCCAGCTTGGCGCGCAGCTCGTCGGCGTTCTCGATGATGCCGTTGTGCACGACGGCGATGCGCTCGTCGGTGGACAGGTGCGGGTGGGCGTTGACGTCGCTGGGCGCGCCGTGGGTGGCCCAGCGGGTGTGACCGATGCCCAGGCCGCCCTTGAACCGCGCGGGCACGACCGCCGCCAGGTCGGCCACCCGGCCCTTGACCTTGCGCATCTTGAGGCCCTTGTTGGAGATCACCACACCGGCCGAGTCGTAGCCCCGGTACTCAAGACGCTGCAGACCCTCCAGCAGGATGGGTGCCGCGTCCTTGGGCCCCACATAGGCCACGATTCCGCACATGTAACCACTCCTTATCCATGAACATCGGTAAACGATCGAGGTGCCGTCGCCTGCTACCCGTAGACGATCCGGCGAAGCTGTCGCAGGGAGAGTTCGGGTGCCGCGACCCGGCGTACCGTCAGCTCGGCGGCCACCCTGGGGAAGATCTCGTCGTTGACCAGCCCCCTGGCCTTGAGCTCCGCGTGGCGCCGCCGGACGAACTCGTCGGTGGACTCGGAGAAGTAGGCCAGCACGTCCGCGACGACCCGCGCCGCCTCGCCGGGACCGAGCGCGCTCGTCCGGGTCAGGTGGGCGATCAGATCCTCGTGCGGATTCCGTGCCGTGGACACAGATCAGGACCATACGCATTCGGGAGGGAACACACCAAGTTTCCTGCCCGATTTCGGGCAGAGAATCTCTTCGACATCACAACCCCGCCGCAATGCGCGACAGTCGGTAATCTCTGATAACTCTAGGTAGTTGCCGGAGAGGGAGGAACCGCCATGCGCCGCCTATCGGGGATCACCGTCGTCACCGCTCTCGCCGTCCTCGCCTCGGTCGCCCCCGCGCAGGCGACACGTCCCGGGAGTCCGCCGGCGCGTCCCCGGATCCCCTCGGCCCTCTCCTGGCCCGCCACACCGCCCGGCACCGCGACAATCACGACGACAAGCACGACGGCGGGCACGACGGCGGCGGGGACGAGGGCGCGGTCCGGCAGGCAGGCCGCCTTCGCCGAGGCCTCACGGGCGTACGGGGTGCCGGAAAGCGTGCTGCTCGCGGTCTCCTACCTGGAATCCCGCTGGGAGGGCCACGACGGGCGGCCCAGCGTCTCCGCCGGATACGGCCCGATGCACCTGGTCGACGGCCGGGCCGCACCCGGGCGGCCCCACGGCGCCGGAGAGGACCCGCGCGGCGACGAGAACCGGCCTCTCGTGATCGCCGTTCCCTCCGTCGCGAATGACCGGCCGCAGGACACGCTGCGGCGGGCCTCGGAGCTGACCGGCCTGCCGCCCGACCGGCTGCGCGAGGACGCCTCCGCCAACATCATGGGCGGCGCCGCGCTGCTCGCCGACTACCGGCGCCGTACCGGCGGGGGCCCTCGCGACGATCCGTCCGGCTGGTACGACGCCGTCGCCCGCTACCCCGGCACCCTGGAGAAAGGCGCGGCCGGAGAGGGGGCCGCGCTCTCCTTCGCCGACGAGGTCTACGCGACGATCAGGACCGGCGCCGCCCGGGTGACCGACGACGGCGAGCGGGTGGTCCTCCCCGCCACACCCGACCTGCCCGCGCCCTCCGCCTCACCCACCCCCGCTTTGGCCCCCACCCCGACGCCCGTCCCCGCCAAGAAGATCACCGCGGCGCTCCCGCCCGCTCCTGGACCCGACTGCCCGAAGAAGGTCTCCTGCGAGTGGCTCCCCGCCGCCTACGAACGACTCCCCAGCGGCGGGTACGGCAACCACGACCGCTCCGACGGCCCCCGGAAGATCGACTACATCGTGATCCACGACGGGGAGACGAGCTACGACGCGATGACCCGCCTGGTCCGGGACCCCTCCTATCTGAGCTGGCACTTCACCATCCGCTCCGCCGACGGCCACATCGCCCAGCACCTGCGGGCCAGGGACGTCGGCTGGCACGCGGGAAACTGGTACGTCAACTCCCGTTCCATCGGCCTGGAGCACGAGGGCTACCTGGCCAGGGGCGGCGCCTGGTTCACCGAGGCGATGTACCGCGCCTCGGCCAGGCTGGTCCGCCACCTCGCGGCCAAGTACGACATCCCCCTCGACCGGGCGCACATCCTGGGACACGACAACGTGCCGGGCACCACCCCGGAGACCGTGGGCGGCATGCACGAGGACCCCGGCCCCTACTGGGACTGGGCCCACTACTTCGAGTTGCTCGGCAGGCCGCTGCGCGCCTCGGGTGGCGACGCCGCGCGCTCGGTGCTGATCAGGCCCGACTACGGCGCCAACAGAGCGGGGTTCACCGGCTGCGGTGGGGGGTGCCGCGACCTGGGCGCCGCCTCGGTCTGGCTTCGCACGCGCCCCTCCGCCACCGCGCCGCTGGTCAAGGACGTCGGCAAGCACCCCACCGGCGACTCCACCTACAGCGTCTACGACCACGCCGCCCGCGCCTCCACCGGCCAGCGGTACGCGCTCGCCGGGCGCCGGGGCGACTGGACCGCGATCTGGTACCTCGGCCAGAAGGCGTGGTTCCACGACCCGGCCACGGCCCCCACCTCCGTGCGCGCGTCCGGCCCCCTGGTGACGCCCAGGCCGGGCCGTTCCCCGATCAAGGTGTACGGCAGGGCCTACCCGAGGGCGCCGGCCTACCCGAGGGGCGTTCCCGCCCAGGCCCTCACCCCGCTGCAGTACTCGATACCCGCCGGGCAGGCCTACAGCTCCGGCCCGGCGACCCGGGGCTCGTATCTCAGGGCGGCCTCCTTCGCCCCGTCGGAACACCGCGTCGTCACGGGCGACGCCCGCTACCGGCAGATCCAGTTCGGGCACCGGATCATGTTCGTCCGGGCCTCCGACGTCCGGCCGGTCACCCGGTGAGGCTCGGCTCGTTGCGCACATCCGCCCTGCGAAGGCGCTAGAGTTTTCACGTGCCCCGGAGCCGTTTGCCGGGGTCACGCGGAAGTGGCTCAGTGGTAGAGCATCACCTTGCCAAGGTGAGGGTCGCGGGTTCGAATCCCGTCTTCCGCTCCGGCGGGCCCCCAGGGGCCTGACCGGTGGAGTGGCCGAGAGGCGAGGCAACGGCCTGCAAAGCCGTCTACACGGGTTCAAATCCCGTCTCCACCTCAACGCACGACCATCGGACCCTCCGGGATCCGGTAAAGTGGTGCGGGCGCCGAGGGGAAACCCGAAGCGAATACGCGGAAGTGGCTCAGTGGTAGAGCATCACCTTGCCAAGGTGAGGGTCGCGGGTTCGAATCCCGTCTTCCGCTCTGATTCACCCGAGGACGATTAGCTCAGCGGGAGAGCGCTTCCCTGACACGGAAGAGGTCACAGGTTCAATCCCTGTATCGTCCACCATTGGAGCCGGCCGCCGAGGGCGGACCGGCTCCAAGGTCGTTTCACCTCACGGTCACACCCGGTTCCACTTCTGGTTGGTGCCGCCGTGACAGCTCCAGATGTGCACCCTGCTGCCGTTGGCGGTGCCGTAGTTGGCCACGTCCAGGCACTTGCCGCTGCCGACCGCGGTGATCGTGCCGTCTGAGTTCAGGCGCCACTTCTGGTTGTTCTGGCCGTTGCAGTCCCAGATGATCACCGATGCGCCGTCGGCGCTGCTCCCGCCGTTGACGTCCAGGCACTTGTTGCCGTACACCCGCAGCTCGTTCGAGCTGGTCGAGGTCCACCGCTGGTTGGCCTGGCCGTTGCAGTCCCAGATGTTCACCGCCGCGCCGTTGGCCTGCGAGGCGCCGGAGACGTCCAGGCACCGGTTCGACGCCACTCCGCGCAACGCGCTCGTGTTGGCGGTGGGCGTCGGGGTCGGGGTCGGGGTGGGCGTCGGGGTCGGCGTCGGGTCCGGGTTGCTCAGCTCCTTGATGCGGATGTTGCGGAAGGCCGCCACGTCGCCGGAGCCGTGGTTCTGGATGCCGATGTAGCCCTGCTGGAGCGAGCGGACCGGGTCGGTGTTGGTGAAGTCGTTGATCTTCGCGCCGTTCAGGAACACCTGCAGCCGCTCACCCTCCACGAGCAACTCGTAGGTGTTCCACTGGCCCGGCGGGTTCAGCGCCGCGTCACGTGCGGCGATGTCCGCCGCCTTGAAGCCGTAGATCGCCCCGGTCGTCTTGTCCTGGCTGTCGGTCGCGTCGATCTGCACCTCGTGCCCGGTGTTGAGCGCCGCGTTCGGGTCGCCGGTGGCCGGGAACCCGACGATCACCCCCGAGTTGGAGTCGCCGGTCAGTCTCCAGTCGAGCTTGAGCGAGTAGGAACCGAACTGCTTGGCGCTGTACCACAGCATGCCCATGCCGCCCTGGGAGGTCAGCGTGGCGTTGCTGTTCGCGAACGACCCCGGTCCGGCCTGCGACCAGCCCGTCGTCGCCCCGTTGTACAACGGCGTGTAGCCGGTCTCCGGGCGGCAGTCGGCGTTGACCGCCTTGGCCGCGTACCGGATTCCGCCCAGCAGCAGCGTGCGGAAGTTGGAGTCCGAGTACGACGCCTGGGTGTGCCCCAGCCCGGTGTAGAACGAGCGGCCCGACGCCTGGGGGCGGCACCAGGTGATCGGATGGTCACCCATGCCGCCGCCGCTGTAGCTGCTCTCGTCCAGGCTCTGCAGGACCCGCACGTTCGCACGGGGGTTGGTGCGGTAGCTGTACCACTCGTCGCTCCGCGACCAGGTCGTCCCCAGATGGGCGGTCGCGGCGTGCGCCCGGTCCTCGTTCCTCACCGTCGCCTGCTGGATCGCCGGATGGCTGTTGAACCAGGCACCCACCAGCTGCCCGTAGTACGGCCAGTTGTACTCGGTGTCGGCGGCCGAATGCACCCCCACGAATCCGCCCCCGCCGTCCACGTACGACTGGAAGGCGTTCTGCTGGGTGTCGTTCAGCACGTCACCGGTGGTGTTGAGGAACACCACCGCCTTGTACTGGGCGAGGTTGGACGCGCCGAAGGCGTTGGAGTCCTCGGTCGCGTCCACGGTGAAGTCGTTGGAAGCCCCCAGGTCGCGGATGGCCTGGATCCCGACGGGGATCGCGTCGTGCCGGAACCCGGCCGTCTTGGAGAAGACCAGCACCTTGAAGGCGGCGGCCTGGGCGGGGACGGCGGGGACCATCATCGTGGCGGCGGCGGCGGCGGTGAGCGCCACCGCGGCCGCCGAGAGGCGTCGAAGCACGGATGTCCTCCGGTCACCGCCCGCGGCGGGTATCAGATGTCGAAGCATGGATGTCCTTCCATCGTGGCGCCCGGCACGGCCCTTCCGGCGATGAGCCGGGCCGTGCCGGGCGCCACATCGATGAGGTGCTCGTGGTGTGGTCGGGGTCGCGGGTGAGGCGGACCGCCTCAGACGCGGGTCCATCTCTGGTTGGTGCCGCCCTGGCAGGTCCAGATGTGCACCTTGGTGCCGTTGGCGGTGCCGTAGTTGGACACGTCCAGGCACTTGCCGCTGCCGACCGCGGTGATCGTGCCGTCTGAGTTCAGGCGCCACTTCTGGTTGTTCTGGCCGTTGCAGTCCCAGATGATCACCGCGGTGCCGTCGGCGGTTCCGGCCCCGTTGACGTCCAGGCACTTGTTGCCGTACACCCGCAGCTCGTTCGAGCTGGTCGAGGTCCACTTCTGGTTGTTCTGGCCGTTGCAGTCCCAGATGTTCACCGCCGCGCCGTTGGTCTGCGAGGCGCCGGAGACGTCCAGGCACCGGTTCGATCCCACCCCGCGCAACGCGCTCGTGTCACCGGAAGGCGTCGGGGTCGGGGTGGGGGTCGGGGTGGGCGTCGCACCGGTGCCGAAGGTGAAGGCGTCCATGTCGAACAGGTAGCCCTGGCCGGTCGGGCCTCGGAAGACGAGGTACAGCGTCGTGGTGCCGCTCGGCGCGCCGCTGAGGTTCGCCGAGACGTCGGCGAAGGTCTCCCAGCTACCGGTGCTCGTGACGTTCACCGTTCCCAGCAGCGTGCCCGTGGCCGAGCCCGCCCGCACCTCGATCCGGCCGCCCGCGCCCGCCGAGGACACCCGCGCGGTGAAGCTCCTGGCGTTGCTCAGGTTGTAGGGCTGGAAGGAGACCCAGTCGCCGTCGTCGACGAAGCCCACGGTCTTGCCGCCCTCGGCGCTGGCGTGGTCCGCCGTCTGCACGCCCTGCTGGGCGCCGAAGTGCTCGCCCTGCCGGTGTCGTGGCTGCAGCGTCCGGCTGCTGGTGGAGGTCAGGCCGCCCCCGTCGGTGTAGGAGGCCACGAAGACACCGAAGATGTTCGCCGCGGCGTCGTGCTCGCCGTCGACCGGCACCGCGATGGAGCCGCTGCAGCCGTTCCTGGAGGTGATCTGGTGAGCATGGCTGTCATGGCCGAGCGAGTAGGTCACCGTCACCTTCGAGCAGTCGATCGTGCCGTCCTCCGGGTCGCTCACGCTCACCTGGAACGGCACCGTGTCGCCGAAGGAGAACAGCTGACCGTCGCCCGGGGTCGTGAGCGTGACGGCCGGGGCGGTGTTGCCGACGGTCACGCTGACGCTCGCGCCTCCGGTGAGCCCCTGCGGGTCGCGGACGGTGAGCGTCGCGGTGTACGAGCCGTTCGCGGTGTAGGTCTTGGTCGGGTTGGCGGCGGTGGAGGTGGTGCCGTCGCCGAAGTTCCACGAGTACGTCAGCGCGCCGCCCTCGGGGTCGGAGCTGCCCGAGGAGGAGAAGTTCACCGTCAGCGGAGCCGCTCCCGAGGTCTTGTCGGCCGAGGCCCTCGCGATCGGGTTGCGGTTGGCCTGGCCGATGTACTCGATCCGGTAAAGCGCCTGGTTGTTGTTTCCCGTGCCGTAGTCCAGCACGTACAGCGCCCCGTCGGGGCCGAAGGCCATGTCCATCACCTGCGTTCCCGACCAGGGGAACGCGGAGATCTCCCCGTAGCCGCCGTCGCTCTTCACCTCGATGGCCTTGATCCAGCGGCGGCCGTACTCTCCGGCGAAGAACCGTCCGTCGAGCGACTGGGGGAACTTCACGCTTGAGTTCAGGTTCGGGTCGTACCGGTAGACCGGACCGCCCATCGGCGACTCGGAGCCGCTGCCGAACTCCGGCGGCGAGCCGGAGTCACCGGCGTACTTGATCCACGCCGGCTTGGCCGGGGGCAGCGTGGTCAGTCCGGTGTTGCGGAAGGAGTTGTTGGTCGGGCCTCCCGAGCAGTTGTACTTCGAGCCGGTGCTGTTGGAGGCGAAGTTCCACTCGTTGTAGGTCTCGTTGGTGGTGTTGCTGCCCGTGCAGTACGGCCAGCCGTAGTTGCCGGCGGCGGTGATGCGGTTGAACTCCACCTGGCCGCTCGGTCCCCGGTTGGAGTTGGTCACCCCCGCGTCCGGCCCGTAGTCGCCCAGGTAGACGATGCCGGTCGCCTTGTCGACGCTCATACGGAACGGGTTGCGCAGACCCATCGCGTAGATCTCCGGTCGCGTCCTCGCCGTCCCCGGCGCGAACAGGTTGCCGCTGGGGATCGTGTAGGTGCCGTCCGCCTGCGGCTTGATCCGCAGGACCTTGCCGCGCAGGTCGTTGGTGTTGGCGGACGAGCGCTGGGCGTCGTACTGCGGGTTGCGGTTGGTCCGCTCGTCCAGCGGGGAGTAGCCGCTCGACTCGAAGGGGTTGGTGTCGTCGCCGGTGGTCAGGTACAGGTTGCCCTGCGCGTCGAAGTCGATGTCGCCGCCCGCGTGACAGCACTGGCCTCGGTCGTTGGCGACCCGCAGGACCACTTTCTCGCTGGCCGTGTCGAGTGTCTCATCCGACTTGAGGGTGAACCGTGACAGGTAGAACTCGCCCTTCCACTGGTCGAACTGCGCCTGTGTGCCGGTGGCCGGGGCGTCGCCGTTCGGCGTGCTCAGCCGGGGGGAGTAGTACAGCCAGACGTACCGGTTCGTGGCGAAGCCCGGATCGACCGCCACTCCCTGCAGGCCCTCCTCGTCGTGGGTGTAGACGTTGAGCCTGGCGGCCACCTTCGTGTTGCCGTTGACGTCGGTCACGCGCAGTGTGCCGTCGCGGGCCGTGTGAAGGACCGATCGGTTCGGCAGCACGGCCAGTGACATCGCCTCGCCGAGCTCGTTACCGCCCGACGCGAGTGACACCTGCTGGTAGTCGGAGGCCGGGATGTTCAGCGCGAGCGCCTGGTACGAGCCCGCTCCGTTGAGGCCGGATGATGACGCGTACGGGGCGGAGGAGGCCGCGAGAGTGGAGGTGACGGGGACGACGAGGCTGAACGCCACGGCCAGCACCGCGGCGACGATGCCGGTCAGGACCGGTCTGAGCGCCGTGGCAGGCGAGGATGGTTGCACGGTGGTTCCTTCGGGGGGGGTGGGGTGTAGGTCAGGTCACCGGTGACACCACGAAAGAAGGCATGGTGAGGCGAGGTCGTGAAGGTGGACATGGCCGACCACGACGTGAAGGGCCGCGAAGCTCCCCCACATCCCGCTCGTGTGATCCAGCCGCGGAGGCACCAGGATCACCCCGGGACCTCACTACCCATTACGTTCCGACCGCTTATGCCCGTCAAGACTTTAAGCCTACTTATTTCACAAATAGCACATCTCGGCTCCGGCCACGGTGAGCTGTTTTCCGCTCTCACCTGGGACGATGTTCGCCTTGCGGCGAACCGCGCCAACCATCCCGCATGAAACGTTCAGATGTGTCGTACTGATAGGGGGTTTTTCGATCTCAGCGAAACACCCCCGTGTCCTCGGCCCCGCCCCACGCGGGAACGGCCGGCGTCGGGTCGCGACGAGGAGCTCGCGACGGCCGCCGGGCGCGAGTTCGAGGAGGAGACCGGGTGGCGGCCCGGACCGTTGCGGCCGCTGCTGCGCGTCCAGCCGAGCAACGGGCTCTCCGACTCGGTCCACCACGTCTTCCGTGCCGACGGCGCCACCCACATCGGCCCGCCGACCGACGCCTGGGAGGCCGAGCGCATCGAGTGGGTGCCCCTCGCCGACGTCCGCGACATGGTCGGCAGAGGTGACGTCACCTGCGGCACCGGCATGGCCGCGCTGCTCTATGTCCTCACCGAGCCCTAGGACGCGAAGCGATCCGCCTGTCCCGGGCCGGCACTCGACGGCCGCGACCGCCTCAAGGCCCCCGCCGGCCTCCGCCTACCGGAACGGACCCCCGCCTCAGTCCTTCGTCAGCCCGGAAACTGGCCCGTTCCCACCTGGGACGATCTCCGGACAATCATCCCGATCTTCTTTTTGGCACGCGATACTTGGCAGCAGGGAGCACCATGTAAGGACGCATGACCTGAAACATGGTTAATCGCTATGCTTTTGGACCACGGCAAAGGGGGCGAGCCTGTGCAGCGCGTAGTGGTCGATCCTGAAGTGCCCAGAGAGGTCGCCGACCTCCTCCGCCGGAACGGCCCGTTGCTTTACCGCCTCCGCACCAAACGCCCTCCCAGGGACACGAACGCTCCCCGGGTTCCGGGA
>Ga0233385_1000084_pt1 | contig 51483 bp, 46 predicted proteins | sample ElkDunMinimDraft_16_FD_191543 | JGI IMG/M metagenome (GOLD analysis project Ga0233385, IMG submission 191543) | Fecal eukaryotic communites from dung pellets of Tule Elk in California, USA - Elk Dung G36 | ecosystem: Host-associated > Mammals > Digestive system > Large intestine > Fecal | place...
CCCCACCACGCCCTGCTCCATCGCCGTCATGATCGGTGACGGGATCATCGACTCGCGGGACTGCCCCTTGGCGATGACCATCGAGACGTTCCACGAGTATTTGATGTGGTCCTCGGTGGTGCCGGCGGTGCCCTGCACGACCAGGGTGGAGTTGCGGCAGATCGCGGCGGAGAGCAGTTCGGCCAGCCAGCTCTTGCCGGTGCCGGGGTCGCCGATGAGCAGCAGGCCCCGGTCCGACGCCAGGGTCACGATGCTCCGTTCGACGAAACTGCGGTCGCCGAACCACTTCTGCGGGATCTCCCGGTCGAGCCCGTCGGCCCGTTCGGAGCCCAGGACGAAGAGCCGGACCATGTTCGGGCTCAGCCGCCACGAGTACGGCTTCGGGCCGGTGTCGACCGACTCCAGGTAGTCGAGTTCTTCGGCGTACTTGACCTCGGCGGGGGCACGCAGCATCTCGGACATGAGGGGTCTTTCTCCTAGGTGAGGAAGCTCTTGAGCTCGAAGACGAGTTTGCGGATGTGTCCGGAGAGGACGGGGGTGCCCAGGTCCTTGAGGCGTTGCCGGAACCAGGGGTTGACGCTCTGCTGACCGGAGCTGCTGACCGAGCCGACCGGAATGACGCGTACGCCGGAACGGTGCACCGCCGCCATGTCGTCGAAGAGCTGCTGGGCGTGCCACTCGTAGAAGTCCGAGATCCACACCAGGACGGTGTTCCGGGGCTCGAGGATCTTCGGGCGGGCCTTGGCAATGGCCACCGTTCCGTCGGTGCCGCCCCCGAGTTTGGTGCGCAGCAGCACCTCGAACGGGTCGTGCACCCACGGGGTCAGGTCCAGCGCCTGCGTGTCGTAGGCGATCAGATGCACCTCGACCTTGGGCAGACCGGCGAAGATGGACGCCAGGATGGTGCAGTTGACCATCGAGTCGACCATCGAGCCGGACTGGTCCACCACCACGATCAGCCGTGACGGGGTGGTCTTGCGGGCCGTCCGCCGGTAGTAGAGCCGGTCGACGTAGAGGCGCTCGTCGTCGGGGTTCCAGTTGGTCAGGTTCTGCCAGATTGTGCGGTCCAGGTCGAGGTTGCGGTAGACCCGCTTCGGCGGCACCGACCGGTCGATCGTGCCGACGCTGGTGCGCTCCACCTGGGTACGCAGCACCTGTGCGACCTCGTCGACGAAGCGGCGGATCAGTGCCTTGGCGTTGGCCAGTGCCACCCCGGAGAGGTTCGCCTTGTCCCGCAGCAGCTGTTCGATCAGCGACATGCTCGGGGTCAGCTGACGGGCCAGCGCCGGGTCCGCCAGCACCTCACGCAGGTGCATCCGGCGGACCAGGTCGCCCTCCAGGCGTGCCAGGGTGGCGCCGAGCCCGCCGTTCTGCCCGCCGCCCTGCCGGCGCAGCTCACCCGGCGCGTGGCCGAGCGCCTGCTCGAACCAGCCGGCGTCGGACTGCCAGCGGGCCAGTTGCCCGGCGCTGACCGGACCGGTACCGGTGCCGAAGACGTTGAGCAGCACCTTGGAGACCAGCGCCGCCCGGCGGACCTCGGCCTGGCCCGGTGCAAATGGTCCGGCGTCGTCCGAGACGGTTTCGGTCCCGGTGAGCAGCCCGCGCAGCTCGTCGGCGAGGGCCGGGAAGCGCTGGACCACGGTGTCCACCGACACCGCCGGGTCGAGCAGGGCTGCGGGCAGCCCCAGGTCGTCGACGACGGCCATGCTCGTCGACTCGAGGCCGGGCTGCTCGTCGGGGTCGAAGAGCCGGCCCAGCAGCCGCCAGTAGAGGACCTGGCGGCGGTTGGCGTCGGCCAGGTCGCCGGGGTTCACGGTTTCGGTCATCGGCGCAGCAACCGTCCCGCGCGTTCGCGCAGCACGGCCACGGCGTCGCCCGCCTTGGCCTCGGCCTTGGCCACCTTGGGGTCGGTGACGCCGGTGGCCCAGTCGCCGTTGTGCGCCTCGACGGGCTTGCGTTTGACGGTGCCCCGCACGGCCAGCGGCTGCACCAGCCAGCTGCCGCCGTCCCAGCGGGCCAATCCCAGGCACGTCGACGAGGCAGCCACGAGCGCGGGGGTGAGCGGGCCGGCCGAGGGCAGCCGGTCGACGGCGAGCGGGACCGCCTGGCCGTCCAGTTCCGCGACGAGCCCGCCGTCGGTATTGCGCACCACGTACCCCTCCAGCAGCACCGGCTCGGCGATCGCCGCCGGGTGCCGGTCCAGTGGCGCCGTGGCCGCGCCGGTCGCGGTGGCGAGCAGCACCCGGGCGGTGGCGAACGGGTCGGCCTGCTCCCCGGCTTGGGCCTGCCCGTCGCGCCAGAGCAGATCGCCGCCGGCCAGCGGCAGATCGGTGACCGTCATCGCCCGGTGTTCGGCCAGCGCGGTCAGCAGGACCGGGTGCGCCTGCAGCAGCCGCCACACCGCCGGCCCGGTGATCGTCTCGACCTTTGCGGCCGCCACGGCGGTCCGGACCAGCCGGTTCGCCGAGCCGTCGGCGGGTTCGAGGATGGCGTGCACCTGCACCTGGACGACGGTGGGGTGTTCGTGGACGTCGACCCCGAGTGGTAGCAGCCGCCCGGAGACAGGTTCGGCATCCTCGGTGGGGCCGAACCCGTCCTGGGCGAGCAGCAAGCCGCGTGACCACAGGTCGGCCCAGCGCCGCGCCGGGACCTGCGGCATCGTGGAGACCGGCAGGACGGCCCGCAGTTCGGCGGCGAGGCCGTCGAGCAGCACCGCCAGCCGGATCAGCCCCGGCTCGGCCAGGGCAGCCTCGATTGCCGTGCCCGCGGCGGAGAGCAGTTCGTGGTCGGCGCCGCGCCAGCCGCCGAGGGCTGCCTCGTGCAGCCAGGACCGGACCGCGGCGCGGACGGCCGAAGGGGTGGCCGGGTCGCCGGCCGGCGCCGGCCATGCTTCCCGCTCCCGCCCGAGGGTGGCGTCGAAGTGGCCGAGCAGGGCGTCGTGAGCGGCCCCGAGCAACGCCGACCGGGCCCCCGCCAGGGCGGCGAGGTGCTCCTGGCCGAACGAGCCGGCGATCACCTTGTCGACGGCCTCGGCCACCCGGCCGTGCAGCGGGGTGCCCGCCGTCGCGTCGGCGAGTGCGGTCAGTGCGGCGGTGGCCTCGTCGCCGACCCGGGCCACACCGCCGATCAGTGCGTCGTCGACGCCGGCGACCACGCCGTCGATCTCGGCCAGGCCTGCCGGGATGTGCTCGCGCAGCTGCGCCAGCTGGGTGCCCCGCATCAGCGCTCCGCCCGGGTCGACGGGAACCAGTGCAGCTCCGGCAGCGGGGTCGTGCTCTCCGGCAGCTCGAGGTAGGCGAGGTGACGCAGGAACCGGTCGAAGACCACCGAGGCCGGGGCCGGTTCGTGCCGGCCGTCGATGCGGGCCAGTAGACCGGCCCCGGTCGTCACCCCGTCGCCGGCGTCGATACACAGGTAGCGGACGACCCGCTCGGCGCCGTACCCGGCGACGGCCTCGTCGGCGAGGGCGACCAGGTGTTTGCAGGGTGCGCCGCGCAGCCCGCCGCAGGGCCGGTTGTTGTTGGTGCTGCAGTGGTACGCGTGGGTGCCCGCGGTCACCGACGAGACGTAGACCCGGTCCAGGTCCGAACCGCTGGACACCACACCCTGCAACCGTCCGTCGGCCAGCTCGACGAAGGGCACCTTGGCCAGCTTGCGTGGCCGGGCGGGCGGCACCACCGCCAGCACGCTACGCCGCGACCCCGCGGTCGCGTCACTGTCGTCCACTGTCTCTCCTCCCACGGCGCCGGGCACCCTGCGCCGCCCACGGTGAGGCGTCCGCCGGCCGCTGCCGGCGTCGCCCTGGCGGAAGGATCATGGACCGCGGGTACGACAGAAAACCTGCCGCCCCGGCCCTCGGATCCAGAAGAACGGCCGGGGTCGCGAGCGCCTCAGCACATGCACCGCGTTGACATTCGATTTCCGGGGTGTCAGTCTCTTCTGACAGGGGGGTGTCATAAAGAGCTGACACCCCAGGAGGTGCCGAGGTGGACCGTGCCGTGCCGACCGGCGACGAGCTGCTGCGGGTGATGGCCGCCCTGGCCAATCCGCACCGGCTGCGCATCGTCGCGGCCCTGACCGAGGGACGCGCGTACGTCAGTGAGCTGGCCCGCCGGCTGGAGATGAACCGGCCCCTGCTCTACATGCACCTCCAGCGACTGGAGGCCGCCGGCCTGGTGACCGGAACGCTGGTGACCGCCGCCGACGGCAGTTCGGTCAAGTACTTCGACGTGGTCCCGTTCGGGTGGGAACTGAGTCCCGAGGCGGTCACCGCGGCCGTGCGGACGCTGAGCCGCGACGATTCCGGAAAGGGTGAGCAGTAGGTGGACATTGCGGAGATCACGATGATCGCCACGACCGTGCTCGGGGTGGTGCTGATAGGTGTCATCGGGTTCGTGGGGCTCGGCGTCTACCGAGCGCGGCACTCCGCGGTCCGCGAGGCAGGGTACCGGGCCCTGACCGAGCAGGCCGCTGCCGCGCAGGCCGACGCGGCGGCCGCCGCGCAGGCCACGAACGCCGAGCTGAGCGGTCTCCGCGCCGAGCTGGGGCAGGTCACCGCCCGGCTGACGGCGCTGGAAAAGCTGCTGAGCCAGATCGGCTGACCGGAGCCGAAGACCTCATCATGCGCCTCCTGCTACTGGCCGCCCTGCTCGCCGGGGCCGTCCCGACACCGCCCCCCGCGGCGGCCGCCCCTGCCGTGGCCGCAGCGCCCCCTGTGGCGGTCGCGCCCTCCGCGGGTGCGACGGCCGCGGCCCCCGCTCCCGATCGACTCGCCGAGGTGGAGCGCCACCTGCGCGAGCACCACGCGCGTACCCGTGCTCCCGGTTTCGCCTACGCGGTGGTGCACCGTGACCGCGTGGTGGCCCAGGCAACCTGGGGCCTCGACGGAAACGGTGAACCCGTCACCGGCGCGACGCCCTTCGTCCTCGGCTCGGTCGCCAAGTCCTTCACCGCCCTGGCGGTGATGCAGCTCGTCGAGGCAGGCCGGGTCGAGCTGGACGCGCCGGCTCAGGCGTACCTGCCGTGGTTCCGCCTCGCCGATCCGGCGGCGTCCGCGCGGATCACCGTCCGGCACCTGCTCACCCACACCAGCGGCATCCCCGACGTCGCCGCCCATGGCCTCACCGACCGCTACGACAACAGCCCCGACGGACTGGCCCGCTCCGTACGCGACCTCGCCGCAGTCGAGCCGGCCGGGGAGCCGGGGGAGTCCCACCGCTACAGCGACGCCAACTACATGATCGCGGGAGCGCTCGTGGCAGCGGTCAGCGGCCGTTCCTTCGGCGCCTACCTGCGTACCGAGGTGCTCGACCCGCTCGGCATGCGCGGCGCGACGACGGACGCTGAGGCCGACGCGCTCGGCGGGTTGCCGGCTGGTCACCGGTACTGGTTCGGCCGGCCCTGGCCCTTCGACACCCCCTTCGACACCTCCGGGGTGCCGTACGGATTCCTCGCCGCGAGCCTCGAGGACATGACCCGGTACGCGGCCGCCCACCTCGGCCACGGCGAGAAACCCGTCCTCTCGGCGAAGGGATTCGCAGAGCTGCACACCGGCCAGGCGACGATGGGCCCCCGCGGCGCGTACGGGCTGGGCTGGCGCGACAGCGTCCTGTCCGGAGCAGACACCCGGATCGTCTGGCACGCCGGCGGTACCCCGGACTCTTTCAGTCACCTGCTGCTCATCCCCGGCGAGGAGCTGGCGGTGGTCGTACTGGCCAACGCCTACGGCGTCGCGATGGACGGGCCGCTGACCTCCGCCGCCTTCAACGCCGCCCGCATCCTGCTCGGTGCCGCGCCGGTGGCCGAGGAGGAGGATCCGCTGCTGGTCTGGACCCGGCGCGGACTGCTGCTCGTGTCCGGGGCGCTGCTGGCAGCGTTGGCCTGGAACGTGGCCCGGGCCGCGCGACGCCATCCCGGGCGGCACGCCCTCGCCGCCACCGTCGCCTGGGTGGCGGGATGCGCGGCCCTGGCCGTCGCCGTCGGCTGGGGCCTGCCGGCCGCTTTCGAGGGCGCCCGGCTGCGGCAGGTGCTGCTCTTCGCCGCCGACATCGGGCACACCATCGTCGCCGTGATCGTCCTCGCCGCCGCCACCGCGGTGGCACGCCTGGCGGGCGCGGCGCGGACGCGCCGATCACCTGGTCCGGGCCGGTGACAGGTCGCAGGTCGATGGCCCGCTGCCAGAATCAGACGTGGTCCCGGAGGTGTCTCGCCTGCCCCGCCGCGATCCGCCTACTGGAGCCGTAAGGCGCGGTCCGTGAGGGCGCGGGCGGCGGGGCAGGTGCCGGAGCGGATCCGGCCGGTGGTCAGTGACGGTGGAAGGTGCAGCCGGCGTGAGAACGACCCCTGGTACGCGTGCGGCCGAAATAGCGGAATAGGCAAAAGTCCACATAGATCGCTGCGCTATCGTTACCGCCGCTCTGCCGTCCCGCGTCGTACGCGGTGGGCCGAGGTCAGGATCGCCCGGGGTGTGTGACCGCGAGGAGTGCGACTGTTGGCGGCGATAACGGTCCATGGCCGAGCCGTGCCAAACCGGGGGAAGAGTCGCGGTGAGTGACGGCCGGTTACGGGTCGAAGGCCTCGGACCGCTCACCGTCTTCGTCGACGGTGACGAGGTCGACCTCGGCCCACCCAAGCAGCGCGCCGTCTTCGCCGTACTCGCGCTCTGCGAGGGGGCGACCGTCTCCCGGGGCGAGCTCGTCGATCATGTCTGGGGCGAGTCGCCGCCGGCGACGGCGGCCGGGAGTCTGCACACCTACGTCTCCGGACTCCGTCGGGTCCTCGGGCCGGCGCAGGAGCGGCTGATCAGCACCCGGTCCGGTTACCGGCTGCGACTCGAGGGCTCGATGTTCGATATCGCGGTCGCGAAGGATCTGGCTGGGCGGGCACAGGCGGCCCAGGGCACGCGGCACGCCGTCGGGGCGTACGAGCAGTCATTGACGTCATGGACGGCGGGAACGATCCTCGCAGGGGTGCCGGGGCCTTTCGTCGCGCTGGCCCGCAACCGCCTCGCCCGCCTCCGGCTGCAACTTCTGGTCGAGTACGCCGAACTGGCCCCTCCCGGCAGGCTCACCGAGCTGGCCGACCTGCTGCTCGCCGAGATCCCGGTCCATCCGTTCGACGAGCGGCTGCGCTGTGCGCTGATGAAGGTGCTGCACCGCGGCGGTCGCAGCGCCGAAGGGCTGGGACAGTACGAGGATCTGCGCCGCAAGCTCGCCGCCGAGCTGGGAATCAGCCCGGCTCCGGCCACCCAGGCCGTCTATGCCGCGATCCTGGCCGACGGGCACAGCCCGGCTGAGGCGTCGTCGGCGGCAGACCGTGCGCGCTTGCCGAAACAACGGAACCCGGAACGGGGCCAGGGGAGAGAACCGTTGGGCGACCCGGGTGGGGCCGCCGAAGGACCGGGAGTCGGCGAACCGCTCCGGCCGGCGCAGCTCCCACACGGCACCGACGTCTTCGTGGGGAGAACCGCCGAGCTGCTGACCGTCGTACGCAGCGCCGCCGGGGCCGGGGGATCGAGCCGCCGGATTGTCATGATCGTGGGCGTCGGTGGCATCGGCAAGAGCGCCCTTGCGCTGCGCAGCGGGCATCTGCTGCGCGACGGCTACCCGGACGGGCAGGTCCACATCAATCTGCGGGGGTTCGATCCCTCCCGGGCCCCGCTGACGCCGGAGGCCGCCCTCCACCAGCTGCTGGCCTCCGTCGGCGTCCGGCACGTGCCGGACGGACGTGAGGAGCGGATCGCGCTCTGGCGCAGCCTGCTGGCCGACCGGCGCATGCTTCTCGTGCTCGACAACGCCGCCTCCGCCGACCAGGTGGAGGACCTCCTGCCCGGCAGCGGAAGCTGCTTCGTCATCGTGACCAGCCGCAACCGGCTCTCCGGGCTCGCCGTCCGGCACGCCGCGCGCCGGATTCCTCTGGGGGCGCTCAGTGAACAGGAGTCGTTGAGCCTGCTCGCCGCCGCGATCGGGGAGGAACGGGTAGGGGCTGAACCGCAGGCCGCACGCCGGCTCACGCAACTCTGCGACCACTCGCCGTTCGCCCTGCAGATCGCGGCAGAGCAGGTGGTGTCGACCTCCGGGGCCCACATCAGTGATCTTGTCGGACAGCTCGAGGACGTCCAGCACCGGCTGGACGCGCTGGAGCTGGCCGACGATCCGCTCTGCTCCGTGCGCGGCGTCCTCTCCTGGTCGTTCACCGCACTCGGCGAGGACACCGCCCGGGCCTTCCGCCTGCTCGGGGTCTTTCCCGGGGCGAGCGTGACCCGGCACACCGCGGCAGCACTCTTCGCCGTCCCACCCGATCGGGCCGAGGTGCTGCTGGCCACCCTCGGCGCGCTCTCCCTGCTGGAGCAGGAGGACGACCGGTTCACCATGCACGACCTCACCCGGGCGTACGCCGCGGAACTCTCCAGGCAGCTGCCCGGCGGCGAGCGGCAGGACGCCCTGGTACGGGTCCTCGCCTGGTACCGCCTCACGCTCTCGCGGCCCGGCAGTGGCGTGGCCTCCCGCGACCTGCCGATCGAGGCGCCGCAGAGCGACGTGCCGCCGATCATCTTCGCCGGCCAGCGGGACCGGCTGCGCTGGTGCGGCCTGGAGTGGCAGAACATCGCCGCGCTGATCCGCGCCGCGGGCCGCAGCGGGCCGCCCGGTCCGGCGTGGCATCTCACCTGCCTGCTCTTCGAGTACTTCTATGCGGCGGGTCAGCCCCGGGAGTGGCTGCAGCTGCTGGGGGTGGCCATGAGGGACGCCGAGGCGGCCGGCAACCCGGTGGCCGAGGCGATGATCTTCAACCATCGCAGCGTCGCCTACTCGCGGCTGGGGCGCAACGAGACCGCGGTGCAGCAGCTCCACCGCGGGCTTGAGCTGCTTGCCCGCCCGCAGGACTGGCAGCACCGGATCAGCCTGCTCGGCAATCTGGCGTCGACGCTGCGCGAGGCCAAGGAGTACGACGCCGCGCGCGGTCCGGCCCAGGAGGCGTTGGCGCTCGCCAAGCAGGAGGGCATCCACTACTACCTGGCCGCGACGCACGACGTCCTCTGTGAGCTCAACGCCGAAACCGGGCGCTGGGAGGAGGCCGTACAGCACGGGGTGCCCGGTCTCTACTACGCCCGCCGCGCCGGCGACCGGATTCTCGAGGCCAACCTGCTCATCAACCTCGGACTGGCCGGGCACGGTCTCGGCCGTCAGGAGGAGGCCGAGAAGGCGTTCGGTGATGCGCTGCGGATCAGCGAGGACGCCGGCGACCGCTACCACGAGGCACTCGCCCTGTTCGGCCTGGCGCGGGTGGGCGTGCCCGCACACGAGGGGGCCGACGATGGTGTCGCCGCGGGACTCGCTCGCCGGGCGCTCGCCCGGTTCGAGGAGCTGCACGCCGAGGAGGCCGCTGTTGTCCGTGCCTTTCTGACCGCTCTGGAGGGCTAAGCGGTCGTAACCGGGCGCCCTTGCCAGATCAGCACCGCTTCGACGCGGCTGCGGGCGCCGAGCTTGGTGAAGATGCGGTTCACGTGATTCTTCACGGTCTTCTGTTCCACCCGCAGCAGGGCCGCGATGTCGGCGTTGCTCATTCCGCGGCTGATCGAGTCCATGACCTCCGCCTCGCGCGGCGAGAGCGGCGGTGCGCCGTACGTCCGCCGGGTGTCGCCGGAGCGCTCGTCGCCGCCGGCCGGACGCTGGTGCGGGATCAGCGCCAACCGGTATCGGGCGGCGGCCGGATCGCGGTGCCGGGTGTGCGGTCCGGCGAGTTCGTTGAGGGCGTCGGCGAGTGCGCTCCACGCCGGCTCGGGGCCGGTCCCCAGGGTGACGACCACGTCGACCGCGGGCAGTCCGTCGAACTGCACGTCCAGACCTCTGCTGGCGAACTCGTGACGGATGTGGGCGAGGATCTCCGGGCTGGCGACGGCGATCCGTACCCGGCCGCCGATCGCGCCCGGCGTAGGAGAAGCCGTGGACACGCCGTTCAGTCTGGTCTGTCCCGCTTCAGGACGGCTTCACGTTCGCTCCACACGGCTCGTCACGGGCGAAGACGGACGTGCTCATCCAGCAGGCCGGTGTCGACGGTGCCGTCCACGCCCACCACGAAGCGCCAGGTCGCTTCCGCGGCGTCGACGGCCACGACCGACCAGCGCCGGGCCGGTTCGCCGAAGAGCCGGTCGACCTGATGAAGGTCGCGTCCCAGGGGCTGGCCGGCGAAGAGCAGGACGCCTCCCGGCTCCGGGCCGTCGAGCGTCGCGGCGACCTCGATGAGCCGTGCCACGTCCAGCCCGGTGAAGTCGGGATCGGGTTCGAACCCCACCCGGATCACCCGGATCGCCGCTGCCCACGGGCTCGTGGCGAGCCGTCGTGCCCACGACCTGGCAAGGCCGCGGGCCAACTCGGTGTCGCCCTCGAGGCTGATCATCCCGGCTGCCTCGGCGAGGTTGAGCAGCAGCCGCCCGTCGTCGGTCATCCCGAGCGAGACGAGCAGTGGAAACGGCTCCGGCAGCCGGTCGTCGACCGCGGCGGTCTGCAGCCACCGCAGTGACGCGCGCCAGGTGCGGCCGTGCTCCTCGACGGTCCAACCGGGGGCCGGGTTCTCGTCGGGGGTGGTCAGACGCAGCGCCACGGTCTCCGGGCCGAGGACGACGGCGCCGACCGCGGGCACCGGGCGCTGGTGTGCGGCGCAGCCGGTGGCGAGGGCGCGAATCGCCCGGTCGACGGTCCAGGCGCCGGACTGCTCGTAGGAGCCCGGCTCGGGTGCGCGCCGGTCGCCGGGGGATCTTCCCAGCCACTTCATCCTCGACTCCTCAGACGGCCGGTTCGGGGCCAGTCGAAATGGTCAGGGCCAGGGCCGTGGCTGTCAACGATGTCTCTGGGCCCTGGGGCCCAGATCCTCGAACTCCGCTCTGGACCGCAGCGGGATCCCTTCCTAGGTTGATCGACGTTGTCGACAACGAGCCGGGCGTGCGGCACGGCTCGCACCATTCGAAGGGACGACACAATGCCGAACCTCAACATCACCTATACGGAGATGTCGGACAGCGCGACCCGCATGCGCAACAACAAGAACGAGATTGACGCCCGGCTGACCGAGTGCAAGTCGATCGTGGACAACCTCACCGGCTCGGGGTTCGTCACCGACCAGGCGTCCGGCAAGTTCGACGAGGTCCACACCGAGTTCGTCACCGCGGCGAACGAGGTCATGGAGAACCTCGACCTCCTCTCCGAGTGGCTGGACAAGGCGGTTCAGGCGCTGCGCGACATGGACACCCAGCTCGCCGGCTCCCTCGGCAAGTAACCAGAGGTACACCGTGCGCATGTTGATCACGCTGACGTCGCGGCAGACGGGGTCGGCTGATGTGGTCGTGGACGCCGATCCGGCCACCCCGGTGCGGGACATCGTCAAGAACCTGCTGGACAGTCTCGACCCGTCACACATCGCGCACGGTCACACCCTCGGCGGCGGCCAGGTCTACCTGGACGACCGGCCGCTCGACCTCGGCCTGCCGCTGGCCGCCAGTGGCGTGCACGACGGTGCGGTGCTCTGGGTCGGCGAGCCGGGGCCCGCCCCGTACACCACCGGCGGGCTGATCACCGTCCGGGCCGTCTCGGGCACGGGGGCCGGACGGATCTGGTCGCTGGGCCCGGGTGAGCACCGGATCGGTTCGGCCCCCGGCTGCACGGTGCGGCTGGCGGAGGACGTGGCGCCGGTGGCCGGCGTCGTCCGGGTCACCTTCGACGCCCAGGTCCACGTACGCGGCGTCGACGGCTCGCTGCTGCTGGACCGCGAGGAGCTGGGCGCAGAGGAGGTCCGCTGGACGGAGACAGCTCAGTTGACGGCGCAGGGCACCGCGCTGGAGGCGCACCCGGTCCGCTGCCCGGACGCGGTCGTCGAACCCTCGCCGGAAAGTGAGTACCTCGACTACAACCGCCCGCCGCGGCTGCTCCCGCCGGTACGGCCGGACAAGTTCCGGATCCCCGCGGAGCCGAAGCCACCGACGCCGAACGCGCTGCCGTGGCTGGCCGCCGCGCTGCCGGCGATCTTCGGCGGCGTCATGGCGCTGGTCCTGAAGAACCCGATGTACCTGATGTTCGCGGCGATGTCCCCGCTCATGGTGCTCGGCAACTGGTGGACCGGGCGGCGGCAGGGCAACCGCAGCCACCGCAGCCAGATCGCCGAGCACCAGGAACGGGTGGCCGCGATCGAGGCCGACATCGCCGAGACGATAGTCCTGGAGCGCCACGACCGCCGCGTCGCCGCCCCGGACCCCGCCGAGCTGTTGATCGTCGCGACGGGCCCGCGGGCCCGGTTGTGGGAGCGCCGCCGCACCGACCCCGACCACCTCGTGGTCCGGGTCGGTATCGCCGACCTGCCCAGCATGATCACCGTCGAGGCCGCCGGTCAGGACCGGCGCACCGAGCCCCGGCAGCTGCACGACGTACCGGTCTCCTTCTCGATCGTGCGGGCCGGCGTCGTCGGTGTCGCCGGGCGCGGTGAATGGCCCCGCCGCCTGGCGCGCTGGATGACCGGCCAGCTCGCCGTCGCGCAGAGCCCTCGCGACCTGCAGCTCTATGTGCTCACCGATCCGGGCGGCGGTGAACTGTGGGAATGGGCGGCCTGGCTGCCGCACACCCGTCCGTCGCTGGGACAGCAGACCCTGACGCTGCTCGGCATGGACGCCGAGACGATCGCCCGCCGGATCGCCGAGCTGCTCGAGCTGACCGAGGCCCGCCGGCAGGCCCGGCTGAATGCCGGCGCGGGCGCGGTGATGGGTGACCCCGACGTGGTGGTCGTGCTCGACGGCGCCCGGCGGCTGCGGGCCCTGCCCGGTGTTGTCTCCCTCCTGCTGGGCGGCCCGGCCGTCGGCATCTACTTCATCTGTGTGGACAGCGACGAACGCACCCTCCCCGAGGAGTGCACGACCGTGGTCGTCGGCGGTGACGGGCTGCCGACGACGCTGCGTCAGCAACGGGCAGCCACGATCGAGGGCATCCGCGTCGACGAGGTGATCGACGACTGGTTCCCGACCACCGGTCGGCGGCTCGCCCCGGTTCGCGACGTCAGCGACACCCACGGTGATGCCGCACTGCCGCCCTCGGCGCGGCTGCTCGAGGTGCTGAGCATGGAGGACCCCTCGGTCGCCGCGATCAGCGCCCGCTGGACCGCCTCGCCCCGCAGCACCCGGGCGGTGGTCGGGTACAGCCTGGACGGCCCGTTCGCGCTCGACCTGGTCCAGCACGGACCGCACGGCCTGGTCGCGGGCACGACGGGCTCCGGCAAGTCCGAGTTCCTCCAGACCGTGGTGGCCTCGCTCGCCGTGGCGAACCGTCCCGACGGGATGAACTTCGTCCTCGTCGACTACAAGGGCGGAGCGGCCTTCAAGGACTGCGTCGATCTGCCGCACACCGTCGGGATGGTGACCGACCTCGACACCCATCTGGTCGAGCGGGCCCTCACCTCGCTCGGCGCGGAGCTGACGCACCGGGAGCACCTGCTCGCCGCGGTCGGCGCCAAGGATCTCGAGGACTACGTCGACTACTCCACCCGGCGCCCGGTCCCGGCGCCGATCCCGCGACTGCTGATCGTCATCGACGAGTTCGCCTCGATGGCCCGGGAGCTGCCGGACTTCGTCACCGGCCTGGTCAACATCGCGCAGCGGGGGCGGTCGCTCGGAATCCACCTGATCCTGGCCACCCAGCGCCCCAACGGCGTGGTCAACGCGGAGATCCGCGCCAACACCAACCTGCGGGTGGCGCTGCGGGTCACCGACGCCGGGGAGAGCGCCGACGTCATCGACGCCCGGGAAGCGGCGAGCATCTCCGCGGCGAACCCTGGGCGCGCGTACGCACGACTGGGGCACAGCTCGCTCATCCCGTTCCAGACCGGCCGGGTCGGTGGCCGCCGACCGCAGCAGAACCCGGCGGACGCCGTGGCCGCGCCCTTCCTGCACCCCGTGGGCTGGCTGGATCTGGGCAGGCCGGTGCCGCAGCGGCCCCGTACCGTGGTCGAGACCGACGAGGCCACCGACCTGTCGGTGCTGGTCTCGGCGATCCGGCAGGCGAACGACATGCTGGGCCTGCCCGCGCAGCGCCGGCCCTGGCTGCCGGCGTTGCCGACCGTGTCGGTGGTGGACCTGCCGGCCGAACCGCTCCGGGACGACCGGGGCGAACCCTCCTTCGCGTGGGCCCGGCAGGACCTGCCGAAGACGCAGCAGCAGGTGCCGCTGACGATCGACCTCTCGACCTTCGGCCACCTGCACATCGTCGGCGCGCCCCGGTCCGGCCGGTCGCAGGCCCTGCGGACGATCGCCACCGCGGCGGCCTCCGCCGCGAGCGTGGCCGACCTGCACCTCTACGGGCTTGACTGCGGCAACGGGGCGCTGCTGCCGATCACCCGGTTCCCGCACTGCGGCGCGGTCGCGCAGCGCACCGACGTGGAACGCGCCAGCCGGCTGCTGCGTCGTCTGCACGAGGAGGTGATGCGCCGGCAGAAGGTGCTCGGTGAGGGTGGATTCGCCGATCTGACCGAGCAGCGCACGACCAGCCCTGCCGCCGAGCGGTTGCCGCACATTCTGTTGCTGCTGGACCGCTGGGAGGGTTTCATGGGAACCCTCAGTGAGCACGACGGCGGTGCGCTGACCGATCTCGTGCACATCCTGATGCGGGAGGGTGCCAGCGCCGGCGTCCACCTGATCGTGGCGGGCGACCACAGTCTCCTGAGTGGGCGGATCGCTTCGCTCTGTGACGAGAAGCTGGTGCTGCGTCTCTCCGACCGCAGTGACGCCACCATGGCGGGACTCAATCCGCGGAAGATCCCGGAGAGCCTGCCGCCGGGCCGTGGCTACCGGGCGGTCAGCGCGATCGAGGTGCAGGTCGAGCTGGTGGCCGCGGACCCCAGCGGTCCGGCGCAGGTCTCCGCCATGCACGCCCTGGCGGCCCGGCTGACCGAACGCGAGGCGGCCGTCCCGAGACAGCTGCGCCCCGGCAAGATCGCCGCGATGCCCAGCCAGCTCACCTTCGACCAGGCCTGGGATTCGGTGGCGAAGCCGACCCCGGGGTGGGCGCTGATCGGTGTCGGCGGCGACGAGCTGGCGCCGATCGGCATGGATCTTCTCGGTGATCAGCCGACGTTCCTGATCGCCGGGCCGTCCCGTTCCGGCCGCAGCACCGCGCTGCGGGTGATGGCGGAGTCCCTGCTGCGCTCCGGTGCCGAACTGGTCATCGGTGCGCCGATGCGGACACCGCTGCTCGACCTCGCGGGCCGTCCCGGCGTACGGGGGATCATCACGGGTGAGAGCCCGGCCGAGGAGGAGTTCGCGGCTCTGGTCGACCCCGGGGAGGGGCCGGTCGCCCTGTTGATCGACGACGCCGAGGCGTGGCGGGACGTGCAGTGCCGGGACTGGCTGCGCCAGTTGATCCGTTCCGCGTCCGGCAGACGGCGGGCGGTCGTCATCGCCGGCGAGATCTCCTCGGTGGCGATGGGCTTCTCGGGCTGGCAGGTGGAGGTCAAGAAGAACCGGCGCGGTGCGCTGCTCTCCCCACCGACCCTGAGCGCCGGAGACCTGGTCGGCGTCCGGCTCTCCCGGGCGAACCTGGCGGAGCGGGTGGTGCCCGGGGCCGCCCGGGTGCACCTGGGCGACGGCACCTTGCAGACGGTCCAGGTGCCGTTGCTGGAGCCGGCCGGGGCCGGCGAGTGAAGGCGATGACAGTGGAAGCGGTGATGTGATGGCGGACATCGTTGTCAAGGACCTGGGTGGTCTGGTGCGGGATCTCAACCAGCTGATCAGCGAGTTCGAGGGCGCGTTGGATTTCCAGAATGCTTACAAGGGGCAGTGGGGACAGCACAACGCGAACCTGTCGATGGGGGACTTCGCCGACAACTGGACCGGCAGCCGCGACAAGATGGTCGAGGCGATGAAGAAGTTCCGCGATTCGGTGGAGGGTGCCGACCAGGCGTGGACCGAGGCCGAGCGGCAGATGCTTGACAGCCTCGGGGAGCCGAAGTGAGCGATCGCCGCGTCGGTACTCTCCGGGCCGCCGATCCCTCCGAAATCGAGGCTGCCCAGAAGCGCTACCAGCACATCTCGATGACGATTGACGACGCGGTCGCCAAGCTGCAGAAGATCGTCGATGCGGGCGAGGAAGGGCTCCGGGGGGAGTGGGTCGGTCCGCTCAAGAAGGACGCAGAGTCCCTCAAGGGCGACCTCGGCAAAGCCGCAGTGCGCTACCGCGACGTCGCCACCGAGATCAGGAAGTACGAACCGGAGTTGCAGCACGCGATCACCGAGGTCGCGGCCGCCACCGCTGCGGAGGACGACGGGAACGCGTCGCTGACCAGAGCGAACGCGATGCCGGACCCGCAGAAAGGCCCCGACGGCGTCATCCCGCCGGAGGAGGAGCAGAAGGCCGCCGAGAAGAAGCGTGCGCAGGAGGAGGCGGCGTCGCAGACCACTGCCGCGAAGAACCGGCTGGTCAACGCGCTGAACGACCTGGACGTGGCCGGCAAGCGCCTCGGCGACGCGGTGAACTGCAAGAACTACGACGACGGGCTGACCGACAAAATCAACTGGCGGGTGATGGCCATCTTCAAGAAGATCAGCGAGATCTTCGGAATCATCGCCATGGTTCTGACCGCGCTGGCCTTCTTGATTCCTGGTCTGAACGTACTCGCGATAGCCGGCATGGCCGCCGGCGCTGTCACCCTGATAGCCGACAGCGTCCTGCTGGGCGGCGGCGACGGCAGCGTGCTCAGTGTCGTCCTCGGGGCCGTCGGACTCGGCTTCGCCGGACTGGGCGCGGCGTTCGGCCACATCGCCAAGACGGTCGACGGTGCCACCAAGTTCTTCAAGGGGCTCCCGGCCCTCAGAATCAGACCGGGCGCGATCGTGAACGGGCGGGTGACGATCGAGCTGTTCGACTTCAGCAAGCCGATCGCGATCGCCGCCAAGCCTGGTTTCTTCGCCGCGGGGAAGACCTGGTGGAACGGGCTGTTCGGTGCCGGATTCAAATCCGGCTTCGTCGACCTGGGGAAGAGCTTGTGGGCCGGCCTGTCCGGTGCGGCCACCTTCAAGAACGTGACCTTCCTGAGCGGCCTCTCCTTCGGAAGCGGCTTCGCTCAGATCGCGACCGGTTTCAAAGCGATCTTCGCGTCCTGGAACTTCGTCAGCCAGTTCTTCAATCTCGGTGCCGGTCTGATCGTCGCCGGCCTTCAGGCAACCGAGAATCCGCTGCTCAAGGACGCCTGATGAGATCACCGCTCGGCGAAGCGCCGACGACGGATGAAGGCTCGGCCGGCACCTTCGAGGTGTCCTGGTTCTGGGACTGGGTGCCGGGTGCCGCAAGCGATGCCACGGAGCGGAGCGCCTGGCGGAAGTCGGTGGCGGGCGTCCTTGACGACTGGGTGGGTGAGAAGGTCGCTGCTGCCCGGGCCGCCTGGCCCGCCGACGCTGCCCAGGAATTCCCGTTCACCGTCGAGGAGATGGGCGCCGCGGTGGCGGGTGACCTGCTGGAGCGCGCCGACGACGTGCCCGCGAACTGCCGTCTCATCTGGGGCGCGGGGTTCGTCGGCGACGAGGCGCGCTGGCTGCCGCTGGTCGTCCTGGCCGAGTTCCGCCAGGCCCGCCCCGACGACTCGGCCTACCTGATGGCCGTCGTCGGCGCCGAGGGGTTTGACGACGACGTCAGGGAGCCGAACGTCGAGTACGTCAGCACCGCGCACGGCGACGGCATCCGGGTGCTGGCGCTGGCCCGTTCCGAGGATGAAGGGCTGCACGGCCGGGTCAACGCGGCGCTGCGCCTGGAGGGCGGTTCCGGATCAGGGACGCCGGCCGCCGGCGACGTCGATGTCCTTTTGACGACGCGGGTCACCGGGTTGGATCAGCTCGCGGTGATCGGTTTCGGTGTGGAGGCGCTGATGAACATGATCGCCACCCAGTTCGCCGCAGGGCCCGAGGACGACAAGACGGTACTGCGGCTCGTTCCCCCAGCCGGGTCGGGCCTGTCATGATCGATTTTGAACTGATCGTCCCCGACGGCTGGGCGCACATACCCACCGCGCCCGAGATGAGCCGGGTCCGGGAACAGATCATCAGGGGCATCGTCCGGCACGCCCTGCCCGACACGCTGCCGCGGGACAAGGCCGGTCCGTGGCGCCGGATGCTGACCCGCGAACTCACCGAGGCCACCGACGAGGCCGAGCGGCAGGGCGCCCGAGCGGTGGTGTTGCCGGTGCAGGAGATGGCCGGGATGCGCCTGCCCGGCACGCTCCTGCTCTCGGTGATCGAGGACCCCGACGAGTCATCCGATCCCCGGACAGTGCTGGACTCGCTCCTCGCCGACGCCGGCACCGCCGGCATGGCGCTGGAGATCGGGGGCTGCCCGGCCGTCCGGGTACGGCAGATCGTCGACAGCGGACCCGTCAAACGCAAGACCCCCGCGGTACGCGTCAACTACTACGTGGCGGCGCCGGACGCACCCGGCGTCTGGGGGCTGCTGACTTTCACCGTGCTGACCGACGGTGACGTCGACGCCGAGCCGGTGCAGGCCATCGTGCTGCTCTTCGACACGGTCGTCGGCACCCTGCGCTGGGCCGACAACGTCGACGTGCCGACCGAGGACGAACTGCTCGAGCAGGCATCCCGTACCTGATGGAAGGAATTTCACGCTGATGTTCCGGATGCCGAGGCCGAGTCGCCCGGTGCTCCTCGGCTCCGTCCTGTCGCTGGTGGTCCTGACCGGGATCTCCTCCTTCGTGACGCGGCAGGCGGCCAACGCCACCGCGCCGCTGGCGGCCAACCAGGTCTCGGCGGCGGACGTGCGGATTCTGGTGCGCGCGGCGTCGGCCTGCCCGGCGCTCACCCCCGCCCGGCTGGCCGGCCAGGTCATGGTCGCGTCGAACTTCGGCGACGAGCCGGTCCCCGAGATGCGCGACGGGGGTGCGGCCGGAGTCGCCGCGCTGACTCCCGAGCAGTGGCGACAGCATGCGCCGTGGCCCGGCGCCGAACCGACCGACCGTGCGGCCGCCATCACGGCCCTGGCGCATGCCGTTTGCCAGCTAGTCGGGCAGTCCCGGGCGCTGAAGATCGACGAGGATCCGTGGCGGGTCGCGCTGGCGGCCCACCGGCGCGGGATGGATCAGGTCATCGCCGCCGGCGGCATCCCCGACAACGCCAAGGCGTACGTGGACACCGTGGAGCGGTACGCCGCCTGGTACTCCCTGCAGGCGACCTTCGGCCCGGCCGCATCCGCGCCGACCGGCGCGCACCCGGTCGACGGGCCGGTCGTTGGAGTGCCCGAGGCGTACGTGAAGGCGGTTGTCGCGGCCGGAAAGGTCTGCCCCGGGATGCCCCCGGCCCGGATCGCGGCGCAGATCATGGTGACCTCCGGGTTCGATCCGCACCGGCTCGGTCCGGCTGGTGAGCAGGGCATCGCGCAGTTCCTGCCGGGAGTGTGGGCGGCCAATGTGAAGCCGGCCCCGGGTCGGACACCGTGGCAGCCGACCGTGGCGATCGCGGCTCTCGGCCGCACGATGTGCAAACTCATCAGGCACTCCGGCGGCGAGTACGGCCCGGCCCTGGCCGCCTTCACCCGCGGCGACCGGCAGGCGACGGTGCCTGCTGCGCTGACCGATGCGGTGACCAGGGCAGAGAGCGAGTACGCCAAGGACACCCGGCTCCAGGTGACGCCGACGCCCCCGCCCGCGTCCGCCTCGGCGGCGCCGAGCAGGCCCGCTGCGAAGCCCAGCGCGGCTGCGCCCACGAAACGTGTGCGGGACAACCAGCCCGCGGTCAGGGCAGCCGACGGCCCGGCCCGCAGCTACGGGCCGTACTTCATCGTGAACCTCCGCACCGGCAACTGCGTCGACCTGCCCGACTACGGCGCGGGCACGCGGGACGGCGCGGTGGGACTGTTCGCGTGCGCCAAGACCTACAACGACAACCAGGAGTGGATCTTCGAGCCGCGGGCCACCGACAGCGAGGGCTTCCACCTCTACTGGATTCGTAACGTCGACGACGGCTTCTGTATTGATCCTCCGGGTACGGGCGGGGTGGCGTCGAGCACCCCGCTCAGCGAGACCGGGTGCTTGGACCGGGACAACCAGTACTTCCGGCTGGAACCGAAGGTCGTCTCGGACGGGTGGCAGTACTACTGGCTGCGCAACACGGTGACGAACATGTGCCTCGACGTCCCCGGCGCGGGCACCGGCGGCACGGGTGTGCAGCTGGCACTCGTCCCGTGCCTCTCCGGTGACGACCATGAATGGGCTCTTGTGGAGGAGTCCGAGTGGTGAGGAGAGAGCCGGCGATGATGCTCCGCAAGCTGATACTGGCCGTGGTCCTGACGGCCGCGCTGACCGGCGTGGGCTTTCCTTCCGGGGTGGCCGCAGCACCGTCGGGCACCGCCGCCGACCAGCTCTACTACACGGTCGCGCCCTCCTACCAGGGCGCGCCGGAGAACCTCTGGCAGATCGCGGACCGGTTTCTGGGCGATGCGGGAAGGGCCGGTGAGATCCTCGAGCTCAACTCGGGGCGCGTCCAGCCCGACGGCGGCCGGCTCGCCGATCCGAGCCGGCTTGCCGCCGGCTGGCAACTCGTGCTGCCCTGGGACGCGGTCGGCGCCGGGCTGCAACGCGGTCCGCTGCCGGCGCAGGCCGGTGGCTCCTCCCGCTGCGGCTGGGACGCGAGTGCCCCGGCGGCGGCGTTGTGGGGGCAGACTCTGCTGACACCGAACCGGGTCTGGTCCACCACGGACGGCTCGGGTGTCAAGGTCGCGGTGATCGGCTCGGCCGTGGACGGTGCTGTCGGCGCACTCACCGGCCGGGTCACCGCGGGAGTCGACATCGCCGCCGGTTCCGGCGGCGGCGACACCGGCTGCGAGGGGACCGGGACCTCGCTGGCCGGCATCGTCGCCGGTGACGACGGTGAGAACGGCGCGCGCTTCGGTGTGGCGCCGGGGGCACGGATCGTGCCGATCAGGGCCGGTGCCGCCCGGCTCTCGGCGGCTCTCGCGGCGACGGGCATCGAGGTCGCGGCCGACACCGGCGCACAGGTCGTGCTGGTCGGCATCGGCGTCGATGCTGCCGACCCGGTGTTGCGCGCGGCGATCGGCGACGCGATCGCGCGGGATGTGGTGGTGGTGCTGCCCGCGTCCGCAGCCGCCGAAGCCGCGGACGGGCTGCTCCGCGTCGGCGCCGTCACCGCTGACCGGCAACCGGCCGACGACCATCCGGTCGAGGCGGTGGACCTGCGGGCGCCCGGTGTCGCGGTGGCGAGCATCGGCCGGCCCGGCACCGGAGCGGAGTACGCGGCAGCGTTCGTGGCCGGCACGGTCGCGCTGGTCCGTTCGGCCCACCCCGAGCTCGGCGCTGCCGACGTCACCCGGCAGGTGCTGGCCACAGCGGTGGAAGGAATGGTCAGTCCGGTCGCCGCCGTCACGACGTCGCTGCCCGCGGTCGACACGGACCCGCAGACCCCCGAAGGCGGTCTGGCAACGCTGAGCCGGGTCCTCTTCTGGATCGCGGTCGTCCTGGGTGTGCTGACGCTCCTGACGTTGCTGCTGCAGCGTCCGGCCCGCCTGCTGGGCGAGATGATCACCCGTCGCCGGGCGCACCGGCAGGCCCTGGCTGCCCGGGCCCGGATCAGCGACGACAACGACGACCCGTTCTGGAAACCGCCGAACAGCGGCGGGCCGTCGGGCCGGGGTGACGTGGCCGAGCTCCGCGGACCGGTGCGGTAGCGAGGTGGCGGGGCCTCAGCCTGCCCTCGGGCGGGCGCGCACGTGCAGACGCTCACCCTGCGGCCCGAAGAGCCCGAGCGCCTCGGCCGGCTCCGCGCCGGGATTGGACAGGGCGTGCGGGGTACGTGTGTCGAACTCGGCCACCTCGCCCGCGGTCAGGATGAGGTCGTGCTCACCTAGCAGCAACCGGAGGCGACCGGAGAGCACGTAGAGCCACTCGTAACCCTCATGGCTCTGCTGTCCTCGCTCACACCGCGGCGTGCCCGGCGGGAGGATCAGCTTGAAGGCCTGCAGACCCCCGGGCCGGCGGGTCAGTGGGAGGTACGTGACGCCGTCGCGGACGATGGCCCGGGGGCGTACCCGGGGATCGCCCGTGGCCGGGGCGTCGACCAGCTCGTCCAGGGGCACCTGGTGGGCGCGGGCCAGCGGCAGCAGCAGTTCGAGGGTGGGTTTGCGCCCGCCGGACTCCAGGCGCGACAGCGTGCTGACCGAGATGCCGGTGAGCTCGGCGAGCTGGGCCAGCGTGGTGCCGCGCCGCTGCCGCAGGGCACGAAGCCGGGGGCCGACCGCCGCCAGGGTGGCCGCCTCGTCATTTGCCATACCGGCAACATTACTTGTCGAGATGATGGTCGCGGGGGCAGTGTCCGGGGTGCCTACGAGGAGGGGAGCGCAACATGCGCGAGGAGACGTACGACGTGGTGGTGGTCGGTGGGGGAGCGGCCGGGCTCAGCGGGGCCCTGGCGCTGTCGCGCGCCCGCCGGTCGGTGCTGGTCATCGACGGCGGGCAGCCGCGCAACGCACCGGCCGGGCACGTGCACAACTACCTCACCCGGGACGGCGCGTCCCCCCTCGACCTGCTGACGGCCGGGCGGGACGAGGTCACCCGGTACGGCGGCGAGGTGATCGACGGGGCCGTGACACGGGCGCGACGTGACGGGGAGATCTTCGTGGTGACGCTCGCGGACGGCCGGAGCACCCGGGCCCGCCGGCTGCTGGTCACCACCGGGCTGCAGGACGAACTGCCCGACGTGCCGGGGATCGCGCGGCGCTGGGGACGCGACGTGCTGCACTGCCCGTACTGTCACGGCTGGGAGGTCCGCGACCGGCGCATCGGCGTACTGGCGACCGGGCCGCTCGCCGGGCATCAGGCGGAGCTGTGGCGGCAGTGGAGCGCGGACGTGCTCCTCCTGACGCACGAGACGGCACCTCCGGCCGGCGAGGATGCCGACCGGCTCGCCGCCAGGGAGATCGTGGTCGTCGAGGGCGCCGTGACCGCGCTCGAGGTCGTCGATGACGCGCTCACCGGCGTGCGACTGGCCTCGGGGGAGGTCGTCGCCCTCGACGCGCTGGTCGTCGCACCCCGTTTCACCGCCCGCGGGGAGCTGCTGGCGGAGCTCGGGGTGACGCCGGTCGACGTCGAGATGGCCGGTCACACCGTCGGCAGCCAGGTGCCGGCCGACGCGAACGGCGCCACCGCCGTCGCCGGTGTCTGGGTCGCGGGCAACGTGGCCGACCTGCGCGCCCAGGTCGTCACCGCGGCCGCGGCCGGCCTCAACGCCGGCGCGGCGATCAACGCCGATCTCGTCGCCGAGGAGACCCGCCAGGCGGTGGACGACTACCGGCACCGGGCCCGCACGATGTTCGAGGCGCCCGCCTGGGAGGAGCGCTACCAGGCCGCCCCCGCGATCTGGAGCGGCCGCCCGAACGCCCAGCTCGTCGCCGAAGCCGCCGGGCTCGCCCCCGGCCGGGCCCTGGACGTCGGCTGCGGTGAGGGCGCCGACGCGCTCTGGCTGGCCGAACGCGGCTGGCAGGTGACGGGAGTCGACATCTCCACCACCGCTCTGGAGCGGGCAGCCGCGCACGCCGCCGAGCGGGGCGCGCAGATCGCCGAGCGTACCGACTGGGTCCACGCCGATCTGCGCGAACAGCCGCCGGCCGAGGGGGCGTACGACCTGGTGTCCGCGCACTTCATGCACCTGCCCGGCGATGCCCGGCGCGACCTGTACGCGCGGCTGGCCGCTGCGGTTGCCCCGGGCGGCACCCTGCTCATCGTCGGGCATCACCCCCGCGACCTGCGCAACCGGGGGCACCGGATGCACTTCCCCGGGATGATGTTCACCGCCGAGGAGATCGCGGCCGAACTCGACCCCGCGGACTGGGACCTGCTGGCCGTGCAGACCCGGCCCCGTGCCGCTGCCGGCCACGGGGGAGAGGAGGTCACCCATCACGACGCCGTGCTGGTCGCCCGGCGCCGGTGAGCCCCGCGGGCGACAACCAGAGCTGTCCGCTCAGTCCCGTGGCGGTTGGGCGGGCGGCTTGCCCGCAGGTGGCTGCGCCGCGGACTCCAGCATCCGCTCGATCTGCTTGCCGGTGGCGGCGTTGCGCTCCTCGGCGTCGCGGAACGCCTGGGCGATCTCCTCGGTGCCCTTCTTCAGGTGCGCGAGCTTGCCGGCAAGAGTCTGCAGGTGGCTCTCCATGTTCGCCGTCGACCGGGTCAGTGTCTGCCACTGCAGCCGGGCGTCCTCGTACGCGCCGAAGGGCGTGGCGTCCGGCACGGTCTGCGGGCTGTCGTTGTCGCCCTTCATTCGCTCCTTGATGCGTTCCATCTCGGTGCGGACGGTGTCGTCGACGTACTGCTGCAGCCGGTCGATGTAGTCCGCGGCGGCGGCAAGGTCCTCGACGCTGACGGTGAGACCAGCTGTGTCCGGTGGCCCGATCGCGGTCATGAGCTTGTCCCCTCGTCACCGATGCCGTTATCGCCCGTCCTCACTGGACGGCGAGAATATCTGGTTGGTCCCGCTTCAGCGAAGGATGCCAGGGGGTGCCGGCTCGTACGCGCCCCACGGATCGTCGTCCCTGAACGACCAGTCCAAGCGGTCGGTGGCCGGGTCGCCGTATCCCATGCTCTCCTGGCCCGGCAGCGGGCCGGGGCCCGTCGACGCACTGGCCGCGCTGCGCAGCGCGCTCGCCGGGCTGGTCATCGGCGGGACCCGGCCGTTGCCGCCGCCGACCATGCCGGGAACGGCGCCCATCCCCATTCCGCCGGCCGCGCCGCCGCCGATCCCGCCGGCGCCGGGACCGGGCGAGCCGGAGCCGAGGCCGCCGAGCGGGTGCGGCACGCCACCGCTGCCCAGCCCGGCCGCACCGACATGCCCACCGGCGACGGTTGGCGCACCGGCTCCGGCGAGGCTGCTGCCGTAGGCGCCGCCGCCCCCGGGATGGCCGGTTGGCGGCGCGGCGTCCCCGCCGCCGTGGATGCCCACGTCGCCGGAGTCGCGCTGGTCCGGTGCGCGCACGACCAGCTTGGGCCGTTCGGCCTGCACCGCCGACGGCAGTGGGGACATGGCGTCGTTGGCCAGCTGCTGATTGGCGTTGTACCACTCGTCCAGCTGCAGGACGGTGTCCCACAGACCGCCGCGTCTGCTGCCGGCGGCCAGCCCGTCGAGCTTCGTCGTCGCGTTGAGCTCATCGGCCTTTTCGCGGAACGCGCCGTCGGCGTACGCGGCGGGATTGCTCTGGTGGTCCTTGCGTAGCGCTGCGAGGAAATCCGCGGCGCTCTGCGCGTCGTGGGCGCCGTCGAGTGGGGTGCCGTTCGGCAGGGTCCACCCGAAGTCGTCGGTCATCGGGATCGGGATGTTCGCCACCGCCTTGCGCAGGTCGCCGTCGATCCGGGACAGCGCCCCACTGACATCGCCGGCGGTGGCGATCAGCTCCTCGATGCTCTTGCCGATCTCGGCGAGATGCTCGCGGTATGCCTCGCCGCCGCCGCCCTTCCACCCGGCGAGCATCGCAGGCAGGCCCTCGGCCTGTGGACGTTGCGCGTCGGCCGCGCCCGGCTGGACGGACGACCGGCCCACCAGCTCGTCGCGCAGGTATCCCAGCGCGGTGGCGAGGCTGTGCCAGCCCATGCCCACGGAGGCGACTGTCTCCGGGTCCCCGGCGATCGTCACCTCACGGACGCACTGCTCCCAGCTTCTCTCTGCCACGACAGCTGTCCCTTCAGGCCCGGGCGGTTAGGGCGTTCATGTTGTCCGTCCCTCACCGTGCTCATCGATCCGCGCGCATAGGACAGTGACCATATCGGGCCGGTGGCGTTTCCGGGCGTCCGGCCTCAGCGGCCGCGCACCGAAGGCGGGCGGGATGTTGCCATTTGCCGTCTGACCTGCTGTCGATCACGGCAATATATTGACGGCAGTCGCTTTGCGGGGCGAGGATCGGCGGTGCGGGGTGCGGACAGGTCCGAGCCGCGGGAGGATCCCGGGCATCCGCCGCCCGCGGAGAGGACGACATGCGATCACGCTCTCCCGCACGCCGCAGCCGGGTCATCACCGCGCTGGCCGTCGTGGGCGCACTCGTCGGCTCGATGGCCCCGGCGTACGCCGCCGACACCCGAAGCGTCGACGCCAGTGCCGGCGACACCCGCGTCGACGGCGCCGGGCAGCCCCTCTACCTGGACGCGCGTCGGCCGGTGCAGCAGCGGGTCGAGGACCTGCTGCGCCGGATGACCCTGGAGGAGAAGATCGGCCAGATGACCCAGGCGGAACGGGCGGCCGTCGACGCCGACCCGTCGCTGGTGGCGCAGTGGCACCTCGGGTCGGTGCTCTCTGGCGGCGGCTCCGTCCCGACCCCCAACACCCCGGCGGCCTGGGTGGAAATGGTGAACCGCTTCCAGGCGCAGGCTCTGCGGACACGACTGGGGATCCCGATCATCTACGGGGTGGACGCGGTGCACGGGCACGGCAACCTCCGCGGCGCCACCGTCTTCCCGCACAACGTGGGGCTCGGCTCCACCCGGGACCCGGCCCTGGTCGAGCGGGTCGGGCACGCGACCGCGACCGAGGTTCGCGCCACCGGCGTCCCCTGGAACTTCGCGCCCTGCCTCTGCGTCTCCCGGGACGAGCGGTGGGGCCGCAGCTACGAGAGTTTCGGAGAGGATCCGGCGCTGGTGCTGCGGATGGGGACCTCGATCGACGGTCTGCAGGGGCGGAGGGGCCGGCTCGCCGACGACGATCGGGTCCTGGCCACCGCGAAGCACTACGCCGGCGACGGTGACACCGTCTACAACACGGCGATCGCCGAGGCGAACGAGGGCCGGCCCTGGTGGGAGCAGCAGTACCCGATCGACCAGGGCGTGACCGTCACCAGCCGTGCCGACTTCGCCCGGCTCCACCTCGCGCCGTACGTCGACGCCGTGCACCGCCACCACGTCGGCAGCATCATGCCCTCCTTCTCCAGCGTCGACTGGACCGAGGACGGGGTGGGCAACCCGACAAAGCTGCACGCCCACCGCGAGTTGATCAGCGACACGCTCAAGCGCCGGATCGGGTTCGACGGATTCGTCATCTCCGACTGGGAGGGCATCCATCAGATCCCGGATCCGGCCGAGCCGGGCAACGGCGGGCTCACCGGGTACAAGGTGCGCGTCGGGGTCAACGCGGGCACCGACATGTTCATGGAGCCGAACACTGCCGAGCAGTTCCAGGATCTGCTGCTGGCCGAGGTGAGCGCCGGCCGGGTCGGCCAGGCCCGCATCGACGACGCGGTGCGCCGGATCCTGCGCAAGAAATTCGAGCTGGGTCTCTTCGAGCAGCCCTACGCCTCGGCGGAGAATCTCTCCCGGGTGGGGAGCGCGACGCACCGGGAGCTGGGCCGGGAGGCCGTCGCCAAGTCGCAGGTGCTGCTGAAGAACAGCGGCAACCTGCTGCCGCTGCGCCGCGACGGCGCGTTCTACGTCGCCGGGCGCAACGCCGACGACATGGGCAACCAGGCCGGCGGCTGGACCATCGACTGGCAGGGGGTCTCGGGCGCCGACGCCGTTGCCGGAACCTCGGTGCTGGAGGGAATCCGGCAGGTGGCGCCCCGGGCCCGGGTCACCTACAGCGCCGACGCCTCGGCCCCGACCGCCGGCGCCGACGTTGGCATCGTGGTGGTGGGGGAGACCCCGTACGCGGAGGGCTACGGCGATGTCGGCGGCCCGGAGTGCGGTTGGTGCACGGTGCCGCAGCAGGAGGAGAAGTCGCTGACGTTGCAGGCGGCGGACCGGGCCGTGGTCGACAGAGTCTGCTCCGCCATCGCGAGGTGCGTCGTGCTGGTGGTCTCCGGCCGGCCGCAGGTGCTCGGCGACCAGCTGGCCGACATCGACGCGCTGGTCGCCTCCTGGCTGCCCGGCAGCGAGGGCGCCGGAGTGGCCGACGTGCTCTTCGGCCGCCGTCCTTTCGCCGGCAGGCTGCCGGTGACCTGGCCGAAGACCGTCGCGCAGGTGCCGATCAACGTGGGTGACAGCGACTACCGGCCGCAGTACCCGTTCGGCTGGGGCCTGCGTACGGACTCCGCGCGCGACCGGCTCCGGGACCAGGTGCGGGACCTGGGGGCCGCGCACCGTGATCCGGCGGTGCGGGCGGCAGTGCGGGACGTGAACGATGCGCTGGCGGCGAGGAACTGGAGCGCCGTCGGGGCGCCTCGGCCCGCGGCGATGCGGGCGCTCGACGCGGCGCTGGCGGACCTGCGGCGGGCCCGCATGCCCGTCGACGGGCTGAGTTCGGCCATCGTCTCGGTGGCGCACGACCAGGCGCAGGCGGCGGTGGTTGGCGGCAGGACCGCGCCGCACGCGATGGCCCGGATCGCCGAGGCCGACCGGGCGGAGCTCGGCGGTGACGCGGCACGGGCGTTCGCGCTGCTGCGCCGGGTGCCGGCCTGAGGCATCGGCTGGGGCGCAGCTCGGGGCGGGCTGGATTGAGTGGCTGTGGCGGTGGGTAGCCCCAGGTCATGACGACGACAAAAGACGCGCTTCTCATCGGTGGTCCCCGCAACGGCACGCTGGCCACCGGTGGCGAGGCGGCCCTGGTGGAGCTGGAGATCGACGGCCTGATCCATCGCTACATCCGCACCACGGAACGGCGCGACCACGATGGAGCGACGATGGCTGTCTACAACTACGACGGAGCGGTGTCGCCGGAGGGCGGCCAGTCGGGAGCGGAGAGCGGCCCCGACCGGGTCGCCTCACCCGCGGCATCCGGTACGGCCGACACGTCGGACGAGCCGGCCGGATCGTGAGGGTGGCGCGGGAGGGAAGTCAGAGGGCTTTCCTCCCGCGTCCGCGCTGCTCGGCAGCAGGTCGCGGTCGACCTCACCGCCTGGGTGGCCCGGCACGAGCCGGATCCGTACCTGAAGCAGGCGTACGAGTTCGGGGTGCTGGAGGATTCGGCCACCTGTACCGCTACGCCAACCTCCACGAGATGCTCAAGACACTCGTCGAGGGCGGGGTGCAAGGCCGAGGGCTTCGATGCGGGCGTTCTTCTCCTGCGCGAGGCGGTGATGAGGCATGCTCGTCATGAGGAGCGGTACGAGTTTCCGCTGCTGCGCCAGCACATTGCGGTGAAGCGGCTGCGCAACCTCGCCGCGGCAGATGCACGCCCAGCGGTACATCCCGATGCTGCTGGAGCGCCTCGCCGCCGGTGAGATCGATCCCGGCTATCTCGCCACTCATCCGATGTCGTTGCGTGACGGCGCGCGCGGTTACGAGTTGTTCGAGAAGAAGCAGGACGGCTGTCTGCGTTCGGTGCTGCATCCGGCGGCGTGAGGGTCCTCGCCGCCGCGGCGACCGACGGCGTCAGCCGTACGGAGGTTGCTTCGGCTCGAAGTTGTCAGGAAACAAGCTTTTCACCGTCTTGAATGGAGGTTGGGAATGGCGAACAGGTCCCCGTCCGGTGGCACCGCCACGAACAGGAACACCGGCAAGCACCCGGTCCGCACGGCGGCCCAGGTGGTCGGTGCGGTTTTCGTGCTTGTCGGAGTGCTCGGATTCATCCCGGGCATCACCACCAACTACGACACCATGCAGTTCGCCGGACACGAGTCCGACGCGAAGCTGCTCGGCCTGTTCCAGGTGTCGATCCTGCACAACCTGGTGCACCTGGCATTCGGTGTCGCCGGTCTCGCCCTGGCCCGGACGATCTCCGGCGCGCGGGCGTATCTGATCGGCGGCGGCGCCATCTATCTGGTGCTCTGGCTCTACGGGCTGGTGATCGGCCACGACAGCGCCGCTAACTTCATTCCGCTCAACGGTGCGGACAACTGGCTGCACTTCTTCCTCGGCCTCGGCATGATCGGCCTCGGGATCGCGCTGACCCGTCGCCTCGCCGACCGGCGCTGACCGCGCCGTCCGGGACGAGGTGGGCGGGCTTCTGCCGCCGCCCGCAACCACGAAAAGCAGAGCCGCCGGGTGCGTGTAAGCGCACCCGGCGGCTCTGCCGCGTTGTTCAGTTGCCGGGCGTCCCGGCGGGTGCCGGGCGCCGGATCACTTGGTGACGATCGCCTGGTAGGCGGACTCGATGCGCTCGCCGACGCTCTGGTCGACGTTCTTCCAGTACTGGAAGGCGCGCGAGAGCACCGGCTCGACGACCCCGCCGGCGAGGGCACCGGCGACGGTCTGGACCAGACGCTCACGTGCGGCGTCGTCGAAGACCTCGCGCACCAGGGCGCCGGCCTGCGAGAAGTCGTCGTCGGCGGCGTGCAGCGTGTACGCGCTGCGCACCATCTCGCCGTCGGCCTCCCAGCTCTCCTCCACCGGGCCGGTCTCGTCGGAGTAGCCGCGCCCGTACGAGTTGGGGGCGTAGACCGGGGCCGAGCCGGAGTGCTCGAAGGCCATGTTGCCGTCGAAGGTGTAGGAGTTGGCGCCGGCGACCTTCGGCTTGTTCACCGGCAGCTGGATGTAGTTGGTGCCGATGCGGGCGCGCTGGGCGTCGGCGTAGGCGAAGACCCGGCCGAGCAGCATCTTGTCCGGCGAGAAGCCGGTGCCGGGGACCTGGTTCGACGGGGCGAACGCGGCCTGCTCGATCTGGGCGAAGAAGTTCTCCGGGTTGCGGTTCAGGGTCATCCTGCCGACCTTGATCAGCGGGTAGTCCGCGTGCGGCCAGACCTTGGTCAGGTCGAACGGGTTGAACCGGTAGTCCTTCGCGTCGGCGTAGGGCATGACCTGCACGTGCAGCGTCCAGCTGGGGTGCTCGCCGCGCTCGATGGCGTCGAAGAGGTCCCGGCGGTGGTAGTCGGCGTCGACGCCGGCGAGGCGCTCGGCCTCGTCGCCCGGCATGTTCACCACGCCCTGGTCGGTCTTGAAGTGGTACTTCACCCAGAACTTCTCGCCCTCGGCGTTGATCCACATGTAGGTGTGCGAGCCGTAGCCGTTCATGTGCCGCCAGCTCAGCGGCAGGCCGCGGTCACCCATCAGGTAGGTGACCTGGTGGGCGGACTCGGGGTTGAGGGTCCAGAAGTCCCACTGCATGTTGGCGTCGCGCAGGCCGGAGGCGGGCAGGCGCTTCTGCGAGCGGATGAAGTGCGGGAACTTCATCGGGTCGCGCAGGAAGAAGACCGGGGTGTTGTTGCCGACGATGTCGAGGTTGCCCTCGGAGGTGTAGAACTTCAGCGAGAAGCCGCGCACGTCGCGCCAGGTGTCGGGGGAGCCCTGCTCGCCCGCCACGGTGGAGAAGCGCGCCAGCATCTCGGTCTTGACGCCCGGCTGGAACACCGCGGCCTTGGTGTAGCGCGAGACGTCCTCGGTGGTCTCGAAGACACCGAAGGCGCCCGACCCCTTGGCGTGCGGGTTGCGCTCCGGTACCCGCTCGCGGTTGAAGTGCGCGAGGGTCTCCACGAGCCGTACGTCGTGCAGCAGCAGCGGGCCGTTGCTGCCCAGGCTCAGCGAGTTGCGGTCGCTGACGGCGGGGGCGCCGTTCTCCTGGGTGCTCGGGGCGGGGCGTGGCCCGTTGGTCTCGGTCACTTCGATCTCCTTCATGAAACAGGGGTGGGCAGGCACGAGGGGCAGTGGCCCCAGTAGATGACCTCGGCCTCGTCGACGACGAAGCCGAGACCGTCGGGGGTGCGCAGGCACGGTGCTTCACCGACCGCGCAGGGCACGTCGAAGAGTTCGCCGCAGTCCCGGCACACCAGGTGGTGGTGGTTGTCGCCGGTGGCGATCTCGTAGCGGGCCGGGGAGCCGGCCGGTTCGACGCGCCGCAGGAGGCCGGCGGCGGTCAGCGCGTGCAGCACGTTGTAGACGGCCTGGGTCGAGACGGATCCCACGCGGCCGAGCACGCCGGCGCGGACGCTGTCGGCGTCGGCGTGCGGTGCGGTCGCCAACTCGGCGAGCACCGCCAGCCGGGGCTCGGTCACCCGTAGCCCGGCCCGGCGAAGCATGTCGACGAGGTGTGGATCGCTCATGTGACCAGGGTAAACCTGTTTTCTGGAATTGTTCCAGTAAGGGTTCTCACACCCCTGCACGGGAACCGGAAGCGAATGGGAATCGCCCCCGGGGCCGTCGGCGTATCGTCTCCGAGCAACACGCGGCCTGATCGACGACGTGTCCGCCGAAGGCGAGTTTGACATTTGATATCGTGGCGATATGTCCCTGCCGCTCAGCCCCCGGCCGCAGCTGTCCGAGGAGGTCGCCACCCACATCCGTGATCTGATCATGGCTGGTGAGTTGCGACCCGGTGAACGGCTGCGGCTGGAGGAGCTGGCGGCCCAGCTCGGTGTCAGCATCACGCCGGTACGCGAGGCGCTGCTGACCCTGCGCGGCGAGGACATGGTGGAACTGCAGCCGCGCCGCGGCTATCTGGTGGCGCCGATGTCCCGGCAGGACATCGAGGACGTCTTTGCCCTCCAGGCCAACCTGGCGGGCGAACTCGCCGCCCGGGCGTCCCGGCGGGTCGATACCGAGCAGTTGGCCGAGCTGCGCCGGCTGCAGGAGGGGTTGCGCGAGGTCGTCGGCGACGTGCGCCTGCCCGAACTCGAACAGCTGGAGTTCGCCTTCCACCGCCTGATCAACCGGATCACCGAATCGCGCAAGCTCGCCCGGTTCCTGCACGCCGCCACCCGCTACACGCCGCACCGGTTCTACGCCGCCGACCCGGCCTGGCGGGCCAACATGCTCTCCGATCACGACGCGCTGCTCACAGCCCTGACCGCCCGCGACCCGGAGGCGGCGCGGGCGGCGATGGCCCGCCACTTCACCGACGGCGCCGAGCGGCTGATCAAGCATCTCGACGACGTCGGCCTGTGGGGCAACGGCGCCGTCCCGTGAGGGCGGCGCGGTCACCCGGATCAGCGACCGCGACCGTGCCGTAGCCGGAAGAGCTTCAGTGCGGTCGCGACCGCCCTCGGCGCGGGATCGAAGCGCATGATGTCCAGCGCCGCCCGGTGGCGTTGCCAGGTCACGGCCTTGGCGCGGCTGAACTCGCGCAGGCCGTCCGCCCCGTGGATGCGCCCGAACCCGGAGTCGCCGACTCCGCCGAAGGGGAGTGCGGGGATGGCGGCGAAGCCGAGCACCGAGTTCACCGAGGTGGCCCCGGTGCGCAGCCGCCGGGCGAGGGCGAGTCCGTGCTGCTTGTCGCGGGTGAAGATCGCCGCCGCCAGTCCGTAACGTGACTCGTTCGCCCGCTGGACCGCCTCGTCGACATCGCGGACCTTGTTGACGACCAGGACCGGGCCGAAGGTCTCCTCGCGCATCGCGGCGCTCTCCTCGGGGACCCCGGTGAGCACGATGGGGTCCACGAAGGGCGGCCGGATGGAGTCGGGCCCACCGACCGCGGCCACCGCGCCGTCGGCCAGCGCCTCGGTCACATGCCGGCGTACCACCTCGACCTGGCCGGGCATTGTCATCGGCCCGTAGGCCGCCGCGTCGTCGGCGCCTGACCGGATCGCCGCCGTCTTCTCCTTGACCGCGTCGAGAAACCGGTCGTACACCTCGGTGACGGCGTAGACCCGCTCCACGCCCGCGCAGGTCTGGCCGGCGTTGCCCAGCGCGCCGAAGACCGCGGCGCCGGCCGCCGCCTCGATGTCCGCGTCGGCGGCCACGATCAGCGCGTCCTTGCCGCCGCCCTCGATGACCAGTGGGGTCAGCCGTTCCGCGCAGGCGGCCATCACCTTGCGGGCGGTCGCCGCCGAGCCGGTGAAGGCGATCTTGTCCACCTCGGAGCGGGTCAGCGCGGCACCGGTCGCGCCGTCGCCGATCACCACCTGCAGGACCGGTTCCGGGCAGGCCCGGGACCAGGCTTCGGCGAGCCAGCGGGCGACGCCGGGGGTGTACTCGCTCGGCTTGAACACGACCGCGTTGCCGGCGGCGAGGGCGTAGGAGATCGAGCCAAGCGGGGTGTAGACGGGGTAGTTCCACGGGCCGATGACGCCGATGACGCCGAGCGGAACGTACTCCAGCAGGCCGAGGTGGTTCATGGCGAGCACGCCCGAGGAGACCTTGCGACGGCGCAGCACCCGCGGCGCCCGGCGGGCGGCCCAGTCGAGGTGCTCCACGGCGAGCATGATCTCGAACAGCGCGCCGCCGGTGGGCTTGCCGGTCTCCGCCCGGACCACGGCGGCGAGCTCCATGCTGCCGTTGACCAGCTCCCGCTTCCAGCGCAGCAGGGCCGATCTGCGCTGCCGGGGGTCCTGGCCGGCCCACCAGGAGGCGGCCTGCCGGGCTCGGGCCACGGTTTCGTGTACCGCGGCCTCGTCGGTGATCGGGTGCTCGCCGACGACCTCGCCGGTTGCCGGGTTGCGGGTGGTGAGTATGGCCGCGCTCGCTTCGGTCGACATCGGCGTCTCCGCGCTCTCGTGGAAGTATCTGACATTTGATATCGTACGGCCACTGCCACTCTCCGTGAAGGGTGTGAACCTTGGACCTCACCGAAGAACAGCGGGCGTTCGTCTCCGCCATCGAGACCTTCTGCGGGCGGGAGTGCGGGACCCGCGAGCAGCGTGACGCGCTGACCGGCAGGGGCGCCGAGTCGCACAACGACGCGCTCTACCGGAAGATGGCGGACCTGGGCTGGCTGGGCGTCCATGTGGACCCCGAATACGGCGGAGCCGGCGGCAGCATGGTGGACCTCATGCTCTTCCTCGAGCACACCGCCCGGGGGATGGCGCCGATCGGCGGTTTCGCCACCACCATGATCGCCGCCGCCGCGTACGCCAGGTTCGGCACCCCGCAGCAGAAGGCGACCATCCTCGGTGGCGTCGTCAACGGCGCGGTGGAGTCGATCGCCATGTCCGAGCCGGAGGCCGGATCCGATGTCGCGAGCCTGTCGTGCCGGGCCACCAGGGTGGACGGCGGTTACGTCATCAACGGGCAGAAGACCTGGTGCTCCAACGCCCACATCGCCGACCACATCCTCCTGGTCGCCCGGACCGGGGCGGCTCCCGGCGGCCACCAGGGCATGACGATGTTCATGGTCCCCACCGACGCGCCGGGCCTGGAGATCCGGGGTATCGAGACCATGGGCGGGCGCGAGGTCAACGACCTCTTCTTCACCGACTGCCTGCTGCCCGAATCCGCCGTCGTCGGCGAGGTCGACAACGGCTGGCGGCAGCTGATGGCCGGGCTCAACCTGGAGCGGCTCATGCTCGGTGGCCTCATGCTCGGCTCCGCACAGCGCGCCTTCGACGACACCCTCGGCTATGTCACGCAGCGCAAACAGTTCGGCAAGCCGGTCGGCTCGTTCCAGGTGCTGCGGCACCGCATCGCCGACCTCGCCACCGAGATCGAATGCTGCCGGCTGCTCGTCTACGACGTGGCGGCCAAGGTGGACGCCGACCCGCAGCGAATGCTGCCGCGCGAGGCCTCGATGGTCAAGCTCAAGGTCACCGAAACGGCGAAGCGGATGGCGCTGGAGGGCATGCAGATGATGGGTGGGTACGGCTACGCCCGTGAGTTCGACATGGAAATGCACGTACGGCGTACGGTCGTGTCGACCATCTACGGCGGCACCAACGAGATCCAGCGCGACATCATCGGCAAGACCTATGGGCTATGACGGCGCCGTGAGCAGGTCGAGGGCGAGCGAGGCGATCATGCGGTCGGCGCCGGCACGGTTGTCGTAGCGGACCGCGCGGGCGAGATCGGCGATGAGGTTGAGCGCACCGTGTGCCAGGATCCGGCAGTCGCCGCTGCTGAGTTCCGGCCGTTCCAGGCCGAGCACCCGGACCCACTCCTCGACGTGCGCGCGCTGGGCCCGTCGTAGTTCGTGCCGGTCGGCCTCGGGCAGGTTGGTGTTCTCCGCGTGATAGACGGCGACCAGATCGCTCTGCCCGAAGACCATGCCCGCATAGGAGTCCACCAGCCGGCTGAGGGCGTCGGCGGGGCTGCTCGCGGCCGCGAGCGCCTCCGCGGTCGTGGCTGCGACCCGGTCGGCCGCCCGGTAGTAGACGGCGGCGAGCAGTTCGCCCTTGCCCGCGAAATGCCGGTACAGGCTGGACGCCCGGGTGCCCGACGCCGCAGCGATGTCGTCCATCGTGACCGCGTGGTAGCCGTGCAGGTGGAACAGGCGTACCGCCTCCGCCATGATCGTTTCCCGGCGGGGGCGCAGACCGGCGTCGGGCGTCGGCGCGGGCTGCTGCGCCGGCGTGGTGGCGGGGGCGGGTTCGGCGCGCAGCAGCCGCCAGCCGCCGGCGCGCAGCAGTTCCTGCCCGCGCGCCGGCGCGATCGCGGCGCGGTGCGTGGAGAGGCTGCCGACGAGGCTCAGCACCGCTCGGGCGAGCAGGCGTGCCTGAGCCGGTTCCACCTCGGGTCGCAGCATGGTGAGCGGATCGGCGAGGCGTTCGACGACGGTCCGGCTGTCGCTGCGCAGCCGCGCCTTGTCCTCCGCCTCGAGGTAGCGCCCCTCCCACTGGTAGAGCCCGCCGACGCGGCGTCGCTGCACGCCAAGACGGGCCAGTTCGGTGAGGAGGGCGTCGAGGCGCTCGTACGGTTCCTCGATGCCCGTAGGCAGTTCGGTGGCGGCCATTACGGCGTCGGAGAGCGCAAGGGTGGTGTGGCGCAGCATGGCGTACTTGTTGGGGAAGTGGTTGTAGATCGCCGGCCCGGAGATGCCGACCACGGCGGCGATGTCGTCGATGCCGACCCTGTGGTAGCCGCGTTCGCAGAACAACTCCGCGGCCGCCAGCGCGATCCGCGCCTTTCGATCCTTCGGCCGCTTCGCCGCGGAGCCGGTGTCAACGGCTGATCCTGCGCTCACACCCGTTCCTTTCGCCGCCGATGTGGTAGCCCATCTTGACACGCGCCGGACCCGCCCTGGAAAGTTAACGAAAATTCGCATGGAGGTGACGACATGCCAGCCGATGAGGCGTACGTGTTCGACGCGATCCGCACCCCCCGCGGAAGGGGAAAGTCCAGCGGCGCGCTGCACGAGGTCAAACCGGTCTCGCTCGTCGCGGGGCTGCTCGACGAGGTCCGCCGGCGCCATCCCGGGCTCGACCCGGCCATGGTCGAGGACATCGTGCTCGGCGTGGTGTCACCGGTGGGGGAGCAGGGCGCCGACATCGCCAAGACCGCGGCACTGGTCGCCGGCTACCCCGACACCGTCGCCGGGGTCCAGCTCAACCGCTTCTGCGCCTCGGGCCTGGAAGCGGTCAACATCGCCGCGCAGAAGGTCCGCTCCGGCTGGGAGGACCTGGTCCTCGCCGGCGGCGTCGAATCGATGTCGCGGGTCAAGATGGGCTCCGACCGTGGCGCCTGGGCGATGGACCCGGAGACCAACTACGACACCGGTTTCGTGCCCCAGGGCATCGGCGCCGACCTGATCGCCACCATCGAGGGCTTCAGCCGTGCCGACGTCGACCGGTACGCCGCGCTCTCCCAGGAGCGCGCGGCCAAGGCCTGGGCCAACGGCTACTTCGCCCGGTCGGTGGTCCCGGTGCGCGACCGCAACGGCCTCGCGGTGCTCGAACGCGACGAGCACATCCGCCCCGGCACCACCGTCGAGACACTCGCCGGACTGCCCGCCTCCTTCGCCGAGATCGGCGACCTCGGCGGCTTCGACGCCGTCGCATTACAGCGCTACCACTGGGTGGAGCGCATCGACCACGTCCACACCGCCGGCAACTCGTCGGGCATCGTCGACGGTGCGGCGCTGATGCTGATCGGCAACGAGCGCGCCGGCGCGGCCGCCGGTCTCACGCCGCGGGGCCGCATCGTCGCCACCGCGCTGAGCGGGTCGGACCCGACCATCATGCTCACCGGCCCTGCCCCGGCCTCACGCAAGGCGCTGGCCAAGGCCGGGCTCTCCATCGACGACATCGACCTCGTCGAGATGAACGAGGCATTCGCCGCCGCGGTGCTGCGCTACGTCAAGGACATGGGTCTGTCGCTGGACCGGGTGAACGTCAACGGCGGCGCCATCGCCATGGGGCACCCACTCGGCGCGACCGGCGCGATGATCCTCGGTTCGCTCCTGGACGAGCTGGAGCGCCGGCAGCTGCGGTACGGCCTGGCGACGCTCTGCGTCGGCGGGGGCATGGGCATCGCGACCATCATCGAGCGGCTGTGAGGGGCGGAAGATGACCGACCGGAACATGATGCGCTGGGAGCGCGACGCCGAGGGCGTCGTCACCGTCACCATGGACGACCCCACCCGCAGCGTCAACATCATGAACGCGCTCTTCTCCGAGAGCCTGGAGGCGACCGTCGGTCGTCTGGTGGCCGAGCGGGACGACATCACCGGTGTCATCCTCACCTCCGCCAAGCGGACGTTCTTCGCCGGCGGTGACCTGGAGCTGCTGCGCCAGGCCACCCCGGAGACATCCGAGGAGGTGTTCGCCCGGATCCAGCGGACCAAGGGACTGCTGCGCCGCCTGGAGACCTTCGGGGTCCCCGTGGTCGCCGCCATCAACGGTTCGGCGCTCGGCGGAGGACTGGAGATCGCCCTCGCCTGCCACCGGCGCATCGTCGCCGACGACCCCCGTACCGAGATCGGCCTGCCGGAGGTCACCCTCGGGCTACTGCCCGGCGGCGGCGGAATCGTGCGCACCGTACGGATGCTCGGCCTCGCCACGGCGCTGACCCAGGTGCTGCTCAAGGGGCAGCGGCACCGGCCCGAAGCCGCGCAGAAGCTCGGCCTGGTGCACGAGGTGGTGCCGCCCGGCCGGCTGCTGGAGGCGGCCCGGGAGTGGATCCTCAGCGGCCCCGAGCCGGGACAGCCCTGGGACGCCAAGGGCTACCGCGTCCCGGGCGGGACACCGGACCAGCCGCAGCTGGCCGGGCTGCTCCCGTCCTTTCCGGCACACCTGCGCAGAGAACTCAAGGGCGCGCCCTACCCGGCGCCCCGGGCCGTGCTCGCCGCCGCGGTCGAGAGCCTGCAGGTGGACGTGGACACGGCGCTGACCATCGAGAGCCGCTACCTGGTCAATCTGATGACCGGCCAGGTCGCCAAGAACATGATCAAGGCGTTCTTCTTCGACATGCAGGAGGTCAACAACCGGCCCCGGCCGCAGGCGCACACCCCACGCCGAATCGACCGGGTCGGGGTGCTCGGCGCGGGCATGATGGGCGCCGCCATCGCGTACGTCTGCGCCAAGGCCGGTCTCGACGTGGTCATCAAGGACGTCACCGCCGAGGGGGCCGAACGGGGCAAGGACTACTCGCGGCGGCTGCTCGACAAGGCCGTCTCCCGCGGCCGGTCCACACCGGAGAAGGCGGCCGCCCTGCTGGAGCGCATCCACCCCACCGCCAACCCGCAGGACCTGGCCGGGGCCGACGTGGTGATCGAGGCGGTCTTCGAGGATGTCGGGCTCAAGCACAAGGTCTTCGGCGAGATCGAGGCGATCGTCGCCCCCGACGCGCTGCTGGCCTCGAACACCTCGACTCTGCCCATCAGCCTGCTCTCCAACGGGGTGAAGCGCCCGGAGGACTTCATCGGGCTGCACTTCTTCTCGCCGGTGGACAGGATGCCGCTGGTGGAGATCATCAAGGGGGAGCGGACCAGCGACGAGGCGGCGGCACGCGCCCTGGACCTGGTCGCCCGCATCCGCAAGACCCCCATCGTGGTCAACGACAGCCGGGGCTTCTTCACCAGCCGGGTGATCGGCACCTTCACCAACGAGGGCGTCGCCATGCTCGGCGAGGGGATCCCCGCCGCCTCCATCGAGCAGGCCAGCGCCCAGGCCGGGTACCCGGCGCCGGTGCTGTCGCTGATGGACGAGCTGACCCTCACTCTGCCCCGCAGGATCCGGCAGGAGACCGCCGCGGCGGTCCGCGCCGCCGGGGGCACCTGGACGCCACACCCGTCCGACCAGGTGATCGACCGGATGATCGACGAGTTCGGCCGCCCCGGCCGCTCCTCCGGCGCGGGCTTCTACGACTACGACGATTCCGGCAGACGCACCGGGCTCTGGTCCGGTCTCGCCGGGCACTTCGGTGCCGGCACCGCGATCCCGTTCGCCGACATCAAGGAACGGATGCTCTTCGTGGAGGCGCTGGAGTCGGTCAAGTGCCTCCAGGAGGGGGTGCTCACCTCGGTCGCCGACGCCAACGTCGGCTCCATCCTGGGCATCGGCTTCCCCGGCTGGACCGGCGGGGTGCTGCAGTACATCAACCAGTACGACGGCGGCCTGGACGGCTTCATCGCCCGCGCCGCCGAACTCAGGCAGCGCTACGGCGACCGGTTCACCGCCCCGCGGCTGCTCCTCGAGAAGGCCGGCCGTGGTGAGCAGTTCTGACGGGCCGCTGGCCGGCCTGCGCGTCGTCGAACTCGCCGGGCTCGGGCCGGGGCCCTTCGCCGCCATGCTCCTGGCCGACCTCGGCGCCGACGTGGTGCGAGTGGACCGGCCCGGCCCCGGGACCCGGATGGGCCCGCCGGACAAGGACCTGCTCAACCGCGGCAAGCGTTCGGTCCTGGTGGACCTCAAGCACGCGCACGGCGCCGAGGTGGTGCTGGCGCTGGCGCAGCGGGCCGACATCCTCGTCGAAGGCTGGCGTCCCGGCGTTGCCGAACGCCTGGGCGTCGGCCCGGAGCCCGCGCTGGCCCGCAACCCCGCCCTGGTCTACGGCCGGATGACCGGGTGGGGACAGCAGGGGCCGCTGGCACACACGGCCGGACACGACATCGACTACATCGCCCTCGCCGGGGCGCTGCACCCCGTCGGCCCGGCGCAGGGCCCGCCGCAGATTCCGCTCAACCTTGTCGGCGATTTCGGTGGCGGGGCGCTCTATCTGGTGGTGGGTTGCCTGGCCGCACTGCACGTGGCCCGCTGCACCGGCCGTGGCCAGGTGGTCGACGCGGCGATCGTCGACGGCGCCGCCCACCTGACCACCGGCCTCTCCGGCCTGATGGCAGCCGGGTTGTGGCAGGCGCAGCGGGGCAGCAACCTGCTCGACGGCGGCGCGCCCTTCTACAGCGTCTACGCCACCGCCGACGGTGAACACATGGCCGTCGGCGCCCTCGAACCCCAGTTCTACGTCGAGCTGCTGCGGCTGCTCGGACTCGACGGCGAGGACCTGCCCGCCCAGCACGACGTCAGCGGCTGGCCGAAACTGCGCGCCCGTTTCGCGGCGGTCTTCGCCGGCCGTACCCGCGAGGAGTGGGCCCGGCACTTCGAGGGCACCGACGCCTGTGTGGCGCCGGTGCTGTCGCTGGACGAAGCGCCGCAGCACCCGCATCTGAGCGCGCGCGGAACCTTCACGGACGAGTTCGGTATCCGCCAGCCCGCGCCGGCACCCCGTTTCTCACAGACCCCCGGCCAGGTTGCCGGCCCGCCGCCGAATCCGGGCGCCCACACCGAATCGGTGCTCAGCGAGTGGGGGCTGGACGCGTACCTGCCCCGATGGCTGGACACCGCCGCCGTCACCCAGAGCCCAGGAGGCAGTTGATGCGCATCTCCACCACCCTCGCTTACGCCACCGACCCGAGGGAGGCGGTCGAGGCGGTCGCGGCCCTGGAGGAGGCCGGCCTGGACGCGGTCTGGGTGGCCGAGGCGTACGGGTTCGACTCGCCCACCATCATGGGCTACCTGGCGGCGAAGACCAGCCGGGTGCTGATCGGCTCGGCGATCCTGCCGATCTATTCGCGTACCCCGGCGCTGCTGGCGCAGACCGCGGCCGGGCTCGACGCGGTCTCCGGCGGGCGGGCCATCCTCGGCCTGGGCGCCTCCGGACCGCAGGTGATCGAGGGCTGGCACGGCATCGAGTACGACCGTCCACTCGGGCGCACCCGGGAGATCATCGGTATCTGCCGGCAGGCGTGGCGACGGGAGCGGCTGACCAGCGACGGCATCTACCAGCTGCCCCTGCCGCCCGAGCGGGGCACCGGGCTCGGTAAGCCCCTGAAGATGCTCACCCGTCCGGTCCGCGACCAGATCCCGATCTACGTGGCCGCGCTCGGCGACAGGAACGTGCGGATGACCGCCGAGCTGGCCGACGGCTGGCTGCCGTTCCTCTTCATCCCCGAGCAGGCTGCCGAGGTGTGGGGGCCGGCGCTCGCCACCGGCGCCGCGAAGCGTTCTGCGGAACTCGGCCCGCTGGAGGTGGTCGCCGGCGGGCCGGTCGCCATCGGAGCGGACGTCACGCACCTGCGGGATTTGGCCCGGCCGCTGATCGCGCTCTACGTCGGCGGCATGGGGGCCAAGGGCCGCAACTTCTACCACGACCTGGTCAGCCGGTACGGCTACGCCGCCGAGGCCGACCGCATCCAGGAGCTGTACCTGGCCGGCCACACCGCCGAGGCCGCCGCCGCGGTGCCGGCCGAGCTGCTGGAGCGGACGAGCCTGATCGGGCCGGAGAGCTACGTGCGCGACCGGGTGCAGGCGTTCCGCGAGGCCGGTGTCACCATGCTCAACGTCACCCCGGTGGGCCCCGACCCACGCGGGGCGATCGCCACACTCAAGCAGCTGGCCCAGTGAAGCGGTGACGGGTGCGCCGACTCCGGTGTGGCTCACCGGGGTCCGCCGCCGGTCAGTGCCCGGCGGGCACCTGGCCCTTGACGTCGTTGTAGCCGACCGCACCGGGCGCCTCGCCCGGTGCGTAGATCACCCGGATGGCGCCGGTGGGGTACACCTCCGTGGCCAGCACCCGGAGGTGGTACGGGGTGTCGCCGTCGTCGAAGAGCCGGCGGCCCCTGCGCGCCGCCACCGGGTGCACCAGCAGCCGCAGCTCGTCGATCAGCTTCGCGGCGAGCAGTTGCTGCACCACGGAGATCGAGCCGGGAATCACGACTCCCTTGACGCCCGCGTCGGCCTTGAGCGCGGCGACTGCGTCGAGCAGGTCACCGTCGATCAGTTCCGAGTTGCGCCAGGAGAAGGTCAGCGGCTGACGCGACACCACGACCTTCCGCATGTCCCCGAGCCGCGCGGCGAACGGCGCGTCATCCCCGCCGGCGGCCTCCCGCCCGGGCCAGGCGCCGGCGAAGCTGTCGTACGTCGAACGGCCGATGAGCAGCACGTCGGCGGTCGAGTAGTCCTCGTCGACGGCGCGGCCCATGTTCTCGTCGAAGTACGGGAAGTGCCAGTCCGGGTCGATCTCGGCGACGTTGTCGGCCGATATGAAGAGCGTGGAGACAACTTTCGCCATCTGGGACTTCCTCCGAGTCGGTGCCGGGTCTGACGCGACACCGTGCATCATGGCGGACTCATCGGCCGCCTTGTATCAGGTCGGCGGTGAGTCGTGCGGCGGTATGCGACCGGTATGCCCGTGCCAAGGGCAGGATCAGCAGGTGGAGTACGGTTTTCCACGTCCGCCTCGGGGTGGTGCGAGCCGTGCGTGCCGGCCGCCGCCGGCGCCGGGCGTCAGGTGCGTCGAGGTCAGGAGGTACGGCATGGTGACCGAGCTGGAGTTCGGGCTGCACAGCTTCGGCGACGTCACCGTCGACGCCGACGGCGCGCGGCTGCCGTACGCGGAGGTCATCCGCAACCTGGTCGAGCAGGCGGTCCTCGCCGACCGGCTCGGCGTCGACGCCATCGGCCTCGGTGAGCACCACCGCGACGACTACGCGGTCACCGCCCCGGAGATCGTGCTCGCCACGATCGCCGGCCGCACCGAACACATCCGGCTCGGCACCGCGGTCACCGTCCTCAGCTCCGACGACCCGGTACGCGTCTTCGAGCGGTTCGCCACGCTCGACGCGCTCTCGGACGGTCGCGCCGAGATCATGCTCGGTCGGGGCTCGTTCACCGAGTCGTTTCCGCTCTTCGGTTACGACCTGGCCGACTACGAACGGCTCTTCGAGGAGAAGCTCGAGCTGATGGCGCGGCTGCTCACCGAGGAACCGGTGAGCTGGCAGGGCACCGTCCGGGCCCCGCTGACGCGCCAGCAGGTCTATCCGAAGACCGAGTCGGGCCGGATCCGTACCTGGGTCGGCGTCGGCGGCAGCCCGGAGTCGGTGGTCCGGGCCGCGCGGCTCGGCTTCCCGCTGTCGCTGGCGGTGATCGGTGGTGACCCGGCACGCTTCGCGCCCTACGCCGAGCTGTACCACCGGGCGCTCGCCGAGTTCGGCCGCGAGCGGCTGCCGATCGCCGCGCACGTGCCGGGTTTCATCGCCGCCACCGACGCCGAGGCCGTCGACCTGCTCTGGCCGCACGCCCGGGACATGCTCAACCGGATCGGCCGCGAGCGCGGCTGGCCGCCGATGACCCGGGCCCGGTTCGAGGCCGACGTCGCCGAGGGGGCCTGGCATGTCGGTTCGCCGGAGACGGTCGCCCGCAAGATCGCGAGTACGGTCCGCGCCCTCGGCCTGCAGCGCTTCGACCTCAAGTACGCCAACGGCACGATGCCCCACGAGCACCTGATGACCGCCATCGAGCTCTATGCCACCGAGGTCATCCCGAGGGTCCGGAAGCTGCTGGCCGGCTGACGCCACCGGCCCGTCCGGTCATGCCCCGGTTCGTCCTGCCCGGGTCCTGTCCCGAGGCGCGGCCGGTCCGTCCGGCGCCGGTCACCGCGCACGTTCGGGGCGTACGCCGATGCCGATCAGCCAGGCGGGGACGGCCTGCAGCGCCGGGATCCGCTGCGCCAGGCGGATCGGGGCCGGGGCGTCGACGCGGCCGGTGGCGCGCAGCAGCGGGTCGACAACCCGCCGCTGCGCGGCGCGCTGGACGTTCTGGGTCAGCACGGTCGGAAGCTGCCGGCGCTTCTGTACGGCGGCGAGGTCGGCTTCGGTGACCGGCTGCCCGGCGGCGAGCGTCGGGCCCAGCATCCGGGCAGCGGCCGCGGCGTCCTGCACCGCCAGGTTGATGCCGACGCCGCCGATCGGGGACATGGCGTGTGCGGCGTCGCCGATGAGTAGCACACCCGGTGCGTGCCAGCGTCGCAGCCGGTCCACCTTCACCGTCAGCAGCTTGACGTCGTCCCAGGTCGCCAGCTCGCCGACCCGGTCGGCGAGGACGGGGTGACGGCGCGCCACCTCGTCCCGCAGCGCCGCCAGCCCGGCCGCACGGACCGTCTCGTAGCCGCCCTTGGCGATGACGTACGCGCACTGGTGGTAGTCGCCGCGGTCGATGGCGAGCAGCAGCCCGCCGGAGCCGACCCGCATGGCCAGGCCGTCACCGTCCCCGGGCCGGCGCGAGATGCGGAACCAGAGCACGTCCATCGGAGCGCCGTAGTCGACCGGGCGCAGGCCGAGCGCGTGGCGTACCACCGAATCGCGGCCGTCGCAGGCGACGGTGAGCGACGCCTCGATCTCCAGCTCGCCCTCGGGGCCGGTGGCGTGGACGCCGGTGACGGCGCCGGACGCGTCGCGGCGCAGAGCGGTGACGGTGGTGGAGCGCAGCAGCGTGAAGGCCGGGTACGTCGCCGCCTCGGTCGCGAGCAGCTCCAGGAAGTCCCACTGGGGAACGAAGTAGAGGTAGTTGTGCGGCGGCGGCAGCCGGGTGAAGTCAGCGACGGTGCAGGTGCCGTCGTCGAAAGTGACCCGCAGCGCGCCGGCCCTGCGCCCGGGCAGCACCGACATTCGTTCACCGAGCCCGATGTCGTCGAGCAGATTCAGCGTGGAGGGATGGACGGTGTCGCCCCGGAAGTCCCGGAGAAAGTCGGCGTGCTTTTCCAGCACGGTGACCGCCACGCCGCGCCGGGCGAGCAGCAGTCCCAGGACGAGCCCGGCGGGCCCGCCGCCGACGACGCAGACACTGGTCCTCACGAAACCTCCCCATGGCGGCACGTGCCGTCATCGAAGCCTGTCACGGAAGGGGCACTTGCCGCGATCCCGTTGGCTGCCGGAACCGGACCTGGCCACCATCTCCGTGATGCCGGTCTGTGCGCCGACCCGGCGAGCGGGTCAGGGCTGAGGGTCGTCCGGTGGGAGGTCCTTTGCCGGTGTGGCGTCCTCGGTGGTGGGTTCCGCGTCGGGTGTGGCCTGCCGGGGCGCCGGGACCTGCCCCGGCACAGGGTGGGCCGCGCCCGGTGGGTATCCGGGCGGAACCTGGCCGGGCGGGTACGGACCCGGTGCCGGCGCGTAGCCGGGTGGGACCGGACCCGCAGCGGCCGCGTGACCCGGCTGCGGTGGGACCGGCCAGAGGAGGTAACCCGGTGCCGGCGGGCCGGGCGTCGGAGCGTAACCGGGCGGGGGCTGACCGGGCGCTGCGGCGTAGCCGTACGGGTGTTGCCCCGGCGCGGGGAGGTAGCCGTACGGGACCGGGCCGGGGGCGTGGCCCGGCGGGGTGGGTGATGCGCCGCGGGAAAGCGGGTGGCCGAGTGGGTGGTGATTGCCGGCGAGGACCTGGTCGACCAGTTCGTCCGGGATGGCCGCGGCGAGCGCCATGTCCCGGCGGTGCCGCCCGTTGTTCCAGAGAAGGAAGAACGCCAGCAGGAGCAGGATCCCCAGGACCAGAACGACGCCGATACCGGTAGCGATCAGCTGCGGCGTAGTGAGGCCCAGGATGGCGTCCCCGGTCACGTCTGCGCCCCTCGTCTCGTCCGCCCATTGGTCAGTGCGGCGTCTGGCGGTGATCATGCCAGCCTGGCGGGCATCGTGGTGGCCCGCATCGGCGAGAGGTCGATCGAAGCAGGTCAGGCGCTCTGTTTGCGCGACCGACGCGAACGGCCACCGTAGAGGTGGACCCGATGATCCACATCATGATCCGCCGTCGCGCCGGGGAAGACGACGGGATCGGGGACGGCGTAGGCGATGTGCAGCGTCCACGCCTCGTAGTACCAGTACGGCGCGCAGGGACATGTGGTGCCGAGGAAGCGGAAGTTCGCCCGGTAGCGGCCTACTTCACCGGCTCTTAGGGTGAACAGCCGGGTGACCCGGCGCGATGCCGGGTAGACGTCCCAGCCGGGCAGCCGCTGCACGACCAGGCCGTCGTCGGTCAAGCCAGCGTGCAGACTGACCCTCTCGAGGGCCGTCATTCCGCATGCGGTCCGGGAATCGACCCGGTACCCCACTGCTTCGTCCGCCGTGACCTCGTGCACGACGCAGCCCTCGTCCACCGGGATCTCGGGCAACTCGTACGCCTCGGGAATGGCCCGGCGGAGATCGGCCTGCGTCGCACCGCGCGAGTGCGCACCCCACCGGACCACAACCCGCTGAACGACAATCATGGAGCAGAGGCTGCCATCTCGTTGTCACCGGCCACCACGGGATCTCGCCATACTGCCGGATGAGCCGGTCACGGGCGCGCGACGCGGGCGGGGAAGCGGGACCACCGGGCGTGATGCCCTGACGAGCGGGTACACGCCGCCCGGAAGCTGACAGTTCACGCCAACGCGCAGGGAGTGCAGATGGCAGGCAGCAGCGACGCCCGGTTCGCCGGGAGAACCGTGATCGTCACCGGAGCCGGCTCGGGGATCGGCCGCGCGACCGCCGTACGCGTCGCACGGGAGGGTGGCCGGGTGGTCGCCACCGACGTCGACCAGGGGCGGCTCGACGCCCTGGTCGCCGAGCTCGCCGGCCAGGACGTGACGCAGGTTGCCGGTGACATCTGTGACGAGGCGGTCGTCAACGCCGTCGTGAACGTCGCCGGCGCCCGGGTGGACGCGCTCGCCAACGTCGCCGGGATCATGGACGGTTTCCTGCCCGCCGGCGAGGTCGACGACGCGACCTGGGAGCGGGTGCTCGCGGTCAACCTCACCGCCCCCGTACGGCTGACCCGGGCGGTGCTGCCGCTGATGATCGAGGCGGGCGCGGGCACGATCGTGAACGTCGCCTCCGAGGCCGCGCTGCGCGGCTCCACCGGGGGAGTCGCCTACACCGCCTCCAAGCACGCGCTGGTCGGCGCCACCAGGCACCTTGCCTTCTTTTACGGACCGACAGGAATCAGGGCGAACGTGGTCGCGCCGGGCGCGGTGCAGACCAACATCGAAGCGCCGATGAAGTCCCCGGCCGCCGCCGCACGCATCGGCCCGATCATGCAGAACACGATCCCGTCGCTGGCCCAGCCGGAGGAGGTCGCCGCAGCCATCACCTGGCTGCTCAGCGACGACTCCGCCAACGTCAACGGCGCGGTCCTGCCCAGCGACGGCGGCTGGTCCGTCGTCTGATCCGACCCCGTGGCACCGGCACCCAGGGCCGGGCCTCCACCTCAGCGGTCGGCCCGTCAGCCCACCCCCGGATCAGGGTCACTGCGTACCGTGCTCTCGATCAAATCGTGACCGAGGTCGGGGTGGACGCCGTCCGGGTTGGTCAGCCCGGCGTCGTCGTACCAGGAGTGGTCCGCCTCCGGATGGGGACCGACCACCCCGACCCGGCCGGCGCCGTAATCGGCCACGAGGGCGGCGGCCGTACCGGTGTCGTAGGTGGCGATCACGGTGGCTGTCGAGGCGCGCTGATGTCCCGCCCTCTGGCGCGGTGGCCGTGGCGCATGGAGAGAACTCGATGGGCAGCGTCGCGGGTGCTCTGGCTGGTGCTCAGTGCCCGGGCGGAGGACCGGTCCCTGTTCACGACGAACCCGTTCGGCAACCGGTTCCTGCTCGGCAGCGCGCTCGGGGCGCTCGCCCTTTGCTGGGGCGCGACGCAGTGGCAGCCCGCGGCGGAGTTGCTCGGCTTCGTGCCGCTGTCGGGCGCGCAGATCCAGCAGCGGGCGGCAGGTGATGACGGTGGGCGGCGTGCTGGGGGCTGGGCGCACTGATCCTGGTGATCGTGGAGATCGACAAGTTCATCCGCCGCCGTGGCCGGACGGCTGCCTGACCGCGGATCGACGGTGGTCCGCGCCGCCGGAAGGGGGCGGTACCGGGGTAAAGCGGCTGGTCAGGGCAGTGCCAGACTTGTCCGGCGTCGCGGTGCACCAGGCGTGCGACGGGGGGACGAGGTAAGGCAATGGCACAGGCAGTCGGTGGCAACGGTGGGCCGGAGTACGCCGGGATGATCGACGCGTTGCGGGACTTTCTGGACCGGGTGGCCGGGGCGAGGCCGGACACCGAGACCATCAACCGGCTGACCGGCGATCTTGAACGCTGGGGAGCGGAACTGGCGGAGTACGCGGTGCCCGAGGAGCGGCAGCTCTTCGCCCACCGTACCGACCTTCGTGGGCGTGGTCAGACCATGATCCCGCCGATCGCCGTCACCGAGCGCGACGACACCCGGATCCGCGGGACCGTCACCTTCGGCCGCTACTTCCTCGGCCGCGGGGATGCCGCCCACGGCGGTTCGATCGCGCTGGTCTTCGATGAGGTGCTCGGGCGCTTCGCCAACCTGGGCGGGCGCCGGACCGGCCGGACCGCGTACCTGAACGTGGAGTTCCGGTCGGTCACGCCGCTGGACCGGGAGCTGACGGTGACCGGCGAGTTCGTGAAGGAGGAAGGGCGCAAGCGCTACCTGCGCGGTGAGCTCTGGGACGGCACGACGCTCTGCGCCGAGGCGGAGGCCCTGGTCGTCGAACTCCGCCCCGGCGCCAAGTGACCGCCGCCCGCTAGGAGCCCCGAGAGGGCCGAGACGGGCGCCTTGTCACCGGTCCCGGAGCGGTACCTGGCCGGGCGCGACCGGCGCGAGTCGGAGCCCGGCCGAGGCGACCTCGCGCAGCTCCGTCATGGTCGGCGGTGTCGTGCATCGAGCATCGAGGGTTGCCCGGTACCGGGCGAAGGTCGGTGCGGCAGCCAGCGGGGCCGGGCCCTCCTCGCTGTCCAGCAGCTCGACGAAGGTGACGCCGTCTTCGAGTTGGTAGGCGGCATACCCGAAGCCGGGGATCGCCGCCTCCTGTAGTTCGCGGAAGACCTGGCGGAGCAGGCCGAGATGCTCCTCGACGTGCTGCTCTTTGACCTCGTACCGGATCAGGATCTGCACGACGGAACCCCCCTGCATATTTCGCCGGACACTCTGTCTTTGACACTACACCCTGTCCAGCCAAAGTAGGATGCCGTCATGGAGACACCTCGGCCGTACGCGCAACGGCTTCGCGCCGAGTCGGCGGCGCAGACCCGGCTCCGCATCCTGGACTCGGTCTACGACCGGCTGCGGCAGTCGCCGGCCGAGCGGGTGGCGGTGGACCGCGTCGCCCGCGACGCCGGGGTGTCGCGCTCGACGGTCTACCTGATCTTCGGCGACCGGAGCGGTCTCTTCGACGCCGTCGGCGCGGACCTGCTCGACCGTGCTGGCTTCGCGGACGTGCTCGCGGCCGTCGACAACCCCGACGCCCGGGCGGCGATGCGTGCGTTCATGCGCGCCACCGTCGACATGTACGCGGCGAGCCGGGACGTCCTGCGCTCGCTCTACTCCATGGCGCAGTTGGACCCGGAAGCTGTCGGCGGCGCCATCGCCCGCTTGGAGAAAGGCCGGCTGGAGGGCATGCAACGGGTTGCGGCCGGGCTCGCCGCGGCCGGTGAACTGCGCGACGACGTGACCGTCGACGAGGCGACCGACGTGCTGTGGCTACTGAGCAGCTTCGACAGCTTCGACCTGCTCCATCACGGGCGCGGCCGCACTGCGGGGTCGGTGGCGGCCACCCTCAGCCGCGCCGTCGAGCAGAGCATCCTGGCGCCGATCTGAGCGGGCACGCGATGAGCTCCGCTGCCATGTGCCCGCATTTCTACGACGTGCTTGGCCGCTTGGCCAACCCGCGCGGACGCCTGCCCAACGGACCGCGTACCTGAATGCGAGCTCCCGTCCGTCACACGGCTGGGTCTGCTGGGGCGCGAGCTGACGGTGACCGGCGAGTTCGTGAAGGTTGCTTGTCGGGGGCGAACGTCGAGTTTGCTTCACTCGGCAGGGCCAGGTCCCGTGACACGTTACCCATCGTGACCTCGGAAGGGATTCCTGTCCCGAATTGGTGATCTTGTCCTATCAGTTTGTGATCAAGCTAGCCCACACAGTGATCTTTGCCTATCATGCTGCCGGCCAAAGTGGACGTGTGGAGGTTTCGGTGGCTCGGCGAGCGGATTCTGGGGATCGGGTCGGAGGCGGCAGGGGGCCGCGCCTGCTTGCGGTCGCGCTGAGCGGGGTGCTCGTCGCGAGCGGACTCGCTGTGCCGCCGGCGGCGGCAAACCCCTCGGGCGGTCTGCCTGATAGCCGGGACCGTTCGGTGCCGGTCTCGACCCTGCCCGTGAAGGTGGATCCTCTTCCTTCGATGCCGGCGTTTGAGCCGGAAGCCGTGAGATGGCCGCAGCCTTCGTCGCAAACGGTCGAACTGCCACTGGGTGCGAACGGTTCGCGGCGCACCGCGGAGATGGAGATCGGCGGGCTTCCGGTACGTGTCGTCCCGAGCATTGGTCGGGGCGATGATGTCTTGACTGGCCGTGACGTGGCTGACGCCGCACTGAGTGCGCCGGCGAGGGTGAATGTCGAGGTCCTCGACCGCAAGATTGCCGAGGCCGTTGGGGCGGCCCTGGTGTTGGGCGTCGCCCGTGCGGACAACGCGCTGGCGACCGGTGCGGTGCGCCTCGACATCGACTATTCCGCGTTCCGGAGCGCTTACGGGGCTGACTGGGCGTGGCGCCTGAAGCCAGTCCAACTGCCCGCCTGCGCCCTGACGTCACCAAAAGAGCCTTCTTGCGCTGACCCGACGACCCTGACGTATACGAACGATGGCGAGACAAGCGTCATCTCCGCCGAAGTTGAGTTGCCGTCGCAGGTTGTGGCAGGTGCCGACGCGTCGTCCTGGG